>ORMF010639579.1_pt1 | contig 10942 bp, 11 predicted proteins | sample 1779871 | NCBI WGS metagenome assembly ORMF01 (sample SAMEA104232316, study PRJEB22302) | groundwater metagenome | biome: forest; feature: aquifer; material: groundwater | place: USA | collected 2011-08-07 | depth 5.4 m
CAAAGGCGAAGCTATTCACGACCGGAGGCAGTCAGGCGGTCCGCCTGCCCGCCGAGTTCCGGTTTGAGGGTGACGAAGTCGATATCCGGCGCGATCCTGTGACGGGCGATGTGCTGCTTTCGAAGCCCATGCCATCATGGGATGATTATTTCGACTGGGTGCGAACGTTGCATCTCCCCGATGACTTTATGGGGGAGCGCGATCAGCCAGAGGACGATATGCCCGATCTGCTGCCGACGCCGAGGCGCAGGCGTGGCTGAATTCCTGCTCGACACCGAGGTCGCGTCGCGGCTCATGCGGGCCGAGCGCACTGCCGTAAACAACATGCGCCGATCCGGCGCCAAGGCAGTGTCGATTTCAAGTGTTACCATGGCGGAGCTGCTCTATGGCGCTCGCCTGCGTGAGGACAACCCATCCGTCATGGCGGCCGTACGCGCCTTCCTCGCGCGGATATCGACCCAACCCTGGGATGCGGAAGCTGCCGAGGCGCATGCCCGGATTCGTGTCCGTGCCAAGCGCCTCGGTCGGAGCGCGGGAGCATTTGATATCATGATTGCAGCTCACGCCGACGCGCTCGGCGTGACGCTGGTCACGAGCGATGCGGCCATCAAGAACCTGAAGATCGACGGCTTGAAGATTGTCAGCTGGTAGTTCTCTCTAGCTATTGGCATGCCTGCTGTTTGAGCCGCGCCCGTTATCGCGCACCATGAGGCGTTATCATGCGAGCTCACGGGCCGTGGCCCTCCGTTGGGGCGGCGCTGCGCCGGGCGGCCTTGCCGCCTTGAACGCCTCATGACGCGTAAGACTAGATCGAAGAGGCGAGAGAGCGGGCTGCAACATGCCCAGGGCATCCTGGAGGGGGAGGGGCAGGGTAATTCAATTCATGAGGCCTTTACGAGGCGGATGGCCTTCCACTTTTGCTCGGCGAAGGCTTCGCGGGCGGGCCTTGGCTTCTGGCCGGTGCGCCGAATGAGGGTGAGGGCGGCGTTGCGGATTTCGGCGAGGGCCTGGGGTGCCGAACCGGAGCGTACGCGGCATTGGTCCTCGCCGAAGGTGACATCGCGAACATGGAACAGGCAGTTCTCGATGGCCCAGTGGTCGCACGAGAGCCGCAACAGGGCTTGCGGGCTGCTGTGGTCGAGCGCGAGGCTGGTGATGGCGTAGATCACCTCGCGCGAGCAGCGATCCTTCAACTCGCGGATGCGCTCGATGCGGCAGATGGCAGTGAGGCCCGGCCAGTTCTGATCGAGCCGGGAGGGCAGCCTGGTGCGCACCGCGATACGTCGCGTCTCGATGCGGCCATGTCCCTTCTCGACCGTCTCGGCGCGCCTGAGGTCGGGCGGATCACGCCGCTCGGCGGATTGGCCGGGAACGGCGGCGCCAAAGGCGACCACGTCCTGGGGGGGGGAACGTCGCCGAAGGCCCTCTTGAGCTCGGCCTGCAGCTCCGGCTGATTGGCTTTGACGAACAGGAAGTAGTCGCCACCGCGTTCTCGGATCGCTTCGATGATCGGTTTGAATGTGAAGGCGGCATCGCCCGTGACCACCGATCCCTCGATGAGGGCACCGGGTGATTCCGAGCGGTCGTTCCAACTAACGGCGAGCAGTCGTTCCGATTGATGCCGATCACCCGTTCCGGGGTGGCGATCAGTCTGTGGATGGGCGTAGCGAGCGTCCGTTGGGTGATCCTGAAGCGGGCTAGCTCGCTCCTTTTCGAGAGGAGCGGGGGATGCCTCAACAGAGATTACCCATGCGCAAGATCCGCGACGTGCTGCGGCTGACCGCCTCTGGCATGTCGAGCCGCAAGGTCGCAGCCAGTCTGTCGGTCGGGGGGACGACGGTCATCGATTGCCTGCAGCGGGCGCGGGCTGCCGGTGTTTCCTGGCCGCTGCCGGAAGACACAACCGATCAGTTGCTGGAAGCGCGGCTCTATCCGGCGTGTGCTGCCCTCGCCGAACTTGCGGCGCGGCGACCACGGCCCGACTAGGCAACGATCCATCGCAAGCTCAAGCGGCCGGGCGTAACGCTGCAGCTGCTGTGGGCGGCAGCGACTTGATCAGCTCCAGCGCCTCGACCACCTCGCCGCTGTCGGGCGGCACCACCAGCGATCCGACCGCGGCCTGCAGCCTGATCGAGAATGCGTTCAGCATATGCACGCCGGGGCTGGTCGCATGCTGGCTGCCGCGCAGTCTCTTGCCGTCGATGGCGACGTGGCCGAGGCCACCGTCGGCGGTGACGAGGTGGCCCAGCGCGCTCGCCAGGTCCTCGGCGCAATCGACTGGAAAACATAGTGATAGGTCGCATGGCACGGCCCTTTCCTGCGCTTCTTGTCGACGCCGAGCGCTTGCAGCGCCTTGGGGCTCAGCCGCCGACCCCAGCGGAAGATCGCCATCAGATCGTTGGCGCCCGACAACATCGCCGCGATCGAGATCGCCAGGATCGCCGCGAGCGGAAACCGTCTTCCCTTCTTGGTCCGGTGATCAGGAATGCTCTGAAGTGCGGCAAATAGCGTGTCCGCGCTCATCGAAGGCCCTCCTCGTGTCGGTGGGTCCTTCAGAATCCTGTTCGCACCGCTATGCTATGCGGTGAATTGAATCACCCTGGAGGGGGGAGGGCCAGCCAAGAATCTCGAATTCAACCCATGCACAGTATCTGTGTTGCCCGTTTTATAAGCGAATCGGTTACACTATTGTTTGGGAGGACGGTCTGCCTTGAGCAAGAAGGGTGCGAAGCGAACCTCCGGTGGTCGGGCAGATGATGGCGATCAATTTCATCCTGATTCATCCTGATCTCGCCATTTGGGCAGACCTGCAGTCACATCTCATCAATCAGTTGATCAGTTGCCCGCACGGATCGGGCGCACCCAAAGGTAATCAAAACGCCCTCAAGCACGGATGTACACACGTGAGGCACCGAAGGAGTTCCGGAGCTCGAAGTGGAACCGCATGAGCGATCGACGAGGGGCGTCGTTCATGTCCCCTTTCGTTTGGCGTGAGGCTTTCTCTGAACCTGGACCCCCGGTGACGCAACAGGGTCGCCCAGAAAGGCCACCCCTGCGTTCTCTAGAGTTTTCTTGATCCTTTGAAGGGTACCAGACCTACTTGGAGGCACACCTTCGGCGCTCTCGAAACGTTGGACCGTGGACCAATCCACGTCAGCCTGCTCGGCAAGTTCTGCTGCAGAGATGCCCAGAAGCGCCCGTGCGGCCCTAATCTGCGCGGCAGAGATCATTGACAGCCAGCACGTTATGCCATAAATTATGGTATAACGTGTCCCGTTGGGTGTCCTGCGATGCAATCCCCCGCCGAGCAAGTGTCCATCTGTGACGTTTTCTCAGCATGTGCCGGAGCTTACTCCCAAAGAACTGTTGCAGGCTACAGCTCTGACCTTCGCATCTTCATCAACTGGTGTGACTCTAGGCGTTGGCCATGGCTACCTGCTGCCCCCGATGCGCTCGCTGAATTTGTGGACGACCAAGTCGCCAAGCATCGCCTGTCGACCATCAAGCGACGCCTCTGTGCCATTGCCTTCGCGCACCGACTTCGCGAACTGCCATCCCCCGCAGAGCACAGCCTCGTGCGCCTCGCTTTGCGTCGAGCCGCTCGGCGTCAACCAAGTCGGCCCAAGCAGGTTCGGGGCCTCACACACGCGATCCGAGCGAGGATCGTCGCTGGTTGTCCTCCTACACTTGCTGGTCTTCGGGACGCCGCGTTGATTAGCGTCGGCTACGATACGCTGTGTAGAAGCTCCGAGCTAGCCGCAATGCAGGTGGACCACGTGAGGTTCGAGGGCCGTGAAACGGGAGCCGTCATCATCCCGCGGTCGAAGGCCGACATCAGTGGTGAGGGCCGGATCGCATTTCTGTCCAAGGAGACTACCTGCCTTTTGGTCCGCTGGATCAAGGAGACAGATCTGAGCACAGGGCCGCTGTTCCGCTCACTACACCTTAAGCGCCTACACGACGGCCCGCTCGCCACCTCGTCCATCCGTCGCCTCATCAAACGCGCGACGCATCGGTCCGGGGTCGACGCTGCGATCGCCACTGAACTCTCCGGCCACTCGATGCGCATCGGCGCTGCCCAGGACATGATGGTCGCCGGCTTCGATGCGCTCGCCATTATGCAAGCGGGCGGCTGGAAATCAGCAAACGTAGTGCTGCGGTATGTGGAAAACGCTGCGACAAAGGATTTGCATGCGCGAAGATTTCGTGCGCTGAGAACCGGCATCGAATGAAGAGATCATAACTTCTACAAATCAGGTGACCTTTACGGTATTAAGTTCCTCTACGCCTGCATCATATACGCCGTACAAAGAAGTTGCCCACCACCAGAACATCCATCTTGGTTCTGAGGAAGCAGTCAAGCGCTTCCTCGGGTCGGCAGACGACTGGCTCGTTCTCGTTGAATGATGTGTTGAGCACGATTGGGACACCGGTCATCGCACGAAACGCCTCGATCAGGTGCCAATAGCGTGGATTGGTCTGTCGATGGACCGTCTGCAGCCGCCCCGAGCCATCGACGTGAGTAACGGCAGGGATCAGAGGTCTCTTCTCTCCGCAAATCTGGTAGACCTGCATCATGAAGGGGACGTCGCCGTTCTCCTCGAACCACTCGGATACATGCTCCTTTAGGATCGACGGCGCAAATGGGCGGAAGCTCTCCCGCCGCTTGATCTTGAGGTTCAGGATGTCCTTCATGTCGGCGCGGCGCGGATCGCACACGATTGACCGGTTACCGAGCGCGCGCGGTCCCCATTCCATGCGCCCTTGGAACCAGCCGACAACTTCGCCGCGCGCAATAGCTTCGGCCGTTCGCTGGGACAGCGTCGCCTGCTCATCAAGCCGCTCGACCCGGCAGCCCTCGGCTGCAAGATCGCCAGCTCGCGTATCGAGGACCTGCGCCGCCTCCTCAGCGTTGAAGCTCGGTCCAAAGTAGGCGTGCTCCATAACTGTCCGCCCCGTGAGCGCATCACCTTCCAGCGCGCTTGAGGCGGCCACCATTGGTTCGGTGTCTGCTTTGCCAACCTGGTGCCAGACAAGCATGGCAGCGCCGATCGCGCCGCCCGCATCGCCGGCAGCCGACTGCACGTAAACCCGCTTAAACGCCGATCGCCGTTTGACCTTGCCGTTCGCGACCGAGTTCATGGCACAGCCACCCGCGAGCGTCAGGCTGTCGAGCTTGTGGCCCGCGTGAAGCGCATCGAGAAGGTGAAAGAAGGCCTCCTCGTACATGGCCTGAACCGAGCGCGCCAAATCCCGATGGCCATCGGCGAGCGGTTCATCCGCTTTCCTTGCTGGTCCAAGCAGTTCCTCGAGGGCCGGCGAGAACAGCGTGCCGACGTGCGGACTGCCACCCTCCCACTCGTAGTCAATTTTGTGGCGATGGTGGCGAAAGTACGTGATGTCGAGTTCGAATCGACCGGCCTCGCAAAGGCGCACAATCTGGCGCATCTTTGTCAGGTGCGTGGGCTCGCCGTAGGGCGCCAGTCCCATGACCTTGTACTCGTCACCATAGTGCGGGAAGCCCAGGTACTGGGTCATCGCCTGGTAGAAGACGCCGAGCGAGTGCGGGAAGTAGACGCGGCCCTCGACATCGATGGCGCTGCCGCGCCCAATCCCCCAAGCTGTGCTCGAGAAGTCGCCGAAGCCGTCGATCGAGACCACGGTCGCCTCACGAAACGGAGAGACGAGGAAGGACGAGGCGAGATGGGCAACGTGATGCTCGACCCGATGGACCTTGCCTTTGAATGCGGCATCGGGAAAGGCTGCGGCGAGTTCGGCGTCGATCGATTGCCGCTTCGCCTGGTTACGGATGCGATCGAGGATGAGCCCAATGTCCGGCCGACGCCGAAGCGCATAGCCGACCTTCTTAAGAAAGCTCGCACCTGGATCGGAGTTGACCGCTACGTGATCGACATCTGTGAGCGAGACGCCAGCCTCCGCGAGACAATAGCGGATCGCTTCCGAGGGAAAGCCTGCCCAGTGCTTGATCCGGCGGAATCGCTCCTCCTCGGCCGCCGCGATGATCTTGCCGTTTCGCACGAGACAGGCCGAAGCATCAGCATGATAGGCGTTGAGGCCGAGAACAATCATCGAATTTGTCCGGGCAATAGTGGGCTAACTAACTCTTTCGCGCCACGGCCACCATCGACTTGGCAAGTGGGGGAATGCGGCCAACACGGATGAAGCGAATATCGCTGAAACCAACTTCGGTGAGGAGCTGACAGAGCGTGGCAATCGAGAAAAACTTGATGTGGCCGCCGTTCCAGAGAGCCGTGAAGTGGTTGTCCAATCGACCGGAAGCAGCAAGCGCGAGATTTTTCAGATAGCTGTGGTAGGGCGTCGAAACGATTGCGGTGCCGCCGGGCTCGACAAGGTCATAGACGGTCTGCGCAAACCGTCTCGGGTCGTAGACGTGCTCGACGACTTCGAGGCTGACAACCAACGGAAAGCGGCCAAACCTTAAGGAAAGGTCGTCAGAAGCGCTACCAACCTCGAAGCGGCAGCTCGGATAAGCGGATTTGGCAATTTCAATGCCGCTGTTGGAGGGATCAACGCCCGTTACATCGAAACTGAGTGACGCCAACATGTTGGCGGTAGCGCCATTGCCGCAACCGAGATCGAAAGCGCGCCGGGGGCGCACAGAGGCCAGGCGCAACACTTCCACTTCACGCCGAAGGACGGGCCAAAGGTAGGCATTCGCCCAAGTGGGGGCCGCGTCGGCATACCTGAAGTCCTGCGTTACCTCGGTCATCGCCGCTCTCCAAGGCTCGCCGCGGCTTGAGTGCCAGCCTTCTGACCGGTCTTTGGCACTGACCGGTTCAGCCGCCTGTCGACGAGTTCGATCGCAATCATCGTCTCTGCCAACGTCCGCTGCAAAACATAGAGAAAGCCGGGCCAGCCATCGAGAATGCAGCGCTTTGCGATCAGCGTGTAGAGAAAAACCACCCCTGGCGCCAACCAAGCCGTCAGCCGGATCTTGTCGACGCCACGAAGATCGGAACGGGGAACGCTCAAGAGATAGTCAGCTTCGAGCCTGGCGTATTGTTGCTGTGAGGTGAGCCAGCGAGAAAGAGGCTTGCGGTCGTCATGGTCGATGCGAGCGCGCAGTTCCTTCACCCGCCCCTCGACCACCGCGCGTTGTGTGTGTCCCTCTTGGACATATCGGGACCGCTCGCGCCTCAAGAGCGCAACGTGGGCCGGATAAAGGGTCGCTGAAAGCGGTCGACCAAAGATACAGTAGCGGAACGCAATGCGGAAACCGCAGTCGTCCTTGTCCGGCAGCAACGTGTCAATTTCATCCACGAGCGCGGCGGATACCACATAGTCCGCGTCAAGTGCAAGAACCCAGGGACGCTCGATGCCGCAGCCGGAGAGGCCGTAATTCCATTGCGCCGCGTGAGAATCGAAAGGGCGCGTAACGCATCGGGCGTTAGAGTATTGCCCTATTATGTCGTTCGTCCCATCCGTACTCCCGCTGTCGAGCACCACGATCTCCGAGAAGCGGGATAAAGGCATCAGCGTGCGGGCAATATTCGGCGCCTCGTTGTAGGTCAGAATAAGAACGGTGATTTGATCTAGAAATGTGGGCATCAGGCAATCCTAATCAGCTGTTTCCGATTGGTCGCAAGTAGTTTTTGCAGCGCGTCACGAACAGCCTGTGGACTTGGCTGGTCTTCGAGTCGGCATGGCCTTAGCTCCGCTCGAGAGCGACTGGACATGATTGGGCAGAACTTAATACCGTGCCTTCAGGGTCCTTTTGCGGTCGCTGCAGGTGGCACAAATTTTTGTTTTAACTTAAGCTAGGCGATTCTAGCGATGCAATAGTCTGCAGTCGCAATCGAGGCTGACGACCCCGCCCTCCAATCATCCGCCGAATACATCATGATCGCCTCGCTTCATCCGGTATCGGACTTTTTCTCAAACCCTGAATCGGCGGCCATGTTGCAATTCAGCCCGTCTTGTAGGGAAACGCGGGTTTAACGGTTTAATGTTATTATTTGACCAATAACGTTTTGAGAAATTTATCAAATCCGCTCAATTTGGCTTCAATCACGTATCGGTTCATGGTATTGGGCAAGCTGGTTCTCGGGATTGCGTAGCCATCGTTCGCTCTGCTAGGTTCCAGCCTCTCCACGTTCATGAATGCGCGACGGAAGCGCGATTTTCGGCAAGCGCTCCGCTCACGTTCGGTCACCTCTCTCGGTCCGCCAAACGGATAGCTGTAGAAATCACAGTTAAAGACCCAATCAAGGGCGTCTTCGCAGCGGGCAAAATCATCGTCGAGCGCAGCGTCGGTAAGGCACGCGAGAACGTCGTGACGATACGAATGGCACCCAATGCGATGACCCTTACGCGCCAATTCTTCAGTCTGAGCAAACGTCATGCCTTCGAAGCGCAGAGCCTTGAGAGATTGGTCGATCGGCAGTTTGTCGAAAGGAAAGGCGGCATCCATCGAGTTTTTTATGTCCTCGCGGCAGTTGTAATTCGTGAGGATTTGCTCCCAAATCCAGCTCCAACAGCGTGATCGGCTGTCCCCGCCTCCGATTTCCACCCATTGCCCGAGTAGCTGATAAGATCCGTTCGGCACGTAGCTAAGCCACATTAGAAATTGATCCGGCCAAAGCAAGGTGCGGTCCACAACTAGATCGAGCGTGACAAAAAATACGCCGCGGTGGCCATGACGCTCCAAAATATTGGATGCGATTTCATATTGGTTGCGATAACCATCATCGAACGTGACCAAGCAGGCGTCGGCGGCGCCTGAGCGCGAGGTCGGCCAACGTCGCTTAATGATCTCCAGTTGGCGCGCGAAGACACTCTCGCTGTGGGACATACCCAGGTGCAAGCTGTTGTCAAACAGCTCATCGGGTAGGATGTTGTGATACGTGAGCACGATTTGTCGATGTCGATTAAAATAGTAGAACAATGCGACGATGCCGAAATAGAAAGCGATCATGTAAATTAGACGTAATAGTGCTCGTTCCATTGTCGCTCTGATTGTGAAGCCAGGGTTTTGGTCCGACCCGGCAATTGCCGCTGTTAACATCCTCGCAGGGCCAACACCTCGCTGTAGAGTGGCCCGACGACATTGCACTCAAGTGAAGTACTCAAGAAGAGTCCCTTGAAGTTGGTCGATAAAGCAAACGAATACGGAAGCTGCACGCTGGGTAGCAGTCGAGATTCAATCCGCGTCACGAGCGCGCCCGTGTGAAATAGAAAGTAGGTGCTCAAATATTGCCAGAAGTGTTTCAGCAGTCCAGGGTCGCCCACGTCGTGGATAATAGCGCACGATAAGTTTCGGCAGCGACCTGTGGTGTAGATAATATGACAATAACCACTGCCGGGATCTCCGATGGCCAATTGTCGAACGCCGCAGCAATCCCCGTGATCGAAACAAATCTTTCGACGAACGTCCGGCAGCACGCGGGCGACTGCGTCAGGTTCATCCAACAAGACAACACCCTTTGTACGGGCAAAAGACAAAGGGAGATTCGGCACTGCCGTCAATTCGCCCGACAGCGTCTTGAAACCGGTATTCAATAGGACCTGCTTTACTGTCTCGTTGGCGGAGAAATTGGTGAAATGAAAACCCCTCTGCTTGATCAGTTTTAGTAAGATGGCCGCGCTTCGATTTCGAAACGCATCGCAGACATACCAACTCGTCAAGTTGCAAAACAACTCCGTCCTTCCCCGAATTATCTGCTGTGAATAAATCGCGCCGAGCGCGCCGACGATCGTGCCCCCGTCCCGCAGCAGGAAGCCATTGTTGGGCTTGTTGACGTACCAGTTGCGCTGAAAGGCGCGCTCCCAAATCTCTTGCGGACATTTTGAATTGAAACTGCTTCGCCAAAACGCACAGACCTGGGTGAGATCGTTGTCCCTGATAGGTTCGACAGTAACCATTTTGGATTGTCCTCACGCAATTCATGATAAGCTTCTTTGGTGAACTCGCCGGATCACCGGCAGCATTGCGCTGTGCGGCGCTAGAGCCGGAACTTGGAGAAAGGCGTGTGTCTGGCGAGTGTCGATCCGAGGGAGCCGCTCGACGATGATCGATAACTGTTTATACTTCTTCTCCAAGCGTCGACAGAGCATTTCGCCCGCATGCTTGCTCAATGCGTACTCGAAAAGGTCGGCCGAGACGTCCGCTACTGCCGTACTGGAGGGATAAAATATCGTCAGCGGAGTTTGCCCGCGATCGTGCATCAAGCCACGCACCAGATCATAAAACCCATCAATATAGAATTGGGTGAAGTCGCGAAGATCCTTTTGCTGATAGAGCTCGACGCGGCGGCGAAAAATGCGGGGCGAGGCAAAATAATAGGCATGTGTACCATTCCAGCTGAGGGCGGCGAGCGCGGCCAACCCTTCGGCAGGGTTGCGAGCATCGAGGGAAATCACATCGCATGCGGCGCCCAGCGCGTCGATGCGTGCGGCAATATGTTCCGCCGCTTGCTTTGATCGATGATAGCTGATAACAGGGTGCGATCCGCCGGCGGCCAGCAAAAGGGCTGTCACGGCTCCAAGGCCGCTAGATCCGCCTACGATCAGCGGCCGTTCTCCCGCGAATTCGCCTGACTTCACAAGCTCAAGTAGGTCGGCATTAGTCGGCGGCGATGGCTCCGGCCGGCCAACGACGGCTTCGACCGTCCCATTCAAGGGCCCCTCGACTACCATGGTAATACGGCTGAAGCGCCGATCGAAACGGGTGACGCGATAGGTCAAGGTATCAGCGGCGACGCCGAAAGTGACCGAAAACCCTGTAAAGATGCCGCACAATCCCGGACACTTCATTCCGACCAATGTGGACAGCCCGGCAAGACCCCGAAGGCCGTCCGCACCTTGTCCCGCCGCTAGGCGGGGGAAGACATCCGCCAAGGGACCGCCGTCTGCCGTCAACAACACCGTGCCGCGCCGACCGGCCCATCCCTGCTCGCCCCCC
>ORMF011201517.1_pt1 | contig 10941 bp, 6 predicted proteins | sample 1779871 | NCBI WGS metagenome assembly ORMF01 (sample SAMEA104232316, study PRJEB22302) | groundwater metagenome | biome: forest; feature: aquifer; material: groundwater | place: USA | collected 2011-08-07 | depth 5.4 m
CGATCCTGGTCACGGGCGGCAAGAAGATCGTGATTCCGGTTTCCTGCGTTGAGCAAGGACGCTGGTCGTACCGGGGCCGGGACTTTAGGCCCGCCGGCCGGGCTCTGTTCGCCAAGGCGCGCGCGAAGAAGACGCAGCGGGTCTCCGAGTCGATGCGGACGCAGGGCGAGCGTCGCTCGAACCAGTCCGAGATCTGGGCTGATGTCGCCAACAAGGCCGTGTTCTGCGAGGTGGAGTCCGACACGCTCGCAATGGCCGACGTGTACGAAGGCCGGGCGAAGCAGCTCGATGGCTACGTGCGCGCCTTCCGGGCTGAGCAGCGACAGCGCGGCGCTGTGGTCGCGATCGACGGCAGGGTTATAGGCCTTGAGCTTTTCGATTCCTCCAGCGCCTTCGCCCGCTATCTGGAGAAGCTCGCCCGAAGCTACGCGCTCGATGCGATCGAGACCGAGGCCGGCAAGCCGCTCGCGCCTTCCGAGGCCGACGTGCTGCGCTTCCTCGATTCCATCCGGGCTGCCGCAGTCGAGCGCTTTTCGGCGCTGGGAGAGGGCGAGGACATTCGCCTTACGGGTGAGGGGATCGCCGGTGGTGCGCTCGCCGCTAATGGGCGAGTCGTCCACCTAGCGGGTTTCGCGGTGGCATAGAGGGCATGGCGTGCAAGAGCTTCTCACGCCCCACGCCCGCACGCGCATGCAGCAGCGCGGCATCCGGGCTGACGCGCTCGAAGCGCTCCTGGATTATGGCAGGGTGGCGCACGTGGACCGTGGCCGCGAGATCGTGTTCTTCAACAAGGCTGCGCGCGCCCGACTGATGAAGCGGAACCCGGTTGCCGCGAGAGAAGCGGAGCGGCTGCGCCGGACATACGCAATCCTGGGCTCGGACGGCGCCGTGATCACCGTTGGCCACCGCTACCGGCGGATACCGCGCGGCTGACGAAGGGGAGGCTCATGCCCTGAGCCACTGGGCACCTATAGTGGTCTAGCCGGCCGTTTCGCGGCCACTTCAACTGGGGGTGACCCTTGGATCTCGTTCTCGCAATTGCAGCAGGCGTTGTGGTGGGCAGCGCAGCCGCTTGGTTCTACTTGCGCCAGCAGACCCAAGGTGCCTTCGAGCGGGGTAGAGCTGCTTCGGACACCGAGCGAGCCGGGCTCGTGGAGCGGCTCGCTGGGCGCGATGTCGACGTGACGAGGCTGGACAAGAAAGTCTTGGAGCTGGAAACCGCCCGCAAAGTAGCGGAAGCCGATCTCCTTGCTGAAGCGCAGAAGCGGGCGGCAGCAGAACAACTGGCCACGCGCGTTCCACAACTCGAAGCCATGGTCAGCGAAGCCAGTCGTGTCGCTGAGGCGAAGGACGGAAGGAACGGTGAGCTGAACGCGGAGAACGCGCGGCTAAAAGCGGAACTGGAAGCGGAACGCGCGATGATGACCGAGAAGCTCAGCGTGCTCAATCAGGCGCAGGAGCAGCTAGCGAGCGCGTTCCGAGCGCTGTCCGCGCAAGCGCTGCAGGCGAACAACCAAGCCTTTCTGGATCTTGCGGCCCAGGCGCTGGGCAAGTTCCAGCAGGGTGCTCAGGGCGATCTCGAGAAGCGCCAGCAGGCGATCCATGAGCTTGTTGCGCCGGTGAAGGTGTCGCTCGAAAAGCTCGACGGCCGCATTCAGGATATCGAGAAGGTACGCGAGGGGGCGTATCAGGCGCTGACGACTCAGGTGCGCTCGCTTGCCGAGGGGCAGGGCGATCTGCGCCGTGAGACCTCGAATCTGGTGAAGGCCTTGCGCCAGCCGATGGCACGGGGACGGTGGGGCGAGCTTCAATTGCGCCGAGTGGTTGAGATGGCTGGCATGCTCGAGCACTGCGATTTCGTCGAGCAGGCCAGCGTAGAAGGCGAAGAAGGCAGACTGCGGCCTGACATGGTGGTCCGCCTGCCCGGTGGGCGGAATATCGTGGTGGATGCCAAGACGCCGCTCACTGCGTACCTTGAGGCGGCCGAAATCGAGGACGACGTGTTGCGCAAGCAGCGCCTCGTCGATCACGCGCGCCAGGTGCGCGATCACATGACGCGGCTGGGCCGCAAGTCCTACCAGGAGCAGTTCAACCCGACCCCAGAGCTGGTGGTCCTCTTCCTGCCGGGAGAGATGTTCTTCTCGGCTGCCCTCGAACAGGATCCCGAACTGATCGAGTTCGGGGTCGGTGAAAAGGTAATCCCCGCGACCCCCACCACCTTGATCGCGATGCTGCGGGCGATTGCCTACGGCTGGAAGCAGGAGGCGCTCGCTCGGAACGCGCAGGAGATCTGCGAGCTGGGCCGCGAACTGCATGAGCGCATATCGGTCATGGCAGGACATTGGGGAAAGGTCGGCAAGAACCTGGGCGATGCTGTCGGCGCGTACAACAAGGCTGTGGCGTCGCTGGAAACCCGTGTGCTCGTGTCGGCGCGGCGGTTCAAGGAACTGGAAGCTGTGCCTGACGGACGCGAGATCGTCCAGGTCGAGCAGGTCGAGGTGCTGCCGCGAGCGCTCCAAGTCGTGGAACTCGATCTCCAACCTAGCTAGCAGGAAAAATAAGCAAAGCGGACACGGGAGGTCATCGCAGCCCCTTACAATGGGCACCTGAGCGTTGCTTTGCTGGAAGGTCGATTAAGCAAGCCGCGCGGGGGGATAACAAGCCGAGATGAACGACGAACAACGCCAGGAGATTATTCGGCTTTTAGAGAAAGGAGAGCACCTCTCTCAGGAGTGGGCGCGCATTCTTTTCCCTCCGGAAAAGCGCGAATACGAACTCATATACCACGGGAAGGAGCGCGAAGAAGACATTGTCGCCAACACGCTAGCGGTTCCACTACAAAAGGTGCGCACGTTCGGGAAGAACGGCAGCGACTGGCACAACATGTTGATCTTTGGCGACAACCTCCAAGTGATGAAGAACCTCCTCGATATGAAGAGGAGCGGTCGCCTCTGCAACGCGGACGGTACTCCTGGCGTCAGATTGGTATACATCGATCCGCCGTTTGCGACGCGACAGGAGTTCCGTGGTAGCGAGGAGCAAAAAGCCTATCAGGACAAAATCGCCGGAGCGCGCTTTGTGGAGTTTCTTCGCAAGCGCTTGGTCCTATTGCGGGAATTGCTAACACCTGACGGATCAATATACATCCATCTTGATACTCGAAAGTCCCACTACATCAAACTGGTGTGTGATGAAGTTTTTGGGGAGAACAGATTTACGAACGAGATCATTTGGAGACGTTCAACTGCTCATGCGAGCGCCGAACGATATGGAGCAGTCCACGACACTTTGCTCTTCTACACAATGTCACAGAACAAGGTTTGGACCTCTCAGCTCGGTGTCCTCGATGAAGAATATGTAAAGCGGTATTTCAGATATGACGATGGAGATGGCAGGAAGTACTGGCTCGAAGACGCTACGGGTGCGGGAGCCGGACCGGCAAGACGGTTCGGAAAGAAAGCAATTGAGCCACCGCGCGGGCGCCACTTCCGATGGAAGCAAGACAAAATCAACGAGCTATGGGCTGAAGGGCGCTTCTCAATAACCCCGAATGGTCGTGTTCAGTTCAAACGCTATTTGGAAGGCCATGAGGGTAAGGCCATTGGAGATGTTTGGGATGACATCAAGCGTATCAATCAGGTTGCAGGGGAGAGAACAGATTATCCGACTCAGAAACCTGAGGCACTTCTTTCACGAGTGATCTCAGCTTCCTCCAAAGAGGGAGATGTTGTCCTCGACGCGTTTGTCGGCTCAGGTACCACACCGGCGGTAGCGGAAAAACTCGGCCGGCGATGGATCTCAATAGACTGTGGCAAGCTTTCCATCTACACAGTGCAGAAGCGGATGCTAGGTTTGCGAAAGGAGATCGGAAACACCGGCGCTTCCCTTACACCAAGGCCATTTGCGTTGTTTAACGCAGGGCTTTACGAGTTCAGCGCGTTGAAGGAGCTCTCGTGGGATGCGTGGCGTTTTTTCGCCTTACAGCTATTCCAGTGCCGCGACGAGCCGCACAAGATCGGCGGCATCCAGCTTGATGGCTACCTCAAGGGATCAAGCGTTCTCGTGTTCAATCACCAGAAGCATCCCGGGGTTCGCATTGACGAGGAAACGATACAAAGCATGCACGAAGCGCTTGGCAGCAAAGTCGGGACCCGAATGTTCCTTATAGCACCGGCGCTTGTATTCGATTTCCAACAAGACTACCTCATACTCGACAATGTCCGGTACTACGCTCTGCGCATCCCTTACTCGATCATTCACGAGCTACATCAGCGCGAGTTTGCCGCACTAAGGCAGCCGGCGGATGAAATGGCAGTAAACGACACGGTTGACGCCGTCGGCTTCGATTTCGTACGGAGACCGGAGTTGGAGTATGAAGTTGGCGCGAATAGACGAAAGGGAGAACTAATCGAAGAAGCTTTCATCAAGATCAAGACTTTCCGAAGTGAGGCAATTGTGCGAGAGCCGATGCGGTTGAAGGGAAACCGAGAAACCCTTTCTATGGTGATGTTGGACTATGACTTCGACCAGGCATTGGATGCGTTTGAAGTGGATGCGGTCTTTTATGCCGAGGCAATCGAAAAAGTGGATTGGGAAGTGCGCTTTCAAGTTGAGACGCTTGGAAGGCAAGTAATGGCGGTGTTCGTAGACATCTACGGTAACGAAGCTCGGGAGGTGATTCCGGCAACGAAATTCCGCACCGGAAGGCAGACCATGGCCGCCAAGGCACGTAAAAAGAAAAGATAACGAGAGCGGGCTAGATGAGCACTAAGGGAGACCGCAGAACATTCAGAAATGAAGACCTTGTTCTAAAGGTATCGGAGAACATCGATCCCGCGGTCTGGGACGAGTCGAAGTACGAGGCTTATATCGATGAACTGTGTGGTTATCGTGAGTATCAAAAGGACGCGATTCGGGCGACGCTGCGATATCTACTTGGAGGGAAGTATCAGAATCTTCGCGCCTTAGCGAAGGAGAATTTCGACCGAAACCCGGAAATGCAAGAGCGCTATGGATCTTGGACAGCAATGGAGCGTCAGCTTCAGCTACCGGATCAGCTTAGCTGTTCACTAGACCAAGCCACGGGTAGCGGCAAGAGTTATGTACTCTACGGCATCGCGGCTCTTCTGCTGGCCGAAGGCGCTGCTGACCGGGTGCTTGTTCTGTGTCCATCGAACACGATCGAGGACGGGCTCCTGAGAAAGTTCAAGGAACTCGCCGGCAATAGCGATCTCCGCGATGCCCTTCCATCTAGTGCGAAGGTCATCAGCCCAAGCATTATTAATGCGTCGGAAAGTATCGTCGAGGGGTCAATTTGCATCGAAAACTATCACGCGATCTTGGAGAGCGTGAAATCGTCAATACGAGAGAGTCTCGAAGGCAAGGGCGCTCGTGTAGCGGTGCTTAATGACGAGGCGCATCACGTCGCAAATGAATCGGGACAAACTTCTAAGAAGTGGAAAGAGTTTCTTCAGAATCCGAGCTACGGATTTCGGCTGATCGTTGGAGTCTCTGGCACCTGCTATGTTGCCGACGACTATTTTGCGGATGTCATTCATAGATACTCGCTTCGCCAAGCTATCGAGGAGAAGTTCGTAAAGAAGGTGGAGTACGTGGATGAGCTTCCGGCTGCCGCGGAAAATCCAGATGAGAAATGGCAGCTAATCTACAATCGGCACAAGGAGTGGAAGAAAAAGCTGAAAGCCCGCGGTATTCGTCCGATGACAATCATCGTTACGAAGGGAATCGCAGATGCAGATCGCGTTGCCGAGCAGGTACAGGATTTCTTGAAGGAATGGGAAAGAATCGATGCAAGCCAGGCTGCAGCGAAGGTCCTTTGCGTCACATCGGCGGCTAAGCATCAGCCCAACGTTCCGAAGCTGAGGGTGGTGGATAGCCCTGCAAGCAATGTCGAATGGATTGTTTCGGTCTCAATGCTAAGTGAGGGTTGGGACGTCAAAAACGTCTTTCAAATCGTCCCCCACGAAGAGCGAGCGTTCAACAGCAAACTTTTAATCGCTCAAGTACTCGGGCGAGGGCTACGTCGACCGGACGGATGGACGGGGGAAGAGCCGGTCGTAACAGTGTTCAACCATGATGCGTGGTCTAGCCGAATCAAGCATTTGGTTAACGAAATTCTTGAGATTGAGCGCCTTCTGACGTCGACTGTCGATCCGAAGTCGGCTTTTAACTTTGAGCTGCATCATCTCGACTACACGCGCTCCGAGGACGCGACGGAGTATGCGAAAAGAGGGGAATACCGGCTTTTCGCGGAAGGGTACGTCGACCTGCCCACACAGCTCGAGACGGAAGACGTGACGGTTGGATTTGAGCGGGCTGTTAGCGGCGAGCACATAAAGTTCAAAACGACGGTGCGCCACCGAACCTGGGGCGTCGAGGAAGTGGCGGAGCAGATGTTTCAGAAGCTCAAGGCGATAGACGAAGAGTCAAAAGGCGCGTCCAACCCCAAGGATCGCACGAACTACGCAAGGCGATTTCCGCTAACAAAATGTGAGGGGATTGTGCGCGAGTCGCTTAAGCGAGCAAAGATCAAAAGCGACAAGATTACAGATGAGAACAGACAGAAGTTCTGGCAAGCGCTTGGCACGCTTAGGAGAAAGGCGGCGAAACGCGTTGTCTATAAATTGTCAGCCAAAGCCCTTGTGCGTATGAGTACTGCCAATAGGCAAGACGAAAGTTGCAGCGCGGGCGAATTGCGGCGTGGATCGAAGACCGTCTTCTATGGACCTGGAATCGAGGCAACGCTTGTTGATGACCAAAAGACATTCTTTCGTGAGGTGGATGACGAAGACGGTGAATTTCGTATGGGGCGATTTCCCATCTCAAATGCAACTGACTTTAAGACGGCCGCTAACGTAGCTATTGCAGACGGTACGCCAGAACGCAAGTTCGTTCGGGAATTGACGATCCGAGAGAATGCGCTAAAGCTGGACGGCTGGCTGAAGAACACTCCGGTTAGTTTCTATTCGGTGGAGTACGCGTGGAAGAAAGGGAATAGACCCAAGCGCGGCGAGTTCAGTCCGGATTTCTTTATTAAGCAAGGAAAGTTTGTCTTTGTGGTTGAGATCAAGGGTGACGAAGAAATCGCCGATCCAGCACCGGACAATGTCAAGAAGTACGAGTACGCAGCGGAGCACTTTAACCAGTTGAACTCTTGGCTTGTCAAAGAGAAGTTAACTGCCCAGTACCAGTTCAACATGGTTTCGCCGAAGAGTTACAACGTTTTTTTCCAGAAGTTACGAGTGGGTGGCCTGGAAGGGTTTCGATCTGAGCTTGATGTGGCGATGACAAGGGCGTCGAAGGCGATCGAGTAGGGCCGCCTTCGGCGGGAACGGCTGTAGAGGTCAACTGAGGGGAGGGATTGGCAGCGGCAGGCTCATCTGGTGAGCTACCGAGGCAGTTAGTGTGGCGGTAATGAGGTCCCGATCTGGAGAAGAATAATGACCTACGAACGCCGCCTCGTATTTGTGAGCCACGCAAATCCTCAGGACAACTACGCGACGCTTTGGCTCTGTACCCGGCTTGCGGCGGCAGGCTACGAAGTATGGTCGGATCTGACCCAGCTCATCGGCGGTGAGCTGTTCTGGAAGGACATCCAAGAGGCGATCCGCAGCCAGGCCGCGAAGGTGGTGTTTCTCGTGTCGCGGGCATCGGTCACCAAGGACGGATTTCTTAACGAGTTGAGCCTCGCCGCAGGGACCGAGCGTTCAGAAGGCTTCTCCGACTTCCTGATTCCCTGCAGGCTGGACGATCTACCGCACAACGACCTGCCCGCGCAGCTCCACCGCAGGAACGCAATCGAGTTCTCGGAAGGCTGGCACGTGGGTTTGGGGCGGCTCCTGACCAAGCTCGAGAAGGACAACGTTCCGAGAAAAAAGAGTGCCGCCCAAGACGAGGTGTCGGCGTGGTCAAAGGAGTTTCTTCAAATCGAAGGCGGCTTGAGTCGATCCAAGGAGAAGCTGTATTCCACATGGGTCGCCATGCCGGAGCTGCCGGCATCCATTCGAATCCACCGGCGCAATCCCGGCCATAGCATCGTAAGGCAGAGCTGGACCTGGCCCGTGGTGCCGTTCGGCTCGCAACTTCTACTTTCCTTCGCAGCGGCGAACGAGTTGTCGGACGCACACGCTGCGCAGGCGGTCGTCCTGGAAAAGGATGTCAGTCTCGATACGTTTCAAGAGAGCGGACATCCGGCATTGCTTACAAAGCTCTCGAAGCACGACGTTTCCAACATCCTGATCGACCTTTTGCAGCAAGGGTGGGATCGTCTCTGCGAGCAGTGGGGGCTCTTGCCGTTTGAGCTGGCGAGCGGCAGGAAGTGCTGGTATTTGCCATTGCCGTCGAGTGGGATCGAGCGCTATCCGTTTGCGGACATGGCCGGCAAGAACCGCAAGAAGGCGCTGATCGGGCGAAGCGACAAATACGACGTGTACTGGCATCTTGCAGTTCAGGCGAACCCGGTGCTCGGGGCATCGCCACGACTAGGCATGAGCCTGCACGTCATATTTACGTCCGACGGCAAGACGCCGCTCGTAAGCGCCAAGCGAATGCACCGATTGCGGCGCGCGTTCTGCAAGAACTGGTGGCAATGGCAGTGGCGCGATTTGCTGCTCGTGTTCCTGACCTGGTGCGCTCGACAGGAAGCGACATTCGATCTTCCGCTGGCGGGAAACCGTTCGGTGCGTGTTTCCGCCCGGCCAATGGTGTTCGAGGCGCCGATCAGCGCCCCGGAAGGGCGCGAGGCCGGCAGCGGGCTCGACGAGCCGCTCGAAGCCGAGGATCTCACCGTCGATTGGGTGGAGCAGCAAACAGAGCCGGCGGCCGATCCAGTCGAGAGCCAAGAGGGAGCAATAGCCGATGGCTGACCAACCCCTCGAATACCTGACCGAGCCGTCCTTGAGCTTCGGTACAGGACAGCATCTGGAGTCGCCGAAGGACGGCTTGTTCATGTTCGGGCCTCTCGCCCGGGATCTCGTTCCCGGCGATGTGCGCTACGGCGTGGTCGGGACGGAGGCGGGCCTCAAGCTGTTCAGGGAATGGATCAAGTCAGTCCGGTCCTTCGTCCCGGCTTTAGCGTCCGAATCGGCGCAGCATCGCCCGTTTCCCGGCTTCGCGGAGGTCTTTGGCGTCGGGCTTCCCGAATCACCGCTTGCCGCATTGGTAGTGAAGGATGAGGAAATCGACACGGCGTTGATGATCGCCGACCGGCATCTGGCCGTGTATCGAACGGTCGAGGTGTATGCGTCGAGGATCGCGCGCTACATGGCGGAAGAAGAGCAGACGGTCGCGGTCTGGTTCGTGGTCGTTCCGGAAAGGATTTACACGTTCGGCAGACCGCAGTCGGTAATCCCGTTGCAGCTCCGCCGAAAATCCGAGGTGCTGGTGGACTCCAAGATGGCCAAGTCCATCGCCAGGACGCCTTCGTTATTCGAGGAGGACAACGTTGCAGCCGAGCCATACCTGTACGAGGTCAATTTCCACAACCAGCTCAAGGCGCGCCTCCTGGAAGGACCAAACCGAGCGGTGGTGCAGGTGGTTCGCGAAACGGCGATTGCTCCGGAGTCATTTCTAACGAGCGATGGCAGGCCGATCCGAAGGGTTCAGGATGCCGCGACCATCGCGTGGAACCTGTGCACGACGACGTACTTCAAAGCGGTCGGCCGGCCGTGGAAGCTCGCACGCATCCGGGAGAATGTCTGCTATGTCGGGCTGGTCTTCAAGAAACTGGTCAGCGCCGCCGAGGAAGGACAGGCGTGCTGCGGGGCGCAGATGTTTCTGGACTCAGGCGACGGGCTGGTGTTTAAGGGTGCCGTCGGTCCCTGGCGTTCGGCGGAAACGCATGAGTATCACTTGAACCGCGAAAGCGCCGCGGAGCTGATGGAGCTTGTGGTTCGCGGCTACAAGGACTGGCACGGTCGCGCGCCGGCCGAACTGTTCATTCACGCGCCAAACTCGTTCAACGATGAGGAGTGGGCCGGCTTTTCGAGCGTCGTGCCGAGCGAAACTCGGCTCGTGGGCGTGCGAATCAGGGAGTCGAATGGCCTCAAGCTCTACCGCGCGGGCCAGAATCCGGTCCTCAGGGGCACGGCGTTCCTTCAATCAAGCCGTGCGGCGTTTCTCTGGACGCGGGGGTACGTGCCTTATCTGAAGACGTATCCCGGCCGCGAAGCTCCCAATCCTCTTCGGATCGACGTGCTCCGCGGCGACGCGCAGCTAAGGACCGTTCTCGAGGACGTTCTCAACCTCACGAAGCTGAACTTCAACGCGTGCATTTACGGTGATGGCCTGCCGGTCACGCTTCGTTTTGCCGACGCGGTGGGAGAAATTCTTACCGCTGGGCCAGTTCAAAAAAATCAGCCGCCACTGCCCTTCAAGCATTACATTTAAGGCGAGCATCCGCGGTCAACGCGATCAATGGTATTCCAAGGGGAGAGGGGAATGGCGGCGGCGCTAGCACCGCTATTGTCGGAACGGGATGAGGCCGAATCGGCGGAAGGCGGCATCGATCCCCTGGGTCTTTACACGATCGCGGACACGCTTGGCGTCAGACTGATTCCAGGGGTACGGGAGCGCCAGACCCATCCGAGGTTTCTTACAGCTATCGCCGCCTCCCTCGCGGTATGCGGCGATCTTGGTGATGAGGCGATTGCGTCAGACGGGGTAAGCGAGCCCTGGCAGGTTTTCGAGTGGTATGCCGTCGAGGGCTTAGCTCGTACTTCTGAGGCTTCGGAAACCGTCGGGCTGCCTGGCGGACAGAAGGCGGCAAGTGCAATCGCTGATGGCGTTCCAATGTCCGCCAAGCGATACCTGAAGACTCCCTCGGTATTTGGGTTTCACGGCATCTACCGTCTGCTCGCCCGCACTTTGGGGATCGAACAAGGCGGGCGGCTTGGTGAAGTCGGCTTCGAGCTATTGAACGTC
>ORMF012260398.1_pt1 | contig 10941 bp, 8 predicted proteins | sample 1779871 | NCBI WGS metagenome assembly ORMF01 (sample SAMEA104232316, study PRJEB22302) | groundwater metagenome | biome: forest; feature: aquifer; material: groundwater | place: USA | collected 2011-08-07 | depth 5.4 m
CACGTAGCGCAGATTTCCAATCTGCTGTATCGCGGGTTTCCAACCCGCCGGGCGCTGGGAAATTCCCAACCTCTCGTTCGATGCGATCGCCTAGCCGATTAGAAATCGGCGACACAGCAGATTGGAAATCTGCGCTACGGCGGCGGCGCCGGACGCCCGACGGTTCAGGGACGCAAGGCGTGCAAAAAGCGCGCGGAGTTCTCACACTGAGCGGTCTGCTCCTTTGTTCCGTCTTGGCTTCTGCGCAGAACCTCCAGCCGCTCCGGCTCCCGGCGCCGCAGACCGACCGCGGCAAACCGCTCATGCAGGTGCTGAAGGCGCGCAAGACCACCCGCGAATTCAGTCCGCAGAAACTCCCGCCGCAAATCCTCGGCGACTTGCTCTGGGCGGCCTTCGGGGTGAATCGGCCCGAAACTGGCGGACGCACCGCACCGTCGGCGATGAACGCGCAGGAGATCGACATCTACGTAAGCACCGACGCCGGGCTTTTTCTCTACGACGCCAAGGGGCACCAGTTACAGGCGATTGTGGCCGAGGACATCCGCTCGAAAACCAGTGGCCAACCCTTCGCGCAAGAGGCCCCCATCGCGCTGATCTTTGTGGCCGACCTGGCGCGCATGGTGAAGGCGAAGCCCGCGGACCGGGAGTTTTACGCCGGCATCGACACCGGTTACATCAGCCAAAACGTCTATCTCTTCTGCGCCTCCGAAGGTCTGGCCACAGTGGTGCATGACCTCGACCGCGCGCCGCTCGCGAGCGCGATGAAGCTGCGGGCGGATCAGAAAATCATCCTCGTGCAGGCGGTGGGCTATCCAAAGTAGCGGACCTGCGAACGACTCGCGTGAGACCCTTTGCGCTCGCGATGCACCGCGTCTGCTCACCGCCCTCTGTGCCCGACGTGTTCCGAACCACGCCGCCGCACCCGCTGGAAAACGCTTGACCGCGATCAATCGAACCAGCCGTGAGATTGGGTATCCAAGAAGCGCAGAAAGCTTTTGGCAACGAAAGGTTCACATTATGACAGCTCGTGGCATCAGGATGCCTCGCCGTGCTTTCCTTAAGACTGCTGGCGCGGCGGTCGCAGGCGGGGCAACACTTGGCTTCCCGGAGATAATTCCCTCACGCGTGCTGGCGGCGCCGGGCCGGCCGGGCGCGAATGATCGGATCATCCTCGGTCACATCGGCGTCGGCGGCATGGGCGGCTATCACTTGGGCGAAATGATCGAGCGGATGAAGCGCGGTGAGGTCAATATCGCCGCCGTCTGTGACATCGACGAAAAGCGCCTCGCCAGCGCCGCAAAGCGGGCCGGGCCGCAAGCGACGCCGTACCACGACTACCGCGAGCTGCTTCAGCGAAAAGACATCGACGCGGTGATCATCGCCACGCCCGACCATTGGCATGGCGTCCAAACGGTCCACGCCGCCGAGTGTGGCAAGCACGTCTATGTCGAGAAGCCGGCGTGCTGCACCATCGAAGAAGGCAAGGCAATGGTCGCGGCGGGCAAGCAAAACAAAGTCGCGATTCAAATCGGCTCGCAAGGCCGCTCGCAGCCGGAGGCCTACGCGGCGCACCTCTACATCGCCAACGGCATGATCGGCAAAGTCAGCAAAGTCACCTGCTGGCACTACGCCAGTCCGTCCGACGACAAGGCCGTGCCCGACTCCGATCCGCCGCCGGAGTTGGACTGGGACCTGTGGCTCGGCCCGCTGCCGTGGCGCCCGTACAATCCACGCTATTGCCACGGCACGTTCCGCTGGATCATGCAGAGCGGCGGCGGGCAGATTCGCGACCGCGGCGCGCACGTGATGAGCAACGCGCTCTATTTCATGAACGCCGACCACACTGGCCCGGTGTCCATCGAGGCCAAAGGCACGGTGCCGATCAAGGGGCTGTGGGACACGGCCATCGACATGGAAGTGGTTTATGAGTTCAAGAACCCGGACTGGACGCTCGTCTGGGCGCAGCCGGGTGAAGCCGTCCCCTACTTTGACCGCGACAAGGTGAAGCGCGAAGGCATCCGCGAAAGTTACGGCGCCGTGTATCACGGCGACCGAGACAAGCTCGTCGTGTGGGTCGGCGATGGCCAGGTGTACACGGAGCAGAAGGCAGTGGACTTCAAGAAACCGCCCGGCGGCGTCGAGGTGTATCGAAGCCCCGGCCACCACGACGATTGGTTCAAAGGCATCAAGACCGGGGCCAAGACGATCATGAACGTCGAAGCCGGCGCGGCGACGGCGTTCCTCTGCATCCTCGGCAATCTCTCGCTGATCCTCGGTCGCAAGCTGCGCTGGGACCCGGTGAAGCAGGAGATTCTCGGCGATGAGCAGGCGCGGCGGATGATGAGCAGGCCGCAGCGGGCGCCGTATCATTTGTGAGAGGCGTGAAGCGTAAAACGTAATGCGTAATGCGTAAAACGTGATGCGTAATGCGTGATGCGTAATCCGTAATGCACTCGACCAGCGCGCCACGGTAACTGGCGAGACGCTGAGGCAAAAAAACAAGTTGAACTGACAGACTGAATCCATCCTATGACGACGCGAACTTCGCAATCCACGCTGCTGGCCGCAGCGGCAGTCAGCACCATCGCCACGGCAGCAGAGGCGGCTCAATCCGGCTCCGTGGAGGAACTCATCGCCAAAATCAAAAGCCCCGACGACAAAGTGCGCGGGCCGGCGTGGCAGGGTGCGGGGCCGCTCGGCGCGCCTGCGGTGAAGCCGCTCGCCGAGGTCATGACCGACCCGGACTTCGAGATCGCCCGCGCTGCCAAACGCGCGCTGTGGAAGATCGTGCGCCACGCTGGCCGGCCCGGCGCAGACTCGGAGAAGAAGGCCGTCGTCGCGGCGCTCCTTCCCCCGCTGGCGAGCGCCGCAAATGCCGTGCGCCGTGAAGTGCTCTGGATGCTTTCCGAAATCGGCGGGGATGAATCAGTCGATGCGATGGCGGCGCTGCTCACCAACAAAGAGCTGCGCGAAGACGCCCGCTGTGCGCTCCAACGCATCCCCGGCAAGAAAACCACGGTGGCCTTGAAGGCAGCGTTCACCACCGCGCCGGAGGACTTCAAGTACGCCCTCGCCGAATCGCTCCGCGCGCGTGGCGAGAAGGTGAGCGGCTACCCCACGCAAAAACTTTTGCCGACGCGCAAGACCAGCCTGCAAGCGGCGAAGTGAGTTTCACCCGCCGAGCGTCGGCAAGCGCCAGGCCACGGCTGGGACGGCTTGATCTGCCTGCTGGTGGTCGCGGTTTCCGGTGCAGGTCTCCTCGCAAGCGCAGACCGTCTCACGGCTGTCATTCCTTCATGTGTTGAGCTATGCTTCCAACATGAAAGCACGCACCGCTCGGCAATTCGTTTGGCTCGTGTCCGCCTTCCTCGCGGTGGAGGCTCATACCCTTGGACAGACCTCACCGGTCCGCGAGTGGACCTACACGCTGCTCGACGGCAGCACATTGATTGATGACTGTTTCTGTGGCCGGCCGCCGATCCCCTACGCGCTCCGCGGCACGTTTCGAATGCGGTTCCTGGACGAGAATCCGCTGTTTGCGCGCTATGAGCTGACCGACATCGCGTTCCTCGCCGGCGCACCGCCCTCGCAGTTCCGCGTCACGGGCCACGGCGTCTATGAGGTCGGCGGCGAGGTCGCCCTCGTCCAAGACCTGACGCTGGAGCTTCAGGTGGAGACGAGCTTCACCAACAAAACCGGTGTGTTTACGAACGAACCCGAGACCCGCATCCTCAGCCGCCCCTGGCCGATGCTCCAGGCCCGCACGTCGCAGGACCCCGGCAACGACATCCAGTTCTATCGCCTCTGGCTCGAAGCCGCGCCGATTCGCGAGATTTGGTTTTCCACCGTGAGTGGCCTCACGCCCTCCGCCGCGCTCGGCCCGGTGCAACCCACGCGCGTCAGCCCCGGGGACCTCATTTCCTCCACGGGCCGCATCGTGAAACGCAACGCCGAACTGACGCAGCTTCTCGGCATCATGCCCGCCGTGCCCGATCTCGGCCTGGACGCCGTGGACGTGTTGCCGGGCGGCGAGATTGTCTTCTCGACCGAGCAAGATGATTTCAGTGAAACCCTCGGCGAACGGCTGCAACACGGCGATCTGCTCTCGGAACGGGGCCGCGTCGTCAAAAACAACCAGGAGCTCACGCGGGCCTTTGTCATCCTGCCGCCCGTGCCTGACGTGGGCTTGGACGCCGTACACGTGCGCGACGATGGCGAGATTTACTTCTCGATCGAGACCTCGATCTTCTCTGGGACCGGTGGTCAGCTCAACCACGGTGACCTGCTTTCGGATCAAGGCCGGATCGTGAAGAGCAATCAGCAACTCCTCGCGCAGTTCCATCCCGCCAAACGCGACTTGGACTACGGACTGGACGCCGTCCACGTGTGGTCCAGCGGCGAAATCTGGTTCTCCACCGGGGAAGGCTTTCAAGATTCGCAACTCGGCCAGATCATGCCCGGCGATCTGCTCAGCGACCAAGGCTACGTGGTGTTTCACAACCTGGAATTGACGGGTGCCTTCAAGCCGATCGAAGACCTTGCCGACTTCGGCCTGGACGCCGTGTTCGTGGTGAGCGACGCCGGTCCGCCCGCGCCTGCGGCATCCCTCGCGCTGCAGGTCGAACGAGAGAACGGCAAGGTGCGCCTGCAGTGGGACAACAAGGGCCGCGCGTTCCAACTGGAAAAAGCGACCGAGGTCCAAGGTCCCTACTTGCCAATCACGGCGATTCTCACCGACTCCGCGTTCGACCTCCTCGAGTCGCTCAGCGAGCAACCACGCGGGTTTTACCGGCTGCGCCTCTGGTGATCGTGGCCGCGTTCGTGAGAGCGCGGCTGACTTGATTCGCGACGATTGAGGCGGCCGGCGCGGCGTTCCAAATGACGAATGACAAATGACGAAACCCGAAAGAAACCCGACGCCCGAAGGACGAACCCGGCGTGGGCCCGCGTTCACTTGGCACCCGGCTGTTCGATCTTCCGCAGCGCACTTGCGGCGGCTCGGCGAACTGCTTTGTCCTTGTCATTCAGGGCGGCTTTCAACGCAGGAATGGCGGCGCGCGCGCCCGGTCCGGCCTGCCGGAGCGCGTAGGCGGCGAAGTCACGTGAGCCAGGTTCCGGGTCGGAGCGAAGAACTTCGGTCAGCACTTCCAACGCATGGGCTTCTGCAGGATCGAAGTGAAGAAGCTTGGCAGCGATGTTCAGGCGGTCGCTTTTCGCCATCAACGCCAGGGGGATGGGCCCGTAAGCGCTGACCGCTACCGAGCCTGTGGTCGTGTTCTGCCGGGCCAGTTGCTCCGCCTCTCTGAGCTTCTCGATCAGGATGGGGATCACCGCGCGGTTCGTCGGCGAAATTTTGTGCAAGGCGTCGGCGATGGTGATCCATGCAGGTCCGCCGACCCGGTCTCTTCCTCCTTCGGCCCGCAACGCCTCAAGCACGACGTCGAGGGCAGGCACTGCCGCTGGGCCGAGCTCACCCAACTGATCGATCGCAGGTAAGCGACGCTGTGGGTCTCTCACTGCGTCGATGAGCAAGCGGAGCCCAGAGCCGTCGGGGTTGATCTTGTGCACTGCCACGGCCGCAGCCAAGAAGACCCGATTGGTTGGATCGAGAAATCGATCGAGCTGTGGCAGAGCCACCTTCGCGTCGGGGCCAATATTGCCCAGTGCTCGAATGGCGCGGGTGCGGGTCGCCGGATCATCCAGCGCTGTGAGAAGAACTGGCAGAGCAGGCCGCGCTTCGGCCCCAAGCTGCTGTAAGTTTTGCATGGCATAACCGCGGTCGTTTCGGTTGGTGCTCTGAAGGGCTTGGATCAAGAAGGGAACGCCTTCGGAGCCTCCTGGACCGAGAGTCCCGAGCACCCCAATCGCCGACCAATACTGCGGATGCTCCGGGCTGGACAACCACGGCTTGATCCGGGGCAGCACGACCGTGGCCGATGGACGCATGGCCCGGAGCAGTTCGTAGGCAAAGTGGGTGGGGCTCATTTCGGTCGAAGCGGCGGGCAATAGCCTCTGCAGTTGCCGTGGAAGCCTTGACCAGAGCTGCGCGTACGCTCTGGCGGGTGAGAGACGCTCTGACCGCGCGATCACGGAAAGCAAATAAGGCGCTGCCTGATCGCCCAGCGCCTGGAACGCGTCGCGAGCGTCCTCTTGGTCAGTTATGCACGAGGTGCTGCGATACAGCTTAAACCACTGAGCGACCGACTTGCCCTCGTAGGTCGGTCCTGTCGGCCGGCTCCAGACGAGCGCAAGCGCCGCGACCCCGACGGTCGCGACGATTGCTGCAAGAGTGAGCCTTCGGTACTTCATGATGCTGATCCGCTCTGGCAATTGGACACACGCCGTCGAGACATCTCACGCCGGCCAACGGCTCCCCAAGAGTCACGTTCTGTTCGACCACTGGCGAGACGTGCTCTGGCTGCGAGAGCTTTCTCGAATAGCATCGCCCGGATAAGCTTGGCAGAGGCGCCGCAACGGGCTCGGCTCACCGTGTCTCGACAACTACTCTGCGCTCGCCGGCTCGATCTTTCGCAGCGCGCTGGCGGCGGCGCGGCGAACGCCTTCATGCTTGTCATTCAGAGCGGCTTTCAACGCAGGAATGGCCGCGCGCGCGCCCGGCCCGGCCTGCCGCAGCGCGTACGCAGCGGCCTCACGGACGCCAGAGTGCCACGCGGGACGGAGCATTTCCACCAGCACTTCCAAACCGTGGGGCTCCGCAGGATCAAACCGGACTAACTCGGCTGCGATGTTCAATCGGTCAATCCCACGCGCGTCTTTGAGCTTCTGGAGAAGAATGGAAATCGCGGCGCGGTTAGTCGGCGAGATGCTCCGCAAGGCGCTAGTGACCGAGGTCCACTCAGGTCCGCCAGCCCGGTTCTTTCGCCCTTCGGTCCTCAGCGCCTCGAGCAGGAGATCAAGAGCGGGCATCGCCGCGGGGCCGAGCTCACCCAAGTGGCTGATCGCGGGTAAGCGCAAGCTCGGATCGTCCAGAGCCGCGATGAGCAATCGCAGGGTATTCCCTTCAGGATTGATCTGATGGAGTGTGGCAGCCGCGGCGAGGGCCTCGGAGCGACGTGGCGAGTCGAGAAGGCGCTGCAGCGGTGGGATCGCCGCCTTCGCTTCTGGCCCGATGTTGCGCAGCACTCTTATGGCGAGGTAGCGCGTCACGGGATCATCAAGCGCCCCGATGAGCGCAGGCACGGCGGCCCGCGCGTCCGCGCCGAGGTTCTGTAAGGATTGCACGGCGAAACGCCGGTGATTCTGGTTCGTACTCTGGAGAGCTTGGACCAGAAACGGAACAGCTTCCGAAGCTCCATCGCCGATGGTGCCGAGCAGCGACACCGCCAGCAGATACCGCGGGTGGTTCGGGCTGGACAACCACGGCTGCAACCCAGGCATCAGAACTTTCGCCGACGGACGAATGGCCCAGAGCAAGTCGTCGGCAGCGCGCCTGGCAGTGTTTTCGATGGAAACGCCGGGCAAAACTCTCTTCAGATACGGTGGGAGCTTTGACTGAAATTTCGCGTAGGACGTCTTGAGCCGGGAGAGAAGCTGTGGCCGAGTGAGCACGGAGAGCAGATAAGGCGCTGCCTGATCCCCTAACGCCTTGAACGCGTCGCGCGCGTCCTCCCGTTCGCAAAAGGACCAGTTGCGATACAGCTTAAACCACTGAGCGACTGACTTGCCCTCGTAGGTCGGTCCTGTCGGCCGGCTCCAGACGAGCGCAAAAGCCGCGACGACGACCGCGACGATTGCTGCAAGAGTGAGCTTTCGTTTTTTCATGCTGCTGATCCGCTCGGGTAATTGGACACACGCCGTCGAGACCTCTCACGCCGAGCAACGGCTCCCCAAGAGTCACGTTCGGTTCGACCGATGGCGAGAGGTGCTCTGGCTGTGAGAGCTTTCTCGAATAGCATCTTTCGGATAGGCTTGGCAGTGACGCCGCAACAAGCTCGGCTCAGCGTGTCTCGACAACTACTCTGCGCTCGCTGGCTCGATCTTTCGCAGCGCGCTCGCGGCAGCGCGGCAAACGGCGGGATCTTTGTCCGTGAGAGCGGCTTTCAACGCGGGGACGGTCGCGCGCGCCGGGGGGCCGCCCTTGCGCAGGACGCTGGCAGCGAAAAGACGAGAATGAGCCACGGGATCAGAGCGAACGATCTCGGCGAGCAGTTCGATGCCGTGCTGTTCGCCGGGGTCAAACATCAACAACCGGGAAGCGGCGTTGAGTCGGTCCAGTCCCTCTGCGTCTCTGAGTTTCTCCCGAATGATTGCAATCGCCGTGCGGTTCGTGGGGGAGATCTTGTGCAACGCGTCAGCGACCCGAATCCACTCGGGGCTGCCATATGGCTCCCTTCGATCTTCGGTTTTCAGCGCGTCAATGAGTGTGTCGATCGCAGGTGCTGCCGCCGGACCCAGGCGTCCCAACTGCCGAATCGCCGTCGAACGCAAGAGCGGGTCTCCTGTCGCCGCGATGAGCATGGGCAGGCCATTGCTTCCGGTATTGATCTTGTGGAGAGCGGCGGCGGCGACAAGGGCCTCGTGCCGATTCGTTGAAGTGAGAGAAGACTCGAGCTGAGGGATAGCCACGCGCGCCTCAAGACCGAGGTTGCCTAGCGCTGAGATCGCGCGGAGGCGAGTCGTGGGATCATCCAGCGCCGCGACAAGCGCCGGCATAGCGGGCCGCGCATTGGTGCCAAGGTCCTCCAAGGCTTGCATCGCAAGAACACGATGGTCCGCGTTGGCGCTCTGGAGTGCTTCGATCAAGTGCGGAACGCACTCAGCAGCGCCTTCACCGATGGTCCCGAGCAAGGAGAGCGCGAGGAGATAGCGCGGGTGGTCCGGGCTGGACAACCATGATTTCAAGCGCGGCATTAGTGCCCTCGATGAGGGACGAATGAAGGCCAACAAATCACTGGCAGCGCTGTTCCGTTTGTTGTCAGTGGAAGGTTGAGGCAGTCGTTGGCGGAGCTGCCGCGGGAGCGTCTCCCGAAGCTTCGCGTAAGCCTTTGAGAGCGCCGTCTGTGGTGGAAGGATTACCTCTGACAAAAGAAAGGGGACGGCCCGATCGCCTAACACCTGGAACGCCTCACCCGCCTCGTCTTGCTCCGCCAAGTACACCATGTACGAGGCGCGATACTGCCTGAACCACTGAGCGACCGACTTGCCCTCGCAGGTCGGTCCTGCTGTCCGACACCAGGCCAGCACGAAAGCCGCGACCACGAGAGCCGCGACCATTGCTGTGAGGGCGACTTTTCGCTGCATCATGCGGTTTACCCGCCTTGGTGCTGAGCAGGAGGCCACGGACCAGCACTTCATGGTTCGGCCGGGCCTCCAGAATCCGCCGAACCGGCTCCTGGCACAGATGGAGTGCCCACCCGATGCCGGCGCCAAAGCCCAGCCCGTAGGCGACGCCCCACAGGAGTTGGCCCGCGAGACCGGGCACGGCGCTGTACAACGCACTGCCGAGGAGGTAGCCCACTGAGTGGGTCACGAACAGAACGAGGATGACTTTGGCCAACGCCCGCACGGAGCCGAAGGCGGTCGCGAAAACACATCCCAAGAGAACTGTCCCCGCCAAGGAGCCGAGCCATTCGCCGCCGCGATTGCGCAACACGAGCCACGCGGCGGTCCAACCGGCCGCGTACAGGAAGAACGCAATGGCGAACAGGCCACAGAACCGCCGCAGACTCCCGAGGCCGACGACGAGCCGGCTGAACCACCAGCCGCCGCCACCGATAAAGAGCACACAACAGATCGCGTAGAGACCCAGTTCCCCCACGCGCGCCGTGAGCCAGCGCCCGCCCCAGGCCCAGACCCCGAAGACCACCAACGCGATCACCGCAAAACCCGCGCTGCCGAGTCCGATCGAACTCGCCAGCGACGGCAGGCGCGGCGCCGGCTCACCGGACTTCAGCCGTGCGGCGACACTTTCTGGATCGAGTCCGAAGAGGCTCATGCCCTCAGCCGCGATTACTTGCCCTGCCCGGCTTTCGCGAAGTCATAAACAAAAATCCCGTAGCCCACGCCCGCCGCATCTTTCGACTTCGCCATTTGGAACGCCATGAAGCGCCCGTCGTCGCTCACGACCGGGTTGGAGGCCTTGTAGCCGGGGAAGTCGCTGAAGTAAGTCAGCCGGCCGACGTAGCCGCCGCCAGCCAGCCGCAGCTTCCAGATGTCGATGAAGTTGGCGCCTTTCTTATTCTGCTTGTCGCACTCGACGAGCGTGAACTGGCCGTCGGGGAAAATGCCTTCCGGTTCGTCGTATTCGTCGCGCGAGTCGGTGAGGTTCGTCACTTTTTTCGTCGCCAGGTCCACGAGGCCGACGTCGGTGCCCTGATAGCCGTAGGCGGAGAAAGTCAGCCGGTGCTCGTCCGGCGGCACGAAGTTCTGCGTCTCCAGCGTGCATTTGAACGGCAGCTCTTTGCTCTCGATAATCACACGCTGGTTGGCCAACCTCGGCACGCCGTTCTCATAGACGATGTCGGCCTCCTGCATCCGCGAGGAGCCTTTCTCCATCTCGTCCGGATACTCCGCGCTCACGTGTGTCCACGCGAGGTGCAGGCGCTTGCGCGACACCGCCGGGCCTTCGCTGCACTTGCTCCCGAGCGGCACGGCGGGCTTGGCCAGACTCTTGTCCAGCACGTAAAGCCAGCACTGCGTGCGCGCGTCGCCGGGCTTCTTCGGATCAAGGTGCTCGGGGCCGGAGAGCACGAAATCGCCGTTCGCCAGATACAGCGCCCGCGTGTAGCCCGAGTGCGGATAATGATGCGTCATCGCGCGCACAATGCGCGTCGCGATCTCGACCTCGTAAACGTCGCCGAAGGTTTTCTCGACGAACAGAATCCTTTTGCCGTCATGCGAGAAGTCCGCTCGCTCGCCGAACCACGTCACGCGCGTGATGTGCGGCGGCAGATGGTCGGCGGGGTTTTGGCCTTCTTCGGG
>ORMF011078142.1_pt1 | contig 10940 bp, 12 predicted proteins | sample 1779871 | NCBI WGS metagenome assembly ORMF01 (sample SAMEA104232316, study PRJEB22302) | groundwater metagenome | biome: forest; feature: aquifer; material: groundwater | place: USA | collected 2011-08-07 | depth 5.4 m
ATTTTGAAGACCCAGTTCTGTCTCATTACTCAGAACGACCATCCGTTCGATAATGTTTTTTAACTCCCGAATATTTCCTGGCCAATCGTACTGAACAAGGGCATCTATTGCCTGCTTATTGATTTTTAAGATTTTTTTTCCGTTAATTTTTGAAAAATGTTTTACGAACGCCTCCACGAGGAGGGGGATATCCGATTTCCGCTCACGAAGAGGCGGAACTTTCAAATAAATGACGTTGATACGGTAATAAAGATCCTCACGAAATCTGCTCTCTTTGACCTCCTGAAGCAGATTTTTATTGGTTGCGGCGATCAATCGCACATCTGCCTTGATCGTTTTTACCCCTCCAACACGCTCAAATTCGCCGTCTTGCAAAACTCTGAGAAGCTTTACCTGTGTCTCGCGTGAAATTTCACCTATCTCGTCCAGAAACAAAGTTCCGCGGTCGGCGCGTTCAAATCTGCCAACTTTTTTTTCCGTAGCACCGGTAAATGCGCCCCTTTCATGTCCGAAAAGTTCGCTTGCGAGTAGTGTCTCGGTTAATGCGGCGCAATGCACAGCAACAAAAGGTTGAGTGCGGCGGGAGCTCGACTCATGAATACGGTGGGCGATTAACTCTTTTCCCGTTCCGCTCTCTCCTTCTATCAAGACCGAGGAATGGGTCTTCGCAATTTTATCGACAGTCGCGATAAGTTGTTTCATGTTTTCTGAATGGGTGAGAATTTCTCCTTTTTCATAACGTTCTTTGTAAAGGTCCTGTCTTAACTCAAGATTTTCTTCCTCTAAGTCCCGGCTCGCCAGAGCTTTTTTGATAAGAAACTCCATTTCCTCCAAATTAACCGGTTTGGTCAAATAATAAAAAGCCCCTTTTTTCATGGCTTTAACGGCATCATCGACGGATCCGTAAGCAGTTAACAAGATTACTTTCGCGTTTGGATTTTTAGCGCGGATCTTTTCCAGTAAAACAATCCCGTCCATGCGTGGCATCCGGATATCGGCCAAGACAACATCGGGTTGATTTTTCTCGTAAAGCACCATCGCCTCTATCCCATCTTCTGCCGTTAAGACATCATAGTCCAACCCCTCGAGATAAAGTTTTAGCCCGTCGCGAGTGTTTTTTTCGTCGTCAACGATTAGGATCGTAGCAAAAAGAGACATGGTCAGTTTGTCGAAGCCCTTTCTTGTGAAATTTGTAAGCGAGGCCGGCGCATGGGAATGACGAGTGTAAAAGTCGTCCCCTCCCCCGGCTTACTCGCCACTTCAATTCTTCCGGAATGTTCCCGGACCGCGTTGTAGACAGTGAGTAGACCCAGCCCTGAACCTTCCGCCTTGGTTGTGAAATAAGCCTCAAAAATATGCGGTATGTCTTTCTCTCGAATGCCGGCTCCGGTATCTTGAAAAATAAGAATGGCCATATTCTCGCGGTGCGACACCGCAATCTTTAGCAAACCCCCGTTTGGCATCGCCTCCTTTGCGTTTTTGATTAAGTTGATAAAAACTTGACGAAGACGCTCCCGATCAATAAGAAAGGGGCGCAATTCACGGTCGGGGCGAAAATCCAAACGGATGCCTGAAGCTTTCAGTTCAGGATCCATGAATGAAATGGCCTCCCCAACCAGCTCGTTTAAATCCTCGCTTCGGAAACGCAGCGGAGATTTGCGGGTTGTCCTCAGGAAATTTTTGATAACACGGTCAAGCCGTTCCATCTCAACATGGATCACAGAAAGGGTTTTCGCCATGGCCTTGCGCTTGGGTTCGGAAACGTCCTTTAATTCCTTCTTTAAGAGCTGGAGGTGGATGCTGATGGAGTTGAGGGGGTTGCCAATTTCGTGCGCAATACCGGCCGCAAGGCTGATGAGGGATTCAATCCGGGAGATCCGTTCGTGGTCAAATTCCCGGCTTTTTTGTTCATTGACGTTGGCGAGTACAATGAGCGTCCGGATTTCGTCGGCGCTGCGATCCAGAGGGATGAAATGGACGCGGATGAACAACTCACGCGGGGAAATCAGATGTAAATCTTTTACGATGCGGGCGCTCGATTCTTCCGTGTGCTTTTTGACAAATCGTCCAAACTCAGGATCCGAAACAGCTTCCCAAAGGCGCAATTTACCGCCTATTGGAAGACCTAATAGTGAAGAGGCTGCCTGATTAGCATAGTGAATATGCCCCTTGTCATTCACCACCAATACCCCCTCATTTAATTCGTCTAGGATGGTTTTATAGGTCTCGTTTTTATCAGCGAGATCCAACAAGTATTTCTCAATCGATTGCCGGTCGACACGATCCAATGTCTTGAGCAATCTACGAACGAAGGAAGTTTTTTCGGACATGCTGGCCTTTTCCCTCTTTCACGATGCTGATAAATTTTTTAAGAAACTCGGGATCCTTCTTACCCGGCGTTTTTTCGACGCCGCTTGCCACATCGACCGCAAAGGGACAAACCTTCTGAATGGCCTCAGCCACATTTTCCACGTTAAGACCGCCGGCAAGAAAAAGTTTTTCGTGGACGAAGGGTTTATTAACGATCAGATTCCAGTCAAAAGTCTTCCCCGTGCCTCCTTTTTCCTCCTTGGAGAAGGCGTCGAATAGGAAAGCTTCGACGTCGTATTCATCGAGCCTCTTCAGGCTCATCGCATCTTTAATCCGAAAAGTCTTGATAACATTGTAACCCTGGCTCGTAAACGATTGGCAATAAAGTGCCGTTTCGTCTCCGTGAAACTGCAAGGTCCGGATACGGAGCGCGCTCGCAACGGATTGGACCTCTTCTTTCGACTGGTTAAAAAAGACAGCAACAAAGTTCTCAAAATCCGGCATCGCGTCCCGGATTTTTTTTGCCTGGTTTAAATCAATTTTCCGTTTACCTTCCGCAAATATAAAACCGAGGTAATCGGCGCCAAGCTCCGCGGCCAGCTTGGCATCTTCGAGGCTGGTATTTCCACAAATTTTAACTTTGGTCATTTTAGTTTTTGATTTTTCTCCACTTTTTATCGGCCCCGAGGAGCTCATTGATTTTGCCAACGATATCATCGGATTTCATAAGGACGGTGCCAACGAGAAACGCGTGAACTCCGAGGCTTTTGTAAACCATCAATTCGTCGTGAGTGGACAGCCCGCTTTCAATGACCGTCAGGGTGCCTTTCGGCAGATGAGGCAGAAGGCTTTTGGCACGCAAAGGATCCACCTCCAACGTCCGCAGATTGCGATTATTGATTCCGATGATTTCAGCGCCCGCGCCCAGCGCTTTTTTTAAATCCTCGCTCGTGTGCACTTCCACTAACGCGTCCATTTGCAAACTTTTTCCGACACGAATTAATTCCACCAGTTCTTCCTCCGTCAAGATCGATGCAATTAAAAGGAAAGCATCCGCCTCCAGCATTGCACTTTCGTAGAGCTGGTAGGTCTCAAGGATGAAATCCTTACGCAGAATGGGAATGGAGGTTACTTGCCGTACGGTCTTGAGATAGCTCGGCCTGCCTTTGAAAAAATGCGGCTCCGTCAAAACCGAAATCGCGCTGGCGCCGGCGAACTCGTAAAGGCTTGCGATCCGGAGCGGTTGGAAATCATCCCGTAAAATTCCTTCCGAGGGCGAGGCTTTTTTCATTTCACAAATTAAATTAATTTTTCGGGCATGCGAGATCGCTGCACGGAAGGAGCGTGGATTGCGCACGCTTTGTTCGGCAGCGCGGCGCAATCGGTGCGGAGGAAACCGGCGCTTTAATTCTTCAAGGTCTTTTTTTTTCTGAGTGAGGATGTCATTCAAAATCATGCTTTGTTCCTGCCTTGAGACAAACGCTTTAGACCCAATAAGGCGCGGTAAGCACGTCCGGAGGTAATTGACCTCTCTGCAAGAACCAAACCCTCTCGTAAAGTCTTGGCTTTTCCGGCGATGACCAGTCCTGCGGCGCTGTTAATCAACACCAAATCTCGCAAGGGGCCTCTCAATTTTCCTTTTAGAAAACGGAGGGCTTGCTGTCTATTTTTAACCGGGGATGCTCCGGAAAAAGCCGACAAGGAAACCCGGCGGAAGCCATAGCGTTTCGGATGAATCTTTCCGTGAATGATTCTTCCTCTATGCAGAAAAGCAACCTGGGACGGCCGGCTGGAAGAGATTTCATCCATTCCTTCCTGACTGTGACAGATGAGGGCCCGTTTCATTTTCCTTTTTTGTAAGATCTTCGAAAAAATCGGAAGCAGATTTGGATCCGCGACACCGATAAGCTGACATTCGACTTTTAATGGATTAAGGAGAGGTCCCATATAATTAAAAAGGGTGCGGGTCTTAAGTTCACGGCGCAGCGGCTGGACTCGCGAAAAAATCGGATGATAAAAGGGAGCGTGGAAGTAACCGATCCCAAAACGCCGGATGGACTCGATCATCATTTTTCGCGGTGCTGCCAAATTGACGCCCAAGCTCTCAATAAGATCGGAACTTCCACATTGAGATGAGAGGGCGCGGTTCCCATGCTTTGCCACCTTCCCACCAGCACCGGCAATAACGATTGCGGCCAGCGTAGAAACGTTCAAGGAATGACTACCATCCCCTCCCGTTCCGCAGGTATCCATGAGGTTAGGGATAGCAACCGCTACCGGTGGCTCCAAAGAGCGAATAGCCTCAAGACCGCCCAAAATCTCATCCTCGGACTCACCCTTTTTGGCCAGAAGTAAAAGAAGTGCCTTGGCCTCAGGTTTCTTGAGGCGATTGCGAAAGAGATCCGTAAAAATTTTTTTGGAGTCAGTTTCGCTAAGGTTCCTTCCCGAAAGTAACTTTGAAAGGACCACCGAAAATTTCATTTAGAGCGGGATAGCTTAAGAAAATTGCGCAAAATTTCCTTGCCGGATTGGGTCATAATCGACTCCGGATGAAATTGCACGCCCCAGGTTGGATGCCGGCGATGCCGGATTCCCATAATTTCGCCCTGCTTGGTCCAAGCGGTAATTTGAAGATCTTCCGGAAAGGATTTTCTTTCCACGAGGAGTGAATGATACCGCGTGGCCCGAAAAGGATTAGGCATACCTTTGAAGATTTCCTTTGATCGATGGTAAATAGCGGAGGTTTTGCCGTGCATGATGTTTTTCGCCCGGACGATTTTTCCTCCAAAAGAATAACCAATGCATTGGTGTCCCAGACAGACACCGAGAATAGGGATCTTTCCGCTTAGCGAGCGGATAATGTCGTTGGAAATCCCCGCCTCTTTGGGCGTGCACGGGCCGGGCGAGATAACGATTTGCCTGGGTTTCATTTTTTCAATCTGCCGCAGCGTAATTTGATCGTTTCTGGCGACGACAGGCTCCGCGTTCAACTCACCCAGGTATTGGACAAGATTATAGGTAAACGAATCGTAGTTATCGATCACAAGCAACATCAAAAATCTCCCAGCTGTTGGAGGGCCTTTAAAACAGCCTGCGCCTTGTTCAAAGTTTCTTGATATTCCCGAATCGGGCTAGAGTCTTTCACGATGCCCGCACCGGCCTGCAGATAGGCTTTTTTGCCTTGAATGACAAGAGTTCGGATTGTGATACACATATCCATATTTTGATTAAAACTGAAATAACCGAGGCATCCGGCGTAAGGACCACGCTTTTCCGGTTCGAGTTCATTGATAATCTGCATAGCGCGAATTTTCGGAGCCCCCGTCACTGTTCCGGCCGGAAAAACGGCCCTCAGTAAATCAAAACTGTCTTTGCTGGGGCGCAATTTTCCAAGAACCTGACTCACCAGATGCATCACGTGAGAATAACGCTCAACCCGGGCGAAATCCCTAACCTTAACGGAATCAAAAACAGAAACCCGCCCAAGGTCATTTCGGCCCAAATCGACGAGCATGAGATGTTCCGCCATCTCTTTGGGTGATTTTTTTAGATTTTCCTCAAAAAGAAGGTCCTCCGTCATATTTCGCCCACGAGGTCGTGTGCCGGCAATGGGACGAACCTCGACTTCCCTCCCAATTTTTTTCACAAGAAGTTCCGGTGAAGAACCGATGAGTCGCGTCGCTGCTGAGCGAAAATAAAACATATAAGGCGACGGATTGATGGACCGAAGCGCACGATAAATACGGAAGTCATCCGTAATGGCCGGGAGCGTAAAGCGCTGCGACAGGACCACCTGTATGCAATCTCCCGCCCGGATATAATTTTTAATTTTTTTGACCTTCTCGCAAAATTGAGCGCGTGTCATGTTTGCTTGCGGAGAAACAGGGATTTCACGCTTGCGGCTTGAGGTGGGGCGAAGCGGCCGGCAAAGACGGTCGGCACAACGTTGGATCTTCCGCCGCGCTTCCCGGTAAGCCCTCTCTGCTCTCACACCCCTTCCCACGTCGACAAGCACGGTGATCGAAAGGGTTTTGCGGAAGTGATCAAAGATCACAAGATTTTTGGTAAGAAAAAATATTCCGTCCGGCAAATCGGGTCCGGGTCGGGGTTGAAGCTCAATATCCTCAAAAATTTGCACATTCTCATAGGACAGAAAACCGACAAAGCCCCCGCAAAAAGCAGGCAATGATTCCGGATTGACAAGATGATAACTCGCGAGATTTTTTTGAATCGTGCCGACTAAATCGGTCTGTACGAGTAACTGAGTCTGGCGGTCGCGCCTCACTTCCAGATCACCGTCACGAGCCGTTAGAATCTGATCCGGATCGAATCCAATGAAGGAATATCGTCCGACCTTTTCTTCTTGTTCGGCAGATTCCAGAAGGAAAGCATGCGGTGCCGATCCCGCCACTTTTAAAAAACAGGAAACAGGAGTCTCGAGATCAGCCGGGATGCTCATCGAAACCGCAACGAGGTTTCCCTTCTTCGCGAAAGATTTAAAAGTTTTGAAATCCGGGGCAATCATGAAGGGTAGATTTTGTCGGGATCAAAGACTTTTTCTTGCGTGACACGGACGATGTCGCCGCTGGAATTAAGCTCGTGAACAAAACAGGTCTTATAACCCAAATGGCAGGCTCCGCCCTTTTGCCTTACCTTGATCAGGATCGTATCGTGGTCGCAATCGGTCAGGGCGTTCGTGACGGTTTGAATATGGCCCGAGGTCTCTCCCTTGACCCAATATTTATTCCGGGATCGCGAAAAAAAGACGGTTTTTTCTTCTTTAAGTGTTCTCTCGAGAGCCGTTTTGTCCATATAGGCCAACATCAGCACCTCGCCGGTATCGGCATCCTGGATAATTGCCGGAATCAGGTGATTTGCGTCAAACTTAAACGAGGTCATTGTAACTCCTTGGTATGGAAAGAATTATCGTCATTTTTTAAAGAATTATTGATTTATTTTTCTGGTAGGGCCTTTAAGGGCACCCTACTGGCGGGAGGACATAAGTATGACGAGAAAGGTGCAGTGTGTCAAGTGGACACACTCCTAGTTGCGGATGGGTACCCCTTTAGAACGGAGATAGGTTTTGGCATCTGCGATGGAGTATTCACCAAAATGAAAAATTGAGGCGGCGAGGCAGGCGTCGGCGCAACCCTCAGTAAAGGCCTGATACAAATGATCTAATTTGCCCGCACCGCCGGAGGCGATCACGGGAATGCGTACGGCGCCGGAAATAGTGCGTAAGAGTTCAAGATCGTAACCTTCTTTGGTGCCGTCCCGATCGATGCTGGTTAGAAGAATTTCTCCGGCGCCGAACCTTTCCCCTTCTTTGGCCCAAGCGACCGCTTCCAGCGAGGTCTCTTTTTTTCCTCCGTGGCTGTAAACGCGCCATTCTTTTTTCCCGGGGATTCTTTTAGCATCGATGGCAAGCACGATGCACTGACTGCCAAACTTTCGACTGGCTTCACGGATGAGATCCGAATTTTGAATGGCGCGGGTGTTGATCGAGACCTTATCACAACCTGCTTTGAGGAGTGCGCGAATGTCTTCAACATCTTTAATGCCCCCGCCTACGGTAAACGGAATGTAAATGGACTCCGCTACACGCTGAACAATGTCGAGGAGGGTGCGGCGATTCTCAAGGGACGCAGAAATATCCAAGAACACTAGCTCGTCCGCTTTCGCCTGGTCGTAAGCCTTGGCACACTCAACGGGATCGCCGGCATCCAGCAAATTGACAAATTTAACACCTTTGACAACACGGCCGTCTTTAACGTCGAGGCAGGGAATGATTCGCTTGGTGAGCATCAGGGTTCTTTTTCCGTCTCACTTGCTTGCTTGAGTGCTGTCAATGCGGCAATCCCGTAAGCTGTGAGATGGAAGACGATGGAGAAAATAAAGCAAATGATGGCACCGAGAATCGCAAGGGCTTGTTTCACGCTCATCGGCAGAGAAATGACCGTGCTCCAAAGGCCAATCACGGTCAAAAAAGACGCTAAAAAAAAGAGCCAGCCCCAGATCGATCGTTTCAAATAGGCGCTTTTGAAATCATGATAATTCTTCCGGTTCAACTCTTTGGAGCGCCGTACGATCGGACCGATAAACCAGCTGCGGATAGTCAATCCCACAATCAAGTAAGCAATGCCGATGACGGTCCATGACCACGTCCGCTCTTGCAAGATTTGATCGATAAAGAGCTGCAGGGATTGTTCCATGTTTACCCTTTCGTGAGGGCGATTGCCTCACGCAATGTGAATTTTTTTTCGTAAAGCGCCTTGCCCACGATCACCCCGTCAAAATTAGTTTTGTGGAGAGAGGCGCATCGGCGGATATCCTCCAAACAAGCAACACCTCCGGAAAGAATGACACTCGCCTTGGCGCTCGCAAGCACTACCTCAAGCTCCTGAAAATTGGGGCCCGCCAGCATGCCATCATTTTTTATATCGGTATAAATAAGGGTTTTTAAAGGCTGGCTATTAAGTGTCTTGATGGCGGCTTCAAGCTGTTTCCCCTCATCTTTGAGCCAGCCTTGAGTTTGAACCACGCCCTCGCGAACGTCCAGGCTGACGGCAATTCGTTCCTTTTGGGTCGAAAGAAGCGTGGCGAGTAAATTTTCATCCAAGGCCTTCGTTCCAATCACTGCCCGGTTGATTCCCTCGCCAAGAACAAATTGGACATCCTCAATATTTCGAAGACCCCCGCCGAATTGGATTTTTATCTTAACGGCCTTACGGATTTTCCGCAGGGCATCGCCGTTTTTCAGATGCCCGTCCCTCGCCCCCTCGAGATCCACAACGTGAATCCATGAAGCGCCCTGGGATTCCCATTCTCGGGCCACTTCCTCCGGCCGCTCGGAGTAAACCTTGGTTTGCGCGTAATCCCCGCGCGTTAACCTGACAACTTTTCCTTCAAACAAATCGATCGCCGGATAAATAATCATGACCAGGCAAGAAAGTTTTTGAGCAGCAAAAGGCCCGCCTGCTGGCTTTTTTCAGGATGAAATTGCGTTGCAAAAACGGAATCCGTACCCAAGCATGCCGCGAAACGCTCGTTCCCGTAACCGCAACTTGCCACGATAAGCCTGGGATCAGACGGGACACCGTAATAAGAATGGACAAAGTAAAAAAAACTTCCTTCGTCGATGCCTTGAAGGACGGGGTGCCGATTTTCGATTTTGATATCATTCCATCCCATGTGGGGAATTTTGATATCTGTGGATTGAAAGCGCTTAACCTTTCCCGGGAAAACGTCCAGGCCCCGAACGCCGGGATTTTCTTCGCTTTCAGAAAAAAGAAGCTGGAGACCGAGGCAAACACCGAGGAATTTCTTTTTGCTTTGAATGAAGGAACATAGGGCTTCAGACAATCCGGCCCGTTTGATTTCAGCCATCGCATCCCCAAACGCACCCACGCCGGGCAGAACAAGCCGGTCGGCTTTATCGCAATCCTTTGGGGAATTGCTCACCTTCACTTTTGCGCCGCAAAACTCCAAGGCCTTGGCAATGCTGCGAAGGTTCCCCATTCCGTAATCGACCACGACAACCATGGGAAGGATAACAGTCTAAAGAGTACCCTTCGTCGAAGGGACTCCCTCAACGCGGGGATCAATTTGTGTGGCCATGTCCAAAGCCTTAGCGGTGGCCTTAAAGGTTCCCTCGATAATATGGTGAGAGTCATGACCGGAGAGAACTTCGATGTGCATATTGATGCCGGCATGTTGGCAGAAGGCTTTTAACAGCTCGGTCGCATCATGAAAAGAATAGTTCTCGAGACGAGAAAAACGGACACCTTTGTTTTTTTGAACATGGAGGGACGGCCGCCCGGAAATATCAAGCGTCACGCGGATAAGTGATTCATCCATCGGCACGCTTCCTAGTCCGTAGCGACGGATTCCGAGCTTTGCGCCGAGCGCTTTGTGCAGCGCCTGCCCAAGGGTGATGCCAACATCTTCATTGGTGTGGTGAATATCAACGTGCAAATCCCCTTTTGCTTTTACTTCAAGGTCAAACAAACCGTGTTTAGCCAGGAGGGTGAGCATATGATCCAGGAAGGGCATGCCCGTATCGATGGAAGAACGCCCCTTGCCGTCGATATTCAGACGAATTTTGATATCCGTCTCCGAAGTCTTCCGCTTCACATCCGATTTTCTTAAGCGAGATTTCATCCTACGGGCTCCTTTTCTTTTTCAATTTTAGCCTCTTTATCAATAAAGCGGGCCTCAAGCGAGATGCGGTGCAAGAGGAGGCCCTCCATCTCCGTCAATTTTTGAACGTGCTCGCGCGCCTTAAACAGCGCTTCTTTCGAATAAGAAATCACCTGTGCACTCTTCACAAAAGAGGACGCGCTAAGTGGCGAGAAATACCGCGCTGTCCCTCCGGTCGGCAAAACATGACTAGGACCGGCAATGTAATCCCCCACGACCGCCGGAGAATAAGGGCCAAGGAAGATAGCGCCGGCATGGCGAATTTGTTTTAAGACTTTTTGCGGTTCCTCCGTCAGAATTTCGAGATGTTCCGGGGCAATTTCGTTGACTGCCTCACAAGCCTCAGTCAGTGATTTCACCTGAATGATGTAACCGGTATCGACACGTTTGCGAATTTGATCGATTAATTTTTTGGAGTGGGTCACGAGATA
>ORMF010231468.1_pt1 | contig 10938 bp, 9 predicted proteins | sample 1779871 | NCBI WGS metagenome assembly ORMF01 (sample SAMEA104232316, study PRJEB22302) | groundwater metagenome | biome: forest; feature: aquifer; material: groundwater | place: USA | collected 2011-08-07 | depth 5.4 m
CCGGCCGAGGCCGAAGCGCGCAGGCTCGGGCGCACGACCCTGGTGCTCGACACTCGCCAGGGCGACCCGTCGGAGGCGCTCTACCGCGGGATGGGCTGGCAGCCCGCCGGCACGATCCCGCGCTACGCGCAGAGCGCCGACGGCACACTGCACACGACGGCGTTCTACTACAAGCTTCTCTAGGATGCGCTCCTATCTCGTCTCGCGCCTCGCCCAGACGGCGCTCGTGGTGTTTCTCTCGCTGACCGCCGTCTTCTTCCTGGTGCGGCTGTCCGGTGATCCCGTGCTGCTCTTCCTGCCGATGGACATTCAGGCCAAGGACGTCAACGAGTTCCGCCAGCGTCTGGGCTTCAACGATCCCCTGCCCGTCCAGTACGCGCGCTTCGTCTCGGGCGCCGTGCGAGGCGACTTCGGCGAGTCGTTGCGCTACAGGCGCGACGCGCTCCGCCTCGTGCTCGAGCGCCTGCCCGCCACGCTCGCGCTGGGTGTCACCGCGCTCCTCCTGACCTTCTGCCTGGCGATTCCCATCGGCATCGTCTGCGCCACGAAGCGCGGCAGTCTCTTCGACTACGTCGGCATGGGCGCGGCGGTCCTGGGTCAGGCCATCCCCGGCTTCTGGCTCGGGCTCATGCTGATCTATTTCTTCTCCGTGCGCCTCGGCTGGTTGCCGACGGGCGGCATCGGCGGCCCGGCCCACTTCGTCATGCCGTGCGTGGTGCTGGCGTCCTTCTACGCGGCGCGCATCGCGCGCCTCACGCGGTCGTCGGTGCTCGACACGCTGAACGAGGAGTACGTGCTGACGGCGCGGGCCAAGGGGCTCGCCGAGTGGATCGTGATCGGCAAGCACACGCTCAAGAACTCGGCCATGCCGATCGTGACGCTCGCCGGGCTCGAGACGGGCCAGCTCCTGGGCGGCGCCGTCATCACCGAGACCATCTTCGCGTGGCCCGGCCTCGGGCGGCTGACGGTCCAGGCGCTCCAGAACCGCGACTTCCCGGTCGTGCTGGCCGCCGTCTTCGTCATCTCGGTCACCTATACTTTGATTAACCTCGTGGTTGATCTCCTCTATGGGTGGCTCGACCCGCGCACCCGCCGCGGGGGGGCGGTGTGAGCGGCGCGGCGCTCCGGCGCAACGGGCTCGGCTTCCTCGGCCTCACGCTCGCGGCGCTGGCGGTGCTGGCGGCGCTCGCCGCCCCGGTGCTGGCGCCTCACGATCCCGTCAAGGCCGACTTGAGCCAGGGCCTCAAGCCGCCGGGCACGCCGGGGCATCCCCTCGGCACGGATCAGCTCGGGCGCGATACGCTCTCGCGCGTGCTCTACGGCGCGCGCGTGGCCCTCTTCATCGGTCTCTGCACCGTCCTGCTGACGGCGGTCGTCGGCGGGATCCTGGGGCTGCTCGCCGGTTTCTTCGGCGGCTGGCCGGGGCAGGCGCTCATGCGACTCTGCGACGTCCAGCTCTCCTTCCCCTTCATCCTGCTGGCGCTGACCATCAATGCGATCGTGGGCCTAGGACTCCGCAACATCATCATCAGTCTGGCGGCGGCGGGCTGGGTCGTCTATGCTCGCGTCGTGCGCGGCGAAGTGCTCTCGGTGAAGCAGCGCGACTACGTCCAGGCCGCGGCGGCGCTCGGCACGGGGCGCGCCCGCATCCTGTTCCGCCACATCCTGCCCAACGTGGCGCCGTCCATCATCATCGTGGCGAGCCTGCAGTTCTCGCAGTTCATCGTGGCGGAGGCGGCCATCTCGTTCCTCGGCTTCGGCGTGCAGCCGCCGACGCCGGCCTGGGGCAGCATGCTGTCGGAGAGCCGCGACTTTCTCTACATCGCGTGGTGGCTCGCGGCCTTCCCGGGCGCGGCGCTCGCGCTGACGGCGCTCGGCGTCAACCTCGTCGGGGACTGGCTGCGCGACATCCTCGACCCCAAGTTTCGGGTGTAGGCGATGGCCGCGGCTGCCCCGATCCGTCCGGCGAGGTCCGACGATGTCGAGCGGACGGGACGGCCGGCGGGGTAATATCTACCGCCTGAGCGGATGCGCCGATACGTCAAGACACTCTAGGAACGAGGAGGACCCGCTGATGCGATTCCTGAAATTCTTCATGGTGCTCGCGGCGCTCCTGGCCCCGGCGCTCCCGGCCGCGGCACAGACCCGCATGAAGGCTGAAGAGGTCGTGGTCGCCTTCGCCGCCGAGCCGAGAACACTCCTGCCGGTCACCATCGTGGACTGGACCACCAACAACATGGTCGAGCACATGTACGACCGGCTGGTGGACCGGGATCCCAAGACCTACAAGCCCATCCCCATGCTCGCCACGTCGTGGAAGGTCGTGGACAACACGACGTGGGAGTTCGCCCTGCGCTCGGGCGTGAAGTTCCACAACGGCGAGCCCTTCGACGCCCAAAGCGTCAAGGCGACGATGGACTACATCAAGGACCCGGCCAACAAGACGCACTACGCCTCGCGCTGGAGCCTCGTGAAAGAGGTCCAGATCGTCGACCCCTACACGGTCCGCTTCATCACCGAGAAGCCCTGGCCGGGGCTGATCGACCGCATCTCGGCGACCGACATGCTGATGATGCCACCCAAGGCGCTCCGGGCCGAAGGCCCGCAGGGGCTCCTCGCCAAGCCGGTCGGCACCGGTCCCTTCAAGTTCGGCCAGTGGGTGCGCGACGAGAAGCTGGTCGTCGTGCGTAACGACGACTACTGGAAGGGCAAGCCCGAGCTCAAGACCGTGACGTTCCGGTTCATCCCGGAGTTCAGCGCCCGCCTCGCGGCGCTCCTCGCCGGCGAGATCGACATCATGAAGGACGTGCCGCCGCACGCCGTGGACCTCGTGGACAAGAGCGGCAAGGCAACGGTGCGCGCGACGGTCTCCTCGCGCATCAACTACCTGGCGCTGGTCACGCTCCGGCCCGGCCCGATGCAGGACATCCGGGTGCGGCAGGCCATCGCCCACGCGATCAACGTCGACGAGCTGATCCAGCAGGTGCTGCGCGGCCGGGCGAGCAAGATGTGCGGCCCGCTGTCGCCCATCAACGTGGACTTCTCGCCCAAGGTCCAGTGCCTCAAGCACGACGTCAAGCAGGCCCAGGCTCTGCTCAAGAGCGCCAACATCGACCCGGGCCGGCTCGTCCTGACGCTCGACACGCCGTCGGGCCGCTACCCGCTCGACAAGGACATCTCGCAGGCCATCGCCGCCCAGCTCGGGCGCATCGGCATCACGGTCAACGTGGTGGTCAACGAGTGGGGCACGCACCTCGACAAGATCAAGAACCGGACCACGGGCGACATGTTCTTCCTCGGCTGGGGGCCGGCGCTGGACGCGCAGGGCACGATCGAGCAGCTCTTCCAGGGCTCGATGATCTACTCCTCCTACGGCGGCAACAAGCCGCTCGATGACAAGATCGCCACGGCCATCACCATCGTCGACCCCAAGAAGCGGCTCGAGGCCTGGGCCGATATCCAGCAGATGGTCGCGAACGAGGCGCCGTGGGTCTTCCTCTGGCAGCAGCACGACCTCTACGGCGTCGCCAACTGGATCGACTGGCAGCCGCGCGCCGACGAGAAGGTGTGGATGTACGAAGCCAAGATCGCGAAGCGGTGACGTAAGGGAGACGCCATGGCCATCACCATCCTCACGAACGCGTTCCTGATCGACTGCACGGGCAAGGAGCCCGTCGACGGCGCCGCCGTCGTCGTGGAGGGCGAGCGCATCAAGGACGTCATCCGCTCGGGCCGTGTCGGACCGCTCAAAGGAAAGATCGAGACGCTCGACCTCAAGGGCCGGACGCTCATGCCCGGCCTGACCGACGCCCACGTCCACGTCTGCGCCGTCGAGGGCAACATCGCCGAGCAGCACCGCTACAACCCGCCGAGCCTGATCGGGGCCAAGACGCTCCGGCGCATCGAGCAGGCGCTTCAGCAGGGCTTCACCACGGTGCGCGACGCGGGCGGCGCCGACTACGGCTTCCGCGAGGCCGTCTCGAGCGGCCTCTACCCCGGCCCGCGCATGCTGGTCTCCGGGCGCGTCCTCTCGCAGACGGGCGGTCACGGCGACAAGCGGCGGCGCGCGGAGTGGATCGAGCCCATCGACTGCTGCTACGGGATGATCGGCGTCATCGCCGACGGCCCCGACGAGGTCCGCAAGGCCGCGCGCGAGCAGCTGCGCCGCGACGTGGACCAGATCAAGATCATGGCCTCGGGCGGCGCCATGTCGCCCTCCGACGAGCTGGATACGACACAGTACACCCTGGACGAGATGCGCGCCGCGGTCGAAGAGGCCCAAGCGGTGGGCAAGTACGTCCTCGCGCATGCGTACTCGGGCGCCGCCGTCCGCGTCGCGCTCCAGGCTGGTGTCCGCTGCATCGAGCACGGCAACCTGATCGACGAGGCGGGCGCCAGGGAGATCAAGAAGGCCGGCGCCTATCTCGTGCCGACCATGGTCACGTACGAGGCGATTTCGCGCGAGGGCAAGAGCTACGGCATCACCGAGCACCAGATCCAGAAGATCAACATGGCCCGCGAGAAGAGCGTCGAGGGGTTGACCCACGCCTACCGCGCGGGCTGCAAGATCGGCTCGGGCTCTGATCTCTTGGGCGACATGCAGGCGCAGCGCACCATGGAGTTCGAGCTCAAGGGCCAGGGGATGAAGCCGATGGAAGTCCTGCTCTCGGCCACGCGCGTCAACGCCGAGATCTTCCGCATGGAAGACCAGATCGGCACGGTCGAGCCGGGAAAGTACGCGGACCTGATCGCGGTCAAGGGCAATCCGCTGAAGGATCTTCGCGTCTTCCAGAACCAGGATAATCTCCACCTGATCATGAAGGGCGGAAGCGCGTACAAGCAGACGTTGTGACAGCCGCCGCGGCGCTGCTGCTGGCGATCCTGATCTGGGCGTCCAACTCCATCATGGTCAAGGTGGTCCTGCGGGAGATCGATCCCCTCACGCTCACCTGGCTGCGCTTCCTGGTGGCCGCGCTATTCTATATCCCGTACGCCGCGGGAACCTGGCGGAGGGCGCCCCGCTACACCCCGCGCGAGTGGGCGCTCCTCCTGGTCGCGGGCGTGGCGCTCGTGCCCGCGTTCAGCCTGACCCTGTACTGGGCGCTCATCTACACCTCGGTCGCGAACACGGCGCTCGTGCGGATGACCGAGCCCGCCTGGGTGCTGCTGCTGGGCGCGCTGCTGCTGGGCGAGCGCGCGACGCGCAGGCAGGTGGCGGGGCTCGCGCTGGCGCTCGCGGGCACGGCGGCCCTCGTGCTGCTCGGGCGCCATCCGAGCGCCGGCGGCGAGCACCACGCCCTCGGCATGGGCTTCATGGTCGCCAACTCGCTGGCCTGGGTCGTCTACATCCTCTGCTTCAAGGACCTGCTTCGGCGCCACCGCGTGACGCAGGTGACCATCCACGCGGCGCTCGCCGGCACCCTCGCGCTTTTTCTCGTCACCGGCCCGACTCACGCGATGACGGTCGCGCGCGCGGCCGCAGCCATGAGCCCGCTCGCCTGGACGCTCGTCATCGTGATGGCGCTGATCGTCACCATCGGCTCCAACCAGCTCTTCGCCTACGGCCTTCAGCGGGTGACGGCGGGCGCGGCCGCGACGTATTCCTACCTCACGCCCATTCTGGCTGCCCTGCTCGCCTGGATCTTCCTCGGCGAGCCCATCACGGCTGCCGTCGTCGCCTGCGGCGCCGTCATCGCGGCCGGCGTCTATCTGGTGAACCGGGCCTGAGCCCGGTGTCGTTCACCCCCGGCTTGCTCCTGCGCTCTCCGAAGCCGCTAGCGCGGCGTGTCGCCGGCCAGCGTCACCCTGTGCATGAGGCGCCGGAAGCCTTGATAGTCGTTCACCGCGTTATGCTGGACGCAGCGATTGTCCCAGAACGCGATGGAGCCGGGCTGCCACCGGAAGCGACAGGTGAACTCCGGCCTCACCTGGTGGCGCCAGAGATATTCGAGCAGGGGCCGGCTCTCCTCCTCCGTCCAGCCCTTGAAATGCGTCGTGTGGCCGATGTTGACGTAGAGCGCCCGGCGTCCGGTTTCCGGATGTGTGCGGACGACCGGATGCTCCCCGACCAGCACCTTCGTCTCCACGCCGGCGTCCTTGAGCCGTTCCTCTCGGGTCCTCGAGGCATCGGCCTTGGTCGAGGAGTTGATGGCGGTCAGGCCGTCGAGAACCGCCCGGAGTCCGTCGGACAGCGTCTCGTAGGCCTGGTACTGGTTGGCGAACAGCGTGTCGCCGCCATAGGGCGGAATCTCGAGGGCATAGAGCAGGCTCGCCATGGGCGGCCGCGTCAGATACGTGGTGTCCGAATGCCACACACCGCCGAAGTTGATCCGCTCGTGCTCGAGCTTGAGCACCGGGGTGATGAGCGGGCACTCGGGCAGCCCCTTGAGCTGCGGGTACTCCATCGGCTCCCCGAACCGCTGGGCGAACGCGAGCTGCTCGTGCGGCGTGAGCTTCTGGTCGCGGAAGAAGAGCACCAAGTGGTCCAGGAAGGCCTGGCGAATCTCCGAGATCGCCTCGTCGCCGGACACCGCCGCCATATCGACGCCTCGGATCTCGGCGCCGAGCGACCCGGCCACCGGCTGCACTTCGATGTGGCGGTACGTCCGTTCCGTCACACTGCGCATCGCGTCTCCTTCTTAGGACGGCTACGTGGCGTCGCCGACGACATCGAATGCCTGGCACGTCCCACCCGCCGATCCTGCCAGAGCGCCGGGAACGCGTCAAACGGCGGATTGCGGCAAAGAAAGTCGGCCAGCACCAGCGGGAAGTGACGCTCGTGCCCGGCGTCGAGCGGGCGGGGCACACGAATTTCCCAGCCGGCGACGACCTCGGACACGGTAAGGCCCGGATGCCCGTCTTGCCACGAGGCGACCGACCGCTCGAGGGCCGCTCGCATCCGATCCCGATTCCTAAGCGGGATGACGGTGAGGCGGCGACGAAAGCCGGTCTTCGCGTGCTGCTCGACGCGGATCTCGGCCAGGGTGCCCCGTATGACGGCGCGGTGGGTATCGCCCCCGCCGCTGGGAGCGGACAGATCCCATCGTGTGTGGAGGGCCGCGGTGACGGCGCCGAGGCGGAAGGACAGCTCGGCATTGCCGCGATACGAAAGCTCCGAGCCGGTAACGACCGTGTCGAGGTCGGACGGGAACACGGGGCTACCGGTCACGCGGGCGAACAGCGTGAGCGGCACCTGTGTCGCCCACGTGCGCGCCGCAATCAGCTCGAGCGGGGGCAGGGAGCCGGTCGCGGCGGCCGGCGACACTGCAGCGAACAGGCGCTGCACCTGATCGACCATGTGTGTGGGGATGTCGGCTATCCCGTCTCCTTGGACGCGCACGTCGAAGAACCACGCCGGTCGTCGCAACGGCCGCCCATCGACCGTCTTCTCCAGGTGATGGACGCTCGAGATCTGGATAGCAGGCGGACCGGCCGCTTCGGCGTCGAAGCCACCGAACACCTCGCTCTCGCTCACGAGCCTTTCCGTCAGGATCGATGTCACATCGTAGCGCCCGGTCATCATCTCCATGGCGAGCGGGACGCCGGCAAGTGTGTGGCGGAGGTCTTCGAGGCCGTCTGCTCCGGCCAGCCAGGGCTTGTCGGCCAGAACGTGAAAGCCTGCATCGTGAAGCCGTCGGACTATCGCCATCTTCCGGTGATTCTTCCCGGCCACGATGACCATGTCACCCGGGCGCTCCACGACCAGGCGATCGAGCGAGAGGTCGCCGGTCCGGAGAACGGGGCGCCAGGAGGTGGGCTGGTCGGCGCGCCGGTTGAAGGACTCCACCAGCGTGAGGAAGTCGTCGAGCTCTCGGCCCTGCTGCGCGTAGATGAAGATCTCGTCGCGGACACGCGGATGACGCTCGCCCAGGGTGAGCGCCGCGTGGAAGTGGCCGGGATCGAGGAACGCGAGCGTGTGCATGGCCGACACGACGACGCCGTCGGTCAGGAGCCCGTGTCCTCGAAGCGGTGGTGCAGCGTGACCGGCCGGCGCTTCGCACGGTAGCGGAGATTCAAGAGCTCGATGAAGAGCGAGAAGGCCATGGCGAAGTAGATGTAACCCTTGGGGACGTGGGACCCCATCCCCTCGGCCACGAGCATCACCCCGATCAGCAGCAGAAAGGCCAGCGCGAGGATCTTCACGCTCGGATGGCGCTCGACGAAGCTGCTCAGTGGGCCGGCGGCCCCCAGCATCACCAGCATGGCGAGCGCCATGGCGGTGACCATGATCGCGAGATCGTTCGCCATGCCGACCGCGGTGATCACCGAGTCCACCGAGAAGACGATATCCAGGAGCAGGATCTGCACCAGCACCGCGATGAGCACCCCACGGCCCTTGCCGGTAACCCGTTCGACGTGAGCCGCCTCCAGCTTGTCGTAGATCTCCCACGTGGCCTTGAAGATAAGGAAGAGTCCGCCACCCAGGAGGATCAGATCCCTGCCGGAGACGCCATGGCCCAGCACCGAGACGAAGGGGACGGTCAGCCCCATCATCCACGAGATGGTGAAGAGGAGTCCGATCCGGATGATCAGGGCGAGGGAGAGGCCCAGGCGCCGCGCGTAACCCTGCTGGGCGGCGGGGAGCTTGCCGGCGAGGATGGCGATGAACACGACGTTGTCGATGCCGAGGACGATCTCCATTGCGGTGAGCGTGACCAGAGCGACAAGACCTTCGGAGGTGAGCAGGACATCCAGCATCGGTGCTCCAGTGTACGAGCGGGCCGGGCGGGACGCAACGCACATCGCCGGCCGACGGTCTCCGGCGGCGTGGGATATCCTCCGGCCCGGGAGGAACTCCTCATGAAGCTACTCGCGAGGTGTTGGGCAGCGGCGGCGCTGCTGGTCTTCACGTGGGCCCCGGCTGCCCCGGCTCAGCAACCGGTCAACCTGGCGTTCTCCACGCTGGACACCGGAAGCGCATGGTACGTCTATGGCGCCACCATCGCTGAGCTGCTCCGGAAGACCCTGCCGGCCGGCTCCAACGTCGACGTCAAGCCCCGGGCGGGCGGCGTGGGCAATCCCCGGCTCGTGGCCAAGAACGAAACACCGCTCGGGCTCTCCTTCACGGTGACGAACCGCTGGGCGTGGGAGGGCAAGGAGGCGTACGACGCCAAGCTCGATAATCTGCGCGCACTCGCCGGCGGGCTCGACACCTACTACCTGGTGGCCGTGGTGAGCAAGAAGCTGCCGGTCAACTCGCTCAAGGAGATGAAGGACAAGAAGACGCCCGTCAAGCTCGTCTCGCAGCCGGTCGGCTCGCTGGGCGAGTTCGCGGCGCGTCAGCTCCTTCGCGCCGAGGGGCTGACCTACGCCGATCTCAAGGGCTGGGGAGGCTCGGCCGCTCACGTGGGCTACAACATCATCATCGACTCGTTCCGGGACGGCCGGGTGGACATGCTGATCGCTGTGATCACAGCCAAGCATCCGTCGGTCAACGAGATCGCAACCTCGTCAGACGTGAAGTTCCTCGGTCTCGACGACGAGACGATCCGGGGCCTGGCCCCGCTGGGCTACACCCCCGCCACCATGCCGGCCAACACGTTCAAGGGCCAGACGGAGCCGGTCAAGACCGTGGGCTTTCCGACGGTCGTCATCACCAACAAGGACCTGCCGGAGGCCATCGCGTACACGGTGACGAAAACGATCATCGAGAACAAGGACGCGCTGGTGCGCGGCCATGCCGGGCTCCAGGACTTCGATCCCGCCACGGCCTGGCAGCCCGCCAAGGTCGGCCTTCCCCTTCACGCCGGAGCCGAGCGCGCTTACCGGGAGAAGGGGTGGATGAAATAGCCGCCGACCCGGTCGCCCGGGGCGCCCGATGGCTCGCCGGAGCCTGGTCGCTCTTCCAGCTCTACACGGCGGCCCTGGGTACGTTCGATCTGCTGATCCAGTTGCCCGTGCACGTGGCCTCCGCGGGGGCGCGCGGCTTTCTGGCGCCGCCGCCTCCGGACTCGGCGGCCGCGGCCGCCAAGCTGGCTCGGCGCCCGACCTCGCTCCGGTGGCTCGACGCGGGATGCGCGCTCCTGGCGCTGGCGTGCGCGGCGTACTATGTCGCCCAGAACGCGCGACTGACGTCCCGCATGGCGCTGGTGGACGATCCCGCGTCCGTCGACGTCGCCGTCGGCGTGCTGTTCGTGCTGCTCCTCCTGGAAGCCGCGCGCCGCCACATCGGGCCGTCCCTCGTGGGCCTGGCCCTTCTCTTCGTGGCCTACGCCTTCGCGGGGCCCCAGCTGCCCGGCTTTCTCTCCCACGGCGGGGAAACCTTCCTCAAGGTGCTCGATACGCAGATGCTCACCATGCAGGGGGTGTTCGGGGTGCCGACCCTCGTGTCGGCCACCTACATCTTCCTGTTCGTGCTTTTCGGCGGCGTCATGTCGCACGGCGGCCTGCTGCGCTTCTTCACCGACAGCGCGCTGGCAATCGCCGGGCACACGCGGGGAGGCGCCGGCAAGGTGGCGGTGATCTCGAGCGGGCTCTTCGGCACCATCAACGGCAGCGCCATCGCCAACGCGGTCACCACGGGCGCCTTCACCATCCCCCTCATGCGGCGCGCCGGCTATCGGCCGGAGTTCGCGGCGGGGGTCGAGGCCTGCGCGTCTATGGGGGGCCAGCTCATCCCGCCGGTCATGGGGGCGGCCGCCTTCATCATGGCCGAAACGCTCGGCTTACCCTATGCGACCATCGCGTTCGCCGCGACCATCCCCGGCATCCTCTACTTCGTCGCCGTCGGCGTGATGGTTCACTTCGAGGCGAAGCGCCAGGGACTTCCCGTCATGTCACGGGTGGACCTGCCAAGGCTCGGCGCGGTGCTCAGGCGCGATTTTCACCTGCTGGCCGCGCCCGCGGTGCTCGTGTATTTCATCGTCGATGGCCGCTCGCCCATGTTCGCGGGCTACTGGGCCCTCGTGGCCGGTCTGGCGGCAAGCTGGGTGCGGAGAG
>ORMF011909910.1_pt1 | contig 10937 bp, 8 predicted proteins | sample 1779871 | NCBI WGS metagenome assembly ORMF01 (sample SAMEA104232316, study PRJEB22302) | groundwater metagenome | biome: forest; feature: aquifer; material: groundwater | place: USA | collected 2011-08-07 | depth 5.4 m
GAACACGCGGGCGGCATGATGCAGATTCGTCCGGACATGGGACCTGTGCCGCCGCATTGGGGAATCTATTTCGCGGTCAATGATTGCGACGCGACTTTCCAGAAGGCTACGACGCTTGGGGCGCAGGCTGTCGTGCCGCCGATGGACATTCCGAACGTTGGGCGCTTCGCGGTCATCAAGGACCTGCAGGGCGCCATCTTTTCGATCATTAAGCTGACCCAACAGCACGAAGAGAAGAAGTAATCTCTCAGCCACGCGGGGGAGGAGGCCCGCCGCCCGGGAGGGCTCAGGTCCGTTTCCAGGGAGCCCTCCCTGACGGTCGGGCTACTGCCCCGTTCTGCTGCACGCCGCTTTGACGTCCTGCGCTCGCCTCACGTACAAATGTTCAAATGAAAGCGCGCATCGTCTGGTTGATCCTCTGCTGTATTTGGGGCTCAACCTGGCTGTTCATCAAGATCGGTCTGGCTGATCTGCCGCCCCTTACGTTCGCCGGCATTCGGTTCACCCTCGCCTCAATGATCTTGATGCTGATGGTGTTTGCCCGCCGGGCGGCGTGGCCGCGTACTCGTCGTGAATGGGCCTTAATAGCGGTGGTCGGAGTTCTGCAATTCAGCCTGAACTATGGTCTGGTTTTTTGGGGTGAGCAATACATATCTTCAGGGCTCGCCGCGGTGCTCCAGTCTTCGTTCCCGGCGTTTGGTCTGGTCATCGCGCATTTTTATTTGCCGCAAGAGCGTCTGACCGCAGGGAGAGTGATTGGTGTTTTATTGGGAGTCTGTGGAATAGCCGTGATTTTTTCCGATCAACTGAGCATTGCCGGATCGATGGCTCTCCTGGGCAGTGTTGCTTTAGTGCTGAGCGCCTTGTGCGGCTCGTATAGTAATGTTCTGGTGAAAGCCTACGGCAGCAAGATCGATCCCCAGGTATTCGCCGCCTGCCAGATGATTTTTGGCTTTGTACCTTTACTGGCGATCGGAATTCCGACGGAAGGCAACCCGTTGCGTTTTCACTGGACTGGTATGGCTGTGATTTCGTTGCTCTATCTAACCGTGGTCGGTTCGGTCGTGGCGTTCGCACTCTACTACTGGCTGGTGCGCAAAATGGACGTGACCAACACCATGCTGATTGCGCTGGTAACGCCAGTGGTCGCGGTAATCCTGGGCCTGCTCGTGCTGCACGAAAAACTCAACTGGCGGCTGTTGGCCGGCAGTGTCTGCATTATCTCCGGTATCGGATTAATCAGGTTGCGTAAACGGCACAAGACTGTGGCCGCGAGTGAAGAGGCAGAGCTAATATCGTAAACTTGAATGCGATCGTTATAATTCCCTTATGGCCATAGCATCAATCAATCCTGCGACCGGTGAAACCTTTCAGACTTTTGAGCCGCTTAACCAGGAGCAGCTCGAAGACAAGATTCAACTGGGCCACGAGCTCTTCCTCAGTTACCGCCGAACCAGCTTTGCCGGCCGTGCCTGGATGATGCTGCGCGCTGCGGAGATCTTGGAAGCTGAAAAGAAAGATTTCGCGCGGATAATGACGCTTGAGATGGGCAAACCCATCAACAGCGCGGTGCAGGAAGCAGAGAAGTGTGCCTGGGTGTGCCGCTATTACGCCGAGAATGCCGAAAGACACCTGGCTGATGAACTCGTCGAAACCAACGCCACCAGGAGTTATGTTCGTTTTCAGCCGCTGGGCGTGGTGCTCGCGGTGATGCCCTGGAATTTTCCCTTCTGGCAAGTCTTTCGTTTTGCCGCTCCGGGTTTGATGGCCGGCAACGTCGGCTTGCTGAAGCATTCTTCGAACGTGCCGCAATGCGCGCTCGCGATCGAAGATATTTTTCGGCGGGCGGGGTTTCCGGAAGGCGCCTTTCAGACGCTTTTGATTGGATCTGATCTGGTGCAGAGCGTGCTGGAAGATTCGCGCGTAGCCGCGGCGACGCTCACGGGTAGCGAGCCCGCTGGTCGCAGCGTGGCGAGTATCGCCGGAAAGCAGATCAAGAAGACCGTGCTGGAACTTGGCGGCAGCGATCCTTTTATCGTGATGCCTTCGGCGGATCTCGACACGGCCGTTACGACTGCCGTGAGAGCGCGCACGATTAATAATGGCCAGTCCTGTATTGCCGCCAAACGGTTCATCGTCCACGGGCAGATCTATGACGAATTCGAAAAGCGTTTTGTGGCAGCGATGAAGCAGTTGCGCGTCGGCGATCCCATGCTGGAGTCGACCGACATCGGCCCGTTGGCCACCGAGCAAATTCTGAAAGACCTGGAAGAGCAAGTGCAGGTCTCGGTAGCTGCCGGCGCAAAGATTCTCGCCGGCGGTCACAAGTTCAAAGCAGCGGGCGATCTGGCGCGGGGTAATTTCTACGAACCGACAGTCCTGGTCGACATTCCGAAAGGCGCGCCAGCTTATCAGGATGAGATCTTTGGGCCGGTCGCGTCGCTGTTTCGTGTCGCGAACATTGATGAGGCAATCGAACTCGCCAACGCGACGACATTTGGTCTGGGTTCAGCAGCGTGGACTAACGATGAAACCGAAAGCGATCGCTTCATCGCAGAGCTCCACGCGGGAAGCGTCTTCATCAACGGAATGGTGGCCTCTGATCCGCGTCTGCCGTTTGGCGGCGTGAAGCATTCCGGTTACGGCAGGGAACTGGGCGAATTTGGCATTCGTGAGTTTGTGAATATTAAGACGGTCTGGATCAAGTAACGGCAAGCCCCCGGATCGGCAGTACTTCTTTGCGCCTCCAGGTTTTTCTAAGCGCCTTTGCGTGAAATGAATTGAGCCTGGTTTGATTGCATTAGCGAAGGCGCAAAGAAAACCGTAGCACTATCCCGATCTTCTTCTCTCTCGGTCAAGGAGTTCTTCTTTACGCTTCACTCCCCAACGATATCCGCCCAGGCTCTTATCTTCGCGAATAACCCGGTGACAGGGAATCACCAGCGCCACGTGATTTCCGGCACAGGCGCCGGCGACTGCGCGTACAGCTTTCGGATTCCCGATCGCTTTCGCGATCTCCTGGTAAGAACGCGTCGCGCCCATTGGAATGCGCTGTAATTCTTCCCACACGCGCCATTGAAACGCGGTTGCCTGAATATCGATCGGGAGATCGATACGGGGACTCTTACCACTCAGATGCTCCAGGATTGTGTTGAGCCAGAGATTCAGCGACGGGCTAATGACTGTGTCGCGGGAATCGATCGACGCATTCGGATACTCGGCGAACAGCGCCGTACTAAGCTCCGAATCTGAATCGCCGAGAGCGACTGAGCAGACACCGCGTTCAGTTGCAGCCACCAGCACGCGCCCGAGCGGACAGTCTGCGATCGTGTAGATGATGCGCATCCCCTGTCCACCACGTCCGTAGGTCGCCGGTGTCATGCCGAGCCGCGCGGAAGACTTCTCGTAAAGACCACGGCTCGATCCGTAACCAGCGTCGTACATCGCCTCTGTCACCGAGGCGCCACCCTTAACGCCCGCTTTGAACTGGTTCAGCCGGCGCGATTCTGCGTACTGCCGAGGCGTGATGCCCATCACGTTCTTAAATGTGCGTTGCAAGTGATGCGCGCTGACTCCGGTTTCGGTGCTCAGCGTTTTTAGTGTCAGCGGCTCTTCGTCGTGCTCGTCGATCGCATGACAAATCCGTCGCACCAAGTCGACCTGCGGACCGCCGGCCTGGACGCGCCGTGGATGGCAGCGGCGACAGGCCCGAAAGCCGGCCTGCTCAGCGGCTTCAGGTACTTGAAAGAAGCGCACCTGTTCGCGTCGCGGCCGCCGCGCTGGACAGGAAGGCCGGCAATAAATCCCGGTCGAGCGCACTGCAAAAACGAAACTGCCGTCTCGCGAAGCATCGCGGGACAACACCGCATTCCAAAGTTCGGGATTGTTCATTACTGAAGTCATGTTAGTCGATATCTGCAACATCTTACTTCACCTCATCTGGATTTGATGAGGCGATAATAGAGCGAGTGATGCCACGCTATCTATCCGATGTTTGCGGTCAAACTCGAAGTCTGCTGTTCGCCTGGGGTTGAGCACTGACGAACGAACCCCTAAAGCGTGTATATGCAGGTTCACCGAACATGCTAAGCGAGCTGGACATTCTTCGTGACGTAACGAAAAGATTCGACGAAGCGGGGATTCAATACATGCTTACTGGATCTTTTGCGTTGAACTATTACGCCCAGCCGCGGATGACTCGTGATATTGATTTCGTGGTTGCCCTCGCTCCGAAGGACGCTGATTCGGTGGCGGCTTTGTTTGAAGACGATTACTATGTACCTCGGAACGCAGTAGTGCGTGCAATAACAAGCCAGACGCTCTTCAATATTATTCACAGCGAGGGTGCCCTTAAGGTTGATTGTATTGTCAGAAAGAACACGGAATACCGGCGGCTCGAGTTCGAACGGCGGCGGCAGGTCAACGTTGACGACTTAAGGATATGGATTGTTGGTAAGGAGGATTTGATCATCTCAAAATTGCTTTGGGCAAAGGATTCGCACTTAGAATTTCAACTTCGTGATGTGAAGAGCCTGCTGAAGTCGGGCTATGATGCCGACTATCTGGAAACGTGGACGAAAAAGTTGGAGTTGGACGAACTCTTGAAGGAATGCCTGGATGAATGATACGCCGCCAGAAATCGAGAGAAAGATCCACGAAATGATGATGGCCCGCTCCGGAGCCGAGCGTCTTATCATGGGCTCATCCATGTTCGACGCTGCTCGAAGAATTGTGCTGGCTTCTTTGCCGAAGGACTTGTCGGATGAGGAACTGAAACGCCGGCTGTTCGAACGGATCTATGGTCGGCCGCTGGAGAGTTTTCTCGACGACGCCTCGTGAAGAGAACACTATGAAACTCGCTCTCAAATACGGAATCCTCGTGACACTCGTTATCGCCGCATGGGTGGCCCTGAAGCATTTCGTTCTGCATCTCGAATCACAACCTGCTCAATTTGCCGACGTTGCGATCTTCAACCTAACGGCTATTACTGGATTGGCGCCCGGAATTAGAGAGAAACGAAGGACGAACGGAGGGACGCTGACGTTTGGGGGCGGATTGATAACCGGGATCAAGACTGCGGTGACCTACGCAATTCTGACCAGCGTTTATTTCGCGCTGCTTCTCGCTACGGTGGGCCCGAAGCTGATGCAACAGGAAGGCGAGACCAGCGTGGTTAAGGCATTCCTGGGAATCTCAGTTGGGTTTACTCTTTTCGGGGTCGTGTTTTCGGCAATCATTGCGCTGGTTCTAAGAAAACGCCGCTCATGTGTTGGCGCTGCGCGCTCGGTACGGACAGGATGTCCGCGCTCCCGGCGGCTAGTCGATCGTCAGCGCCTCGTTCACTAGACTCGCCTGCTCTTGCGTGTGAATAGCGTAGCTGCCCGTGGCCGGACTGGCTGATGCGGCGCGGCCGACATAACGAGGCCGCTCGCATCGTGACAGCAGGTTTTCCAGACGCGGTTCCATGAACGTCCAACCGCCCATGTTCTTCGGCTCTTCCTGACACCACACCAACTCTTTCGCATTCGGATAACCGGCGAGTATTTCGGTGAGAGCTCTCTGCGGGAATGGATAGAACTGTTCGACGCGGACGACGGCGACGCGATCTACTGATGAGGTTTCTGAGCTCTCCCTGACGGTCAGGCTACTGCCCCGCGCTTGGTTCAGATCGTAAAAGACTTTACCGGCGCACAGTACGATTCGCTCTACGCGCCCGGGATCGGTTACGTCCGCATCGTTGATCAGCGGGCGAAAACCACCGCTCGTCAGTTCATCCAGCGAAGACCCAGCCGCGGGCAGCCGCAAAAGGCTCTTCGGCGTCATGATAACCAAAGGCCGCTCGAACCCTGTTCGAATCTGCCGGCGCAGCAAATGAAAATATTGAGCCGGCGAAGTTGGATAGCACACCTGAAGATTATTCTCGGCGCAAAGCTGTAGAAAACGTTCGAGCCGCGCGCTGGAATGCTCAGGTCCCTGGCCTTCGTAACCATGCGGCAGCAACATTGTAAGGCGCGATGTCTGTTGCCACTTGTCCTCGCTGGCCGCGACGTACTGGTCGATGATCGACTGGGCGACGTTATTAAAATCGCCGAACTGAGCTTCCCACATCACCAGTGCCTCAGAGTTAACTACCGAATAGCCGTATTCAAAGCCCAGCACGCCGGCTTCGGAAAGAGAGCTGTCGAAAACTTCAAAGCGGCCTCGCGGAGTGTCCGTCGAACGCAATTCAGCCAGAGGCGCCCAGGCCTGGCCGGTCTGGGTGTCGTAGAGCACAGCGTGGCGCTGGCTGAACGTGCCGCGGCCCGAATCCTGGCCACTTAAGCGTAAGCGCGTACCTTCCAAAGCCAGCGAGCCAAAGGCGATAGCTTCAGCAAAGGCCCAGTCCATCGGTAACGTACCTTCGCCCATCTTCGCCCGCCGCGCCAGTTGACTGACCATCTTTGGATTCAGATTAAATCCTTCGGGCACAACCGAAATCTGACGCGCAATGTTCTTAATCACATCCACTTTGACTGCGGTGTCTATCACCTCTGAGCCATCAAGTTCGACTACGGCCGGTAGATGCGGGTCCGCGATCTTCTGTGTGGCGGCGATCGCTTTGGCACGCGCCAAAGCGTCTTCGTAACGACGATTGCGTTCTTCGATCAGTTGAGTGACGCCGGCTTCGTCGATCACACCTTCGCGCACGAGCCGTTTGGCATATAAGGTTCGCACGCCGGGATGGGCCTTGACGCGCTGGTACATCAGCGGCTGAGTATAGCTGGGCTCGTCGGTTTCGTTGTGTCCCAGACGGCGGAATCCCACCACGTCCAGCACGACGTCCTTCTTGTAATTCTGTCGATAGTCGAGCGCGATTCGCAGCGTGCGATAGGCGGCTTCGGGATCGTCTCCGTTAATATGAAAAATGGGCGACTGGGTCATGCGCGCGACGTCGGTCGAGTAGATTGATGAGCGGCCCGCTTCCGGCGAAGTGGTAAAGCCGATCTGGTTGTTGATGATGATATGAATCGTGCCGCCCGTGCGATAGCCACGCAACTGTGCGAGCTGCAGGGTCTCCATGACGATGCCCTGCCCGGCGAACGCGGCGTCCCCGTGCAACAGCACCGGCAACGCCTGACTCATAGCCTCCTCGCGCGAGAGATCGCTTTCGGTCATTCCGTCCTGCGTCGCGCGAGTCATGCCTTCGACCACTGGATCGACGGCTTCAAGATGGCTGGGATTAGGCGACAGTGTGAGACGAACTTTTCGTCCGCTGGCCGTTTCGCGTTCGCCCTCGGCCCCCTGATGATACTTCACATCGCCTTCGTCCGCCGGAAAGGAGGGATGCACTGAGCCCTCGAAAGCCGTGAAGATGCGCTCACAGAAATGTCCGATGACGTTGGCCAGGACATTCAAGCGGCCGCGATGGGCCATTCCCAGCTTGATGTCTGCGACACCCAGTTCGCCGGCCCGTTCGATCAGTTGATCGAGCAGCGGAATAATTGTCTCGCAGCCCTCGATTGAAAAACGTTTCTGGCCCAGGAACTTTGTATTCAGAAAACGTTCGAACTGCTCGGCGGAAATCAGTTTCCAGAGGATGCGTTTCTTGACTTCCGCGTCAATCGGCTCGGGTTGGACGAATTCGCGGCGAATCTGCTCGCGTAACCAGAGCTTCTCTTCCTTACTCTGAATGTGCCGGTATTCGGTGCCGACTCTACCGCAGTAGGCGCGCTGCAGGATGTCGAGTATCTCGCGCAGCGTAGCCGTCTCAGTGCCTCCCAGGCCGGCCGTGATGAACAGGCGATCGAGGTCCCAGATGGTGAGATTGTAAGTTTCTATATCCAATTCGGGGTGGTAAAGGAGGGGCAGCGCATGTAGGGGATCGATGTCGGCTATCAAATGGCCGCGCACCCGGTAAGCATTAATCAGTTCCATGACGCGCGCCTGGCGGATCGATTGCTCGTGCATCTGGTCGGCGCCCAGAAAGAGAGGGTTCCGATCGACATTCCAGCGTAGGGGCGCGTGCGGAATTCCGAGATCGGCAAAAATCTCGTCATAGAATTTGTGCTGGCCCAAAAGCAATTCATGTACGCGGGCGAGGAATGCGCCGGACTCGGCTCCCTGAATGATCCGATGATCATACGTGCTGCTGATCGTGATGGCTTTGCTGATGCCCAGTTGCGGCAGGATTGCCGGCGCCATTGATTGATACTCAGCCGGGTATTCGATGGCGCCGGTAGCGACAATCAGCGATTGGCCGGGCATCAGACGTGGAGTGGATGCGACGGTACCAATCGTGCCGGGATTTGTGAGCGAGAGTGTGGTGCCCTGAAAATCTGCTACCTGCAACTTGCCGTCGCGCGCACGTTTGACCACGTCATCATAAGCGGCCAGGAATTCCGAGAAGCGAAGGTTGTTTGCGTTCTTGATATTGGGAACCAGTAGAGTGCGGGTTCCATCCTTCTTTTCGAGATCGATGGCTATGCCCAGGTTTAATGATTCGCGCCTGACTCGTGACGGTTGCCCGTCGATCACTTCAAAGGCGTCGTTGAGCTGCGGAAACTGTTCGATTGCGCGCAGGATTGCGTAGGCGATCAGGTGCGTGTAAGAAGTCTTGCGGCGCTCGTTCTCTTCCAGGTGACGGTTAATGATGAGGCGGTTCTCGTCGAGCAGTTTAACCGGAATGCGACGCTGCGAAGTTGCAGTTGGAACCGAAAGGCTCGCTTCCATGTTCTCGACGATTTTGAGAGCTGCGCCGCGAATAGGACTCGCTTGCGCTTTCGTTTCAGATGTCGCCTCGGCTTCGGGAGTCTTCGCTACCACGGTTTTGGCGGCCGCGGCGCCGGTTCCGTCTCGACGGCCATCCGGCTTGGCTGCGGATCCGCTGCCGTCGGCTGGTGATAATGTAGGGGCTCTGTTATCGGCAGAAGCTACGGGCGCGCCATTTGCGCCCACAAGCTCGTCAAAGTAGGTCCGCCAGGATTCATCGACCTGAGCCGGATCGCTGCGCCAGCGCGCCAGCAGGCCCTCGACATAAGTTGCGTTGGCGCCGAAGTTTTCGGCAATAATTTCAGATAAATCGGTTCTGGTCTGCTCTTCAGCCAAAGAATTTCACCTCGCCCACAGGCGGCACGATTGCACGTGCTGATAATCAATTAGTTTGGTCGTTCGTAAATAGGTTAGCACCTTCCGTTTTTGTTTGCATCCGTCATTTAGTGGCACAGACTCTAGTCTGTGATTGGGTTCAAGCTCCACGGATGGCAGCTTAAGATTCGCAGCCTCTGGCATGAGCCGGCGATGAGGTCAGTACCGGAGCGGTAGCGACCGGGTCTCAACACTTGGCACGGCCTAGATTGACAGGACGAGACCCGATCGCTAACGCTCCCGGTACTGACCCCTCTACCTGGCTGGCCGATCTCTCAAAATAGGACAGAGCCTCTCCAGTTTAAACTCGAATTAAAGTCCACTGAATGATATTGTATGCGGCCATTCGCTGCGCAGCTCCGGAGGATCGAGTTCGTTCATGGCCGACGAAACCCCTGAGCCCAGATCGGGCTTCAAAACCGTTTTGGTCTTTGCGATGTTGTTCGCCGTGTTAGGCGCGGTCGTTGTCTTTGCTTACTTCGCAACCTTCCGGCGTCCTGTCACCACAGTTATTCTGGTTCGTCACGCAGAAAAAATCATCGATCCCAACAACGCAGATCCCGACCTCAGTACAGCGGGACAAGCGCGCGCGGAGGAGCTGGTACGCGTATTCGGCGATACTGGAATCAATGCGATCTATGCGACTCAGTATAAGCGAACGCAGCAGACCGTAAAGCCACTCGCTGACAAATTGGGATTGCCGATCAATCAAGTCAACTCCAAAAACACAGCGGATCTGTTAGCTCAGATTCGATCGCAGAATTCCGGCCAGATTGTCTTCATCGCGGGCCACAACAACACCGTGCCGGAAATTATCACGGCTCTGGGTGGCCCAACCTTTCCGACTATTCCGGAAACTGAATTCGACAATCTGTACATCGTTACCGTCTACCGCACCGGAAAGGCAAAAGTGGTGAAACTAAAGTATGGAAGTCCGTTGCACGACGCGGGAGCAGGCAAGAAGTAGTAGGCAGTAAGCAGTAAGCAGTAAGCAGCGAGCTGTACCCGAGCATGGGGGCAGTAGCCCGACCGTAAGGGAGGCCTCCATAACTTTGTTGAGGACATCTATGAAGAAACCAAACTCCGAGACGCGAAAGAAGACAAGCCTGGATCGCCGTTCCTTCGTCAAACTTCTCCCTGCCGCCGGCGCCGCCGGGCTGGCAATATCCAGTTCTCCGTTGAAGGCCATAGCCCAAACGCCTACGCCGTCGCCAACACCGTCGCCTCGCCCTTCACCAACGCCCTTGCGCATCACCAAAGACATGATGCACAACGCCGAGAAAGTGATCGGGATCGAGTTGACCGATAAGCAGGAAGAGATGGCTTTGCCCGGCGTCAATCGCTCGCTGGATAGTTTTGAAGTGGTGCGTAAGATGGAAGTGCCGCTCGATACAGAGCCGGCCGTCGTCTTTCATCCCGAGTTGCCCGGATTCCACGTAAAGCGCGCCGCCGCGAAAACGAGATTCAAATTCGGCAAGCGTGAACCAATTCAATTCAAGTCGGTCGATGATCTCGCTTTTGCCACCGTTCCTCAGCTTGCCGAACTGATCCGCACAAAGAAAGTTTCGTCGGTTGAACTCACGAAGATGTATCTCGGGCGGCTGAAGCGTTACGGCCCGAAGCTTCTGTGCGTGGTCACGCTTACCGAAGACCTGGCGATGAAGCAGGCGCAGGACGCCGACAACGATCTGAAGCGCGGCAGGTATCGCGGCCCGCTGCACGGCATTCCCTGGGGCGCCAAGGACTTGTTTGCGACCAAGGGAATCAAGACCACCTGGGGCGCCGAGCCTTATCGCGATCAGATGATCGATTA
>ORMF012293457.1_pt1 | contig 10936 bp, 7 predicted proteins | sample 1779871 | NCBI WGS metagenome assembly ORMF01 (sample SAMEA104232316, study PRJEB22302) | groundwater metagenome | biome: forest; feature: aquifer; material: groundwater | place: USA | collected 2011-08-07 | depth 5.4 m
CCAGGCCGTAGATCGGCACGCCGAAGCGCCCGCCGCGCACGCCGGCGAGAATGGCACCGTCCACATCCGCGTCCCGCGGCACCCGGATCACCACCCGCTGGCCGCAGCCGCCGCGCGTGCGGCCCGCGCCGGCCGAGTCCTGCGCGAAGGATTTTGCCTCGAACCGGATCGGCGCGTCGCCCTCGGTCACTTCGACCGGGATGCTGGCGACGTTCGCAGGGTACGACAGGCACGAGACGCCGTCGCGGCTGCCGCGCGCGCCCAGCCCGCCGTTGAAGGTCACCACCGCGTAGAACGAGCTGCCGTCGCGCCGGCGGCCGGTGAAATTGCCGTACCAGAGGGGCGTCGAACCGCTGCCCGCGATCAGCCGGTCGGGCACCGCCTGCGCGAGGCAGCGCATGATGAGCTCGGGCAGCATGTGCGCGATCACCGTGCGGCCCCAGGTCGCGGCCGGAAAGCGCGCGTTCAGCACCGAGCCCTCCGGCGCGTCGATCATGATCGGCGCCATGCAGCCGGCGTTGTTCGGCACGTCCGGGTCGAGCAGGCACTTGAGCGGATAGACCGAGTAGGAGCGCGTCATGTTGAGCGTTACGTTGATCGCGCGCGGGATCTGCGCGGCCGTCCCCGCGTAGTCCAGGCGGATGCCGCCATCGCGAATCGCCGCGCGCAGCGCCAGACGCACCGGCAGGTTGTATCCCGCCACGCCCGTGAGCGTCATCTCGCTCCCGAACTCGCCCTGCGGCAATTCGCGGATCGCCCGCCGCATGCTCGCCTCGCTGCGCACGAGGATTTCCCCCGCGAGCGCGCCCAGGCCGTCGAGCTTCGCGTCGTCCATGATCCAAGCGAGGCGCGTCGCAGCCGCGTGGCTCGCCGCCACCTGCGCGCGAATATCGCCGATCACCTTGTCCGGCTCGCGCACGTTGGCTCGGATGAACTCGAACACCGGCTCCTCGGGCTCGCCCTCGCGGTACAGGCGCACGATCGGGATCTTCAGCCCCTCCTCGTAGACGTCGCGGCTCTCCAGTGTGGCGAGGCGCCCGCCGACGTTCAGGTGGTGCACCACCACCATCACATAGGCCACCAGCTCGCCGCGCCGGAACACCGGCATGGCGACGGTGATGTCGATCAGGTGGCCGCTCGCCAGCCAGGGGTCGTTGGTGACGAAGACATCGCCCGGGCGCGCGGCGCGAAAGCCGGCGTGGCCGAGAAAAGCCGGAATCGTGAACGGCAGGATGCCGAGCAGCCCCGGCGTCGAATGCGTGGATTGCGCGAGCATGCGGCCAGACGGGTCGAAGATCGCGCAGGCGTAGTCGTGGAAGTCGCGAATCACGCTCGAGAACGAGGTGCGCACGAGCGTGGTCGCCGCCTCGTCCACCGTCGTGACGAGGCGGCGCCAGAGCAGTTCGATCTCAAGCGGCGACATGGACCACCAGCATGCCGTACTCGTTCACCTCGAATCCGCCGCCGGGACCCACCAGCGTCGTCGTCTCGCGCTCCTCGACGAAGGCCGCGCCCTCGGGCGCGTGGCCCGCGCCGAGCCGGTAGCGGTCATAAACCGGGCATTCCAGGTAGCCCGTGCCGGCGCCGAACCACGCGCGGCGCGCGCCCTTGCGCGCGGCTTCCATGCCGCCCGCAGCGCGCGCGAGGCGCGCGGGCTCGAAGGGCTGGCGCACCGCCAGCCGCGCCAGCAGGCGCAGGTTCACCAGCTCGATCGCCACGTCAGGGTAAATACGCCCGTAATGCAGCTTGTACTCGGCCTCGAACCGGCGGCGCATGTCGGCGGTGTCCGTCGCGCCGCCGCCGAGCGCCACGCGCACGTTGTAGCCCTGCCCGCGATAGCGCAGGTCGGCGACGTGCTCCACCTTGAGCGCCTCCGGCGCGTCCTTGAGGAGCAGCGCCGCTTCTTCCTTCATTTCCGCAAACAGGGCGTCCAGCTCCGCCGCGACCGCCGCCGCCAGCGCGCCGCGGTGGGTGCGCACGCGGTCGATCGCGAGATCCTCGACCAGCATGCCCAGCGCCGACATCACGCCCGCCGCCGCCGGCACGATCATCTTCTTGAGGCCGAGCTTCTTCGCCAGCCCGTAGGCATGCACCGGGCCCGCGCCGCCGTAGGCCACCATGGTCATGGCGCCGGCGTCTTCGCCGCGCTCGGCGAGGTGCAGCCGCGCGGCCGATGCCATGTCCTCGTTGGCCAACTCGTGAATGCCGAACGCGGCCTCGATCGCCGGGATGCCGTCGAGCTGCGGCGCGACGCGTTCGGCGATCGCCGCGAGCGCGCGCTCCGGGTGCAGCCGCATGCTGCCGCCGAGGAAGTAGGCCGGATCGAGGTAGCCGAGCGCGACGTCCGCGTCCGTGACGGTGGGCTCGGTGCCGCCCAGGCCGTAGCAGGCCGGGCCGGGCGAGGCGCCCGCGCTCTTCGGGCCGACCTTGAGCAGGCCGAGATGGTCGATGCGCGCGATACTGCCACCGCCGGTGCCGATCTCCAGCAGGTCGAACACCGGCACGCTGACGGCGATGCCGGAACCGCGCTTGAACTTGTAGACGCGCGCGGCCTCGTATTCGTCGCTGATGAGGACCTGGCCACGCGCGACGGTGCACAGCTTCGCCGTGGTGCCGCCCATGTCGAAGCAGAGCAGGTTGCGCTCGCCGACCCGCTCGCCCCACCAGCGCGCCGCGGCGACGCCGCCCGCGGGGCCGGACTCGAGCACGCGGATCGGGAACTCGCGCGCGACGTCCGCCGCCAGCACGCCGCCGCCCGATTGCATCACATAGAGCTCGCCCGCGAAGCCGCGCCTGTGCAGGCCCTCGCCGATACGCGCCAGGTACGCGTCCACCAGCGGCTTCACGTAGGCGTTCGCCGCCGTCGTGCTGGTGCGCTCGTACTCCTTGATCTGCGGCAGCACGTCGCTCGACAGGGACACCGACAGCTCGGGCGCGAGCTCGGCGAGCAGGGCGCCGATGGCGCGCTCGTTGGACGGATTGGCGTAGGAGTTCAGCAGGCACACGGCCACCGAGCGGACATCCGCCTGTTGCATCGCCGCGACCAGCGCTGCCAGTTCCTCGCGCCGCGGCGCCTGCAGCACCTTGCCCGAGGCCGCGGTGCGCTCGCCAACCTCGAAGCGCAGCGCACGCGGCACCAGCGGCTTCGGGTACTCGATCTGCAGGTCGTAGACGTCGTAGCGCAGTTCGTTCCTCATCTCCAGCACGTCGCGGAAGCCGCGCGTCGCTATGAGCGCGGTGATCGCGCCTTTCTGCTCGATCAGCGCGTTGATGACCAGCGTGGTGCCGTGCACCAGGGTCGCGCAGTCCGACAGCGGAACGCCCGAGTGCCGCGCCAGCTGGTCGAGGCCCGCGAAAATGCCCACCGAGGGATCGCGCGGCGTGGTGAGCGTCTTCTCCAGGCGGATCGCGCCGCTCACGTCGTCGAGGGCGACGAAATCGGTGAAGGTGCCGCCGATGTCGGTGCCGATCCGCCTCACTTCCGGGACCGCTCCACCCACAGGCCGCGCGACTGCAGATGCGCGAGGCAGCCTTCCACCTGCGCGTCGGTGAAGAGCTCGGCGCCGACGACACCAGGATGCGCGAACTCGCCCTTCGCGATCAGGCGCGCGGCGTACGCGGGCTGCAGCGACGTCATGCGACCCTGCGGCAGCGGATCCCAGCCGGGCGGGTGACCGAGCGTGGCCTCGAACACGCCGCCCGCGCCGGTGACGCGCACGCGCATCACGTAGGTCGTGCGCACGCCCTCCGGTTTCGGGCTGCCGTCGCCGTTCAGCGCCTCGCGCAGGAGCGGCGCGAAGTCCACCTTCCTGCCGTCGACGGTGACCTTGCGCGCCGGGTCCATCAGGCCGAAGGCGTAAAGCGACTTCAGGAGCGACATGATGCTCGACTGGTATGCGCCGCGCACCGTAACGCGCTTCGCGTTCTTCACGAAGCGCGGGATGGTCTGCGGCTCGGAATGCGGCGTGTAGACAAGCTCGACCTCCTCGTCCACGCCCCTGAAGCGCGTCTTCAGCGGCCCGCTGAATGGCGGCACGTAGGACAGCTTGCCGTCCTCGAAGATCGGCGCCTTCACCCCGTTCCTGAACTGGCGCAGCGCGGTCTCCAGCAGCCCCTCGGTCGGGTTGATCGGCCGGAACGTGGCGTACTCGCACTCGATGGTCACATCGCCCTTGAACTGGCGCGCGCCCCACGCCGCCATCATGTTGGTAAGGCCGGGGCTGACGCCCGTGCCGATCAGCGCGGTGACGCCCGCCGCTTTCGCCGCGTCGTGGCGCGAGAAGCGCTCCTCCATCAAGAGAGTCCCGTGCACGTCGATATACGGCACCTTCGCCGCGATCGCCGCGTCGAGGATCTCGATGCATTTCGCACCGTAGGTGCAGTTCACCACCACGTCGTGCCCGCCGATGATCCCCGCCAGTTCGTCCACGCGCTCGGCCTCGGCGCGGCGTGTCGTCACGCGGCCGCCGCGCTCCAACGCGGCGGCAGCCTCCAGCGCGCGCGCATCGAAGTCCACCGCGAGGATCGAGGCGTCCTTCTCGATGTCCAGCACGTCGCGGATCAGGGCGCGGCCGATGTTGCCCGCGCCGATCAATACGATTCGCATGTTTGTCATCCTTGGGGAAAAGCCTCATCGTAGAAGCGGCGGGCCGGCATGACTGTCCGCCAGCTTACAAAGCGCTTCTTCAGTAGCAATACAGTTCCTTGTTCTCGCAGACCTCGAGCAGCCTGGAGATCTGCTTCACCCTCACGCCGCGGTAGCTCAGTTCCACCAGGCCTTCGTCCTGCATGCGGCGCAGTTCGCGGTTCACCGTGGGCCGCGACGCGCTCAGCATGCCGCCCAACTCCGCCTGCGTGAACGGCACGCGGGCGCTTTCGCCGGCGTGGCCGCCGGCCTCCGCGCTGGCCAGCACGCACAGCTGGCGCGCGAGGCGCTTCCGCAGCGGCACCAGCGCGAATTCGTCCACCATGCCGTGCGCCTTGCGCAGCCGGTGGCAGAGCATGCGCGCGAACGAGGCGTAGAGCTCCGGCTGCGCGCCCAGGATCGCGAGGAAGGAGGCGCGCGGCAGGACCAGCGCCTCGGTGGTGCCGTAGGCGCGCGTTTCGTGCGTCGCGCCCAGGCCGTCGAGCGCGGCGACGATGCCCCAGACCTTGCCGGGCTGCACCACCGAATACACGACTTCGCGCCCTTCTGCGTTCAGCGAGGCCATGCGGATCGCACCGCTGATGACCACCGCCAGGCCCTCCGGCGGCAGCCCGCGCGCCACGATCAACTCGCCGTTGGCGTCCCTTCGCGTGCGGCAGGCCGCGGCGAACTTCAGCAGCGCATCCGCGGGCATGTCCGCGAACGAGCCGCTGCGCCGCAGGATTTCCGCGCGTGCTTGAACGTCACGCGTGGCGAGGCCCATCTAGGCCGTCCTAACGGCGCGCGCGCCCGTGGCCGCGCACAGCGCTGCGAGCACGGCGGTGTCGTCAAGACGCTCCAGGCTGCGCACCGCCTCGATCACCTCCTCGGCACCCTTCCAGCCCGGGCGGCCGAGGCGCGCGCAAAGGCGGAACTTGGCCGCAACGTCGTCGTAGCGCATGGGATTCTTCGGATGGCCCTTTACATACACCACGGTCTTCTCCACGCTGCGCCCCTTGCGGTCGCGCACCGTGACGATGCCGGGCATCGGAAAGGTGCCACGCCCCTCGCCCTGCGCCGACAGGTCGAGTTCGGCCTCGACGCGCGGCAGCAGCGCGCGCGCCGCGGCATCCGCCAGGCCGGCCGGCTGGAAGGTGTCCAGGTCGACCCCGCCGTGCGCCGCCGCGTAGGCAACGGTGAACGGCAGGCTGAATTGCGCGTCGGTGAGGCTGCGCGGATTCCACTTGCGCTCGCGCGACAGGCACACCAGGTCGTGCACCTCGCGGTTGGTCACCTTCACGGTGATCCTCTCGACCTCGTCCGCGCCGATGCCGAGTTCCTTCATCGCCGCCGCCGCGGCCTCGATCGGCCCGTGCGTGTACTTGCAGCAGGGGTACGGCGGTTTGATGGAGACCTCCATCACCAGCCACTTGCGGCCGAGTCCCTCGACCAGCGCCTCGCGCTCATACTTGCCGCGGTGGTAAACCGGAAAGTAGCCGAACTTGCCCTCGAGGATCTCGGTGGAGCCGGTGAGGCCCTGTTTCGCCATCAGCGCCGAGAGCAGTCCGCCCTCGACCGCAATGCCCTGCATCAGGCGCACCGTCATCGCGCCCGCGACGTAGCCCTGCTGATTGCCGGCCACGCGCGCGTGCGCGATGCCGAGCGCGTGGCGCGCTGCGTCCTTGTCGAGGCCCAGCAGCCGGGCCGCGGCGAGCGCCGCGCCGTAGAAGCCGCACTGGTAGCTCATCGAGCTGCCGGTCTCGGAAAAGCTGATGCGCGAGGCCGCCGACAACCGGCAGACCATCTCCGAGCCCACCGTCACCGCGGCGATGAACTCGCGGCCGCTGACGGGCCCCCTTGCTTCCGCGAGCGCGAGTACCGCCGGCACCACGTTGACGTTGATGTGGCAGGTGTTCTGCTCATGCACGTCGTCCAGGTCCCAGGCGCGGCCCGCGAGGCCGTTCAGCAGCGCCGCCGCCGGCATCGGCAACTTCCGTCCGGCCGGCAGCGCGGTGGCCTCAGCCTTGCCGCCCCAGTCCGCGTAGAGCGCCGTAAGCTGCGCCACGCCTTCGCCGGTAATGCCGGCGATCGACGCGCCCAGCGTGTCGAGGATCGCCATGCGCGTGCGCTCGACGACCTCCGGGGCGAGATCCTCGTAGCGCGTGTTCAGCCCGAGGTCGAGCAGCGGTTCGACGGCGTCCATCGCCTATTCCGCCTTTATCCCGGCTTCCTTGACCACCTTGGTGAACTTGGCGACGTCGGCGCGAATGCGCGCCATGAATTCGTCGGGCGTACTCGACTGCGGCTCCGATCCGCCTTCGATCATCGCCTTCTGCACATCGGGCAGCGCCACGATCTTTACGATGGCCGCATTCAGCTGGTCGACGATCGGGCGCGGCGTGCCGGCCGCTGCCAGGATCCCGTACCAGGACGACAGCTCGTAGCCCGGCACCCCCGCCTCCTCGATCGTCGGGAACTCCGGGATCGAATTGGCACGCTTCTTCGAGGTGACGCCCAGGCCCTTGAGCTTGCCGGCCTTGACGAACCCGATCTCGCCGACGATGGTGGAGCAGTACATGTCGATCTGGCCGCCCATGAGGTCGGTGAGCGCCGGCGTGTCGCCCTTGTAGGGAATATGCACCGCAGTGATGCCCGTGAGGCTCTTCAGGATCTCGATGCACAGCAGCGGGGTGCCGATGCCCGAGGACCCGTAGCTCAGCTTGCCGGGGTTGGCCTTGGCGTAGGCAATGAGTTCCTTCACGCTGTTCACGGGCAGCGTGGGCCGGACCACCAGGAAGTTCTGCGACGACACGATCTGCGAGATCGGCGCGAAGTCGGTCAGCGCGTTGAACGGCAGCTTGTCGGAGAACGCCCGCCCGATGGTGATGTTGGCCGTGCCGGTGAGCAGCGTGTAGCCGTCGGGCGCGGACTTGGCGACATAGTCGAAGCCGATGTTGCCCGAGGCACCGGTGCGGTTCTCCACGATGACCGACTGGCCGATCATCGGCGAGAGCTTCTGGCTGATCAGGCGGCCGAGGATGTCGGTGGCGCCGCCCGGCGGATAGGGAATGATCATGCGCACCGGCTTGGCCGTGGGCCAGGCCTGCGCGAGAACGGTAGTGGAGAAGATCAGGGCTAGCAGGCCGAGCACGGTTCTCATCGCGGGTCTCCTTTGGGGGCATTGAATTCAATTTCCCGCAGCGCGCGCCGCAGGATCTTCCCCGAGGCGGTGCGCGGCAGGCTATCGACAAACTGCATTTTGCGGGGATACTTGTACGGCGCGATCTGTCGTTTCACGTAATCCTGCAGCGATGCGGCCAGCGCCTCGCCGCCGCGCTGGCCGGGCCGCAGCACGACGTAGGCCTTGACCACCTCGCCGCGTACCCCGTCGGGACTCGCGACCACCGCGCATTCGGCCACGCTCGGGTGCTGCGACAACGCGTTCTCGACCTCGGTCGGCCCGATCCGGTAGCCCGCCGAACTGATGACGTCGTCGTCACGGCCGACGAAGTAGAGGTTGCCATCGGCATCCCGGGTGCCGCAGTCGCCGCTCAGGTGCCAGCGGCCCGCGAGCAACTCAAGGCGCGCCGCGCCGTCCTCCCCCGGGCGCCCCGTGCCCGTCTCCCAATATCCGAGCATCAGCCCGGGATCGGTGGCGCCGAAGGCGAGGCTGCCGTGCACGCCCGGCGCGCACTCGCGCCCCTCGGCGTCGACCACGGCGACCTGGTTTCCTGCCATCGGCCGGCCGATCATGCCGTTCACTGCCGGCGCCGCGGGATCGGTCAGCGTGGCCGTCGGCGTTTCGCTCTGGCCATAGCCCACCAGCAACGGCACCCCGGAAAATTCCTGCCAGCGCGCCGCCATCTCGGCGGTCATCGCCTCACCCGCGGACAGCGTCCAGCGCAGCTTCGGCAGCGGGCGCTTGCGCGCGGCACCGAGAATGATGCGCAATTCGGTGGTGACCGCGCCGAAAAACGTCACGCCGCAGGCCTCGAGCACGTCCACGCGCGCTTCCGGCGGCGGCGGCTCCTCCATCATCAGCGCCGCGGCGCCGTGCATCCAGGCACCGAACACCAGGCAACTGCCGGCGCGCGTCCAACCGGTGTCGCTGGTGGTCCAGATGACATCGTCCTCGCCCATGGCCAGCTGGCGCCAGGGCTGGTAGGCGCGCACGTAGATCCCGCGCGCCGCGTGCAGGACCGCCTTCGGCGGACCCGAGGAGCCCGAGGTGAAATACATCAGCGCCGGCGCATCCGCCGGCATGACGGCGAGCGGCGCGGACGCGTCCGGCGCCGCCATCGCCTCCTCCAGGTCGCGCCAGCCGTCGCCGCCGCCGCGCGCGAATCGCACGTGCAACCCGGCACAGGAGGCGAACTTGTCCAGCAGCCGGCGATCGCTGATCGCGCCGGCGGCACCGCTTTTCTGCGCGCGGTAGGCCAACTCCGGCGCCGTGATCTGCGTAACGCAAGGTACCGGCACCGCACCAAGATGCATGCAGGCGGCCATCGCCACCTGCCAGTGCGGCGTGCGCGGCATGACGAGCAGCACGCGATCGCCCTGCTTCAGACCCGCCCGCGCCATGGCGCTCGCCAGGCTCTTCGAGGCCGCAGCGATGCGCGCATAGCTCCAGGCCTCCATCGAGCCATCGGCATGGATCGCCAGCGTGGCGATGCGCGCCGGGGTCAGTTCCGCGCGGCGATACAGCACGTCGCCGGCGAAGTTGAACCGGGCAGGAACGGCGGGCGCGGAAACGGCGCGCAGCGCGCGAGTCACGGCGCGCTCATTCGGTCTTGATCCCCGCCTTCTGGATGACGTCGGTCCAGCGCGCGATCATGGCCCGCATCTGCTGTGTGTGTTCCTGAACCGAATTGCCGATTGGAATGAAGCCGAGCCCCGCCAGCCGTTCAGCGTGCGCCGGGCTGCGCACTGCCGCGACGAGCGCCTTGTTCAGCGCCGCCAGCACGGCGGGCGGCACGCCCGACGGTGAATACAGGCCCCAGTACGTGTCCGCATCGACGCCTGACAGGCCGCTTTCCTCGAAGGTGGGCACGCGCGGCATCGCCGGATTGCGCTGCTTGCCGGTCACCGCGATCGCGCGCAGCTTTCCGGCCTCGACGTGCGAGCGTGCCGAGCTGATCCCTGCGAACTGCATATGGACCTGACCCGCGAGCAGGTCCGCCATCGCGGGACCCGTCCCCTTGTAGGGAATGTGCACGATGAAGACTTTCGCGGCGAGCTTCATCAGCTCGCCCGCAAGATGCGTCGAGGCGCCGTAGCCGCCCGAGGCGTAGTCGAGGGAGCCGGGTTTGGCGCGCGCCAGGGCGAGCAATTCAGCGAGGTTGTTGGCGGGCACGGACGGATGGACGACGAGGATCACCGGTGCGGACGCCATCATCGTGACGCCCGTGAAGGTCTTCACCGTGTCGAACGGCATCTTGGCCTTGAACAGGCCGGGGTTCACCAGGAAGGCGAGATCGGTGGCGAGCAGCGTATAACCGTCGGGCGCAGCCTTGGCCACCAGTTCGGTGCCGATGAGGGAGGCGCCGCCGGGCCGGTTCTCGATGATCAGCTGCTGACCCAGCGCGGCGCCCACGGTGGGCGCGATGACGCGCATCAGGTTGTCCGTGCCGCCGCCCGGCGCATATGGAACCACGACGCGCACCGGCTTGTCCGGAAAGGTCTGCGCGCCGGCAAGGCCGAACGCGCCGGCCAGCAGAACCGCCATTGCTGCAAGGAAGTGTCGTTTCATGATGTGCCCTTTTGCGCTGTGGACCAGAGATCCTGCATGTCGGCGAGCGTTTCCACTGTCTCGACCGTCGCCATCAATCGCTCCGCGGCGCACGCCGCCATCGGCCGCGGTCGCGGTTCGTTCGCTGATTGCTTCAGGGGATGCATCGGCAAGGACATGGTAGGCCCGGGGGCCCGGCGGAAATGTCGCGTAGGTTACAATTTACACCTCCCGGACCCGCGAGACGCAAGGTATCTTCGTCTCGTGATGCGTTATTCCCTGTCCAGCGCGCGCACCTGGGTGCGCGCGAACCTGCGCGGCTATTTCGTCGGCCTCTACACGCCGTTCCGCGCCGACGGAGAGATCGACGAGGCCGCGCTTCGGCGCAATGTGCGCGCGACCCTCGCCAAGCCGGGCGTGGGCGGCCTGTCGGTCCACTCCATTCACCAGGAGTTCTGGACGCTCACGCTGGATGAGCGCAAGCGCGTCACCGACCTCGTGCTCGCGGAAGCGGGCGACCGCGCGCCGGCGGTGGTGGGCGTCTCGGATCCGGCCGCGCGCAATGTCATCGAGCTCGCGCGCCA
>ORMF010005439.1_pt1 | contig 10933 bp, 8 predicted proteins | sample 1779871 | NCBI WGS metagenome assembly ORMF01 (sample SAMEA104232316, study PRJEB22302) | groundwater metagenome | biome: forest; feature: aquifer; material: groundwater | place: USA | collected 2011-08-07 | depth 5.4 m
ATAATACTGAGACCGGCTTTAATATATGGCAAGAGTTCAAAAGATATTGGTATGCTGGCAAAATTTATTAAGAACTATACTTTTATGCCGGTAGTGGGCAGCGGAGAAGGTAAGCTGCAGCCGTTTTACATAGATGATATATGCAATATCATAATAAAGCTTATAAAGAGTGATATAAGAAATAAAACATATTATATTGCTGGAGAGCAAAAAATAACTTTGAACGGCTTAATTGATGAGATAGCCGGAAAATTCTCAAAGAAAGTTATTAAGATACACATCCCTCTATGGTTATTGTGGCTGCCTCTTAAGTTATATGGTATTGTTATTAAAAATTCGCAGATAAATTATGAGTCGCTAATTCTGCTTAATCAAGATAAGACATGTGATATTGATGAGATAAAAAAAGACTTTAACTTTAAACCTGTAAGTTTAGATAATGGGTTGAAACTTGTTTTACGGAACTGATAGAAATGTCTTATTGTATGTGTTTGTAAGTTAAGCTTTCAGAAAAAGAGGAGACTGATGTCGGATATAATATTTATAAATCCAAAGGAAAAGAGCGTGCTTGGGTCATTCGACTTTCTGGTAGCAAAGAGCGTCCCTTTAGGTCTTGGTTATCTGGCTGCGTATTTAATGGAAAGAAATTATACCGTTAAGATAGTTGATGAAGAAGTTGGAATGCTGACGCCGGAAAAGATTAAACTTATTACTGACAAAGATAATCAACTGTTTGGCATTAGCTGTATGACGCCTAATGTTGGGCGCGGCTATGAACTTGCCGGTCTGATTAAATCGATACATCCTAAATCTACGATTATATTTGGAGGTATTCATCCGACTGTAGAGCCGGATGAGGTTCTTGGAAAACCGTCTATTGACCTTGTGGTCAGGGGAGAAGCTGAACTTGTAATTGAACAGATAATTACCAATCATAAAAAAGGTTTGGGATTCAAAGATATTTTATCATGTTCGTATAAAGAGAACGGTAAAATAGTCCATAAACCAATGGCGCCGTTGATTGATATTAATCTTTTACCGGAAATCCCATATCATCTGTTTGATTCAAAGATATATGATATGGGATTTATTATTTCCTCGCGAGGCTGCCCGTATAATTGTGTGTTTTGCAGCCAACGTGCAATCAACGGTAATAAATATAGGTATAGAAGTACAGATAAAGTGATTAAAGAATTAACAAAGTTAGTTAACAATTATGCTCCGTCTAACATCGTATTTTTTGATGATATTTTTACTATCCATAAGAAAAGGGTTTATGAGCTTTGCCATGGTATTATTGATAATGGTTTAAATAAGAAGACTGAATTTACCATGGTGACTCGCGGTGACTGCGTTGACGATGATTTGCTTCAGAGACTTAAGGAAGCCAATTTTACAGGGCTGGCTTTTGGAGTAGAGACCGCAAGCGAAGAGCTGATGAAGATGATTGATAAAAAGGAAACAGTTCAGGATATTGTAAACGGAATAAACCTGGCTAAAAAATACGGTTTTGGTGTTGATATTGTTTTTATTTATGGTCTTCCCGGCGAAACCAGGGCGGATCGGGTGGCTGCATTTAAGCTTGCGCGATCACTGCAAGTTTCAAAGGCAAGATTTAATTGTGCTACACCTTATCCCGGCACCAGGTTGTATAAGATTGCTGAAGAAGAAAATAGTTTAACCAAGGTTGGCGACTGGGAAAACTTTCATCCGACCGGTATTTTGACAGCCGAAAATCCTTTCAAATTTCCTTTACCATATTACCCTAAAGGGTCCACAAAAGAGGAAATAATTATGGATGTCATACAGGCTAATATGCTGTATTTTTTGCAGCCGGGTCGTTTATGGGCTCTTTTTAAGAACTCTTTTGACAGGAAAGGGACTAAATGGCTGGTTCTTCCACCAAAGTGGTGGCTAAATATTAATTACATTAAATCTGTTCTTAAGGTTATTAAGATAAATGTCGTTAGATTAATGTGGTTATTAAAATGGAAATTTCAAGGTAAGCTGTTGACTCAATATAAGAAAGGGTAGTAATTGGCTATGATTTTGGCAAAAATCCATTGAAAATACCAGAAAAACAAATTGACTTTGATCGGTTACCTTGTTATAAATAGCAGAATTATTCGAACGTATATGTCTTCTTATATTTCAGCATATTTGCAGAATAAGATATAGAAGTGAAATAATTTTGACAGGTAAATTATGGCTAAAATATTGCTTGTAAACCCATCATGGCGGCCAACTTATAGAAACGTGCTAAGCTCATTTGGAATTCCGTTTTTTCCTGTGCTGAGTTTGGCAACGATAGCTGCTCAAGCTAAGAAGAACGGACACAAGATAGATATTCTGGACATGTCATTCGGAGAGTACAATCCGGAAGTTGTTTTAAATCGTGTTAAAGAAAATTCTTATGATATTGTTGGCTTTACCGGCACCACACCATTGTTTCCGCAGGTTATTCAGTTTTCAAACAGTATTAAAAAAATAAGCCCAAACATATTTACTTTAGGAGGGGGTCCTCATTGTTCAGCCATGCCGGAGAAATCTATAGAAGAGGCAAATCTGAATGCTGTGTGTGTTGGAGAGGGTGATTTCACTTTAGCGCAGATTGCTGATGGAGTCCCTCTTAAGGATATATCCGGTTTGGTTTATAGGAAGACTGACGGGACTATTCAAAGAAATCCTCAAAGAGAGTGGATTAAGAATTTAGATGACCTTCCGATGCCGGCATGGGAACTGTTCAACATAAAAGAGTATCTGCCCTATGCATCTCATCTCTTAGCTAAAAAGCCGCCAGTATCTTTTTTTGAGACTACAAGGGGGTGCGTATTTAAGTGTGATTACTGCGCCAGTAAATTAACTAAAGGCAGTATATTGCGCAAGAAGTCAGTCGACAGGGTGATAGAAGAAATAAAATATATGAAATCATTTGGTTTTAAAGAGTTTTTTCTGGTCGATGATATATTTACAACAGATGTGGAAAGGACGAAGGAAATATGCAGAAGAATAATCAGGGAAAATCTTAATATTCCGTGGCAATGCCAAAATGGTATCCGTGTGGACGCTGGTGACCAGGAGATGTTTAATCTGATGAAAAGGGCCGGGTGTTACAAGGTTGCTTTCGGATTCGAATCGGGAAATGACGAGGTGTTAAAGGAGTTTGGTAAAGGAGGAAAGGCTACTGTAGAGACGGCCTTTAAGACAGTGAAGATGGCGCGCAGGGCCGGAATTGATGTTTTCGGATATTTTATGATAGGACTTTTAAACGATACCGAAGAGACTATGAGAGATACAATTGAATTTGGCAGAAAACTTCAATCAGATATATTAAAGATCAGCATTTGTGTGCCGTTTCCCGGGACATCTATGTTTGATGAGTTATCGGAGAAGAAGCTGCTGAAGGTTTATGATTGGGAGTGTTATAATATATATAGACCGCAGGATTTTTTTGAACATCCTTCGGTTAGTTGGAGTGTTGTTGAAAAGTATTATAAGCTTGCCTACAAGCGGATGATATATACCAACCCAGGTTTTATCTACAGGCGTTTAGTGAGAGCCATCCGTAAAAATGAACTTTTTAATGAAATTTATTATTTCGCTAAATTTATGTTGGCAGGTGGAAAAATTTGACAAGCTTTTTAAAATAGTTAAATAATTTCATAGGCAAACCGTCTGAGTACATTTGTTAAAAAGAGCAAAAACCAGCCATAAACTTAAAAGCCATAAAAATTTCTTTAAGCTATAAGCAATTCTAAATATGGACAATCTTAGTTTCGTGTGTTAAACAATTTCTGAAATTTTATAAAATATATTTGATAAGATGAAGCGGGATAAAGCGCAAAAATTTGTTCTCTTTTATTATAACGATTATGAATCGCTCGGGCTGGAATATATTTCAGCGGTGCTCAAAAGCGCAAATATAAAGACGGCCTTGATTTATAAAAACCTTGTGGATTTTTACGCCTTTGATTCGTCTAATAATCTGTATGACCAGATCTACAATAGAATTGCCATAGAAATATGCGAACAGAATCCTGATGTGCTGGCATTATCTTTATTGACGGATACTTTTCAGATTAATATGTCTATCGCGAAAGAGGTTAAGAGGTTAAATCCTGATATAAAAGTATTAGTCGGCGGTGTTCATGCATCGTTATTACCTGAGTTAACTTTAACTTATCCGCAGGTAGACGCATTGTGTATAGGCGAGGGTGAATATTCAACATTGGCGTATGTGCAAAATCTTGATGCCATTCTTGCAGGCGGATCGCCTATTTTAGAGGGAGTAGTATATAAACAAAACGGCCGTATGGTCGGTAATTTTTCAAGGCATACTATTAATGATGAACTGGATAAACTTCCTTTCCCGGATAAGGCCCTTTTTTACGATGCGGACCCTTCGATGAAGTCTCATTATTTTGTTCAGTGTTCCAGGGGTTGCCCTTTTATTTGTTCTTATTGCATAAATGATTATTTGAACCACGAAATAAAGGGGAAACGATCCCGTCATCGTTCTCCTGAAAATATAATTGACGAGTTGGTATGGGCTAAAAAGAATTATTCTCCTTCTTTCGTAGTGTTTGTTGATGAATGTTTTGGTTTGGATTTCAAGTGGGTTGAGCGTTTTCTTTCTTTATATAAAGAAAAAATAGGACTTCCGTTTCTTGTTTCTGTGTATCCAAATCTGGTTACAACACAATTGGCTGATCTGATGCGAGATGCCAATTGTTGGTATGTAGCTATGGGAGTACAGTCTTTAAACGAAGATGTCTCCAAAAAAGTCCTTAAACGCTCTATCCGCCGTGAAAAAGTTGCAAAGGCTATAGAGATTATACGTTCTAGAGGCATAACGCTACAATGCGACCAAATTTTTGGCATTCCGGGAGAAACTGAAAAGGACATGCTTGATGCATTGGCTTTTTATAACGAAAACCGTCCGAGTCTTGTTAGTGTATATTGGCTTACATATTATCCAAAGGCCCAGATCACTAAATACGCTGCTGGCTTAGGTATTCTTACCGGCGCTGATATCGAAAATATTGAGCGCGGCAGAATGTCTTCTGGTATCAAAAAAGTCCACGCATACCACGATATTAATTTTTGGCTGAACTATTTTTCTTTTTTTCCCAAGTGGTTCATTCGTTTTATTTTATATGTTAAATTTTATCGTTTGTTTAAAATAAAAAATTTCTATATTAGCAGCGCTATTCCCCGAGCGCTTCATGCTATTCTTCATAAGAAAGACTGGAATAGATATTATATGAAGCGGATAATATTGAAAAAGGTGAATAATTTCAGGCTTTGGGCGCCTTTGAAAAGGTAGAGCGGTTTTTGATTATGTAAGGTTGTTCTATAATTTGTCTAAAAATGTCTTAAGATTGTCAATAATAGTGCTGATTATCAGGTGTTAGATTTAGGAGATACTATGAATTGGGATAGTTTTTCCGACGATGTAAGCATTTTAGAATACTTGTCAAAGCTGCCACGTTATAAGAATACGCCTCTTAAGTCAGCATTTAACAGGATGCGGTTTCTAATAAGCCTTACTTATTGCCGTCTTTTCAAGGTAGATAAGCCATTATTTGTTGTTTTGGTGACCAATAATTCATGTGATTTTAAATGTAATTATTGTTATGGAGATTATGGCAACCGTAAAGGCATCCCTGATTTTACTACCAGAAAATTGCTTGAGATTATTGATGAATTAAAAGAAATGGGGACCAGGATATTAACCCTCCATGGCGGTGAATCACTTCTCCGTAAGGATTTCGGCGAGATATTAAATTATGCAAAACTTAAGGGGTTTTATGTGAGTCTAAATAGTAACGGCACCCTCGTTCCTAAGAGGATAAATGAGTTAAAGAGTTTAGATAATCTGTGTATAAGTATGGATGGAGGAGAGGAAAGTAATGATAAAAACAGGGGGAAAGGCAGTTATAAAAAGGCGATAGCGGCAATTGAGATTGGTAAAAAATATAAAATACCAGTGGTAGTTTCAGCTACTCTGACAAAAGACAATATAAACGATATGGAATATTTGGCAAGGCTTGGAAAAGAAATGGATTTCAGGGTTCAATACAGCGTACTCTATAACTATACTGATTTAAACAACGAGATTAAAATGACCGATAAAGAGATAAGAAGTACGGTTAAGAAAATATACGATCTTAAGAAACAGGGGTACCCGATTTATTATGCCGATACTGTTTTAAAAAGTGCGATACATTGGCCTGCTTCATACGATGTAAGATATTTTACGAGCGAGGACAGAGATTATACAAAAGGACTGGGGCTCTTTCCCTGTTATCATGGTAAGCTGAAATACCAGATTGATGCTGATGGCAGAGTAGTTACCTGTTGGGCCCATAATGACCAGGATGCTCCCAACATTAGAAAATTAGGTTTGAAAGGGGCGCTGAATAAATGTAAGGAAAATAAGGACTGTGAGGCATGCTGCTTCCTTGCAAATATTGAGCATAATGCAGTAATGGATTTAAATTTTAAAAATATTCTGAGTATGGCAACCATACATATAATTGATGCCTTAAAAATTAAAAGATAGTAAAAGCCTCCGGCAAAAATTCCTTTTCAATATTGATATATTAAAACTGTATGCAAGACATGCTCTATATAATTGTAGGGGCCTCACGTGGACTCGGTGCCTCGTTGGTAAACAGGTGTTTAAATAATGGCTTGAGAGTAGTTGGGATCGGAAGAACATCGGAGAATGCTATAAATGATATTTTAACATGGCGGCAAACCGGACGATTTAAATATATACAGACAGATATAGGAGAATCGTCGTCTGTAAATATTATGCGGTCAATAATTGGTATGTGCGAAGACAAACCTGTCTGTGTTATTTTTAACGCGGCAGTCATTGATTCAGATGTAGGCAATGACGGCAAATTAATGTTTGATATGTTTACAAAGGTAAATCGTACAGGTATTGATGGATTTGTCCATACACTGGAGGCATTTGAAGATTATTTGACATCATATGGCGGTATGCTGGTAGGAATCTCATCAATAAGCGCATGGCTTCCTCCGTCGAAGGGGAATAAGGTTGCCTATCCTGCTTCAAAAGCTTATTTAGATATGGCGCTTCGTTCTTTAAGGCTTCTCTGGCATAAACGTGTACATTTGATGACGGTTCATCTTGGACATATGAGCGGGGATGGCTCATGGTTTGTTCCAAGATATGATAGGGTGGCTGATAAAATTATAAAGGCCACTCTTTTTCGCAGGCCGCCGGAAAGTATTTGTATGTCTGCCTTGTATTGTATAGCATATGGAATCCTCAGAAGGATGCCTGATAGATTTGTTTCCAACATGCTTGAACTCATAAGGGGTCTATCTAAATAAAAGGTAATGTATGAAAGTAGTATTAGTTCAACAATATGCGTCGCCAAGTTTTGGTATATTGGCCATTATGACATATCTCAGACATTATGGAATTAACTGCGAGGTAATAGTATGGTCTTTGGAGAAAAATCCGGCAGATACTATTTGTGAACTTAAGCCGGACTTAATAGGCATTTCACTTATGTCAACTGAACATTTGTGGATGGTGGAAGCTATAAAAAATATTAGACAGAAACTTCCAACAACCAAAATAATTGTCGGCGGTATTCATGCGGTTATTTATCCCGAAGAGATTTTGGCGGTACAGGGTGTTGATTTGGTGTGCAACAGTGATGGGGAAAATGTTTTAGTGGAAACATGCCGTGCATTGGATGAGGGTAAAAGCGATTGGTCTTTAATTAAGGGTTTGGTATATAGAGATAAGAAAGGCGCTGTATGTTCCAGCGGACGGGCTGATTTTTTGAGCTATTCTCCTGAAATTGTAGAAGATAGAACCCCTTATTTTACCCGTTATCCCGTTATGGCAAAGGATACTGTCCCACGTTTTATTGCGAGCCGGGGATGTCCTTACAACTGCAGTTTTTGCTATAACGGACAGATAAAAAGTATATTTAAAGATAGTCATAACAAATATCTACGTTATAAAGAACCAGAAAACTTAATACGGGAAATCTCAAATATATGCCGGAAACACTCTGTGGAATCAATATTTTTTGTTGATGATCTTTTTTCTGCAAATAAAAAGTGGCTTTCACACTTTCTGGATATTTATAAAAAGGAAATAGGTTATCCATTTATGTGCACTACAAGGGCCAATTTAATGACTGAGGAGTTGGCAAAGATGCTGGCTGGAGCAGGATGCCGCACAATAAGCTTCGGGGTCGAGACAGGAAATGAAGTAATAAGAGAAAAAATATTGAATAAAAAAATATCAGATAGGCAACTTATTGAATGTGGGCAGATTGCACGCAAATATGGAATGCAGGTTCAGACATCTAATATGTTTTGTTTGCCGGGGGAAACACTTGAAGATGCGTATAAGACGATAGAATTAAATCAAAAGGCAGGAACACAACAGCCATTTTGTTCATTATTCTTGCCTTTTCCAAATACAGAGCTTACCAATTACTGTATTGAGAAGGGGTATTTAAAAGCGGATTACACTTTCAAAGATATGCCTAAATCATTTTTGAAGGAAAGCGTTTTATCACTTAAGGATAAAGAAAAGATTGTAAACCTCCAGCATTTGGCATATTTTTTTATACGTTATCCATGGTTGTATAAAAATTTCAGATGGGTGGTTAGATTTAGAATATTAAAGCCCCTATTTTTCCTTTTATATCTGCTTAGCAGTTTTTTACGTCATAAGGAAGAGAGAGGCCGTTCTTACATATCTACCTTTTTTTATGCGTGGTTGTTCAGAAAGACTATTTAGAGATTATTCAAAAGCAATTACAAACAATAATGAGTTATTTTTGTGCATTGCATATAGATAAGGAAAGCAAAGATGAGTTTTAAAATCTTGTTGGCAAGTATCGTGATTTTCGTTATTTGTTTAGGTTTGCATATATTTATTTGGCGTTGGTGGTGTCCGCGTAATCGCGCTGTTGCTTTACTTATTATTTTTATTATTGTTCCAGGTATAGCTGGTGTTATTATTACCGGTTTCAATTGGTTTGGTTTTATAGCGGATGTAATGAATGTCTCTCGGGCTGGCTGGTTAGCAGTTTATTTGCTCCACTTTGCTATTTCAGCAGGTTATATTCTGAGTTATCCGGCAGTGGAAGCAGTATCTCCTTCGCTTGCGTTATCGTTAATTATAGGTGATTCTGATAAAAAAGGGTTATTATATGAGGAGTTGTCACATTATTTCAGCACAAAGGCTCTTTTACAGCCCCGTATCCAGGAATTGTTAGAGGCGGAATTAATAGCTGAATCAAATGACTATTTTAGCATAACACGGCGAGGCATTGTTCTGGTTAATTGCTTTATATTATTACGTAAGATGCTGGGCCTGCCTACTGGCAGAGGTTAGAGCATTCTAAACATAATGCCCATGATAAAATATTTAATATTGTTAGCATGCACACCGTTCTTGATGTTTATTCTGCAGATGATAGCCGTACGTATAGCCAGGTTGAGACGGGCGGCTATATCAAACCAACTTGTGGTGCTTATATGTTTAGTAATAGGCCATATACCAATGGGGATAGCCGGATGGTTTGTATATCTTAGTCAGCTAACGGCAGCATCTTATGAGTTTACGTGGGCTGTGATTTATGGATTGGCCGTTTATAATGCCCTGGCGTACAGTTATTTTCATATATTCAACATGAGCGAAACAGCCAGACGCATCAGGATACTTTACGAAATATATAACGCAAAGCAGTTGAAGATATCAGATATTGAATCTTTATATGGCGTGGATGATATGCTGTTAAACCGCCTTGAAAGGCTTTTATCTATGAGGCAGATTAAACTTTCCGGGGATAGATATTCATTGAATTCCAGATCGCTTTATTATACGGCTAAAATTATAGCAGGTTGGGGATGTATATTAGGTTTTCCACCACCACAGGCGGTATATAATAAAGCAGCAAGAAATATTTTATAATAGGGTTAATATTGTATATGACTTTTGATAGAACTAAGCTGCAACTTTTGCCACTCAATGCGCGTATCCATGATTTAGATGTTTCAGTTGTAAAAAAACTGGCTGAACATTCTTTTTCATATCCTTGTCTACGCGATATATCACTCGCTGTCAAAAAGGCTAAAGAAACTGGCAGTTCTGTAATCATGATGCTTGGCGGGCATGTCATCCGTTCAGGTGTGCAGAGGCATATTATTGATATGCTGGAGAAAGGTTATATTTCCTGTCTGGCAATGAACGGTTCCGGGGCAATCCATGATTTTGAGTTTGCGCTTATCGGCGCTACTACAGAAAGCGTTGCCCGTTATATAAAAGAAGGGCAATTTGGCTTGTGGAAAGAAACAGGCCGGATAAATGATATTGTCAATGAGGCTTATCAAAATGGTAATTCTGGCGGTATGGGAAAGAGTATAGGCAAGGCTATCCATGAAGGGGGTTTTCCGTACAAAGATATTAGTCTTCTTGCAGCTTGTTATAGATTAAATATACCTGCTACTATTCATGTTGGCATTGGATATGATATTATCCATGAACATCCGAATTTTGAAGGCGCAGCAACAGGCGCCTTATCATATGTTGATTTTCTTAAGTTTACCAATGTGGTCTCAAAACTTGAGGGTGGCGTTGTTATGAATTTTGGCAGTTCTGTCATGGCTCCAGAGGTTTTTCTAAAGGCATTGAGTATGGCAAGGAATGTGGCTCATCAAGAGGGTAAGGTCATCAAACATTTTACTACTTTAGTTTGCGACCTCTATGATTTACCGGAGGATTTTAGAGAAGAACCTCCAAGAAATAATCCGGCATATTATTTCAGGCCGTGGAAGACAATGCTTGTAAGAACTGTGGCTGACGGGGGAATAAGTTTTTATATAAAAGGAAAACATGCAGATACCATACCGGCATTATGGACTG
>ORMF012212934.1_pt1 | contig 10931 bp, 9 predicted proteins | sample 1779871 | NCBI WGS metagenome assembly ORMF01 (sample SAMEA104232316, study PRJEB22302) | groundwater metagenome | biome: forest; feature: aquifer; material: groundwater | place: USA | collected 2011-08-07 | depth 5.4 m
ATCTGTCAAGCCAGAATGAGCGGTGCTTCGCGCCCAGGATCTCCGCCGGACCGATCGTGTTGGCCCTCGGCGGCACCCAGCTCCAATCTCCTCCAAACGAGTGGAGCGCGTTCTGCATGATGGTCATCGGGTGCAGCTCCACGCAGCGCGGCCCGGCCCGCTTGTAGGCTTCCAGATCGTCGCCGAACTCGTCGCCCGGGTGCGCTTCCCAAAACGCGATATGCCCGCACCATCCGATCCCTCCGTAGCAGACGTCCGCGCCGCCCGTGTCGGCGATCCGTTTGCCGTAGTCGGCTATCGCTTCTTTTGTCGGGAAATGGATCTGGCTTTCGGGCGGGCGCAGGTCCGGCCGAACGAGACTGAAGAACGACGCCCACATCGCCTTCTGGAACGATCCCGCCCAGTCGACCGGCGCCGTGTTTCCGTCTTGGTCCGCATACTCGTCCATATTGAATGTGTGGACGTGCCGCATGGGAACGTTCAGATCATTGATCAGCTTGGCGGCGTATGTGTATTGGGGCATCGGCCCGACCGGGAAGATACCCACGAATTGCCTGCCATCATCGGCTGCCGCACGGATTCGGCTGACAATGTCCAGCGCGAACTCGAAGTAAAACTGTGATGGATCATCCTCGATCCGAATATGGAACTCGGGATTGTAATGCCGGGCCAGCTCTCCGCGTTTGATCGACCGCACGTGCTCGCACGCCTCCAGATCCCGAAACGGAATGAACTTCGCCAGGTCGTATGTGAATGACATTCTCATCTCCATCGTGGTGTAATGGAGTGTTGGAGTATTGGGTGCGATCACACCACTACTCCATTACTCCATCACTCCAGGAGTTTACTTTCGCTTCTTCCCCCGCACCGCCTCATAGCTCTCGTCGATCAGGTCCTCCGCCAGTTCCATCGTCTCCCGATCGGTCACGGAAATGGTCACCCACCCGTATCGGCCGACATACGCGGCCTTCTCGATGGCCGCGTGCTGGATGAGCGCGGCCTGCTTGTCCAGCGTGCTTTTCACCGTGAGGACCGGGCTGTCCTCGCCGCCGATCGCAAACAGCTTCCCGCCTACCTTCCACCCCACGTGGGCTTCCCATGGGTAGTCCTCCACCGCCCCCTCCTTTGCCATGCAGTGGGCGCGGATGGCGTTGAAGACTTCGGATGGAGTCATGGGAGGGTGCCCCTTATCGGTCAGATCAGTCAGATCGGTCGGATCGGTCAGATTCTTTCTCCTGGCGTTTTTGCGAACGCGCGGAATAAAGCCTCTCAGTGAAACCACCATCCTCCACGAAATCCCGTTCGAGGCGACGGATTAGCTGATCCAAGAGAAAGTTCGCCTGGTGAATCAGGCAAATGAGAGTGTTTGCAGCTGTTTCGGCAGACTTCTCTTCGATGTAAAGCTTGTAAACTGAGTATGACTCGCAGGGCTGATCCGACTGATCTGACTGATCCGACCGATCCGACTGATCACCATGAACTTTCTTATAAAGCGCGCGAATGAACACTGCTTTGGGATGGTCCTTTGGCCACAACTCCATCCCGCCCTGACGGATGAAGTCTTTATAATCCTCCAGCAGCTCTTCAAGGCTGCCACGCGCCACGCCAAGGAGTTTGAGCTCGCTCTTTTTGGATGTTCCGGAGACCCTGCTTCCTTCGGCGATGTTCTGCTTCCCGCTGCGAGCGGCCTGCGTCATCTGGTCGACGGTCCGGGATCGCGATGAAACAAACCGCTCGCAGAAGGCAACAGTCCCGTCGAACACGATCTGGGAGAGCAGATAACATCGGAGCTTTTGGTAGCCGCCATGTGGCGGGATAATCGGTCGCTCGCGATTTGCCACGTAACTACCCCTTTTCGTCAGATCGGTCAGATCGGTCGGATCAGTCAGATCTCCGGGCCGCTTACAAATCGAAGCCGTCGATCGAACCCCACAGTCGAGCCCTCGAGCCTCTCAACCGACATCGGTGGAGGAGTTCCTGCCCGCCCGCAGAATTCCTGCTTAACGCAAAGTCAGAGGGGAAAACTCGATGGCCTATTATGATGAAGAAGAGGTTATCGGAAGCGCCTACAAGTATCATCGCCCTTGGTGCCACATAATCAAGAACATTCGTCCTAAAAACGAAAAGCTTCTTAGTTCGTGGAAGAGCGCTGCGGACCTCGGGCTCACGCCGTGCGGCGTCTGTAATCCGTACTTTGCTCCAACTCCCGAATCAGAGGAATCTAATCCGAGCTCAACTCTTACAGCGGCGACGGCAACCGCCGGGACGCTGGGGGATACGCGTCGCGAACTGATCAAGTTGTTGTCTTCGTTGGACGCCGGAAACGGGAAGCAAGAGGGTGAGGGAATAGCGGGCCGAATTTCCCGACTTGCGAGGGCCGGTGTAATTCCCCGGGAAATTGCAGCTTGTATGCGTCTAGTAACCGAGATGCGGAATGCCGCGGAGTATGAAGGAAAGAGCCTGTCAGTTGTAGAGTCCGCTGCCGTTGAAGCGTCATGGGCGGCGGTTGCGGAGTGGAGTAATGAATCGCTCAAAGCAGAAGTCGGAACAACTGGAGGAGATAAATGAATTGGTATCCGCTTGACCCAGAAGCCCATCAGTTCTGGAAGATTTTTCCTTTGAGGATACCGGGCGGCTTGAAGTGCGAATTTTGCGGCGAGGAAACCCTTCTGGTTCAGAGTATGGAGGGAGGGTTTGTCACTAGGAATTGTCCGCGCTGTTCCTTCTCCAAGTATATTTCGGAGCGCGACTTCCAGTCGCTCGGTCTCTACGTAGCCTGTCCGACCTGCAAAGCACGCATGACCGCCGGGACCCTACCCGACCGCAACTACGGCTTTCGCTGTGCAACTTGTGACCTTGGAATAAGCCTGCATAGTTTGTTGCCACGATACAGCGAACTCTAATACGACACACTGTCACGAGAACTTGACTTGCCGCAAGGCCCGCGATACAATGGGGATGTCTACGCAAGCGGGAGCGATGCCCGGTTCACGTGGCCGCGACAACCGGTGCTAAATGGGGGCGGGCGAAGCAGGCATGCGGAGCTTTCCTCCAACTAAGTTCCGTGAGGTGCCGAGTGACAAATCCATATTGCCGTAAGCGGCGAGCGCCCGGAACGTGCGAAGACACTGCGGATCCGGCATGTGTGCGTCATAAGTCCGACTACCATGGGGGTTCCCATCGGCCGCGCGCTCGGTCCACCTCGAAATTCTATCACGGCAAGGATTATGGGCAATGAAGAACGATCCTCAGTTGAACCGCACGAAATGGGAACAGATGTCTGAGATCGAACGAAACTCCTTTATCCATAAACACGTGTTGTCAGAGGATGGAGAACCGCTGCCATACTCGTCAGATTATGAAGCAGCTAGCTGGGTCCGCGAAAAGCTCGGACTGTTGTATGACTTCGACGTCGCCAAGCGAATGGATTCAAACAGTGAGTATGAGTGGAGCTGCTTCGTCCGGCCAAAAGTCGAAAGCCTCACAGCAAGCTACGAGTGGGGCGCTTCGACGCCCTCGGAGGCAGTCTGTTTAGCCGCAATGCATGCATTGGGTATTCTGACACTTGACAGCGCGAATGAACTGCGCGACAAATAACCTCGTTTGCACCGCCGCATTCAGCGTGCCGGTCCTCCCGTCGGTTTCCACTCCAATACCTGCCCCACCTCCACCAGCGCCTTCCGCAGCTCGTTATACGGCACGTCCTGAACCGAAACCCCTCGCTTGAGCGCGAGGTCCGCCGCCAGCGCGGCCGATTGGCCCAGGACCATGAAAACCGGCTCCATCCGGATCGATCCGTAGGCGATGTGGGACGCGGAGAGGCAGATGGGGACGAAGAGGTTGGTGCATTCTTTCTTGCGCGGGGTGATCGCCCGGTATGAAACAGGATAGGGCGGGAAGCCGCCGACCTGCACGTCTCCCTCGTTCTTGACGAAGCCATCCACCACCACGCGCTGGCAGTTGTGGGAGTCCATCCCGTATGAACCCAGCCCCACGGAGTCCTCGATCACGGTCTTCCCGCGGCAGTGGTTCTCGTTCATCACCACGTCGGAGACCATCCGGCGGGCCTCGCGCACGTAGAGCTGGCGCGACCATCCGCCCGTGTCGGTGAACTCGTCCTTGCAGAGCCCGTATTCGTTAATCTTCGCGCGGATCTCCTCCGGCACGGCGGGGTCGGTGCAGAGGAACCAGAACCAACCCATCACGTAGTCCACGTGCTCCTGGAATATCCGTTCGCGGGCGCTATAACTCCACTCCGGCCAGGCGTAGTTCATCCCGATGAAGTCCGTGGAGACCGATCCGTGGTTGTTCTTGTCGAACTTGGACCCGCGTATCGGATCGAACTTGCGGAAGATTTCGTTCCATCCGGCCGCGAGATGCCGCGCGAGCATCTCGTAATGGTCCCGCCGGTACTTCCGGGGCTTCGAGAAGGGGATGCGATTCACGGGTTCCCTGGTCAGGCAAAGGCGGAAGTTATATGCCTGAATTCGCTTGTCGCCGGTGCCGGCCGGCTCGACCGAAGGGTTCACACCCGGCAGGAGTCCGCTCTCGGGATCGCCCGGCTTGACATAGGGATCGACGGGTCGGTCGAACTGGTGGCTCCCCCGTATTTGCACGCCGTTGATCGTCTCGCCGTAGACCGCGTTTCCTTCCCGACCAACTGTGAACGACACGCCTGCCTTCGCCATGAGGTCGCCCTCGTAAGTAGCGTCGATGAACATGCCGGCCTCGACCGTCAGTCCGTCCTCCGTGGTGATCGAGAGTATGCGCGGCCCCTGCTTCCGCACCGATTTCAGAAACTGGCGGCGGTAAACCGGCACGTCGGCTTCCCGGACCATAGCTTCCAGCGCTTCCTCTGCGGCGTGTGGCTCGAAGTTCCACTCCTCCGGCACGCCGTAATGCGCGCCGAGCTTGCGATAGAACTCCCGCGCGATCCCGCCGATCGCGGCTTTGTTGCCGAAGTCGGTCCAGCTCAGCCCGCCGGTCGTCATCCCGCCGATGTGGTCGCTGTTCTCCAGCATCGCCACCTTCCGCCCCAGACGCGCCGACTGGATGGCCGCCATCACCCCGCCCGCGGTCCCGCCGTAGACGCAGACGTCGACAGTAATGGTCCGTGGCTTCGAGTTCCGAGCGGGAGGGAAATAGTAGTGGAGATTGGCGAAGGAGTCGGCAGGTGAGGAGGGTGTCAGGGCAAAGATGGTGAAAACCATGAGTGCGGACATACGTCAGAGTTCGCCGCTTCACCGCCGTGGACCTGCCGGCGGATGCATCAACCGGCGTCGGACACGTCCGGCCGATAACTTATTCAATCTGGAGCCAATATGACTGCTGCCGAGATCGTTGAGGAACTTCGCCCGCTGGGAACGCCGGGCTACAAGGCGATCCTGCTCAATCACGGTATCAAGGAACCGATCTTCGGCGTGAAGATCGAGGAGATGAAGAAGATCCAGAAGCGCGTCAAGATGGACTATCAGTTGGCGCTCGATCTCTACGATACCGGAATCTACGATGCCATGTACCTCGCCGGTTTAATCGCGGACGACCGCAAAATGACCAAATCGGATTTGCAGAGTTGGCTGGACAAAGCAAACAGCCCGGCGCTTTGCGGATTCACCGTGGCCTGGGTCGCCGCCGAGAGTAATCACGGGCGGGAGCTAGCGCTCGAATGGATCGACTCAGACCGGGAGGACATCGCTTCGGCCGGATGGGCAACGCTGAGCAGCCTGGTATCGATCAAGCCCGATAACGAGCTCGACCTCAATGAGCTCAAGGGTCTTCTGGAGCGAGTGCGAAACACTATCCATCAATCGCCCAACTGCGTACGGTCGAACATGAACGGATTCGTTATTGCGGTGGGAAGTTACGTAAGTCCGCTCACTGACTTTGCGTCGGTGATCGGTCAAAAGATTGGCAAGGTGTCGGTGGATGTGGGCCGTACAGCGTGCAAAGTCGCATTTGCGCCGGAGTATATCGACAAAGTCCGAAAACGCGGAACGATCGGCAAAAAGCGCAAATCCGCCAAGTGTTAAGCGGCTTACCAATTGGAAGTTATTAGCGCACCATTAATTGGGAGGGACGAATGATCCGTTTGACTTTGATAATCGCTATGGCGAGTACCATGCTGCTCGGATGGGCGGGCTTCCAAACGCGAGAGGAGAAGGTCCGGAACGACAAGGCTAAGATCGAAGCCGGTGGATACTGGATATACAATGACTTCGCAAAGGCCCAGTCGGAGGCAAAGAAGACCGGCAAACCGCTCATCGCGGTAATGCGCTGCATTCCGTGCGTGGAGTGCGTGAAGCTGGACGACGACTTGATCGACGCGGATGCGCGCGTGAAGCCGCTCCTCGACCAGTTCGTCCGTGTCCGGATTATTTCCACCAACGGTCTCGATCTGTCGGTCTTCCAGTTCGACACCGACCAGTCCTTCGCGGCCTTTCTGCTGAACGCAGACGGAACAATATACGGTCGATTCGGGACGCGGTCACATCGCACAGTCTGGGAGAACGACGTTTCGGTCGATGGACTGGTTAACGCGCTTCAGCGCACCCTTGCCATTCACAAGCAGCATCCGAAGTACAAGACCGCATTCGCAGCCAAACGCGGACCCGTTCCGGAGTTCATCCATCCGGAGCTGCTCCCATCCCTCAAGGACAAATACAAGTCGACCATCGATTACGAGGGCAAGGTAGTTCAGAGCTGCATCCACTGCCACCAGGTCGGTGACGCCGTTCGTGAGCTCTCCTTCAGCCGCAAAGAAAAGCTGCCGGAGAAGCTGCTTTTCCCCTATCCGCACCCAAAGTCCATCGGATTGATCCTCGACCCAAATGAGATCGCGATGGTAAGAAAGGCCGAACCGGGAAGCGCCGCGGCCAGGGCAGGCTTCAAGACCGGGGACGAGATCAGTGTGCTTGAGGGCCAGCCTCTTTTGTCAATTGCCGATGTTCAATGGGTACTGAATGGCGCGTCCGCGGACGGGGCGAACCTCAAAGCCACCGTCGTGCGCGGGGATAAGATTGTGGACCTCACGCTCAAGCTGGATAAGGGCTGGAGACAGCGTGACGACATCTCGTGGCGCGCGAGCACCTGGGGGCTGCGCCGAAAGGCCCTCGGCGGGATGCTCCTGGAACAGCTGCCCGTCAAGGATCGCACCGAACAGAATCTTCCGAGTAACTCGACCGCGCTTATGGTCAAACACGTAGGCGAGTTTGCGCCGCACAACGTGGCCCATCGCGCGGGCATTCGCAAGGGAGACATCGTTCTCGGATTCGATTCGCGGACCGACCTGCTTCGAGAAACCGACGTGATTGCCTATTCCCTGCGAGAAAAGCAGCCCGGAGACAGGGTCGAGGTTTCGATCCTCAGAAACGGAAGCCGGCAGACAGTAAGCTTCGTAATTCCGGAGAGTTAGTGATCGATAACCCGCAGTTCTCCTTTATGTGTAGATGTGGCGCGTCCGTCGACTTCGCGGATTCGGTCCGGGGCGAGCTCGTTTCATGCGGATGCGGTCGTCGATATCGTGCTCCGCAGCGCGCTTCCGCGTTGAACCGTTGGATTGGACGAGTGCGGTGGGCCTGGCTCCGGATGCGCTCCGGAAGTCGCCGCAGTTCCGCTGCCCGCGGAATAGCGTGCCCCAAGTGTGCCGCCGAACCAGGACCGGACGACAGATCGGTTTGCGAGTTTTGCTATTGCTTCTGGAACACCTTCGACACGCGTGGACGATGCCCAGGATGTGGATTTCAGTTCCCGGCGACGGTGTGCATTTCATGCAAGGCAACCTCACGACACGACGATTGGTACTCCGCCAACTGATTGGCTTACGTCGGCCGTGCGCGAGTTCTCCATTTCCGGAACGAGACAAGATGATTCGAAAACTGCGAGTTACCGGGGTTGGACCAGTGCTTGCTCTCATTGCCGGTCTTATTTGCAGCGCTCGTTCGGAGTGCGATGAACGACCGCCGATGGTTTCCGCGCCGCCCGAGGCGTTCTTCCAACTCGTCAACACCCGCGACCGGGAGACGGCCCGCGCATTCTACAAGAAGTACATCGACGTGAAGGGCATGCCCGTGGTTGCGGCGGCGGCGGTTGCGGACGAGGCGCTGCGGCGGACGTACTCTATCGTCACCCACTTGCTGGCCGGCAGACCCGATATTATTGCGGCCATGGTCAAGAATGGGATGTATCTGATCATCATCGGCAAGGTCCAGGTCTATACGGACATGCCGGAATACCGGAACTCTCCAAACCCTGCGTATCAGAACGAGCGGGTGCGGGGCACGGGCGGCAAACCCACCAGCTTCGGCGAGGAGAATGTGCTTAGCCTGCCGATCGACCGATATGACGATGAGAGCATCGGAGTGCACGAGTTCTGTCACACCATCGACGGCGCTCTCCGGTCGATCGATCCCTCCTGGAACGATCGCAAGAACGCGGCTTATCGGCATGCGATCGGCAAGGGGCTTTGGAAAAACACCTACGCGGGCTCCAACGCAGGCGAATTCTGGGGCGAAGTTTGCCAGTCATACTTCGACTGCAACCGCGTTAACAACTGGAACCACGGACCGATCGGTACACGCGAGCAGCTTAAGGCGTATGATCCCGAGACATACGACCTGGTCCGTACCGCATTCAACCTGAAACCAGAGCAAGATTGGCGGTACGCCTGGCTGCAAAAGCTTCCCAACGTCATCTCGCCCCCGGCCAGGTTCAAGATAGACTCCTACTACACCAAATTCACATGGGCCAGGGAGTTTCCGGTCGTCGGTCGGCTGGCATCCGATGAAGCTATGCTGAAAGCGAACGATACCATTCGTAAGATGTTCGCATACCGTCACGATATCCTGAAGGCGCTGATCGCCGACGGAGTGAAACTGGCCGTTCTGGGACGCAGTGAGAAACTATCGGACCTGCCCGAGTACAGGAACGCAAGTGTGAAGGTAGACGCTCTCTCGCGTACACTCGACTACTTGCCGGAAACCAAGCTCCTGGTGGTCGCTGAAGACAACGTGCTGGCCGATCCCAACCGACCCTGGGTTGGCGGAAGCCAGGTGATCCGTGTGTTTGCCCGGGCTCTTTATCGGGTGACTGGTACCCGGACGGTGGATCCGAACTGGAACAACCGGGGAATGGCGGTCCAGCAATACGAGCTGCGCGTAAAGCGCCTGGACATCCAGTTCGACGAAAAGCTGAAAGCCCTCTATGAAGCTGCTGTCGGAAAGGAAGTCTGGAGGGGCACGGCGGCAATCCATGACCGGGAAGCCTACTGGGTTTCCGGCGTCTTAGCCTACTTCGACGCCACCGGCCAGGACGCCGCCCCGAACGATGCGGCCCATCCGATCGCGACGCGCGAGGCACTATTAAAATACGATCCGGACCTGTATGCTCTGGTAAACGAGACTATGGCATACGATGGACACGTAGACTGGCGTTACGGGCAGACGAGATGAACTCGTTTCATTCAACTTGCAGAGCCGTTTCGGTCGTTGGCGCCGCTCTGTTTGCGTTCGTTACTCTCACGGGTCACGCACCGTTTGCCGGCGGAACGACTCCCGCTGTCACAGTAAGCTTGGCCGTTAATCACGATGTTTCCGCGCCCCTGGTCGCATCACGAGAAACGACGAAGGCGTCTGCGAGCGAGCAGACTTCCGAGAACGAAGAGATACTCAGGGGACAGGCATCATCCGGTCCAATAGCGGCGCCAGTAATATCGACTCCACCGGGCGCGGCGGCCGTTGAGCAGACGGCTCAGGGTAATCGCCCGCCGGCGGAGTTGGTGGAGAGCTTCGACGGCCTTGGCGTTGGATTCGAGGGGCCGCAGGGTACGGCAAGGCTGTTCAATCCTTCCGACAACAGCCTCGCGGTCGGGCCAAACCACATCTTCCAGATCGTCAACTCGCGGATGGCAATCTTCACGAAGAAGGGCAGGCAGTTTGGTTCCACGGGCAAGGTCCTCTACGGTCCGGTCCCCACCAACACGATCTTCAAAGGCTTTGGAGGAGCTGGGGAAGTAAACAACAACGGCGATGCGGTCGTCCGCTATGACCAGCTCGCCGATCGCTGGCTCGTAGTCATGCCGATATTTCGACGCGCTTCCTATAAGCCAGGCCAGCCGCACCCAGGACGCTCCGGCGAGCCGGCGTCGAACAATGTTGTCGGCGTGGCCGGTCAGCCGGGTCCACTTGCCCCCCTCTTCGTCCCTCCGCGTTCCGAACCCGGGCAGCAGCCACCGCGCGGTTCGGGATTCCAACGGCCCCCGCCTGGCCCGCAGGGGGTCTACTCGGTCTGCTATGCCGTCAGCGCCGGCCCGGATCCTCTCGGCGCCTACTACCGCTACGAGTTCCTTCGACCGCTCTTCCCGGATTATCCGCGGCCAGCGATCTGGCCCGACGGTTACTATGTCGCGACCAGCACCGGGGATGACGTGATCCAAAAACACGCCTGCGTGGTCGACCGCGCGAGGATGCTCAAGGGTGAGCCAGCCACAGAGCAGTGTGTGGTCATCGACGGGGTGAATTTCCTGAACAACGCGGACATCGACGGGAAGAACCTACCGCCGAGAGGCGCTCCGAATGTGATGATGGCGGCAGGTGGCACCCAATTGAAGAATGTATTTGAAGACGACGGGATCTACGCGTGGAAATTCCACGTCGATTGGAAAGACCCCTCGAAGACCAGCGTAACCGGCCCTGACAAGGTCGGCGTCGCGCCCTACCGCTACCTATGCGATGGGCAGCTGACGAACTGCGTGCCGCAGCCGGGTACCGCTCGCCGCCTCGACGCGCAGGGCGACAAAATCATGGCCCGCCTGGTTTATCGGCGGATCGGCAGCCGTGAGTCGATCGTGGCCGTTCATTCCGTAAATACGTCCGCGGGAGGAGGCGGCATTCGCTGGTATGAGTTCCGAATAACCAAGGACCGCGTCGTCATATTAC
>ORMF011181716.1_pt1 | contig 10929 bp, 7 predicted proteins | sample 1779871 | NCBI WGS metagenome assembly ORMF01 (sample SAMEA104232316, study PRJEB22302) | groundwater metagenome | biome: forest; feature: aquifer; material: groundwater | place: USA | collected 2011-08-07 | depth 5.4 m
CCGTCACGATTTCAACCGCCGCCGCGCTTGCCGGAACAACCATCGCTGCCACCGCAACTGCAACCACAATCAAAACCATTGCCATGACCACACTCCAAAAAACTATCATCGGAGCGGCGCTTGCCGCCGCCATCGCTACGGGAATCTACGAAGCTCGCCAGGCATCAAGCTTGCGAACCCAGGTTCAAACCTTCCAGCAACAACAAGCTCCGCTCGCCGATCAAATCCAGCAATTGACCAGCGACCGCGACGAAGCCACGCGCCAGCTCGCCGCGCTACGCGACGAGAATGAACGGTTGAATCGCAACACCACCGAACTGCTCAGACTACGCAGCGAAGTGACGCGGTTGCGAGGCGACGCAAGCAAAGCAAACGGCCCATTTGTCCAAACTGCGCTTACTTGGAAAGCAAAAGAGGCGAAGCTCAAACAATTGTTCGACGAAAGGCCGGATCAGCGAGTGCCGGAAATGCGGTTGCTCACAGACCGGCAGTGGTTCGATATCGCGAGAGACGCAGATTTGGATTCGGTTGGCGGGATTCGCAAGGCTTTAAGTGAGGTTCGCAAAGCAGCCAAGAATGACTTCGCGCCCATCATGTCAGAAGCTCTGAATGAATTTGTTGATTCCAATAATGGACGGCTGCCAGATGATCTTTCACAAATCAGGCCTTACTTCAAGACACCAGTGGACGACGCCATCCTTCAACAATACAAACTTCTTCACACCGGAAACTTGAGAGACCTACCTGGCGGGGTATTCTTGGTTGCGGACAAACAAGTCGTGGACGAGCAAAACGACAAGCCGTTAAGCATCGGATCAAATGCCTATGGAATGATTGAATCATCAGCTGCGGCGGTGGCGGCTGAATCCGTAGCAGATGGAATGCAGCAACTCAGCGCGGTTCTTGAAGCATTTGCCGCCGCGAACAATGGCAAAACGCCGACGGAGCTTGACCAATTAAAGCCATTCATAACTACTCCAGAGCAACAGTCAGCGCTCGACAAACTCATAAAGGCAGGCGTGAATTTGGGGCAACCGAAATAGCAATTTGCTGCGCGAAGTTCATTTCATCGCCTTCGCCGCGATGTCGCGGCGGAAGTGCGCGCCGTCGAAGTGCATCTTCTCCACCGCCGCGTAAGCCGCCGCTTGCGCCGCGCGCAGATACTCCGCCCACGCCGGAACGCCCTTGGCCAGTGCCCGCAAATCCAAAGCGCCAGAGGACTGGCGCACTCCACGACGCTTCGCGATTGCCAAGCGTCGCAGCCGAACGCGTGAGCGTCTTGGACTGCGGCGGCCCTCCGCCGCTTTTCAACGGCAACGCCAACTCGCTCCGTAGTCGGCTCATTCTTCCTTCCGGAGAGCCTTGAAGCGAGAGCGGACTGACGTCCGCTGCGACGGGTTCAAGAACGCAACGCCTTCGCCGCGATGTCCCGACGGAAGTGCGCGCCGTCGAAGCGGATTTTCTCCACGGCTCCGTAGGCGGCGGCTTGCGCGGCTTTCAAATCCTTGCCCAACGCGGTCACGCCCAGCACGCGACCGCCGCTCGTGACGATCTGGTCGCCCTGACGCGCCGTGCCCGCGTGAAAGACCTTCGTGTTCGGCAGCCGCGCCGCTTCGTCCAGACCCGTGATCGGCTTGCCTTTCGCGTAACTGCCCGGATAGCCCGCCGAGGCCATCACGACGCAGACCGACGCGGTTGCACTCCACTTCAACTCCAGCCGGCCTAACGTCCCGTCCACGCTCGCGTCGAGCAACTCGACCAAGTCGTTTTCCAGCCTCGTCAGATAGACCTGCGTCTCCGGATCGCCGAAGCGCGCGTTGAACTCCATCACCTTCGGCCCGTCCTGCGTGAGCATCAGGCCCGGATAAAGGATGCCCCGATAGTCGATCCCTTCCGCCGCGCAACCCCGCAGCCACGGCTCGAGAATCTTCTTTCGGACTTCGGCCAGCGCCGTTTCGTTCAGGAACGGCGTCGGCGAATACGTGCCCATGCCGCCTGTGTTCGGGCCTTGGTCGCCGTCCAGCGCCCGCTTGTGGTCCTGCGAAGTCGGGAACAACTTCGCCGTCTCCCCATCGCACAGCGCGTGCAAAGAAATCTCCGTGCCCTCAAGGAGTTCCTGAATGACGATCCGTCGGCCGGCCGCACCGAAGGCCTTCTTGACCAAGATTTCGTCAATCGCCCGTTCCGCCTCGGCCTGGCTGCGACAGATCAAAACGCCTTTGCCTAACGCCAGTCCATCGGCCTTCACCACGCAACGCCCACCGAGGGACGCGGCGACTTCCTTGGCTCCCTTCGGGTAGTTGGTCACACAGGCGCGGGCGGTGGGGATGCCGTGCTGCTCCATGAACCGCTGCGAGAACGCCTTCGAGGACTCGAACTGCGCGGCCTTCTGATTCGGCCCCCAGATGCGCAGCCCCGACTTCTGAAAAAGGTCCACGATCCCCAGCGCCAACGGATTGTCCGGCCCGACGACGGTGAGGTCCGCTCGCTTCTCCTGCGCGAACGCCAGCAGTCGCGGCAGGTCCTCCGCACCGATGCTCTCGCACTCCACCAGCGCGCCATTCTTCGCCAGCCGTTCCTGCGCGATGCCGGCGTTGCCCGGCGCGCACCACATCTGCGTCACGTGCGGCGACTGCGCCAGCTTCCACACCAACGCATGCTCGCGTCCGCCGGAACCGATCACCAGGAGCTTCATGGAATCCGTTTCAGTGCGAAACCAGCTTGGCAGTCTTCAGCACACCTCGTCGTGAGTGCCCACCGCTTCCAGCAGAATGGCCTCCGCACCTTTATGCTTCACGAACTGAAAGACGATTCTGAGATCATAGCCGCCGGAACAAGCCCAAGAGCCAGCCCACTTTGGCCCTTCAGCTTGTGAGATTTGAGTTTGGGATGGAAGGCATCCTCCGCCAGGCTCGCATCTTGTTCGACCCTGCGTTTTGGCTGACCGCAGGAACGCCTTGCTCGGCAGCAGTAACCTTTTCAAGCGAGAACTCTTCTCATGATGTCACTTGGCGTGGCGGGCCGGCATCGGCCTTCCTTGAACTCCTGCCGGGCTTCCTTGACGGCCTGCACCAACTCCGTCCGCCGCTGCTCAGCCAGGCGGCGCCGCAGGACGTCAATCAACGATTCTTGATCTTCGACCGGCAGACTATCTGCCGACTCCAGCACCTCGCCAAAAGTCTTCATGGAGCGAACGCTAGCCCGTCCGCGCTCGCGAAACAAGCACGAGTCGTGTGCGGGACGACGAAGTTCGACGTGCTGCTCGTCCTGCCCCGCAACCGCATCCAACAGGGCGATTGCGCCAGCGGCCACACGCCCGAGAGCATGGTCCAACTTCAATTCAGACCGTGGGGAGAGGCCTTCAGAAGCCGTGCAGGACCGGCCTTGGGGCGGGTTCAACTCCCTGGCGGCAGCTCATGCTGGGTTTTCTGGCTTGTGCGCCCTTTTGGGCTTGCGAGTCTGTATCTCCTTATCTGCACAGACGCGAGGAACTGGCTGGGCGCGCGCCGGAGGAAATGAAGCGGCGGTTGAATCTGCGCAAAGAGTACGTGGTGATTGACCAGCAGCAGGCCTCCACGCCGATGCCGCTGGTGACTTTCACACGCGAGTTGCTGGAACTGGCGCCCGCGGCCCGGGCCAGGACGCGGGCGAAAGTTCGGCAGTTGGAAGAGAGCTTTCTGGCGCCACTGGAAAAACTTCGGCCACCCTGCTCTTTTCAAGATCAGAAAGTCGATTTCACAGCAGCGGCCTTTGGCGCGTTGAGAAGCCAGCGTCGCAGGGCGGTTCTTGTCTTGGGCGGCGCTCGTTCCAGCGCGCGACACTCCTCCACCACTCCGCCGGTGCCGTTCTCGGCTTCCGCAGCCGACGTCCAAGCCAGGTTGGGTCCGCCCGGCTGGCACCGATCTTCTCCCCACGGTCTGAACCGCAGCACGTCACAAACGCCGCTTGTCAACGCCGGGGGCGGCCTGTAAGGTCGCGCTATGCTTAAACGCTGGTTTGCCGTGCTGCTTGTCCTGACTGCTGCGCCGACGCTGTCGCGCGCGGACGTGGTGCAGCTCAAGGACAAGGCCGCCATTACCGGCAAGGTGTTGGCCGAAAAGAAAGACCAGGTAGTCGTGGACGTTGGCTACACCGTGCTGGTCGTGCCGCGGAGCCAGGTCGTCAAGATCAAGAAGGGCAGTGCGCCGGAACCTGCCGAGCCGCAGGAGAAACCTTCCGTGGCCGTCGCCGCCGCGGCGCTGGCCGCCACACCGGGCACGCGCACGAACGCGTTGTTCCGGAGCGAAGGCAGCGCCCAGGCCGAGCGCACCGTGCGGGAGTTGGTCACGCAGTTGGGCGAGAGCGTCGTGCAGGTGCGCACGCCAGGCGGTCTCGGGTCCGGCTTCTTCCTCAACGAGGAAGGCTTTCTGATCACGAACTTCCACGTGATCGAAGGCGAGACGCAGATTTCGGTGGAGGTGTATTCGCAGCGCAGCGGCCAGCTCGACCGCAAGAGCTACAAACAGACCCGCATCGTCGCGATCAACAAGTTCGCCGACCTCGCGCTGCTGAAGATCGAGGACGCGGGCGCGCCGAAGTTCCCGCCGGTGGCGCTGGGCGACACGGAGGCGCTGGCGGTGGGCGAGCGGGTGTTTGCGATCGGCAGTCCGCTCGGGCTGGAGCGCACGGTGACCGAGGGCATCATCAGCACGAAGACGCGCCAGTTGCAGGGCGAGCTTTATTTGCAGACCACGGCGCAGATCAATCCCGGCAACAGCGGCGGGCCGCTGTTCAATCTGCGCGGACAAGTGATCGGCGTGACGAACATGAAGATGACTTTCGGCGAGGGGCTGGGCTTTGCCATCCCGGTGGAGACGGTGAAGTATTTCCTGACGCACCGCGAGGCCTACGCCTACGACAACGACAATCCGAGCAACGCGTACCGCTACCTGGAGCCGCCGAGCCGCTTGAAAAAAACCACCAACCTGGAGCAGCCTTGAAGCGGGTTGTTTGCCGTGGCGCGCTTGGACCGTCCGAAACGTACTCAAAGTTTGCTCCCGACTCTGCCGCGGCGGCTCAATCGGTTTCGTCTCGCGACAGACCAACCAAGATACTCTCACATGAAACAAAGACTTAGCTTTCTCGCCGTTTTGGCCTGTCTCATCCTGCCGCTGCGGGCCGCTGTGCCGCCGCCGGAGCAACTCTTGCCCGCCGACACCTTGGCCGTCGTCACGGTGCCGGACTGGAAGAAGGCCGCTGCGGCGTTCAAGCAATCGCCGCAGTTGCAACTGTGGGACGATCCGGCGATGCAGCCGTTCCGCGAGAAGTTCATGACCAAGTTCAAGGAGGAAGTTGTCGCGCCGCTGGAGCGCGAGCTGCGGATCAAGTTCGCGGATTACGCCGGCCTGGCGCAGGGCCAGGTGACGCTCGCCTTCACACAGAGCGGCTGGACGGGCAAAGACGGCAAGTGGCCAGGCTTCGTGCTGCTGCTCGACAGCGGGGAACACAAGGGCAAGCTCAAGGACAACCTCGCCGACTTGAAGAAGAAGTGGCTCGATGCCGGCAAACAACTCAAGGCCGACAAAATCCGGGACGTCGAGTTCACGACCATCCTTCTGGACCCGGCGGACCTTGAGAAGACGTTGGACAAGGCATTTCCCAGCAAAGACGCCAAGGGAGAGACCCAGCCGGAAGCGAAGCCCGACGAGGCGGCCCGGAAAATCGAGTTGAGCCTCGGCCAGTCCGATTCGCTCCTGCTGGCCGGCAACGATCCGAAGCTCCTCGAGAAAGTGCTGATCCGGCTCTCCGGCGGCGGGGTGCCGGCGCTGGCGGAGGAGGCGGCGTTCCAAGCCAATCACCGCGCCCAGTTTCGGGAGGCGCTCTCCTATGCCTGGGTCAACTGGAAGCCCATCTTGGAAGCGCTCCTCCACGCAGACGAGGACGACAGCGGTCCCTCCCCGCGAGCGAGCCAAGCCGTGCCAATGGCAAAGGCACTCCCGGCGTTGGGCCTGGATCGGTTGAGGACTGTCGCGTTCGGCATGAACAATTCCAGCGACGGCACGCAGATGGAGTTTTTTCTCGGCGTGCCCGAGAGCGGCCGGCAGGGCCTTTTCCGGATGCTCGTCGCGGACGCCAAAGACGCCAGCGCGCCGCCGTTCGTGCCGGCCGACGCGGTGAAGTTTCTCCGCTGGCGTCTGGACGGCCAGCGGACCTGGGCCGAGTTGGAGAACATCATGACGCAGATTTCCCCGCAGTGGGGTGGCGCGCTCAAACTCGTGTTTGAAACCGCCGGCAAGGACAAGGACGAGAAATTCGACCTCCGCAAGAGTCTCATCGGCAACCTGGGCAACGACATGATCAGCTTTGAAAGGCCCCCGCGCTCGAACTCGCCCGCCGACTTGAACTCGCCGCCCGCGCTCTTCCTGCTCGGCACGCTGGACGGCGAGCAATTGGTGCAGGGACTGAAGATGGTCGCTTCGCTCCTGCCGCCGCCGCTGAGCGCCGTTGCCGAGCGTGAGTTCCTCGGTCGCAAAATTTACTCCTTTGCCTTGCCGCCCCTGCCCGGCGCGGAGGGCGGCAAGCCGGTCGAGCACAGTTTCAGCTTCGCCAGCAGCGGCGGCTACCTCGCGATGACGAAGGACACGGCTTCGGTCGAGGATTTTCTGCGCAACGGCGAGCGCACCGACAAGGCGCTCCGTGACGTCGTCGGCCTGACCGACGCCGCGCAGAAAGTCGGCGGCATGGCCACAGGCCTCTTTGGCTTCGAGAACAACGCCGAGTCGATGCGTGTGACTTGGGAGGCCGTGAAGAAAGACCCCGCGGTGTTTGACAAGATGCTTTCGCTCCCGCCCATGCTCGGCAGACCCAACGTTCAGGAAGGTCAGAAGGGCTTCAAGGAATGGCTCGATTTCTCCTTGCTCCCAACTTGGGACAAAGTCGCGAAATACTTTTCCTTCACCGTCTGGTCGGGCAACGCGGCGGCGGAGGGCCTCAGCTTCAAGGTTTACTCGCCAATGCCACCGCAGTTGAAGAAGTAGAAGGCTGCCGCAAAAACAGGCTGGATTCCCCCGACACGTCCGTGAAGGCGAGCGCGCCGACCGTCAATGGCGCGGCTCCGACGCTCGAAAGGGCCACCAGACGGGCGCGTTCCACCGTGCGCCGCCGCCGGTGGAAGCTTGGCGTTTGCAGCTTGGAGGTTGCGATTGGGCCTCGCCCACGCGCCCTCCATCTTTTCCTTCCCTCGCAGCGCGGCAGGACGACTTGGCGCCGCAGCTTCCGCCTCACGCCACGGGCTGGAAATGAAACAACTGCGCGCCGTGGTCGGGCAGGTCGAGATAAAGGCCCTGCGTCTGGAGATCGTCGCCGTTGCGGACATGTTCCTCGTGGCCGAGCAGGTCTTTCATGCGCCAGTTGTAGTTGGCCAGGTCAGGCACAGTCAGCGGCGCGTAGCATTGGCTGCGATGCAGGGCGAGGTTCACGGCCACGAGGTCAAACTCGTCCGGGCGCGCGTGCCATTGGACGATGACGAAGTAGTGATGCGTTGGATTGTCGGGCCAGGCGGCGCGCGGGTGCAACACCTCGCCCTGGCCTCGGCCGACCGCGGAGATTTGCAGCGCCCGCAGCACGTATTCGTATAGCGCGGCGATCTCCGGCTGCGACGGCTCGAGCACGCGCCGCGTCAGATGCACGCGCGTGTGGAGGCGCGCGCCGGTCAGTTGGCCGTCGTGCAGAAAGCGCATCCCCGGCAAGCCCAGAGTCAGCAGCGCCGCCGCTCGATGTTCGGCGAGCGAAAGGAGCGACGCGATGCGCGGCTCGTCGTGGTTCTCCAGGAAATGCGCGCTCGCCTCTACGAACTCCGGCGGCACGCTGAGCAGATGGTCCTGCACCTCGCGATGATTGCGCCGGACCACGTAGTCGTAGAGCCGCTTGTCGTAAGTGTAGTCAAAGCCCAGCGACTGCAAACGGGCCTCCAGGTCCCAGTAGGCTTCGGCCAGGAACAGACAGTGCGGATGCGATCTCTTCACCGTCGCGAGCGCGTCGGCCCAGAATTCCGTCGGCGGCGGCGGTGTGGGGGACGGGAAGTCTTCCCACGTGCGGGCGAACACGTCGTTGAGCACCAGCATCGCCATGTCACAGCGCACGCCGTCGCAGCGGCTGGCGACGGATTCGAGCGCTTCGAGCAGCGCGCGCCGCGTCTCCGGGTTTCGGTAGTCGAGTTGCACGGTGTCCGCCCACGCCAGGAAGTGCGGATCTTTGCCGTGCGCCAGCCAGCGCGCGCCGTCGGCGGTCTCGCGCCGGAAAGTGCCGGGCGCTTCGGCGGTCGTTTGCACGAAGAGTTTGGGCAGGCCCGCCAGCCAATCGTGGTCCAGGCCAACGTGATTCGGCACAAAGTCCAGGATCAGCTTGAGTCCGCGCGCGTGGAGCCGGCGGCGGAATTTCTTCAAACCAGTCTCACCACCGAGCGCGCGGGGCACGGTGTAGTCGGCGATGGCGTAGGGCGACCCGGCCACATCCTCCTTCTTCCAGCCCGGCAGACATTCGTCGTAGGCCGCGCGCAGACTGGGATCGCTCAACGAATGTGCCCGGCTGCGCGGCCCGGTGGTCCAGACGCCCATGAGCCAGATGTGCGTGAAGCCGAGTTGCTGCCAGCGGTCCACCTCGGCGTCCGGCACGTCGCCGAGCCGGATCGGCCGGCCCTGGCGCTCGGCAAGCTCGCGGAGCCAGCAGCGCGTGTTGATTTCGTAAAGCAGCGGATGGTCCACAGTCGTCTCCTGCCGATCCGTGGACGAGTAAGGCGGACAACGCGGGGCCTGTCAAAACCTAATTCCTGGCCGGAAGTGCGCCAGTTTCATGCCGTGGTGATCGACAACGAGCGTTACGGCCAACACAAGACTGTTTCCCCAATCGTCGCTAGGCATTGCGCTGCTGGTGATGCACGCGCACGCGGAACGGTGGCCGTAGCTCAAGCTCCTCTTCCAAGGCTGAGTCCACGCCTTCGCTCGCCTCGCGCTGTGGGTTACGGTGATGTTGGCCGCGACTTCCGGCGTGCTTTAACTGTCGCGCGCAACCGGCGGATTTATTTGGACGATGCAAGGAACGGGAGTGAAAACGGGCCTTTGCCGAGCGCCGAGCACTGTGGCAGAATGCCGGGAAACCAGACGAAGTTATGAACTTCGGCTTCAAGTCGATGGTCGGCGTGCTCGGCCTCTCAGGCGGGGACCTCATCCTCCTGATCGCCGTCGGACTGCTCCTGGTGTTCGGCGCAAAAAAAGTCTTTCGCTTCATGCAAGGCCTCGGAGCAGCTTGGAAAAAGTCCGGTCGAGCCGCTGAAAACATGCAAAGCCTTGAGGAAACTCTGCAGGAGTTCGGCCGAGCCGCTGAAGACGTGGGGAGCATCGCAGCCGCAGGCTTCGGCAAGCCCATCGCAGATGCGCTTACGCACTCAAACCAGACGGTTGAATTCCAAGACCCGCCTGCGTTGCGGCCGCGAGAGATCGTCGAGAAAGTGAAGCGCAGTTTGATCCTCTGGGTGGCTCAAGGCTTCGGTGTCGGTCGCGCGCCCCTTGCCCCGGGGACGTTCGGCTCGCTGCTGGGCCTCGCGTGGTTCGCGCTGCTGCTCGTGCCCGGCAACCCATGGCTGTTCGTCGCCGCTGCCGTGGGGAGCATCCTTCTCTCCGTTTGGGTCTGCGGCAAGGCGGTGAAGACGCTTGCCCAGAGAGACCCTGCCTCCGTCGTCCTCGATGAGATCGTCGCTGTGCCGCTGTGCTTCGCGGTGTGGGTGTGTCTCTACTTCCACAAGCTCGGCGCGATGCCCGCACCCGATGTGTTCTTCGTCGAGAACTGGCCGTTCACACTCGGCATCTTCGCCTTGTTCCGCTCTTTCGACATCCTCAAGCCGTGGCCCGCACGCCAAAGCCAGAGGCTCCCCGGTGGATGGGGTGTGGTGATCGACGACGTACTGGCGGCGCTTTATGTCAACCTGGCGGTCCTCGTCGTCTTCGGAGCCAACGCTCTGCTGCGTTGACTCGCCTCGCGCCCGGGGCCGCGTAAATGGGGTTGCAGTTATCATCCCGGTCGGGATAATCCGTCCAGAATAAGTGCCGGTGCGCTAAGAACGACACTCTCATGATCGACTGGAACATTCAGTCCCGCGCCCACGCTTGTCAGTCGTGCGGCAAGGCGTTCGCGGACAAACAGGCGTATCACACGCTGCTGTTCGACGAGAAGCGCGACTATCGGCGGCTGGACGTGTGCGAGCCGTGCTGGAGCGCGCAATACAGTCAGGGGGCCAGCGATCGCAAGGGGTTCATTTCGCATTGGCAGGGCGTCTATGAAGCCCCGCCCAGCGCGCCGCCGGACGCGATCCAGAAGGAGACCGCCGAGACGCTGCTGCGAAAGCTGATGGAGCAGAATGAGCCGCGCCACGCCGCCGCGCGGTTCATCCTGGCGGTGATGCTGGAGCGGAAGCGGATGTTGAAGGTCAAAGCGCAGTTCACGCAGGACGGGCAGCGGGTGTTCGTCTATGAGCACGCCAAAAGCGCCGAGGTGTTCACCATCGCCGACCCCGCCCTTCAATTGAACCAACTCGACGCGGTGCAGCGGGAAGTGGCGCACTTGCTTGAGCACGGCTTGAACCCGCCGGTGGACGTGAGCGGCGCGCCGGCCACGCAAACTCAAGCGCCGGTCGAGTCTGGCCAAACGTCCGCCGAGCTGATCCCGGTGCCCGCAGTCGGCGGCGAATGCTGCGCCCCGGACTTGACCGCCGTGACAACGATTGAAGCTGCCGCGCCGCCGGAGCCGCAGCCGGCGCTGACGACGTGAACCAAGCGCAAGCAGATGGAACCAGGAAATACCCAGCGCGGCGGAGCCGCAACCAAAGTAGCGCAGATTTCCAATCTGCTGTATCGCCGATTTCCAATCGGCAAACGGCAAGAACGGTCGAGCGCGCTC
>ORMF012479026.1_pt1 | contig 10925 bp, 9 predicted proteins | sample 1779871 | NCBI WGS metagenome assembly ORMF01 (sample SAMEA104232316, study PRJEB22302) | groundwater metagenome | biome: forest; feature: aquifer; material: groundwater | place: USA | collected 2011-08-07 | depth 5.4 m
CGCGCCGCGCGCCGCCACGTTCAAACCCCGCCGCAAAAAACTTCACCCGGCAGTGCAGCGCTCATGCTCATCCGTAAGGTTTGGGGAGCGCCCCAAACTTCCGCTTCGACATTTGCCGCGCCTCTCCGCACAATAGACACTAGATATATGCCTTTTACTAAATTTGGTCTTTCGCCGGCGGTGCTCGAAGGCGTGAAGGCGATGGGTTACGTGGACCCCACGCCCATCCAACTCCGCGCCATCCCGCTGATCATGGCCGGGCGCGACGTCATCGGCAGCGCCCAGACCGGCACGGGCAAGACCGCCGCGTTCGCCCTCCCGATCCTTTCCAAGCTGGATCAACACCAGCCCCAGACGCGCCTGCTCGTGTTGGAGCCGACCCGCGAACTCGCCGCCCAGGTCGAGACCGCCATCCGCGATTTTGCGCGCTTCACCAATCTGCGCGTGGCCGTGATCTTCGGCGGCGTCGGTTACGGCAAGCAAAACGAAGCCCTCCGCACCGGCGTGGATGTTCTGGTCGCCACGCCCGGCCGGTTGCTCGATCATATCCAGCAAGGAAATTGCAAACTCGACCGGGTGCAACACGTCGTTCTCGACGAAGCCGACCGCATGTTGGACATGGGTTTCCTGCCGGACGTGCGCCGCATCCTCGAAAAATGCCCGCGCCAGCGGCAAACGTCGTTGTTCTCCGCCACGATTCCGCCCGCGATTGAAACGCTCATCCAGTGGGCCATGCAGAACCCGGAAACGGTGGAAATCGGCGCTCGCCGGACCCCCGCCGAAACCGTCAAGCACGTCATCTATCCGGTTTCGGACACGCAAAAGACCGATCTGCTCGTCGCGCTGCTGGAACAGGTGAATTACGATTCGGTCATCATTTTCTGCCGCACCAAGCACGGCGCGGATCGCGTTGCGCAAATGCTCAAGCGCAACAATCACTCCGTGGCCGTGTTACATTCCAACCGCACGCAGAGCGAACGCGAGCAGGCCCTGCTCGGCTTTCGCGAAGGCCGCTTCGAGGTGCTCGTGGCCACGGACATCGCCGCGCGCGGGCTGGACATCAGCAATGTGAGCCACGTCATCAACTACGATGTGCCGCATCATCCGGAGGATTACATCCACCGCATCGGCCGCACCGGCCGGGCGGAACACTCGGGGGATGCGTTCACGTTGATGATCGCCGAGGATGCCAATCACGTTTTCGCCATCGAACGGTTCATCAGCCAGAAAATTGCGCGGGTGAAGCTGGAGAATTTTGATTACCGCTACACGGCGTTGTTCGAGCAGGACAAACCCGGCGCGAAGAGCGGCTACACCGGCAGCGCCCGCGCCGTGCGGGTGCATGGCGGCTATCACTTCGCCCCCGGTCGGCGGCGGAAGTAATTACTCCGGACTGACTCGTTCACGAAAGCGAGTGATCAATACCAAGAACCTTTTCTAAAAAAGCGAATGTCATACCCATCTGTTGACCAACTTCAAAAGGTTCTCACCGAGAAGGTATTTCATTATGCCAAGGACTCGAAGAAAGCTGCAGGTCGTGCCCTCGGCACGCTCGTGGAGATAATTACATTCTACGCCTTAAAATCTTGGGGGCTAGAACGACACGTCGCGATTGAAAGGAAACTGCCGGAGTTCGCAAACGACGACATCACGCACAATGTTGAATACAGTTTGCATCCGGCAACTCCGTTGGCACGAATTGAGTTCATCCGTGATTTGCTTCCGCTGACAACGACTAAAATTGCCAAGCAGGAAAAACTTGCCGCACTCGGAATCACCGAAGAGTCGTTGAGAAAATCCACGTTGTTGAGCAATGACTTGATCTTGCGCAACTCATGCACGGTTTGCGAATTTGACGACCATTTTCTCAACGCATACCTCGATTCATTCGGAAAAGGCACCGGCACATATTCCATCGTGTCGCTGCGTCAGCGGCCATTTGCCATTTTTGAGTGCAAGCGAGTCGGCGTAGAGGAAGGAATGAAGAAAGGGCCGCAGACAATTGAAAAGGCCAAGCAAGGCGCTTATGTCGCGCGCACGGTGTCGGCGCTTCAAAAGATCAGGCTCAGTGATGGCTCCATGGGTGGTCTGATTCAAAAGCGTGACGGCTCGTTCCGACATGGAAATTATTACAAGTTGATGGCTGAAATCATTGCCTCGGATGATCCCGAGCTGCTTTCACGATTTATCCTGACTGTTGGTGTTGTCAGTAATCATGGCAACTGGTTCACATCGGAGAATCACAACAAAGAGTTGAAGGTGCTTGCCCAAGCGTATGACTGGCTTCTGTTCCTTACCGATGCGGGTGTCGCTCAATTCATCGACGAACTGCTTTTTCACCCCACAAAAGAACTGTCTGCAGCCAGAAAAGCATTTCTTGCAAGCTACACAGGTCAAAAGGGTGTTAATCAGTTCACAAAAAAACAGCTTTCACTGGAAGCAGATGCCGCGCTCCAGTCTTATTTTAGCTCGCGGAAGAAAGTGATTGCGGGTTGGTTCAACATTATTGCCCCGTCAGGCAAAGGACTTGCCGTTCTTAAAGAAGAGCTTGATACCTTAAAAAACAAGAACTGGCAGGAAATTCACTTGTGAGCGCAGGCCGAACACTTAACACTTTGAGTCAGGAGTGGGGAACGCCGCACAAATACGTCGATGCGGTGCGGGAGTTCTTTCGCGGCAAGATTGACCTCGACCCTTGTTCTAATCAGCACTCGATTGTTCACGCCCGACTCGAGTATCGGCTTCCCAGGCAGGATGGACTCCGCGAGAGTTGGGATTTCCCAAACATCTACGTCAATCCTCCTTACGGGATTGATAAAGAACGGGGCACTTCCATAAAGAAATGGCTGTTTCGATGTGCTACCGCGCACAAAGAACACAACTCCGAAGTTTTGGCTCTCGTGCCCGTAGCAACCAACACGGGACATTGGAAGAAATATGTTTTCGGCGCAGCGACGGCAGTTTGCTTTCTCTACGACACTCGCTTGAAGTTTCTTGTTGATGGCAAGAATGGCGGCAAAGGCGCCCCGATGTCCTGTGCCATGATTTATTGGGGAGCAGATTTCGACAGATTTCTTTCTGTGTTCAGCAAGTTTGGTGCGGTGGTTGACCTATGCCCGCTGAAAGGCAAGAAATTCGGCGAATGTTCTGAAAACGGCCAACTCGACTTAATTGGACAAGAAGATTGATTGTCAGTTCTAAATGGCGCGTGATTGTGTTCAAATCACCGCCTCGTCGCAGAATGCTACCATCCCGACGGGATTACTTGGAAAACGGTCGGTTTTTGGTATCAACATCTCATGGCCCGGGTTCGCCCGCCTACGATTTCCTTGCCAACTCGCCGCTGGACAAACCCGGCGGAACTTGGAAAATGGCGTCATGCGCTTTGGCATCAATACTTTTCTTTTCACGTCGCCGTTCACCAACGAGAGCACGAAGTTATTCCGGCAGTTCAAATCGTGGGGGTTCGATTCCATCGAGATTCCCATCGAAGACCCGGCCCACATTGACCCGGCGCACGTGAAGCGCGAGCTCGACCGGCACGGCCTCGTCTGCGGCTCGATCTGCGCCTGCATGGGCCCGGATCGCGATCTGCGCGGCACGCCTCAGCAACAGAAAACGGGGCTGGCGTACATGACGACGTTGATTGACCAGATGGTGGTGCTCGGCTGTCCGTCGTTGATCGGGCCGGTCTATTCCGCCGTGGGCCGCGCGGACGCCGTGCCGCCCGATGAATACCAGCAACAATGGGCGACCGTGGTAAAGCATCTCAAGACGCTTTGCCGCTACGCGGAGAAACACGGCAAGCAGATTTGTCTCGAACCGCTGAATCGTTTCGAGACCGATTTCATCAACACTTGCGATCAAGGATTGAAGATGATCAAAACCGTCGGCAGTCCGGCGCTCCGGTTGCACCTCGACACGTTCCACATGAACATCGAGGAGAAATGCCAGGCCACCGCGATCCGCAAAGCCGGCAAGCAACTCGGTCATTTCCACGCCTGCGGCAGCGATCGCGGCACGCCCGGCAACGATCACATTGACTGGAAACCCATCGCCAAAGCGCTGAAGGACGTGCGTTACCAGGGCGACGTAGTTATCGAATCGTTCACGACCGACGTGAAAGTCATCGCGAAAGCGGCGGCCATCTGGCGCCGCATGGAGCCGACCCGGAATGAAATCGCGGTCAAGGGACTAAAGTTTTTGAAGCAAACCCTCAAGTAATTCGTCAACCATGAAAACTATGAAATCAAAAATCCTCGGCGCGCTCCTGATCGGCGCGATCTGCACCACTTCGCTCTCACTCGTCTCGGCGGCGGAAGCGGAAACGGGCTTCACCCCTATCTTCAACGGCCAGGACCTCACTGGCTGGGACGGCAATCCCAAACTCTGGTCGGTCAAGGACGGCGCCATCACCGGCCAGACCACCCCGGAGAATCCGACCAAGGGGAACACGTTCTTGATTTGGACGAACGGCACGCCGGCGGATTTTGAGTTGCGTTTTTCGTACCGGCTGGTGCCGAACAACGACAAGGGCTTTGCCAACTCTGGCGTCCAGTACCGCAGCAAGATCGTGAACCCGGCGAACTGGGTCGTCGGCGGTTACCAGGCGGACATGGAGGCCGGCCCGACGTACACCGGCATTCTTTACGAGGAACGCGGACGCGGCATCCTGGCCCAGCGCGGTCAGAAGGTGATCATCAAAGAGGTTGAGGGCAAAATGAAAATTGAGGTGGTTGGCGAGGTGGGAAAATCCGACGAAATTCAAGCCGCCATCAAGAAGGAAGATTGGAATGACTACGTGGTCATCGCCCAGGGAAATCATCTGATTCACCAGATCAACGGCCGGGTGACCGTGGACGTGACCGACGAACAGGAAGCCAAGGCTGCCAAAGCCGGCGTCCTGGCGTTGCAACTTCACGCCGGCCAGCCGATGACGGCGCAGTTCAAGAACCTCAGGATCAAACTGCTGTCGGGTCCGGGCGCGAGCAACTCCGACCTCGACCGCATGCAGGGGGATTGGGGGGTGGGAGAAATGGTGATGAACGGCGAAAAGGCCCCCGCCGACGCGCTGGTCAGCGCCAAACTCAAAATCAAAGCCAGCGAGTATTCCCTGGAAAGCGACAATGGTTCGAGTCATGGGACCTTGAAAATTGGCGAAAGCGCCAGCCCGAAATTGATGGACGTGAGCACCGACGACGGCACGCAGTTGCCGGCCATCTACGAACTTTCCGGCGACACCCTGAAAGTTTGCTATGCCATGAATGGCGCCTCGCGACCGAAGGAATTCAAGTCGGCGGAAGGTTCCGACTGCGTCTTTGCCACTTACAAACGGAAAGCCAGGTAAGCCCCTGGGAATCCTCCTATGCGGAAACTCATCCCTTCATTATTGGCCGCAGCGGTGGTCCTGAACATCAACGCACTGGCCGCCGACAAACAAATCGTGTTCATTGCCGGCGTGCCGAGCCACGGGCCGGGCGCGCACGAACATCGCGCGGGTTGTCTGTTGCTCCAGTCGTGCCTCGACAAAGTATCGGGCGTCACGTCCGTCGTTTACTCCAACGGCTGGCCGAATGACGCAACGGCGTTCGAGGGCGCGGCGGCCATCGTCATCTACGCGGACGGCGGCGGCGGCCATCCGTTTCTGCAAGGCGACCGGCTGAAAACCATCGGCGCGCTCATGGATAAGGGCGTCGGTCTGGCGTGCCTGCATTACGCCGTTGAACCGACGAAGGAAAAGGGTGAAAAAGAGTTTCTCGACTGGATTGGCGGCGCGTTTGAAATCAACTGGTCGGTGAACCCGGACTGGTCGGCGGAGTTCACCAAATTTCCCGAGCACCCGATTACCCAAGGCGTGAAGCCGTTCAAGATTCCGGACGAATGGTATTTCCACATGCGCTTTCGCGAAGGCATGCAAGGCGTGACGCCGATCCTCACCGCGATTCCCCCCGGCAGCACGACGAACCGCGCCGACAGCACGCACAATGGCAATCCGGTCGTCCGCCAGCTCGTGGCCCGCAGAGAACCGCAACACTTGGCGTGGGCGGCGGAACGCGCGAACGGCGGGCGCGGCTTCGGCTTCACCGGTTCGCATTACCATCAAAACTGGGGCAATGACGAGTTCCGCAAGCTGGTGCTGAACGCCATCCTGTGGGTGGCGAAAGTCGAGGTACCGGCCGACGGGGTTCAAAGCCGGGTTACCCCCGAGCAGTTGAAGCATAACCTCGACGACAAGGGCGGGCGGAAAAGGTAGAGCCGTTGCGGGCGGGCCGGTTTCTTGGCCGGTGCGCTTCAAGACCGACCCCGTACGACATTCACTCCCTGTCCACCAAATCGAGGCAAGGCCACGCTGGAAAAGAAACGAGAAGCGAACAAGATTTCATAAGGAGCAATTGATGAAGATTACTGTCATTGGCGGCGGTTCGACCTACACGCCCGAACTGGTCAACGGATTTCTCGCCCGAGTGGATTCGCTTCCGCTCAAAGAACTCTGGCTGATGGATATTGACCGGGAACGCCTTGAAATCGTCGGTGGGTTTGTCCGGCGCATGGTCAAAGCCAAAGGGGACCCTTTCAAGGTAGTGCTTTCTCACCATCAGCGCGAAGCCATTGCCGGCGCCACGTATATCGCCACGCAACTGCGCGTCGGCCTGATGCCCGCGCGTCGTGGGGATGAATATCTTGGTCTGCGGCATGGGCTCATCGGTCAGGAGACGACCGGCGTCGGCGGTCTGGCCAAGGCGCTGCGCACCATTCCCGTGATTCTCAGCATCGCCCAGGATGTTCGCGAAGTTGCGCCGGGCGCGCTGCTCGCCAATTTCACCAACCCGGCGGGACTGGTCACCGAGGCGTTGAATCGTTACGCGCCCGAGGTCCCGGCGGTGGGGGTGTGCAATGTCGGCATCACGATGAAGATGGAAATCCTGGAGGACCTGGAAAAGTCCACCGGCCACAAGATTGACGACAGCCGCGCAACCTTGAACACGCTCGGGCTGAATCACCTCACCTGGCATCGCGGGTTCAAGGTGGATGGCGCAGAGCGGTGGCCATCGGTGTTCCCCGCGTTCATCGAGAAGACGAAGAAAGCGGAAAACCCCGAATGGGACATCCGCACGCTCGAGATCTTGGGAATGATCCCCAACTACTACCTGCAATTTTTCTATTACACCGACCAAAAGTTCGCGGCGCAAAAAAAATGGCCGCCCTCGCGCGCCGAGGAGGTCTTTGAAATCGAGAAAAGCCTGCTGCGCGATTACGCCGACCCGGCGCGAACCGAACCGCCCGCCGACCTGATGAAACGCGGCGGCGCGTATTATTCCCCCCTCGCGACTCAGCTCATCAACTCGCATCACAACGACCTCGGGCAGGTTCACGTGGTCAACGTCCGTAACAATGGCGCCGTCAAGGAATGGCCCTCGGATTGGGTTTTGGAAATGCCGGCCAAAGTGGATCGGCGCGGCATTCACCCGCTGCCTGCGGCACCCTTGCCGCCGTCGTGCTTTGGGCTCATCGCCCAGGTCAAGATGTATGAGTTGCTCACCGTCGAAGCCGCGGTGCATGGCGACAAAAACGCCCTGTATCAGGCGCTGCTCACCCATCCGCTGGGCCCCAGTGGGGACCAGGTGCAGGCGGTGATGGATGACCTGCTCGCCACCAACCGGCAGTGGCTGCCGCAGTTCTCCCAATAGATCTTCGCGTATGAAATACTTCATCGGCTTCGATGTCGGTTCGACCAAAACCCATGCGCTGATCGTTGATGAAAGCGGTCAATGCGTTGGCGCCGGGAAAGCTGGCGGCGGCAATTACCAGGCGGTTGGATACGATGGGCTTAAGGCCGCACTGCGCGAATCGCTCGGAGCGGCGCTGCAACTGTCCGGCATCGACAAGGCCCGGATCGCGGGCGCGGGCTTCGGCATCGCCGGATACGACTTCCCCTCCGACCGGACGTCGCATTTGGCGGCGATGGCGACGCTGGGACTGTCCTGCCCGATGGAAGTCGTCAACGATGGCGTCAACGGCTTGCTGGCGGGCGCCACGCGCGGCGTGGGTGTCAACGTCACGGCGGGCTCCTCGAACAATTGCCGGGGGCGAAACCCGCACGGAAAGGAAGGACGCATCGTGGGCAACGGCACGATGTTCGGCGAGTTCGGCGGCGCGATGGAAATCGTCCAGCGCGGATTGTACTTGGTGAATTACGCCTGGATCAAACGCCGACCGCCGACCGCGCTCACGCAAATTTACCTGGACGCCGTGGGCGCCAAAAATGAATTGGATTTAATGGAAGGCTTGTCGAACGAGCACTATCAGCTTCCGGCGGCTCTCGCCGCGAAGGTGTCGGAAGCCGCTCGAAACAGCGACGCCGCTGCGCAGGCGGTCCTCCGTTGGGCGGGCGAGGAGTTGGGCTGGCTGGCGGTTGCGGTGGCCCGCCAGATTGAAATGGAAAATGAAGCCGTGGAGATCATCCAGTCGGGCAGCGTGTTTGAGGCGGGCAAAGCGATCACTCAACCGATGGCGGAAATTGTGTTGCAGCATTGTCCGCGCGCGAAACTAATCCGGCTCGCCGGTCCGCCCGTGGTGGGCGCGGTCCTGCTCGGCATGGAGCAGGCCAACTTCGATGGCTATGCGGTTCGTGAGGTGATGGCCCGCACGGCAAAAGCGGTTGCTGAATGAAAACTGGATACTCACAGACTGTTATCACCCCTATCAGTATCAGTTGGAAACAATGAACCTCGGACACTGGAAACGGGTCGGGTCAGTTCTTGGTATTGGTTACCCATGCGGTTTACAGGTTGTTCAACACATCAATCAACTGTCGCAGCCGGCCATAGTCCCGCCGGTTGAAGCCGAAGGCGATGCGTTGCAGGCCGAGTTGATCGTTGTCCTCGCGTTCTTCCGGCGTCGGCTCGATGCGCTTGATCGGCGGGCCGAGGTTGATGTCGGCAAAGTCCTCGTTCATGGCTTCGATGGCCGTCTCGGTGGGCGCGTGATTGAGCCGGATGATGAACAGATCTTTCACAAAGCGCGTCGAGTGAAAATTGCGGTAGAAGCGGGTAATGATCTTCACCGCTTCATCGGCGTTGTCCGTGATGCGATACAGGTTGAGGTCGTCGGGCGAGATCAGTTGATCGCGCAACAGATGTTCGCGCACCTGTTTGTCCCAGGTTTTCCAATAAGTGCCGCCGGGTTTGTCCACCAGCACCAGGGGCATGAGCTGGCTCTTGCCGGTCTGCATCAGCGTGATGGCTTCATACCCTTCGTCCATCGTTCCAAAGCCGCCGGGAAATAACACGATCGCGTCCGAATGACGGATGAAGATGAGCTTGCGGGTGAAGAAGTATTTGAACGTGACGAGCTTCTTGTCTTCGCGAATGACGGGATTGGCGCTTTGTTCCCACGGGAGGCGGATGTTGACGCCAAAACTATTTTCCGGCCCGGCGCCCTCATGGCCGGCCTGCATGATGCCGGGGCCGGCCCCGGTGATGACCATGAAGCCGGCCTTGACGATTTTCTGCCCGAATTCGACGGCCTGTTGATACTCCTGTTTGCTGGGCGCGGTGCGGGCCGAACCGAAGATGGTGACTTTGCGGGTCTGCGAAGACGGCGCGAAAAGACGGTAGGCATAACGGAGTTCCCGGACAGCGGTCTGGATGACCCGCACATCGCCGGTGTCCTTCACGTCCGCGAGAATTTTCAGGGCGTTCTCGATGATGTCGGCCACGGCTTCCTCATTGTAGCCGCCGCCCTTGAAGGCGATGAGTTCCAGCACGCGGCGGTGCAACTCCGGATCCACCGGAGTTTTTTCAGGCTTTTGATTCATGGCGCGAGGATAAGCGGGTGCTGGGAGCAAATGCAATCGTGCCCGGCGGCGGTTTTCTTCGGGAGCGCCCGGGAACGCGAGCCGTGCCCGGGGTTATTTCTTCTCCGTATCCAGGGGGATGGTCGCGGTCTTGGATTTATCGCCCTCATCTTCGGTGGCGGGCGCAATCTGGCTGGCGGGCGTTGGTTTTCCATCTTTCTCAATCGGCCATCGCACGTAGTCGGTGAGGAATAGTTGCTCCGGGAAGAAACCCCCGGGCGCTTTGCGCAGGGGAAAATTTTCCGGGATGGTTTTACGCAACATGCTTTCCAGAATGAAACTCGCCCAACTGTGTTCGCCGGCACGCACCCATTGCGAAAGGAAACGGTTGTCCATCGTTTGCGGCGTGAGGTAGAGGCCGCGCACGGGTTTGAGGAAGTCATGGATGGCGAAGAATTCCGACTGCGCGTTCTGCGTGAGCCAGACGCACTGGCGGTTGCCATACCAGGCCATCGCCCAAGGAATATCGCTCATCATCAGTTCACTCTCCTTCATCCAGCCGCAGGTCTGCTGGATCGCGGGCGGATAGTAGGGCGGATATGCGAGCGGCGAGGTTTTGGGCGGGAAAAAGATATAGACCATTGGCAGACAGACCACGAAACCGAACACCCCGATGACCAGGTAACGCAGTTCGCGGAGGCGGAGCGACATCTGATCCAGCAACTGGAAGAACAACCCCGTGCCGAAGAGGAACACCAGCGGCACCGTTAGCACGAGCAGATTCTCCCCATTGACCACCGGCGAATCCTCGGAGAGTTGGGTGCGCCCCAGCGATTGGACGACGACAAACACCAGCAGCGTGCCCAGCAGGAAATAGCGCAAGCGGCGCAGTGCCAGACTGCGATAACTCAGCAGCAAACCAGTGAGGAACAACGCCGATACCCAACTGCCGCCGAGTTTGGGCAGGTCGTTCTGCAGGATTTCCCGCGAGTTGCCCGCGAGCTTGAAGATGAATGGCTTCAGGCCCACCGCCTTGAAACTTGGCTCCAGCGACCGCTGCAGCTTGTTGTCCGGGAAGAGAAATGAGGTTTCCAGCAGGGCATAACTGGCCGTGCCGAAGGGCGTCCGA
>ORMF010514973.1_pt1 | contig 10924 bp, 7 predicted proteins | sample 1779871 | NCBI WGS metagenome assembly ORMF01 (sample SAMEA104232316, study PRJEB22302) | groundwater metagenome | biome: forest; feature: aquifer; material: groundwater | place: USA | collected 2011-08-07 | depth 5.4 m
GAGGGGAGCCTGGGCGACCCCGCCCTCGACGCCGAGCTCGTTCGCCTCAGCCTGGCCGCCCTGGCCAGTGGGACATCGCGGACCGTCGAGCTCGGTGGGCGCTCGCTGTTCATCGAGGCGTACCCGGTCCGGCCGCGGTTGGTCGTCGTGGGCGCCGTCCAGGTCGCGATCGCGCTCGTGGCGGTGGCCCGCGAAATCGGCTACGAGACGGTCGTGATCGACGGCCGCGCAGCGTTTGCCACCGCGGAGCGCTTCCCGCATGCCGACCGGCTGGTGGTCGGCTGGCCGGACGAGGTGGCCGACGAGATCGGTCTCGGCCCGACCGACGCGGTCGCGGTGCTGACCCACGACGTGAAATTCGATGAGCCGGCGATCGTGGCCGCACTCCAGCGCGGCTGCCGCTACGTCGGAGCGGTCGGCTCGCGCAAGACCCAGGCCGACCGTCGCGAGCGGCTCCTGGCCGCCGGCGTCACCCTGGACGAGCTGGCCCGCCTGCGCGGACCGATCGGGCTCGACCTCGGTGGCCGTGCCCCGGCCGAGACCGCCCTGGCGATCCTGGCCGAGATCGTCGCCGAGCGCCACGGTGGCTCGGGCCGACCGATGCACGAGCTGGTCGCCACACCGGCCTGAGCCGCCTACGATTCGCCGATGGACCCGGCGGACGGGCATTCCAGACGGTCGGATGGTGAGAGGAGCATCGCGCGATGACCAAGGAGATCGTTCACACCCCCGAAGCGCCGGGGTCGGCGTCCTATGGGAGCTTCCCGTACAGCCGGGCCGTCAAAGCCGCCGGGCTCGTCTTCGTGTCTGGCCAGGGACCCGTCGACCCCGTGACCGGGCAGATCGTCGGCGACAGCATCCAGGAGCAAACGCGTCAGTGCCTCAAGAACGTCGAGGCGATCCTGAGGGCTGCCGGAAGCTCGATGGAGAAGGTCGTGAACGCTTCGTTCATCCTTCATCACGCCGAGGATTTCGCGGGCATGAACGAGGAATGGGTGCGCTGGTTCCCCAAGGACCCTCCCGCCCGCCAGGGCGCCAAGCATCCCCTCGAGATCGAGGGCCTGCGGCTCTCGGTTGCCGTCGTGGCCGAGGCTTGACCGGAGAGGCGGCCGGGTCGTGATCGAGAACCGGCTGGCGGCCGTCGTCCTGGCCGCCGGCGCCGGCTCGCGGTTCGGCGGCGGGAAGCTCCTCGCCCCGCTCGACGGTCGGCCGATCCTGGCCCACGTCCTCGAGGCGCTCCCGTCGGTGGACCTGGTCGACACGGTGGTGGTCGTTGGCCACGGCGCCGCCGAGATCGAGCAGGGGATCGCGTGGGCGGGGGAGCGGCGGGTCCTCAACCCGGACCCGGACGCCGGGCTGGCCAGCTCGCTCAAGGTCGGCTTCGCGGCGCTCGAGGCCGCCACGGGCGGCAGTCTCGATGGCGTCTTTGTCGTCCTGGGCGATCAGCCGCTCGTCGATCGGGCGGTCTTTCGTGCCCTGGCGGCCGCCGTGGTCGGCGCTGGGACCGAGTTCGTCGTCCCGCGCTACCTCGGCGGTGGCGGCGCCAATCCGGTCCTCGTCCTGCGTTCCGGGTTCGATCGAATCGCCGAGGCGCACGGCGATCGCGGGCTCGGCCCGCTCCTGGCCGCCGAACCGGGTCGCGTCGCCGAAGTCGAGCTTGGCGGCAGCAATCCCGACGTCGACACGCCGGCGGACCTCGCCGAGCTGGCCTGGGCGGACCGCGTCCGGCGTGACCGGATCCAGGTCGATCGCATCCGCGAGGTCCCCGACGGCCCCGATTTCTATCGCCCGCTGACCGGTCTCTTCCGGGCCGATCCACGGCGGACCGACGAGCCGCTCCTCGATGCGCTGCTCGGCCTGGCCCGACCCGATGACACCTGGCTTGACGTCGGCGCCGGGGCCGGCCGGTACGCCCTGCCGCTCGCCCTCCGAGTGCGCGAGGTGATCGCGGTCGAGCCATCGGCCGGGATGCGCGCCGCGCTCGCCGAGCTGGCCACCGAGAACGCCATCGCGAACGTCCGGACGATCGATGCCCGTTGGCCCCCGACGCCCGGATCGCCCGCCGCGGGCCTCCACGTCGACGTCGCCCTGATCGCCCACATCGGCTACGACATCGAGGCGATCGGGCCCTTCCTCGACGCGCTCGAGGAAGCCACCGACCGGATCTGCCTGGCCGTCCTGATGGACCGCCAGCCCTCGTCGGTGGCCGACCGGTTCTGGCCGCCGATCCACGGCGAGGAGCGCGTCCGGCTGCCCGCCCTCGAGGCGTTCGTCGACCTCCTCCGGGCCCGGGGGGCGGATCCCGCCATCGAGCGGTTCGAACGCCCGGCGCGCGGGTTCGCGTCGTTCGACGAGCTCCATGCCTTCGTCCGCCGGCAGCTCTGGGTGGCCGACGACGGACCCCGCGACCGGCAGTTGGCGACGCTCCTCCGGGCCGCCGCGGAGCCGTCCGATGGCGGCTGGACCCTACCCGATGGCCGGCACGAAATCGGCCTCGTCCGCTGGGTCCCGCGATCGGGCGGCGTTCGGCTCGACGGCGGTCGTTGACGGGTCCATCACGCGGACCTATCCTCGCCGAACGACCCCCGCGCCGCACCTCGAATGCTGAGCCGAGCCCACGTCGCCGGTCACCTCGAGGGCCCCGCCTCGAGTCGACGACCGCGACAGCCCCTACCAGCGCAGCGCATGCGTGCAGCGTCCCCCCTGGGGACGGAGGAGGATGGATGATCCCGGGTCAGTTCGACTACGTCCGCCCGGCCGGGCTCAACGACGCGCTGCGGATCCTGGCCGAGCGCGTCGGTGAAGCCAAGGTCCTGTCCGGCGGCTACAGCCTCCTGCCGCTGCTCAAGCTGCGTCTGGCCCAGCCGGGCCTGCTCGTGGACATCCGCGACATCGATGGGCTCGATGGGATCGTCGAAACCGACGATGCCCTGGTCATCGGCGGTCGCGCCACCCACCGCCGGATCCTCGAGGATTCACGCGTCCAGGCCCGCTATCCGCTGCTGTCGGATGCCGCGGCCGGGATCGGCGACCCGCAGGTCCGCAACTGGGGCACGATCGGCGGCTCCTGCGCCCACGCCGACCCGTCGGCCGATTGGCCGGCGGTCCTCCTGGCCACCCGGGCGAGTGTCGTCCTGCGGAGCAGCGCCGGCCAACGGACCGTGGCCGCGGCCGACTTCTTCATCGACACCTTCCAGACGGCGATCGAGCCGACCGAGCTGTTGACCGAGATCCGCATCCCGCGCTGGGCGGCCGGCAGTGGCGGCGCCTACGCCAAGCTGGAGCGGCGGGCGGGGGACTTCTCGACGGTCGGCTGCGCGGTGATGGTCTGGATCGGCCCGGACGGGCGGATCGGCGACGCCGGGATCGGCCTGACCGCCGTGGCGGAAACACCCTTCGCCTCCGCCGGGGCCAAGGCGGCGCTCATCGGCGCCGCACCGAACGAGGCCACCTACCGGGCGGCCGGTGGGGCAGCCGCGGCCGACTCCCGGCCGGTCAAGGACGCCCACGGCCCGGCCGACTACAAGCGAGCGATGGTCGACGAGATGACCGTCCGGGCCCTGCGCAGCGCCGTCCAGCGCGCGCTGGCGCAGCGATAGGAGCGAGTGATGACGACCCAAAAGGTCCACCTCACCGTCAACGGCGAGGCGCGCGAAGCGGACGTCGAGCCGCGTCTCCTGCTCGTCCATCTCCTGCGTGACACATTCCTCCTGACCGGGACGCACATCGGTTGCGACACCAGCAACTGCGGGGCGTGCACGGTCCTGGTCGATGGCGAGAGCGCCAAGTCGTGCACGATGCTCGCCCTGAGCGCGGAGGGCCGCTCGATCAAGACGATCGAGGGGATGGCCGATGGCGCCACCCTCCATCCCCTTCAGCAGGCGTTCTGGGACCAGCACGGTCTCCAGTGCGGGTTCTGCACCCCGGGCATGATCATCCAGTCGGCCTGGCTGCTCGGCCAGAACGACGACCCGTCGGAGGCCGAGATCCGCGAGGGCATCTCGGGCAACCTGTGCCGCTGCACGGGATACGTGAACATCGTCAAGGCGATCCAGCAGGCCGCCGCCGAGATGCGCGCGACCGCCGCCGCCCCCATCGACGCGCCGGCCGAGCCGGCCGCGGCCAGCTGAGCGAGGCGAACGAGATGGTCGCTGTCCCGTTGCAGACCACACCCGAAGTCGGGGGCATGGGTCATTCCGTCAAGCGCAAGGAAGACCCGCGATTCATCCGCGGCCAGGGCGAGTACATCGACGATGTCAACCTACCGGGCCAGCTCTGGCTCGACATCGTCCGCTCGCCATACGCCCATGCCAGGATCAAGTCGATCGACGCGTCGGAAGCGCTGAAGGTCCCGGGCGTGGCCGCGGTGGTGACGGGCAAGGACCTGGAGGGCTACAAGCTCGCCTGGATGCCCACCCTCGCCGGTGACATGCAGATGGTGCTTCCGGTGGACACCGTGATGTACCAGTCGCAGGAAGTGGCTGCCGTCATCGCCACGTCACGCTATGCGGCCGCCGACGGCGTCGCCGCGGTCCTGGTCGACTATGAGCCCCTGCCGGTGATCGTGGACCCGTTCAAGTCGCTCGAGCCGGATGCCTTCGTGCTGCGCCCCGATCGCGGGCCGGACAAGGCCAACAACCACATCTGGCACTGGGAGTCCGGCGACCGGGCGGCCACCGACACCGCCCTGGAGGCCGCCGAAGTGCGCGTCTCCGAGGACATCTACATCCCCCGGATCCATGTCGCCTCGATCGAGACCTGCGGTTGCGTCGCCGACTGGGATCCCGTTCGTCAGCAGCTGACCCTGCACATGACGTCCCAGGCGCCGCATGCCATCCGGACCGTCCTGGCGCTCGTGGCGGGCGGCGCCGGCCTGCCCATCTACGAACACAACATCAGGGTCAAGACCCACGACATCGGCGGTGGCTTCGGGGGCAAGGTGCCGGTCTACCCCGGCTACGTGCTGGCCGTCGCGGCGGCGTTCCTGACGGGCAAGCCAGTGAAGTGGATCGAGGACCGCTCCGAGAACCTGCAGGCCGACTCGTTCGCTCGCGACTACCACATCCATGCGGAGCTGGGTGCGACCAAGGCCGGCAAGATCACCTCGCTCAAGGTCAAGACCATCGCCGACCACGGCTACACCGACGCGGCCGCCGATCCGTCGAAGTTCCCGGCCGGTTTGTTCAACGTGATCACCGGCTCGTACGACTTCAAGGACGCCTTCGTCGAGGTTGACGGCGTCTACACCAACAAGCCGCCTGGAGGCGTCGCCTACCGCTGCTCGTTCCGGGTGACCGAGGCCGTCCACGCGATCGAGCGGATGGTCGACATCCTGGCCCACGACATCGGCAAGGACCCGGCCCAGCTGCGGATGGAGAACTTCATCCGGCCTGAGCAGTTCCCGTACAAGACGCCGACCGGCTGGTCGTACGACTCGGGCGACTACCCGCGGGCGCTCCAGAAGGCGCTCGACATGATCGGCTACGACGACCTGCGCAAGGAGCAGCTCGAGAAGCGGGCCAAGGGCGAGCTGATGGGCATCGGAATCAGCTCGTTCACCGAGATCGTCGGCGCCGGCCCATCCCACGACTTCGACATCCTGGGCATCAAGATGTTCGACAGCTGCGAGATTCGGGTCCATCCGACGGGCAAGGTCCTGGCCCGGATCGGAGTCCAGACCCAGGGCCAGGGCCACGAGACCACGTTCGCCCAGATCATCGCCGAGGAGCTCGGCTTCCCGGTCGCCGACATCAAGATCGAGTACGGCGACACCGACACCGCGCCCTACGGCCTGGGCACCTACGCGTCGCGCTCCACGCCGGTCGCCGGCGCGGCCACCGCGATCGCGGCCCGCAAGATCCGCGATAAGTCGCGCAAGATCGCCGCCCACCTGCTCGAGGCCAGTGAAGACGACCTCGAGTGGACCAACGGCAAGTTCTCGGTCAAAGGCTCGCCCGACAAGTCGAAGACGATCCAGGAGATCGCCTTCGCGGCGTACACCAACCATCCGGCGGGGATGGAGGCCGGGCTCGAGGCGGTCGACTACTACGACCCGCCCAACCTGACCTTCCCGTTCGGCAGCTATATCTGCGTTGTCGACATCGACAAGGGCACCGGCCAGGTCACGGTCCGCCGCTTCGTGGCGGTCGACGACTGCGGCAACATCATCAACCCGATGATCGTCGACGGCCAGATCCACGGCGGCCTGACGATGGGCTTCGCGCCGGCGCTCTATGAGGAGATCGTGTACGACGAGCTGGGCAACAACCTGTCCGGCACGTTCATGGACTACCTCCTCCCGACGGCCGTCGAGACGCCCGCCTGGGAGACCGGCAAGACGATCACCCCGTCGCCCCATCATCCGATCGGGGCCAAGGGTGTCGGCGAGTCGGCCACCGTCGGGGCGCCGCCGGCGATCGCCAACGCGGTGGTCGACGCGCTGTGGCACCTCGGCGTGCGCAACGTCGACATCCCGATGACGCCGCAGAAGATCTGGGCGATCCTGCGTGCCAAGGGGGTGACGGCGTAGTCGGGATCCGACCGGCGCGGTCGTCCCGATGACCGCGCCGACCTCGCTCCTCGAACGGGCGGTCGAGCTCGACCGAGCCGGCCGCCCCTACGCCCTGGCGACCGTGGTCGCCGTGCGCCGACCGACCTCGGCCCGGCCCGGCGCCCGTGGGTTGATCCATCCCGATGGCTCGATCGAGGGGTTCGTCGGTGGGAGCTGCGCCCGTCCGATCGTCATCCGCGAGGCGCTCCGCGCCCTGGCCGATGGCCAGCCGCGCCTCCTCCGGATCAGCAAGGAAGCACCGTCCGAGAGTCGGCGCGGCGACGGCATCGTCGACGAGGTCATGACTTGCCATTCCGGTGGCACCCTGGAGATCTACGTGGAACCGCACTTTCCGGCCCCGGCCCTGTGGATCGCCGGGACGACTCCGATCGCCGCCGCCCTCGCCGAGCTCGGCGCGGGGATGGGCTTCGACGTGACCGTGATGGACCCGGTTGCCGACGCCAGCCTCCTCCCGGCCATGGCCAGGGTGGTCTCCGGCGACGATCTGGCCACCTTGCCGGTGCCGCCGGTCGGGCCGTACGTCGTCGTCGCCAGCCAGGGCGTCTGGGACGAGGAGGCGATCGCCTCCGCGCTCCGCCTCGATGTCGCCTACGTCGGCCTGGTCGCCAGCCCGACTCGCGCAGCCGCTGTCCGGACGTGGCTGCTCGACCAGGGCATCGAACCCGATCGGGTGTTCGCGATGCGGGCGCCGGCCGGGATCGACCTCGGCGCCGAGACCGCGGCCGAGGTCGCCGTATCGATCCTGGCCGAGCTCGTCCAGGTCCGTCGCGGTCGGGCGGCGTTCGTGGCCGCACCTGGGCCGGCCACCCTCGCCGGTGTCGCGCCCGCCCCGCCGGCGCCGCCCGCGACCGACGATATCGTGCTCCTCGACCCGGTCTGCGGGATGACCGTCGAGCGGGCCACGATGCGCCACCTGGCCGAGCACGGTGGGGTCGTCTACGCGTTCTGCTCGATCGGCTGTCGGACCAGCTTCGTCCGCGACCCGACCGCCTATGTCGGGGCGACGACCGGTTCGGGCGACGCAGCGTCAGCCGCCGGCGGCTGACCCAACCCTCCCGGAGGATCGATGCATTTCCAGGGCACCGTCGAGATCGCCGCGCTGCGCGACAAGGTCTGGTCGTTCGTGATCGACCCGACCGCGGTGGGTCAGTGCGGGCCCGGCGTCGAGTCGGTCGAGCAGATCGACGCCAGCCACTTCAAGGCCAAGGCGAAGGTCGGGATCGGGTTCATCAGCGCCCGGTTCAACGCCGAGGGCGAGATGATCGTCATCGCGGCACCCGAGCACGCCGAGGTCAAGATCCACGGCCAGGCGCCCGGCAGCGCCGCCGACGCGGTCGCCACGATCAAGCTGTCGCACGGCGGTGAAGGGATCACCATCATGGACTGGTCGGCCGAGGTCAACATCTCGGGGACCCTGGCCAGCGTCGGCGCCCGGCTGATCGAGGGCACGGCCAACAAGCTCATTGCCCAGACCTTTGCCTGCATGAAGACCAAGCTCGAGGCCTGACGCCGACCCAGCCTGCGATGGGCTCCAGGAGGCGCTGCGGGCTCCAATGGGTCAGCCCTCGGCGACGCCCTCGGCGGCTCCACTGTCGGATCGAGTCTCAGATGGAGCCCAGCCGCCCGGTCGACCGTCGGTCGGCCCCATCGCCCGGTCGAGCCGTTCGAGGAGCGGTCGCGCCCCGAGCCGCTCGAAGATCTCGCGGGCTTCGACGGCGGCGGCGCGCCCACCCGGATCGTCGGGCCCGAAGCGGACGGCGTATTCGAGCTGCGAGAGTCCGAGATCGAGCGCCAGGTCCAGCTCGCGGAAGGTCGCCGCCGCGGCCCGGAAGCCGTTGGCCGCGTCCGTCCGGCCTCCCTCGAGGGCAGACAGACCGGCCCCGAGGCTAGCCCGGAGAGCCTCGGCGTATCGTCCCCGCTCGGGCGTCCTGCGCAGGATCGACATCGCTTCGCGGGCGTGAGCCAGGTCGTTTGCCCAGAGCGCCCAACGGACGGCGGGGACCGCGGTCGAGTAGTCCAATTCCATCCTGGCGGCGATCAACGCGTCCGTGGAGGCCCGCGCCACATCTCCGGCCATCGCCGCGATCTCCGCGCCGACGGCGATCCGCGACGCGAGGAACCGAGGGCGGGTCACGGTCAGCGCGATCGCGTCGGCATTGCTGTGAAACACGGCGGCGTTGTCGTGATCGCCGCGATACGCCGCGATCATGGCCCGATTCTGCCAGACCCCGTGGAGATCGAGCGGACCCGGGTCACCCGACTCGATTTCCTCGGTGAGCTCCAGGACCCAGTCCCAACGCCCAAGCACGAAGCCACCGAGGTAGCAGAACCAGGTCATCCACAGGAAGTCGTTCCGCTGGCCCAGCCGGCGAGCGAGCTCGCGGACCTCGACCGCGATGCCGGCCGCGGAACGGGGGTCGTCGGTCCAGAGCTGATTCACCAGGTTGCTCCGGGCCCGGAGCTCGGTGGCGACGAACCTCTCGGCGATGGACATGTCGATGGCTCCGCGCATGAGGGCGATCCCCTCCAGCCGGTGACCTCCGAGATCGAGGACGGACGCCTTGGTCACCAGGGCCTCGGCAAGGATCGCCGGCAGGGGGATCCGCTCGGCCACGACCAGCGCCCGCTCGGCAGTCTCGAGGGCCCGCGGGTCATCGTTCTGCATGAACGCTCGGGCCAGCCCAGCGACCAGGGCCACGACCTCGGGCGCATCGTCCATCCCGGTGCAGACTTCCAGGGCCGCCTCGAGGGTCGCGATTGCCTCCGCCGTACGGGCCACTTCGAGATACCCCGTCGTGATCAGGAGGGCCGCTCGCGCCACACCGAGCCGGTCGCCGTTGGCCGCGTACCAATCGTGAGCTTCGCGACCGAAGCTCTCGGCAGCGTCGAATCGGGCCGCGATCGTGGCGGCCCGCGAGGCGGCCTCCCAGATCGCCGCCCGTTCCGTCGGTTCAGTAGTCACGCCCAGCATCCGCTCCAAGTACCCAAGGGCGAGCTCGGCCGAGCCGAGCGCCAGCGAGCGATCCGCCGCTGCGCGCAGGGCCACCCGCGCTTGGGCCGCCAGCGCGTCGGCCTCGGGTCCGGCCGGCGTGGCCAGGTACGCGTCGACATAGTGACTGGCCAGGATCCCGGCCAACTCCTCACTGTCGAGGGTCTCGAAATAGCGCGCCGCGGCAAGGTGGCGGGTCCGTCGCTCCTTCTTGGCCAGCGTTTCGTAGGCGACTTCGCGCATCAGCCCCTGGACGAACATGAACTGGCCGCGCTCGGGTGACAGTGGGTCCGCGTCGAGGGCCACGATCTCGCGCCGGATGAGGCCACGAAGACGCAGCTCGAGTGTCTCCTCGGTCTCGCCAGTCAGCGCGGCCAGGGCCTCGACCGTGAAGCTCTGACCGAGCACGGCAGCGTCCTGAAGGAGCGAGCGATCGGCCGCCGGCAGCCCGTCGATCCGGGCGCCGATGAGGCCCCGGAGCGATTCGGGGACGGCCAGCTTGCCGATCTCGCCCTGCAGCCGGAAGCCATCGCCGTCGGCCACCAGCCGACCCTCGTCGATGAGCATCCGGACCGTCTCGACGGCGAACAGCGGGATCCCGTTCGCGCGCTCGATGACCCGCCGGGTGAAGGCCCGGGGGAGACCCGGGGCGACCCCGGTCAAGAGCTCCGTCATCGCTTCGTCCGACAGGGGTTCGAGATGGAGGGCCGAGAACACCCGCTGAGCGGCACCCCAGGTCGGTCGTCGCTCGAGGAGCTCCGGGCGGGCCAGGGTCACGACCAGGATCCGATGGTTCCGGCTCCACTCGAGGATCGACTCGATGAAGTCGACCAGACCGCTGTCGGCCCACTGGAGATCCTCGAACACGAGAACGACGAGGCCACGTTCGGCGATCCGCTCGAACAGACGCCGCCAGGCCGCGAACGTCGCGGGAGAACCACCATCGGGCGCGTCGTCCAGCCCGAGCAGCGCGCCGAGCGGCCCGCGCAGCGTCGCCCGCTCGGCGGGGTCCGACAGGTACTCCACGAGGGCTGCATCGAGCTTCTGGCGCGCCGCGGCGCGATCGTCCGACTCGGCGATCCCGGCCCGTCCGCGGACCATCTCGGCCAGGGCCCAGAACGTTACGCCCTCGCCGTAGGCCGGCGACCGACCGTGGTGCCAGTAGACGTCGCCGGCGATCCCGTCGATGTACTTGAGGAGCTCCCAGGCCAGTCGACTCTTGCCGATGCCAGCAATCCCGGTGACCGAGACGAGACGGGCCCGGCGCTCGTCGTTGGCGGCGTGGAGGAGGTCCTTGAGCAGCCGCAGCTCGGCGTCGCGGCCGACGAACGGCGGGTCGAGCCGGTCAGCCCGGCCGGCGCCCC
>ORMF010717602.1_pt1 | contig 10923 bp, 9 predicted proteins | sample 1779871 | NCBI WGS metagenome assembly ORMF01 (sample SAMEA104232316, study PRJEB22302) | groundwater metagenome | biome: forest; feature: aquifer; material: groundwater | place: USA | collected 2011-08-07 | depth 5.4 m
CATCCGGCGCGAGTTATATTCCCGGCCGGCGGGAGGCCTTGTTTGTCCAGCCGCCTTCCAATTTCCCGGAGCCCAATTCTTCGCCGTGGATCCTACGTGGTAGCCGGCGTCTTCCAGCAGATGCGTGAACACCGGATACTCAGGGCGCAACGTTCCATAAAGGACACCGCCCTCCTGCACTTGCCAGATTTGCCGTCCGGTGAGGACGGCGCTGCGCGAGGGCGTGCAGGATGGAGAGGCGCAGAAGGAGTTCGTGAATCGAACACCCTCGGCTCCCACGCGGTCATTGGCGGGAATACTGAGCGTCTTGCCCCGCATCCGAAATGCGCCGGACCAGGACTGGTCATCGGCGATGGCGAACAGAATATTGGGCCGCGAACTCTGCGCCCTTGCCCCGGCAACCGCGCCGAGAATCGCCGGCGCTTTCGAAAGAAACCCGCGGCGCGTGGTTAGGTCAGGACCAAAGTTCATGAATAGGACCGTAGAGATCCTGCGTCGACGCCGACGGAATATACTCGAAACCACGGCCAATCGGATCGTCGCGCCGGACCTTCGTCCAGTCTATTCCAAGTGCCGAATACATGGTGGCCGCGATGTCTTCGGGGCGGATATCGCGCTGGCGTCCCCAGCCCGGCTCAGCCGTCGCCCGGCCTTGTGCGTCGGTGGAGCCGATGGCGCGCGGTCCGCGAATGCCCGCTCCCGCGAACAGGATCGCCTGCTGCAGGAAGTGATCGCGGCCGCCTTGCCCGTTCAGCGTGCCGGTGGTGCGGCCGAACTCGCCCATCGAGACGATCAGCGTTTCATCCAGCAGGCCTTCCGCTTTCAAGTCCGCGATCAGTGTACCCAGTCCGTTGTCGTACTGGTGAATCAGCGAGTTTGCGTTGGCGGCGTTGAAGGCGCCTCCATAAATGTTGGTGTGGTTGTCCCATCCCCCGACGGTGATCTGAATAAAGCGAGTCCCAAGTCCGGACCGGATCAGGTTGCGCGCCGTGATGCAGGCGTTGCCGAAACCGCTGTTCCCATAGCGGAGCCGCTCATCGGCCGCGAAGGTGAACACCTGGTCCACCTTGCCGTTGTACATCAGGTTCCGCGCGTTTAAGTTGAACTGAAGCATCTCGCGCGTCCCGGCTCCCAACTCGTTGCCTGAGCGCTCTTCGGCATCCAGATTCAACAGCAGTCCATAGCGCTGGTCAAACCGCGCCGCCCCATCCCGATGGACGGTGTTCCCCAGCCCCGTGCCTCCCGGATTCACAAAGAACGGAGCATGTTCGGGAGCGAAATAGCCATTGCCGGGAGAGTCCGTGCCCGTGTTCAAGGCGACAAAGGCGGGAAGCGCCTGTTCTTTTCCCGTGCTCAACTCAATGGAGGCAACCGAGCCGATGTGCGGAGCTATGCGCGCCGTGCTGCTGATGGGATTGCGAGCAATCTGCGCCCAGTCGCGGGCCAGCCCGTGGACAGCCGCCCAACTGCGGACGGAACGGGCAAATGTTGTCGTGTCCAACTGCTCAGCCAGTTTCGGCATGGCCCCTGGCGCGAAATCCACGCCGTCATAACTGCTGGCGTTGAAGGCAGCCGGTGTCCACGAGCCTTTCTTTAAATCAAAGGTGTCGGTGTGGCTGGCGCCGCCCGCCATCAAAACGAAGATGCAGTACTTGGCTTTGCTGATGGGCTGGGCCGCGGCGCGCGCGATGGTTTCCATGGGCCGCGCGGGCAGGAGGAAATATCCGCCCACGGCCGATCCCGTATGACGGAAGAACGCGCGCCGCGTCAGGTGCGGCGCGCGCCAGAACTGTGTGCCGGCGGTCTTGCTCCAGTCGATTCCAAATCTGTCTCGCATGGCTGGTTTCTTCCTCAATAACTGAACGCGAACTGAACCTTGTTGATCAGAGTCCAGGCCAGATCCTCCACCGCATTGTTCCGCAGAGTGACGTTGGTCGCCCGGCCGAGGTAGGCCAGGCTTTGCTCTTTCTCGTAGCCACTGGGAGGCCGGGACAGGAAGAGCAGGAACATCTCTTCCACCACGGCGGCATTATCCGTGTTGCGCGCGATGTCGCGCAAGGGAATGGATGCGGCGACCTTGGTGCGGTTGGTGACAAAAGCGTCATTCATCAGGTTCAGCCCCTGCAGGCTCGCCCCGGACTGGCTGCGCTGCTGATTATCGCGATTACCCCGGTAAAAGGCGGCCATGAAATTGCGCACCGCTGTATTGCTGCGTGGCTCCAGCGGCTCCGGCATCTGGCCGGCCCACTGCGCGGGCTCGACCCAACCCTCTATGGTGTAGCTCTGCGGCACACCCGTTGCCTTCACGATGGCGTCGTGTATCTCTTCCCCTTCCATCCGCCGCGCATAGTGCCTCGCAAACAAAGGAACGCTGGCCGCGCTCCATTCTCCGTCGTAGCGCGAACTCAGTTGGTAGGCCGAGGACTCAGCCAGCAACCGCACAAACTCGCGCAGATCATAGTTTCGCTCCGCCATCGCGCCGGCCAGCAAGGTCAGAAGACGCGGGTGCGAGGCCTGCAGTGACCAAGGCGCCGGCGGCGGCTTGTCCGGGTCCAAACGCGCCGGATCCAGGCCGTCCACCGGCTCCACCAGCGCGTAGTTGAACATCTGCTTCCAGATCCGGTTCGCGAAGTTGATCGAGAGCATCGGATCGCGAGTAATTTTCTCGGCCAGTTCCGCGCGCCAATACCCGTTCAATGTAGCCTTGGTGCCGTCCCGGTATTCCGGATCCACGGCTCGAATGGTTCCCACCGTGACTCGATTGGGCCGGTTTCCGAAGTTCGTGTTCAAAGCGTAGTTGCCGGTGGGACGCTCGGTAACCTCAAAACTGTTGAACATCGGGTTGGTCCGGTCCGCATTATACGGGGTGGCCAGATTCACGCGCGAGAAAAACGCCGCCATTCGATAGGCGTCCATGCGAGTGACGTCCTTTCCCCAGAGACTGAGAGCGTCCAGATGCCTGCGCCCGTCGTGGCACAACAGGCAATCGTAATGGCCCAGCCCGAGAAAACGCGACGTGGTCTGGTACAGCAGCAGATCGTAGGTGTCCTGAATCGGACCCATCACCGCCCGTCCGCCCACCGCATAATTCGAGGCCGCCTCCCCGGCAGTGTAGTTGTTGCCGGATCCGGACAGCAGCTCATACACCATGTCCTTGATCGACTTGCTGGTCCCCAGCGATACGCGAATGTAGTCGTGATAGGCATTGCGGCCGACCGCCTGCCGCGACACGTTCGCCAGCGTCAGCGCGTTCTGCAGCAGGTCCCCCATCCACATCGTCCACTTGTCATTGAACTCGTTTGTATAAAGCAGCCTGTCAATCAACCGGTTCCGCTTGTCAGGATCAGCATCGGCAAGAAACGCCCGGATTTCACCCGGCGACGGGATCCGCCCGGTCAGATCCAGATAGATGCGCCGGTGAAATTCAGCGTCGGTGGAGAGTCCCGCCGACGGAACTCCCGCCTTGGCCAGCTTGTCGAAGATTTCGACATCGATGAAGCTGCGCCGCGGGATCGTGCTCGCGTCCACTGCCCTCAGGTTTGAGGCGCCACGCCACCGGCCCAGTTTCTGCATGTTGGCAGCTAGTTCGTTTTGCGCACGGAACTGCCGGCTAAGGAAGGCGTCCGGGTCGGCGCGGAAACTGCAATCCTCACCGTTGCCGGCCTGCCCCGGCGGTGCGGCCGCCAGAAATCCGCATAAAGCAAAGAAACAGAATGACTTTATGATCTCACCCATTCGATTGTTCCCCATCATACCGTTCACTACCTCATCACAAGTGAGTCGAGTATATCAGTTTTCCCGGATTCGTCCATACGCGAAACAACCTGATTTCTTGCCAACCCCTCCCTAGCGCAAGAGTTGCCTTAACGATTGTTAATTAATATTCGATCTTGTTAACACTACACCCAAAGCCTTGCTCTCGAATTTCACCACAAGTACCTTAGTTGATGAGGGAAAACATGAAAAAACTTGCCAGCCTGCTCTTCTTCAGCGCCATTCTTGCTTCGGCCCAGACGGCCGAAACCAGGATCTATCGCGCCATCATGGCGACGGCCAACGAAGTGCCGCCCATCACCGGCCTGAACGCGAGTGGAATGGCGACGCTGCAGGTCCACGTGATACGAGGGACGAACGGGCAGATTACATCCGGATCCGTCGATTTCCTGGTCAACTACTCATTCCCGTCGGAGGTGACCATCACCGGCCTCCACATCCACAATGGGCCGGCCGGGGTGAATGCGGGTGTCACGGTGAATACCGGACTCTCCGGCACAAACACAATCACCGGCACCAGTGGGCGCATCGAACTTCAGGCGCAGGTGCTTCCGGGCAATCAGGCAGGCCTGGACACGCTGGCCGGCATCTTTGTCGATCCGAGCCAGTTCTACGCCAACCTGCACACCACGGTTTTCCCTGGCGGAGTGATTCGCGGCCAGTTAATGAGCACGGAATCCGTTGTGGTGATGGGACTGATGAGCACGGCCAACGAGGTGCCCGCCATACCGCTCGATGCGAGCGGCGTCGGCACCGTCACAGCGATTGTGACGCGTAACGCGGCCGGCGCCATCAACTCCGGCGAAGTCATCTTCGATGTCAACTACAACTTTCCGGCGGCGATCAGCTTCACCGGCCTGCACGTGCACAGCGGACCGGCCGGGGTCAACGCCGCGGTTACCCTCAGCAGCGGCCTCGTGCGGCTGGAGTCGACCGCAAATGGCCGTGGGACGATCCAGCTTCGCAATGAAATTGCGGTGTCGAGCGCCGCTTCGGTGGCCGCCTTCGAGGGGCTTTTCCGTGATCCGCAAAGCTACTACATCAACCTCCACACCACGGATAATCCAGGCGGTGTCATCCGAGCCCAGCTCCGCCCTACAGACCAGATGCGTTTCCCCGTGCAGATGAGCACCGCCAATGAAGTGCCCGCCATCACAGGTCTTGATGCCAGCGCGACGGCCGCGGTCCAGGTGAATACGGTGCGGGCCGCCGATGGCACCGTACAGGCTGGATTCGTGCGCTACGATGTGAATCACCGGTTCCCGGGGCAAACAGAGTTCACAGGTTTGCATGTGCATGACGGCGCTGCCGGAGTGAACGGGCCTGTGCGCCTGAACAGCGGGCTCAGTGGCGCCAACTCCGTGAAGACCGATGCCGGGTCTGGCAACATTTTCCGGCAGTTCAACGTTACCGATGATCTCGGGCTGGCTACTCTGAATTCCCTTGTAGCCACGCCCAGCCAGCACTACCTCAACCTGCACTCCACCGTGAATCCTGGCGGGGTGGTGCGCAATCAGTTGCAGGCGGCGCGAACAGCAGCCCCGGCTATTGGCGTCGTTATTGGCGCTGTGGGTGATGCTTCCGCGGTCAACTCGGCGCCCGGCGGCCTCATTTCGATCTTTGGCGCCAATCTGGCGGAAGTGCCGACAGATTTGAGCGGCTGGCTCAGTACCCGCCTCCCCAACAAACTCAATGGTGTGGAGGTTTCCATCGGCGGACGTGCTGCTCCTATCCTCGCGGTCTCGGGGTCTGAGATTCTGGCTCAGGTGCCGCTGGAAACACCCCTCGGTCCGCAACCGGTTTCGGTGAGCGTCAATGGCGCTTCCAGCAATGCGCTCTCATTGGGAACCATCGCCAACGCGCCCGCAATCTTCTTCTTCACGAGCGGCGGTGTGATTGTCAGAAACTCGGATTTCACCGTGATTACAGCCGAGAACCCCGCCCGCGCCGGCGACATCCTCGTCATGTTCCTGACCGGCATGGGTCAGACCACGCCCCCCTTGCGCACCGGTGAACTCGCGCCCGTCGCGCCGCTGGCCAACACCGCCGCCGTCACCGTGACCATCGGCGGCCAGAACGCGGAGGTCCTCTACTCGTTGGCTACGCCCGGATTGGCGGGTGTCTACCAAACGGCGGTCCGTGTTCCCGCTGGCGTTTCGGCCGGATCTGTTCCAGTGGTGGCTCGGATGGGCGCAGGCGTCTCCAATACGGTGACGATGGCAGTCCGGTAGTGGAAACTACTCCCGGATGCCGGCCAGCCTCTTGTAGGCCCGAATCGCCGTGTTCTGAAACTCCCAGGCGTCTTGTCCGCCCGGCGGCGGTCCATTCCACTCGAGTTGCCAGGCGAATCCGCGAAACAACGGCCGCGCCACGACACTTCGTGCCTGTCCGGCGAATTCGGGATACTGTACGGCTGCCTCTTCGATAGCAAGCCGGTTCAACTCAGGATCGATCGCCATCAGTTCCATGCCGCAATCATCCTCCTGCCGCTACAAGGTCACCACAGGAATCGATGCCGACCCGTACAGCTTGCCCCTCTTGACCGTGGCCACCGGAACCAGCCGGCGATGCCCGATCCGCATTTGCCCCTGCGCGTCGCGATACTCGAAGTTTCCCTCTTCCAGGTGAAACACCGCCACGTCGCCCTCGGAGCCTTCCTTTAGCGTTCCTAAACCCTTGGGAAACCCAAACGTATTGGCGGGATTCATTGTGGCGCGCTCGATCACCTGCTCCAGCGTCATGCCGAGCAGCATGAACTTCGACAGCGTTGTCGCCAGATCGAACACCGGGCCATACACATTGAACTGATGCACGTCGCTCGAGATGGTCCCGGGCCACAGTTCCTGCTTTGTGGCCGCCTCGGCCACAGCCCAATTGAAACTGCCCGCCCCGTGGCCCACGTCCAGCCGCACGCCGCCTTCCACCGAGCGCCGGACCTCGGAGAGAATGCGTCCGCGATCGTCCAGTATTCCGCCCGCCCCGCCGCGGTAGCTATGCGTGATGACATCGCCCTTCTTGAGCAGTTCCAGAATTTTCGGCAGCGTCGAGAAGGTTCCGCCGATGTGAACCATCAGCGGAAGCCGGACAGCATCGGCAGCCTCGCGCGCCAGTTTCAGGGCAGCCAGATCGTGCTGGCCCGCGATGTTCTCGGTCAGCCGGATTTTTACACCGAGAATTACATCGCGATTTTCCTCGATGGTCTTTACCGCCAGTTTCACGTTGGCATAGCGCAGGTCCAGCAATTCGCCCCAGGGATTATCCTGCGACAGCGTGGATTGTCCCACCACGGAAATGTTGAGCAGCGCAAAGACGCGCGTGTCGGCGACATTGATGACGTACTTGCGAAGCCCCGGGAAGGTATGTGCGCCGGAGGAACCCGCATCCACCGCCGTGGTCACTCCCTTCGCAATGCAGTTGGGGTCAGCGGGAATCCCCAGCGGCGCCACGCCATCGTAGACGTGCACGTGTATATCAATGAGTCCCGGCGTGACGATCTTGCCGCGCGCATCGACGATCAGCCCTGCTTCTTTCTCCGGAATGGACTCCGCAATACGGGCTACCTTGCCATGGAGCAGGGCGACGTCGCGCACGGCGGAGAGGGACTGGGACGGATCCACCAGGCGGCCGCCTCGCACCAGCAGATCGTACTTAGGAGCCGGAGACTGTCCCCGTGTGACGGCCAACGATGCCCAGGCCAGCATCGACCGCCTGGTCAAGCTTGTGCGGTGCATTTCATTGAGTCCTCGCGCAAAACGGAGCCTCGGCGCGACTGGGCCAGATTATGAATCCCGACTTTTATGGCTCGCGCCGGGCCCTTTGCGCTTTTGAGCATACACCCAATCACGCCGGAGCGGAATCAGGCCGGAACTGCTTGCAGGTAATGCAGCGATGCCGCCGCGCCGGACTCCGGCTGGAATCGGTAGCCGATTCCAAATGCGGTTTCAATCTGGCGTTCCCCGTAGATGCCCAGCTTGCGGCGCAGACGCCGTATGTGGACGTCGAGTGTGCGGGTGCGGATCTGCGGCCCGTAGCCCCAGACGTTGAGCAGCAGCGAATCGCGCGGAACAGTTTCCCCGGCGCTGGAAACCAGCTCCGCCAGCAGTTCGAACTCCTTGCGGGTCAACCGAACCTGGTGGTCATCGAGCCAGGTCGCATGATGATCAAAGTCGACTACGCAGTGGGAATCACGATAGAGCCCTGTGTTCATAGATGTATCGATACTACGGAAAAGGCGGCCTTGAGTCGTAGGGAGATTGTAAAAGATTTGTGAAAAAGGAGGGTCAGTTACTCGATGTCGTAGGGACCCTGGGTATCAAGGCGGAGATAGCGGCCATCTTTGTCCTCGGCATCCACCCTGACCTGAACGGCCCGCACGGGGTCAACCGTCTGAACCTCAAACCCGCTTTCCTGGCCGGGCGCGACCGCGCTTTCGGTAACCACCGTGGTCTTGCGGGTGATCATCTTCCCATCCCCTTCGAGGAATTCAAAGATGAGAACGATGCCGCGGATGGACTTGGCGCTGTTGTTGCGTACTGCTCCCTGAAAGATGACCAGGCCCGGTTCACGGTGGGCTTTGAATTCGAGCACGATAATGTCCGGCGGCTTGGGGCCGTCGTCCTTTTGCTTTCGCTCCTTCTGTGCCGGAGCGGCGGGCAGAAGGGATAGCAAGAGAACGAGGACTTGCAGAGCGACTGCCGGACGGGCTTTCATTCACGAACTAGTTTAGCGCGGAGACTGGCGCGCGGGCTGGCTTTAGGCCACAATATCCACATGATCAAACGCAGAGACTGGCTAACCGGTACCGCCGTCCTGGCTGCTCAGGCTGCCATGGCACAGACGGGCGGGAGCAAGAATGTGGTGATTTCGAGTTCGAACGGACTGCGCGCATGCGCCGCCGCGGTTGAGATTCTGAAGAATGGCGGAGACACGCTGGACGCCGTCATTGCCGGGGTGAATATCAACGAAGAGGACCCGGAAGATAATTCCGTAGGCTATGGGGGCTTGCCCAACGAAGAGGGAGTGGTGGAACTGGATGCGTGCGTGATGCATGGTCCCACGCGGCGAGCCGGGTCAGTGGCGAGCATTCGCGGGGTCAAGACTCCGTCCAAGGTGGCCAAACTGGTGATGGAGCAGACCGATCACATCATGCTGGTCGGAGAAGGAGCCTCCCGCTTTGCCCGCGCCTATGGTTTCCGTGAGGAAAATCTGCTGACGGAAAAGTCGAGATTGGCATGGCTGGTTTGGAAGCAGTCGCAGCGGGACGGAGGCGGACACAACAATTGGACCGATGGTCTGGATGCGCCTCCCGCGAAAACCAAGCCTGCCGCCTCCATTCGCATGGACCAGATCCGGCGCGCTTTTCCGGGCGTCGAGGAAGAGATGTTGGCCTGGGCCGCCGAGATGGTGGTGCGTCCGCCGACGGGCACCATCAATTGCCTCGGGCGCAACGTCAAGGGCGAGATCTCCGGCGTAACCACGACCAGCGGGCTGGCCTGGAAGATTCCTGGCCGGGTGGGCGATTCCCCAATCATCGGAGCGGGGCTCTTCGTGGACCCGGACGTCGGCGGCGCCGGTTCCACCGGCCGCGGCGAGGAGAACATCCGCGTGGCCGGGGCGCACACCATCGTCGAGAACATGCGGCATGGGATGTCGCCCAAGGATGCGTGTCTGGATTGCCTGAAGCGGATTTCGCGCAATTACGGAGATGACCGCGATCGGCTGAACAAGTTCGATATCAAGTTTTATGCCTTGAGCAAGGACGGCGTGTTCGGCAGCGCAACGTTGTGGAACGGGACCCTGCGGCAGGGCAAACTTACCCCGGCACAATTTGCAGTGAACGACGGAGGCAAGAGCCGTTTGGAGAATTGCGCATTCCTGCTGGAGCGTAAGGCCTGAGCGGAACTATCGCCCCAGAGCAATGCGGTAGGCCAGCTGCGGCGGTAGCCCGGCGGCAATGATCTTGCGCTGGGCCGGCCGAAAATCATAATCCACGCGCCGGTAAAGAACAGATCGCTCCTCCGGCGTATAGAGAACCCAGGCAGCGCGGGGATCGCCATCGCGGGGTTGACCCACGGACCCTGGATTGATGAGGTAGAACGATTCCCTATCCAGCACCAGTTCCTGGCTCCCGTCGGGGATTTCCGGATCCAGCCGCTGAACCCCGCGATGGTGAAACCGGAATCCGCCTTGGACGTGTGTATGCCCAAAGAAGGAGATGCGCGTGTCCAGGTAGTCCATCATCATGAAGGCTTCCTCGGGCTGCAACAAGTATTCATCTTCATCGACCGGTGAGCCGTGCATGATCTGGAAGTGGGAGCTGGAGGATGTGCCCACCTCCAGCGGGCCCCGTGGAAGCGCGCGCAAGTAGGCGGCGTTTTCCTCCTCCAGCACGCTTTGCGTCCAGAGCGCGGAATGGCGCGCGGCTGGATTGAACCACTCCAGATCGTCCAGCCCTGCGCACGCTTTATCGTGGTTGCCACGTACGATGTGCGCGGTACAGGAACGTATTTTTTCGGTGACCGCGTTCGGGTCCGCACCGTAGCCCACCACGTCGCCACAACAAAGGATTTGGTCATAGCCATCGGCGGAAGCGGCATCCAGCACCGCGTCCAGCGCTTCCAGATTGCCGTGAATGTCACTCAGAATCAGCCAGCGCACAGGCGTAGAAGAGTCAATTCCGGAGGCGCGCCCAGCCGTGCCGGGACCCCCACTGTTCCTAGTCCGCGGCTGACATAGATCGAAGCGCAAAGGGCCCGGCGCGGGCCACCGGGCAGGAGATCAACATGGTTGCCCAGTCGCGCCGAGGCTCCGTTTTGCGCTTGCTCTTCAAAAGCGCGATCCTGCCGGTACAGTCCACTTACGTACCGCGTGAAGAACCTGGCCACGTTCGCGTACTGGTTCAGAATTTCCACCGTAATTTGTCCGCCATGGGTATGGCCAGCCACCGTTAGATCGTAACCCATTCGCGCGGCGGTGGGAAAGACGTCCGGATTGTGCGAGAGCAGGATGTTGACGCTGGAGGGTTGCAGCAGCCTCTCTGTCCCTTTCAGGTACGGCCTCCCCATTCTTTGATAATCGACTCCGGCCAGGTTGAGGTTTGCGCCGCCAAAGCGAAGCTGTGCTGATTGAGAGCGCAGAAACCGGATGCCG
>ORMF012177016.1_pt1 | contig 10919 bp, 7 predicted proteins | sample 1779871 | NCBI WGS metagenome assembly ORMF01 (sample SAMEA104232316, study PRJEB22302) | groundwater metagenome | biome: forest; feature: aquifer; material: groundwater | place: USA | collected 2011-08-07 | depth 5.4 m
GCCGGTGATTCGGGAGACGTATTGAACGTTCCGCTGTTATCGATCTCGTGGCTGCTGCCGGTTGCCGGCGCCGTGCTGCTGCTGTTCGTCGGCAACGCCGACGGGCGTCGCAACGGCCTGATCCGCTGGCTGACGCTGGTGGTGTCGATTGCCGTCTTCGTGGTGACGCTGGCGATCTGGGCGTCCTTCGATGCCGCGTCGCCGGAGTTCCAGCTCGTGGAGCGGCATGCGTGGATTCCCGCCTTCGGCATCGATTACTACGTCGGCATCGACGGCATCAGCCTGCTGCTGGTCGTCCTGACAGGCTTTCTGACCCCGATCGCGCTGCTGTCGTCGTGGTCGCCGATCGAACGGAAACTGAAGGAGTTCTCGATCTTCATCCTCGTGCTCGAGGCGGCGATGATCGGCGTCTTTCTCTCGCTCGACCTGTTCCTCTTCTACGTCTTCTGGGACGCGATGCTCATCCCGATGTACTTCCTCATCGGGGTCTGGGGCTACGACCAGCGGATCTACGCGGCCATCAAGTTCATGCTCTACACGATGGCCGGCAGCGTGCTGATGCTGGTGGCGATCCTCGGCCTGGCGTACCTGCACATGGCCGCGAACAACTCGTACAGCTTTGACCTGCTCGAGCTCTACACGCTCGACATTGCGCCGAACACGCAGTTCTGGTTCTTCCTCGCCTTTGCGGTCGCGTTTGCGATCAAGGTGCCGCTGTTCCCGTTCCACACGTGGCTTCCCGATGCGCACGTTCAGGCGCCCACCGCCGGCTCGGTGATCCTCGCTGGCGTGCTCCTGAAGATGGGCACGTACGGGGTCGTGCGGTTCGCGTTCCCGCTGTTTCCGGCGGCCGCCGCGTATTTCGCTCCGTGGATCGCGGTGCTCGCGGTCATTGGCATCATCTACGGCGCGCTGGTCGCGATGGTGCAGCCGGACATGAAGAAGCTGGTGGCGTACTCCTCGGTGAGCCACCTCGGCTTCGTCGTGCTCGGCATCTGCGCGATGAACGTACAGGGAATGCAGGGCGCGGTCTATCAGATGCTCGCGCACGGCGTCAGCACCGGCGGGCTCTTCCTCATTGTCGGCATGCTCTCGGATCGCCGGCATACGCGCCTGATCAGCGAATTCGGCGGGCTGAAGAAAGTCATGCCGCGGTTGACCGCGGCCTTCCTGATCATCACGCTTGCGTCGATCGGATTGCCCGGCCTCAACGGCTTCATCGGCGAGTTCCTGATCATGCTCGGCGCGTTCCGGTGGGATCCTCGCTACGTCGTCGGCGCCGGGCTTGGGGTCATCCTGTCGGCGGTCTACATGCTGTGGATGTTCCAGCGCGTCTATTACGGCAAGGTGACGAACGGCGAGAACCGCACGCTGCCGGATCTGCTTCCCCACGAGTGGAGCTCGGTCGTACCGCTGTGCGCGGTCGCGCTGGTGATGGGCGTGTTCCCAGCGGTGTTCCTGAAGCCGATGGAGCCCGCGGTGACTCGAATTGTGGAGCGTCTGCAGAATACGCAGACTCTGCGGGTGAGAAACGAAATGCAAAATGCAAAATTCAAAATGCAAACAATACGTGCTTCGCAGCAGGTGGGTGAACAACGCGACGGCGTTCATCCCATTGTCCCGTAACGAGCAGAGTTTGCATTTTGCATTTTGCATTTTGCATTACTGAAAACATGTTCAACTCAGCGTTCGACGCCATCGTTCCGATGTCCTGCGTGACCCTGGCCGCCCTTGCGTGCATGGGGGCCGAGGCCTTCCGCGGCCGCGGCGAACGGATGCCGATTGGCGGGCTCGGCATCGTCGGGCTGATCGGCGCGGCGATTACGTCGGCGCTGCTCTGGAACCGCAATGCGGCGAGCTTCGGCGTGATCGTTGCCGATAACTTCGGGTTGTTCGTCACGCTCGTGCTCGTGGCTGTCGGCATCCTGACGATCATGTTTTCGTCCCAGGTGGTCGATCGCGACGGGATTCCTGCCGGCGAGTATTACTCCCTCGTGCTCTTCGCGATCGCCGGCATGATGATGATGGCGACGGCGAACGATCTGCTGGTCATCTTCATCGCGCTGGAAATCCTGTCGCTCGCCGTCTACGTGCTGACGGGGATCCGGCGGGAAGATCCGCGCGCGACGGAGGCGGCGTTCAAGTACTTCCTGCTCGGCGCGTTCTCGAGCGCGTTTTTCCTCTACGGCGTCGCCTTCACCTTCGGGCTTGCCGGCAGCACCCGTCTCGATCGGATCGGGTCGTACCTGGCGGCGCAGTCGCTCTCCGACAGCCCGCTCATCCTCGTGGCGCTCGGTCTGCTGCTTGTCGGGTTCTCGTTCAAGATCTCCGCCGTGCCGTTTCACATGTGGACGCCCGATGCGTACGAGGGCGCGCCCGCCATCGTCACGGGCTTCATGTCGACCGGCGTGAAGGCCGCGGCGTTTGCCGCCTTCGCCCGCGTGTTTCTCTCCGCGTTCGAGCCGTTCAGCGCCGACTGGGCGCCGATCATCTGGCTGATTGCCGCGGCGACGATGATTCTCGGGACCGTCGTCGGTGTGGCGCAGACGAACCTGAAGCGGATGCTCGCGTACTCCAGCATCGCGCACGGCGGGTACCTGCTCGTCGGCCTCGTGGCGGCCAACGAGGTGGGGAAGGCCGCGATTCTCTTTTATCTCGCCGCCTACGCGATCACGAATCTGGCAGCGTTTGGCGTGATCGCACTGCTTGGCTCGCGGGATCGCGCGAACGACGAGCTGCACGATTATGCCGGCCTCTGGTACAGCCATCCCGGCCTCTCGGCGTTGATGACGGTCTGTCTGTTGTCGCTCGGCGGTCTGCCTCCGACGGCCGGCTTCATCGGCAAGTGGTACATCTTCAGCGCCGCCGTCAGCGCCGGCTATTACGGCCTCGCGATCATCGGCATGCTGACGAGCGTGATCTCCGTGTTCTTCTATCTGCGCGTTGTGGTGATGATGTACATGCAGGAGCGGGGCACGGAGGCGCCACAGATCCACGTCACCACCGTCAGCATGGCCGCGCTGACGGTCGCCATCGTCGCGATCTTCTACCTGGGCATCCTGCCGACGCAGGTGCTGAACCTCGCCGTGCAATCCATCGCCACGATCTTCTAACTCGAGGCGCGTGCGGCTGTGTCAGAATGTTCGATGTGGCGCAGATCGCTTCTGACATCGATCGCGAGCTGAATACGCTCGAAGCGGAGCTGAAGCGCCTCGAGGCGGAGTACAACATGTTCTTCGCCGGGAGGCTTCCGAGGCCGCCCTGGGAGACGCGTGGCCGTGTCGAGGCGATGGTCAAGAAGATCGACCGCATACACATCGGCAACACCGGCGCCCGCTTCCGTTTCTCGACGCTGCAATCCCGCTACGCGGCATTCGTCGAGCTCTGGGATCGCGGGCTCCGCGCGCGTGAGGAAGGACGGCCCGGTCCCTTCGCGCAGCCGCGTCCGGTCGTCGCCGAAAAGCCGAAGATTGCGTCGGATCGCATTCTGAACGTCAAGTCGTTCAAGGATCCACTCCACGAGATGGATCAGCTCCGGGAGCTCTACGACAGCCTGGCGGAAGCGCGCCGCGAAGTCGGCGAGGATGCGATCCCCTTTCACAAGTTCGCCGATCTGATCAAGACGCAGGTCGCGACCTTCAAGCAGAAAGGCACCGCCGAGGTCGCGTTCCGGGTCGCCGTGAAGCACGGCAAGGTCGCGTTCACCGCGCGGGCGATGAAGGGCCACGAGGACGACGAAGGTTGAGTGGAAAAGCGGGAGTGAAGCCCGGCGCCGCGGAGCGGCGCCGGGCAGGTCGTGAAGTGATTCTAGGGTTTGGTGACGTTCCCCGCCTGCGGACCCTTCGGGCCGTCGACGATCTCGAATTCGACCGCCTGACCCTCTTCCAGGGACCGGAAGCCGTTGCCACTGATTGCGGAATAGTGCACGAACACGTCGCTGCCGCCCTCCCGCTCAATGAAACCGTAGCCCTTGGCGTTGTTGAACCACTTGACCTTACCTGTGATACGCATCGTTCTTCTTCCCGCTTGCTTGGCGGGCTGGCGGTAACTGGCCGGCCCGCTTGTTCGCGTGCTCCCGAAGCCGCCGATGAGCTTCGGGGCACAAAAAAAGACCGCCGGTATTGCGCGGCCTCGACTTCTACGCTCAGGGAACGCCCCTCAACGCAGCGTTATCCTAAGCATCCGTCACATTTGTGTCAAGTTCTGGCAGCCGGAACCGTCGCTTTTGCAACACGATGGCCCCATTACTCCCGAAGCTGAGCCCTGAGAACCCGAGGACCTGAAACCCCGATGCCCCGCGCCCTGATTAGTGTGTCAGACAAGACCGGCCTCGTGGAGTTTGCCCGGGGATTGGTCTCCCGCGGCTTCGAGCTGGTGTCGACCGGCGGCACCGCCAAGGCGTTGCAGCAGGCAGGCCTCGCCGTTGTCGGCATTTCCGACGTCACCGGGTTTCCCGAAATGATGGACGGCCGCGTCAAGACGCTTCACCCGCTGGTGCATGGCGGCATCCTGGCGCGCCGAGGCCGTGCCGACGACCTCAAGTCCGCCGCCGATCACGGCATCACGCTGATCGACATGGTCGTGGTCAACCTGTATCCGTTTGTCAAAGCAGCGGCCGATCCCCAGACGCCGTTCGAGAGATTGATCGAGGAGATCGACATCGGGGGTCCGAGCCTCGTTCGCGCCGCCGCAAAAAATTTTCAGGACGTGCTGGTCGTCGTCTCACCCGTCGATTACGGCCCGGTGCTCGAGCAGCTCGATCGCGCAAGCGGCCCGGCGCGCGAGTTCCGTTTCGACCTGGCGCGCAAGGCCTTCGCGCACACCGGCAGCTACGACACGGCGATCGCATCGACCCTTGCCACGATCACAACCGACGACGCCGGTTTCCATCGCCCGTCAAAAGACGATCTAGGCCGGTCGAAGGGCGATGTAGGCCGGGTCCTTTCGGACCCGGCGCAAGACGCTGCGCCGCCTGTTCTGACGCTCGGACTGCGCAAGCTTCGCGATCTCCGGTACGGCGAGAACCCGCACCAGAAGGCGGCGTGGTACGCAGAGGAGCCGGCAACGGGCCTGGGCGATGCGCACGTCCTCCAGGGCAAGGAGCTCTCGTACACGAACCTGCTCGACCTCGACGCCGCCTCGCGCATCGTGCTCGAGTTCAGCGACCCGGCGGCAGCGGTCATCAAGCACACGAACCCATGTGGCGCGGCGACCGGACGCAACGCCGCGGACGCCTACGTGCGCGCGCGGGACGCGGACGCGGTCGCGGCGTTCGGCGGCATTGTCGCGTTGAACCGTGCGATCGACGTGGCGACGGCGCAGGCGATCGTCTCGACCTTCATTGAAGCGGTCATCGCTCCGGACGTGGATGACGAGGCACGCACGATTCTCGCGGCCAAGGCGAACATGCGGGTGGTGACGGCCGACTTTGCGAGGTTGGCAGAGGACGCCGGGCGCGAGCTCCGCTCGATTCCCGGCGCGTTCCTTGCGCAATCGCGCGATCGTGTCACCGAAGCCTCGCAGCCCTGGCCCTCGGGCGGGCTTCGCGTCGTGACGAAGCGCGAGCCGACGGCGGTGGAGTGGCAAGCGCTCCGTTTCGCGTGGCGCATCTGCGCGCATGTCAAATCGAACGCCGTGATTTTCACCGCAGCGGATCGGACGCTGGCGATCGGCGCCGGGCAGATGAGCCGCGTCGATGCCGTGAAAGTGGCCCGGATGAAGGCAGGGACGATCGGACCGGATGCACTCGCCGGATCCGTGGCGGCGTCGGATGCATTCTTTCCTTTCCGCGACGGGCTGGATGCCGTGGCCGACGCCGGCGCGACGGCGGTCGTGCAGCCAGGCGGCTCCGTGCGCGATCCGGAAGTGATTGCGGCCGCCGACGAGCGCGGTCTCGCGATGGTGTTCACGGGACGCCGGCATTTCCGACATTGAGGCACAGGCTTCGCCGCGAGTCGCGCTCAACGCGCTCTTCAACGTCGCCAGGATTCTGTCCGCGGCGATGGGGATCGATGAAGGCGCATTCATCGTCCACCACCCGCTGGCCGGCGCCGAAGGCGGCGTCGTGAAGACGCACGGCTTTCCTCTAGGGCCGAGGCGGACCCGCGATCTCGTAGAGCTGAACCGGCCCCCCCTGCCATCGGGTGTCCGCGAGCAATCGAAGATACGGGGAATACCTCATCTCACCCCGGAGCTCGTCGCAACTTGGGTAGCCAAGCGCACAGTTGATGGTGACGTGGGTCACGCCGCGGCGGCGAAGCGCGGAGACACCTTCAGCACTCGGAAACGTCGCCATCTCCTTCCGGAGGTCAGCGTACGACTTCGGGATGAAGCCGCTGTACCCGTTCACCATTGGCGACCAATGCCACAGTGAGAAATACATGAACGGTACGTTGCCGGTTTCGTCGCTCAGCATCGGTGTCTCGGCGAGGATCGCGCCCGGCGTGCCTTTCAACGCGCTATAGATCGTCGGCGGCTCCGTCCATACGGGCCTCAACGTCAGCACCGGCCATGCATCGATCATGACGAACGCGATCAGCACTGCAAATACCGCGTGCTCGCACGTGCGCAACCGGCACCATCGGAGTACGCGCCGCGCGCCGAATCCCGCGAATATCGAGAGCGTGAGGCCGACGATGGCGCCGAAACGCGCGGGCGCGCGCAGTCCGCGGACAGGAGCGAGCCACCGGTACAGGTACGGATACAGCACCCCATTGAGCCCCAAAGAGCCGTCGAATGACACGAGCAGGCCGGCTGTGTACGCGAGCCGCATCGCGCCAAGAGGCGGCGCTAGGCCGATTGCGCCCAGCGCGAGCGGGGCGGCTCCGGGGAATAACGTCCGCTCCGGCGCGTTCTGCAGCATGCGATGCCGCCACACGCCGCTATATATGTGGGCGCGAAGGTAGTCGATCGGTGTTGCGCTGTACAACGTGATCTCATCAACACCACGCTCGCCCTTCGTCGGCTGCGCAGCCAGGAAGGCACGGGCGATCGGTATCGCCAGCAGAGCGGCCAGCGTGATCGAGGCGGCCATCGGCAGCACCAGCCGGCGGATCGGCGGACGGTGAATGATGAGCAGACCGATTGCGATCACCGTCAAATACACGAGAAAGAACACGGCGTAGTACATCGACGAGTAGAGCTGTGCGACGACTGCGCCCGCGAGTGCGATGGCGTACGGCCACCGGCCGGTCGACAGGAAGAGATGCAGCGCGAGCAGGCCAAGCGGCATCCACTGTGTCATCTGAAGCTCGAGATGGCTGTAATGGTCGAACCGGTACGCGTAGCACGCGTACATCAGTCCCGCGATGAATGCCGCACGCGGCGAACCGGTCAGCCGCTCGACGAGCAGATAGGTCGCGATGCCCGAAAGCCAAAGGCCTGACAGGAACAGCAGGTTATAGGCGAGAACCGGATGCACGCCGAGAGCGAGCAGAGGCGCCGCCGTGAGCGCCGGCAGGATCATCGGGTCCGACAACGTCAACGTCAAGCGCTCGGGATAAAAGATGTTGGTGTCAAAAAGGTGCGCCGGATCCGTGACGATCTGGTGTGCCACCCACCCGATTCGCCACATCGAAAACAGTGGGTCGCCGAGGTCCGGCACGGAGTACATGTGCAGGAGTTGATCGTGGACCAGGATCGCGAGCGCCAGCGCAATCCCAAGTGACGCGAATGCCGTGCGCCGCCAGAATCCATCGGGCGCGCGTACCAGAAACAGATCGGCCGAGGGCACCAGGCGACGCCACTGGGCGCGACCTATCCCGAACGGGCCGATGTTCCTGCCGAGTGCGCGCCGCACGACCACGGCCAGGCCAAGCCAGAGTAGCGTGCGCGTCGGTGTCCCGAATGAGATGCGGATACCTGCGAACCGAACGATGAAACCGCCGCCCTGCGCGATCGTCGCCGCCAGAATGATCAGGCCGGCCGTGAGGACGTCGAGGATGATGACGATGTGTCGCCGAGGCAGGCGGCGCAAGCGGTATTCCTCTTAGCGTTCGCTCGACATCTCGAGCGCGCGGAGGAGCTCCACCGGCGTGACGGTGGCGGCGCCGAATTTGCCGACGGCGACCCCGGCGGCTTCGTTCGCCAGCCGCGCCGCTTCGACGACCGTTGCTCCCGCGGCCATCGCCATCGCCATCGTCGCAATGACCGTGTCGCCGGCGCCCGTCACATCCGCGACCTCCCGGGCCGATGCCGGCAGCTCTCCTTCCACGTCTTTCGCGAGGAGCCACATCCCCTGGTCGCCTCGTGTCATCAGGACGGCTTCGCAGCGGACGCGTTCGCGAAACGCCCTGGCGGCGGCGCTCGCCTCGCCGGCCGATCGCACCCGCACGTGCGTCGCGGTCTCGGCCTCGTGGTGGTTCGGTGTGACCACGGTGGCGCCGGCATAGTAATCGATGTGAGGAATCTTCGGGTCGACGAGCAGCGGAATCGCGTGCGTCGCCGCGGATCGGACTGCGGACTCCATGACCCCCCTCGTGACGCACCCCTTCAGATAGTCCGACACGATGATGGCCGAGGCGCGAGCCGCCTGCTGTTCGACGGAGGCGACGAGTTGCGCTTCGAGATCCGTGGAGATCTCCTCGTCGTTCTCGTAATCGATCCGCGCCACCTGCTGATTGCGCTCGGTGACGATACGCACTTTCGTAGTGGTGGGGCGCGACGGGTCGGTGGCAAATGAGGCAGCGATGCCCGCGTCGCGGCACGCCCGCGCGAGCGTCGCGCCCGCGTCGTCCTGCCCCGTCACGGCAAGAAGCACCGCTGTGCCGCCGAGCGCCGTGACGTTGTGCGCGACGTTGGCCGCGCCGCCGATACGATGTGTCTCGTGATCGAATGTCACGACAGGGACCGGGGCCTCGGGGGAGATGCGCGTGACGCGGCCGGCGATGAACCGGTCGAGCATCGCATCGCCGATCACGAGAATATGCGCGCCGGAGAACCCGGCGGCCACGCGCCTCGCGCGCTCAGGCGCGAGCGGTGGCAGCAGCATCATCACCCCCCCACGGCGCAGGCGTGCGCAGCGGGGGCCCCGGTTCGCCGCGCGCCGCCGCGAACGGCAGCGTGACGAGCACCAGGAACAGCATCAGGAATTCGGAGTCACCGAAGTTGTATTCGAAGAGTCCCGCCGCCAGCATGGCAGCCACGGCGGCCAGGCCCGCGGCTGCGGGCACTTTGTCCGACTGTGTGTGAAAGAGCCGGAACTGTGCGACGGCCAGCGACGCAACGAACCAGATCCAGATCAACAGCGCCGGCACGCCACGCTCCGCGCCGATCTGCAGCGGCACGTTGTGCAGGTGGGGGTTGACGGCATTGATCGCGTAGTCGGGGCGATAGTCCGCGTAGACGCGCGGGATCATGTTCGGACCCACACCGGTGAGTGGACGGTCCTTGATGATCCTCGCGCCGATCTCCACCATCGCCAGGCGATCCTGGTTCGTCGGATCCTGGACGTCGAAGATCGACCTGACTCGGTTGGTCACTGTCCCTGGAGCAATGGCGAACAGGACCGCGATGAATACCGGCAGGAGCGCCGTCAGCCGGAAATCCCTGAGGGCGAGGAGCAGTGCGACCGCAACCGAGGCGCCAATCCACGCGCTCCGCCCCAGCGTCAGCGCAAGGGCGACCACGAGCGCCGGCATGACGAGCGCCGGCCACGTGCGCCCGCGCCGTCCGAATATCAGCCTGGCCGCCGCCGCGCAGATCACGAGCATCAGCAGACCCGAATACGTCATGTAGTGCGACATCGCGCCTTCGGGACGTCGACCCAGGTTGTCGTAGTGCAGCAAGCCGTACTGGATGATTCCGAACGCCGCGCTCGCCGCGCCGACGGAGACGATCACGTCGACGACGACAGCCGCCCGTTCCCCTCGTGCGATGTGATACACGGCCGGAACGATGACGAAGAGGACAAGCTGCTTGTCGTCGATGACGCTCGCGCGTGGGTCGACGGAGAAGGCGGAGATGAGCAGCGTGGCCGCGCCGTACGCAAGGAGGGGCCAGAAAAGGCGCGGCAGCGAAGGGACCGTTTTCTCCTGCACCAGCACTGCGATCCAGCACACCAGCATCAGTGCCAGGAGGATGTTCGCCGCGGCAATCGAGATCTGCAGCGACGCGACGAAGCAGAGCAGCAGCGCAATGGTCACGCGTTCCAGGCCCGGAACGGCGCGCGGATGCGTCATGCTCATCGTCGCTGTGGTCATTTCACCACCTGCACTTGTCTTCGCGGCGCGGACCTTTCAGGTCCGCGAGGATCTGGCGGGCCATCCGCCTTCGCCGAGGCTTCGGCGGACAAGTAAAGGCCCGCCCTGCTGGTGCTCGAGATCGCCCGCTCCGCCGCCGCCGTGACATGCTCCGCACTGATGCGCGTCAGGCACCGGAAGTCGCCCGGCGCGCACGTGCGCTGCCGGCACGGGCGGCATTCGAGCGCTCCCGCATCGACCACTTCCGAAAACCACCGCGGATCACGCCACGGCATCGATCGCTCCGCGAGCGTCGGGCCAAGAAGGGCGACGATCGGCGTCCGGGTCGTGGCCGCCACGTGGAGTGGCCCGCTGTCGCCCCCAATGTACACCGCCGCGCGCCCGACAAGCGCGCGTAGCTCCGCGAGGTCGAATTCGCCGAGGTTGGGCACGGCATGCGCAAGCGGACCAAGCGTGACCCGCGCGGCGTCGGCGATCGCATTCGCAGCGTGTGCATCGGACGGGCCCGACGTGAGGACGATCCGGCGGGCCGGGTCGCGCCGTGCCAGCGCCAGCACGAGCGCTTCGAACGACTCGCGCGGCCAGCGGCGAAACGGATTGCCGGCGCTGACGTGGATCACGATGAGCGGGTGCCGATGACTAAATCCGGCATCGGCGAGGCGTCGTTCGATTCGAGCCGCGGCGTCTGCATCTGGACGCACCTCGACGGCGTCCCGAAGA
>ORMF011508788.1_pt1 | contig 10916 bp, 9 predicted proteins | sample 1779871 | NCBI WGS metagenome assembly ORMF01 (sample SAMEA104232316, study PRJEB22302) | groundwater metagenome | biome: forest; feature: aquifer; material: groundwater | place: USA | collected 2011-08-07 | depth 5.4 m
AACGGCAGAGAACGGCAGAGAACGGCAGGGGGTCCGGCGCCTGGGGCGGCCGGGCCCTCTGGCGTTGGGGGGCCGAGAGGGCCAGCGTTGGAAATGAGCCTGCGCACCTTGCAAAACACTATATAGCCATATAGTATTATATAGGCTCAACCAGAGAACCCATGACGACCAAGACTCCCTACGGAATCACCGTCCAGCTTCGCCGGCCCTTCGCGGCCGCCGTGGACGCCACGCGCGCGGCGCTGGCCGCCGAGGGGTTCGGCATCCTGATGGAAGCCGATCTCCAGGCGACCTTCCAGAAGAAGCTCGGCGCCGAGCATACGCCCTATGTCATTCTCGGCGCCTGCAGCCCGCGCGATGCGTTCGAGGCGCTGAAACTCGAGCCCGACCTCGGCCTCCTCCTGCCGTGCAACGTCATCGTCCGCGATGCCGGGAACGGCGTCGCCCATGTCGCCGCGCTTGACCCCGTCGTGCTCCTTGGACTCACGGGCAACACGGCGCTGGCGCCGGCCGCCGCCGGCATCCAGGAGCGACTGGCGCGGGCGATGGCCGCGCTGGCCTCGCAGCCATGAGCGCCCCCGCTGCGCAACCGGCCGCGGCGGCCGTGGTCGGCTGCCCCTTCTGCGGCACGCTCAACCGCGTCGCGCTCGGGCGACTCGACGATCGTCCGAAGTGCGCGGAGTGCCAGAGGCCCCTGCTGCTCGACCGGCCGGTCCAGGCGAAGGACGACCATCTCGCCAAGGTCATCGCGGGCGCCACGGTGCCCGTGGTCGTGGACTTCTACGCCGACTGGTGCGCCCCGTGCAAGATGATGGCACCGGTGCTGGATGAACTCGCGCGCGAACGCGCCGGCGAGCTGCTCGTGGTGAAGGTCAACTCCGACCAGAATCCCGTCTCGCCGCAGCATTACGGCGTGCGCGGCATCCCGACGCTGGTCGTCTTTCGCGACGGCCAGGAGGTGGGACGCCAGGTCGGGTTTGCGCCGAAGGGGCAGCTCGCGGCGCTCATTGACCAGTCGGCGCCGTAACGGCCACCGCTCGCGGCGGAACGACCACCGCGAAGCTTGAAGGGCGCGAAGGGACGCGAAGACGACCTGCATTGGAAGACGCGCCACGCTGAGCTGAGCGTGGCGCGTCGTAGTGATTCACCGATGTCCTTCGCGCCCCTTCGCGCCCTTCGCCCATCGCGGTATCAGTGAGACTCTACCGCCCACCAAACGGCTTGGACGGCACTGTCTTCAGGTACATCCAGAGCGCGCGGATTTCGTCGTCGGTCATCTGCTTCGTGGCTTTCACCGGCATCAGCGTGTCGATGGGGACATTCCCCGGGCGCATGCCTTCGCGCAGGGCGCGGAAGAAGTCCTCCTCCTTGTAATGCCCGATGCCGGCCGGCGTGAGGTTCGCCGCAGGCTTCCACTCGGGCGGCGTGCCCGGGATCTTGCCACCGGAGAGGCCGGGGCCATGACAGCCGGTGCAGCCGCCGACGTTGGAGAGGTACCGGCCGTACTCCACCGACACCGCCATCGGGACGGCGGCCGGATGGGTCTCGTGATTCACCTGCTCCGCAGGGACGAGCACGAGATCGCCCTTCATGTACAGTGCGCGGCCGATCGGGCCGATGCGGTTCGGCGTGGACTCGCGGTCCACCGGCGGCACCGACTTGAGGTACGCGATCAGCGCCGCGAGGTCCTCGTCGGTGAGCCACTGGAACTCCAGCGACGGCATGAAGAGCAGGCCGTCGCCGTTGGGCCGCACGGCGTGCCGGATGGCCCGCTCCCAGTCGAGGTCGGTATACGTCGCGCCAATGCCGCCCTTGCCGCGCGTGAGGTTGGGGGCGTAGAGGCGCGCCACGGGCGGTTCATCGATGAACTGCGCGCCGCCGAAGTCGGCGCCGTGGCAGTCGGCGCACTTTGAGATCGCGACGGCCATGTGCCGGCCGCGCGCGAGCGCCAGGGAATCGGTGGAGACGGTGACGGGGTGGGTGGCAACCGACCACTTCCGGTCGAGCCGGCGCTGCGACATGAAATACAGTGTGGAGCCGGCGACGATGGCGAGTACCACGACTACGCCGACCGCCCACGCCGCAGCGCGGAGGATCTTCTTCATACGGGGGGCCTCCGAGTGAGAATGAGAAGACGGGAGACATTATGCATCGCCAGCGGGCCGCCGTCCAATGCCGCGGCCGTACATGCCGAGGCCGCGCGCGCCGCAGCGACAACGTCCCCCATTGGAATCGCCTATCGCGTACGACGCCGAGGCTCGATAGGTTTCGATTCCTGATGACCACCACCGCTCCCCACGATCCAGCCCCGGCCACCGAGCCGCCGCGCTGGTCGATCGACGCCGCCAAGCTCCTCTATAACGTCGAGGGGTGGGGCGACGGCTTCTTCGACATTTCGGAGCGAGGGCGCATGGTGGTGCGCCCGGACAAGGCGCACCCCGAGCGCACGCTCGACCTGTTCGAACTCGCCCTCGACCTCGAGGCGCAGGGGGTCGCGCTCCCCGTGCTGCTGCGCTTCTCCGACATCCTGCGATCGCGCATCGAGGCGCTGCACGGCGCGTTCCAGGGCGCCATCGCGGAGTTCGGTTACACCGGCCAGTACACCACGGTCTATCCGATCAAGGTCAACCAGCAGCGCCACGTCGTCGAGGAGATCCTGCAGTTCGGCGAGGCGCTGGGCGTCGGCCTCGAGTGCGGCTCCAAGCCGGAACTGCAGGCGGTGCTCGCACTCTCCGAGCGCACGGACCACACGATCGTCTGCAACGGCTACAAGGACGACGAGTTCATGCGCCTCGCCCTGATGGGGCAGAAGCTGGGGCACACGGTGTTCATCGTCATCGAACAGCTGAGCGAACTCGACGTGCTGCTGCAGGCCGCCGACGAGCTCGGCGTCGTACCTACGGCCGGCGTGCGCATCAAGCTCTCCACCGAGGGCTCGGGGCGATGGGCGCAGTCGGGGGGCGAGAAGAGCAAGTTCGGGCTCAACTCGGCGCAGCTCGTGGGCCTCATCGAACGGCTGCGCGCCGCGGGCCGGCTCGACATCCTGAAGCTCGTGCACTTCCACCTCGGCTCGCAGATCACCGACATCCGCTACATCAAGCGGGCGATGGGCGAGGTGGCGCGCTTCTACGTGGAACTCCGGCGCATGGGCCTCGACGTCACGCACGTGGATGTCGGCGGCGGCCTCGGCGTGGACTACGACGGCACCCAGAGCACCAACGTCGCGTCGGTGAATTATACGAGGCATCATCACGCCGACGAAATCGTTTACACGCTGGCGCAAATGTGCCGCGAGCACGAGCAGCCGATGCCGAACCTCATCAGCGAATCGGGGCGCGCCCTCACGGCGCACCACGCGCTCATGCTGATGAGCGTCATCGACGTCGAGTCGCAGGTGGAGCCGACCGTGCCGCCGGTGACCGAGGACGACCACTCGCTGCTGCACGAGATGGCCGACGACCTCAAGGCGGTGTCGCGCAAGAACGTGTCGATGCGCCGCGTGCGCGAGGTCTACCACGACGCGTCGTACGACAAGGAGAAGGCCCAGGGGCTGTTCTACAACGGCGTGCTCTCGCTCACGGAGCGCGCCTACGCCGAGCAGCTGCACCTCGGCATCCTGAACGCGGTGCGGGCCGCGGCGCAGCGGCCCCCTGACGAGTTCGAGGACATCATCCACGACCTCGACGCCGCGCTCGTCGACCGCTACTTCTGCAACTTCTCGCTGTTCCAGTCGCTGCCGGACACCTGGGCCATCGACCAGCTCTTCCCGATCATGCCGATCCACCGGCTCGACGAGGAGCCGGTCCGCCGCGGCACGCTGCAGGACGTCAGCTGCGACTCCGACGGCAAGATCGACCGGTTCGTCGGGGAGAAGGGCGGCAACCCGTCGCTCGAACTGCACCCGTTCACCGACGGCGACCCGTACATCCTGGGCATCTTTCTCACGGGCGCGTACCAGGAGATCCTCGGCGACCTGCACAACCTCTTCGGCGACACCAATGCCGTGCACGTGCGCCTGCGCGACGGCGGATACGAGATCACCGACATGGTGCACGGCGATACCGTCACGGAAGTGCTGAACTACGTGCAGTTCCGCGCCTCCGACCTGCTGGCGACCTTCCGTCGCAAGGTGCAGGGTGCGGCGGGCCTCACCCGCGACGAGGCGAACATGTTCATCGCCGACTACGTCGCGGGGCTGGAGGGGTACACCTACCTCGAGGGCGAGGCCGCGCGATGACGGCGCCGTGGGCCGCGCTGGCCGCGCTGCCGAACGGTCCTGACGTCCCCGGCCTGCTGCTGGTGCTCGCGGCCGTGCTCGCCGCCACCAAGGTGGGCGGCGAGCTGGTGCGTCGCGTCGGGCAGCCCGCGGTGCTCGGCGAGCTGCTCGCAGGCGTCCTGCTGGGCGGCTCGGTGCTCGGCGTGCTCGACCCCAGCGAGCCCGTACTGCACATGCTGAGCGAGCTCGGCGTGCTCGTGCTGCTTTTCGCGGTCGGTCTCGGGACCGACCTCCGCGCGCTGCGGCGTGTCGGGGCCATGGCCCTCATGGTCGGGACGGCGGGGATCCTCCTCCCCTTCGCCGGCGGCTTCGCGGTTGCACGGGCGCTCGGCGCGACGCCGTTGACGGCACTCGTGATTGCCGCCGCGCTGACGGCCACGTCGATTGGCATCTCCGCGCGCGTGCTCGGCGACCTCGGTCGGCTCCAGGATGACGAGGGGCACATCGTCCTCGGCGCCGCGGTCTTCGACGACGTGATCGGGCTCGTCATTCTCGCCGTCGTCGGTAGCGTGGTGGCGGGCGAAGGCATCACGGCCGGCAGCGTGACACGCTCGGCCTTTATCGCCATCGGCTTCGTGGTGGGCGCCGTTGTCGTTGGCACCCTCATCATGCGACCGCTGATGGCGGTCGCCTCGCGGGTGGGCGATGCGGGAGCCGTGGGCGTGCTCGCACCCGGGTTCGCGTTCGTGACCGCGGCCCTCGCCGCGCGCGCGGGTTCGGCCATGATCATCGGCGCCTTCGCCGCCGGCCTGGTGCTGCACGCAACGCCGCAGCGACACGACATCGAGCGGTGGACGACGTCGGTGGGCCACGTGCTCGTGCCGGTGTTCTTTGCCTCGGTGGGCGCGGAAGTGGACGTGCCCGCGCTGCTGTCGCCTGCGGCACTCGGCCTCGTTGCCGCGCTCATCGCGGTGGCGATCGTGGGCAAGGTGGCGGCGGGCTACGCGCCGTGGTGGTTCACGGGGAACAAGCTGCTGGTGGGGATCGCGATGGTGCCGCGCGGCGAAGTGGGCCTGATCTTCGCGCAGATGGGTGTGGCCGCCGGCGTGCTCGTGGGCGCGGAGTTCGGCGCGGTGATCCTCATGGTGGTGGTCACGACCTTTGTCACGCCGCTCCTGCTGGGCATGGTCGCCGGGCCGCCGCGGCCCGGGAGTGGCGGTCCAGATGACGACGTGGGACTGGACGAGCTCGTCTCAGGCGCGAAGCAGCGACCGCGGCGCGCCACCGTGCAGGGACGCCCCCTCGGCGGCGGGCCGTAAACTGCGTGTCTTCGTTCTTTCATCACAGAGACACAACGGAGCACGGAGGGCCACAGAGGACGACCACTCCGACTCCCAGGGGTAACGACAGCGCGCCACGCGGAATTCGCGTGGCGCGTCGGCTTTGAAAAGCCGTAGCAGCCTGTACGGCCGGGCTGATGGCTGGCCGCCGTGGCCCTTCGTGCTCCTCCGTGTCTCCGCGATGAAACAACAGAGACACGCAGGTCAACGAAATGATCTACCGCGCCGCGTACCGCTTGGCCACCTCGGCCCAGTTTACCACGTTCCACCACGCATCGATGTAGTCCGGGCGGCGGTTCTGGTACTTCAGGTAGTACGCGTGCTCCCACACATCGAGGCCGAGCACGGCGTGCTTGCCGTCCATGAGCGGGTTGTCCTGGTTCGGCGTGCTCTCGATGGTCAGCATGCCGTCGCGCCCGGCCACCAGCCATGCCCAACCCGAGCCGAAGCGGCCGACGCCCGCCGCCTTGAAGGCGTCGCGGAACTTGGCGAAGTCGCCCCAGCTCTTGGTGATGGCCGCGCCGACTTCACCGCCCGGCTCGTCGCCTGCGTTCGGCGCCATCAGCTCCCAGAAGAGCGAGTGGTTCCAGTGACCGCCGCCGTTGTTCCGCACGGCGGTGCGCACGCTCTCGGGCACCTGCGCAATGTTCCGGCAGAGGTCGCCGAGGGTCCAGTTGGCCAGCTCCGGCGCCTTTTCGATGGCGGCGTTGAGGTTGGTGACGTAGGCGTTGTGGTGCTTGCCGTGGTGGATCGTCATCGTCAGCGCATCGACATGCGGCTCGAGCGCGGCGACGGCGTAGGGCAGGGGGGGAAGCGTATGGGCCATGGCAGTCTCCAGGGGGGCTGAAGGAAGATGCTTCAATATTAGCGGTTCACGAGGGCTTGGGGTTCCCGCGCGCGGCCCGGCGTGCCTTGAGGCCGCCGATGATGGCCGGCGAGATCGAGATCAGGACGACAAGGATGATGACCTTCTCCACGTGCTGGGCGACTCCCGGCACGTAGCGGCCCAGCAGGTAGCCCGTGAGCAGCATGGACCAGATCCAGGCCAGGCCGCCGAGGATGCTGAAGGTCAGGAAGGTCCGATAGCGCATCACCGCCACCCCGGCGACCAGCGGGGCGAAGGTGCGGATGATGGGCATGAAGCGGCAGAGCACGACGGTGATCGGGCCCCACTTCTCGTAGAACGCGTGCGCCTCGTCCACGTACTTCTTCTTGAAGAACATCGAGTCGTCGCGCTTGAAGATGCGCGGACCGGTCAGCCGCCCCACCCAGTAGTTCGTGTTGTCGCCGAGGATGGCGGCCGCGCTCAGCAGCAGGCCGAGCTGCGTGAGATCGAACTTCACCGGGGAGTCCGGCGTTGCCGACAGCAGGCCGGCCGTCACCAGCAGCGAGTCGCCGGGAAGGAAGAAGCCGAAGAAGAGCCCGGTCTCGGTGAAGACGATCGCGGCCATGCCGGCCATGCCGGCCCAGGCGACGAGGGCGTCGAGGTCGCGGAGTTTGTGGAAGAGGTCGAGGAGCAGGTCCATGCGAGGAAAGCTAGCGGCTTCGCCAACGAACCAGGATATGGAAGCCGGATTGGAATTATGGACCTCGACACCGGATGGCGACTGGCGATTAACGGCGAAGCGCGGCCGCTGATCGCAGGTCGCCATCCTTCGTCGGAATCCTCAATCCAAATCCGGGTTCCAAATCCTAAGTTATCTTTTCCAGATGTCCCTCCTCGATCGCCTCTCCGTCGTCTTCCTCTACCCGCAGGATCCCGTCAACATCGCCGCCACCGTGCGGGCGATGAAGAACATGGGCGTCCGCGACCTGCGGCTGGTGCGCCCGTGTCCGTACGATCCGTTCCGCATCGAAGGAGTGGCGCACGACACGCGCGACATCGTGGAACGCATCCGGCACTTCGATTCCCTCGATGAGGCGCTGGCCGACTGCGGCCGCGTGGTGGGGTTCGCGGGGAAACGGCGTTCCGCCAAGTGGGAACGACTGGCGCCACGCGCGGTCGCTGAGCGCTACCTCCCCGACCTGCAGTCGGGGCATCGCGTCGCCCTGCTCTTCGGCCAGGAGGACCACGGCCTGCCCAACGAGGCCCTGGATCGCGCGCAGGTGCTCTGCATGATCCCCACCACCGAGCATTCCTCGCTCAATCTTGCGCAGGCGGTGCTGGTGGCGCTGTACGAGTTTCACGTCGCCGCCGGCGACGCGACGCGCAAGGTCGAGCCGCATCGGCATCAGGCGGGCCCCGCCACGCACGAGGAGTGGGAGCGGATGTTCGCCGATACGGAGGCCGCGCTGGACGCCATCGCGTTTTTCCGCACGCGGAACCCCGAGCTGGTCATGCGCTCCATCCGCAGCCTCGCCTTTCGCGCGAAGCCTGATGAGCGTGAAGTGACGATGCTGCGCGCCGTGGCGATCGAGGTGCTTCGCACGATTGACCGGATTACGCGCGGCCTGGCCAAGGGGCCGTGGCGGCGGCGCGACGACGGCGACACGGAAGGCGCGGGCGGCAAGGGCTGACCCGGTGGCACCGTCGCGCCCCTTGACGGCGGCGCCCGAAGTCCCCTCAACCGATTTCGCCCCTTCGCCTTGCGCACATCTACACTGGCGGTGAAATTCCCTCGCTTGCTCAGCAGCACGTGCGTGTGCGTGTCCCCCCAAGACCCCTCATTCCCGGACGACATCCGATGACGGGACGCAGGAAGTGGCTGGTGATCACCGGCGTCGTGGCGATTGGCATAGCCTCGACGCTGCTGTCCGCCTACGCCGGTAGTTTTCAGACCGCCGCCGTCGCTGCGGGCACCACGGAGACGGCGACGCAGAAGGCCAATCGCGAGGCCGTCGGCAAGGCCAAACCCGGCCCGTGGGGATACAGCGGCGCCTCGGGATACACCAACTACCTGGGGCAGGGCACCGGTCGCTCGCCCGCGCAGCCGGTCAAGTTCCCGCACCCGGTGCATGTGAACACGCTGCAGATGAACTGCGTCTTCTGTCACTCTGCCGCCTTCAAGTCGCCCGATCCGGGCCTGCCGGCGGTGGCCAGCTGCATGGGCTGCCACACGATCACCGCGATCGACCGCCCCGAAGTGAAGAAGGTGGCCGAGGCGTTCAACAAGAAGCAGCCCATCGCGTGGGTGCGCGTGCACAAGGTGCCGGAGTACGTGCGCTTCCCGCACGTGCGGCACGTCTACGCCGGCGTCACGTGCCAGACCTGCCACGGGCAGGTGCAGAACATGGAGCAGGTGTTCCAGTACGCCTCGCTCAACATGGGCTGGTGCGTCTCCTGCCACGTCAACGGCTACTCGCGTGCCGAAGGCATGCGGGCCGCCGGCTACGAGCCCGATTCGGCCGCCCTGGCCGACGAGCGTAAGGGCGTGCGCAAGGTCGCGTCCTACGACTGCGCCAACTGCCACTACTAGAGACCGACGCATGACGAACCCCGTGGAAACGGCCAACGGCGTCAAGCGCCGCGATTTCCTGAAGGTCCTCGGCGTCACCGGCGCCGCGACGACCATGGTCGGCTGCAGCACCGACCAGGTCGAGAAGCTGATTCCGTACGTCACGTCGCCAGACCACACGGTGCCGGGCGTCTCCAACTACTACGCCACCACCTGCCGCGAATGCGCGGCCGGGTGCGGCATCATCGTGGAGACCCGCGACGGCCGCGCCCTCAAGGCGGAGGGCAATCCCGATCATCCGGTCAACCGCGGCGCCATCTGCGCGCGCGGCCAGGCGGCGTTGCAGGGGCTCTACAACCCCGATCGGTTCCGCGGCCCAATGATGCGCCAGAACGGCCAGCTCGTTCCCATCTCGTGGGACCAGGCGATCGACGCGCTGCACAAGGGCGTGGACGTGGCGATGAAGGGCGGCAAGGCGCAGAACGCCGTCTTCATCAATCAGCACGAACAGGGCCTGCTCCACACGTTCCTCGATGCGTGGCTCGCCAACCGCGGCATGCCGAAGCACATCAGCTACGACGCCGAGGCGCCTTTCGCCACGATCGCCGCGAACAAGGCGGTCTACGGTGTGTCGTGGCCGAAGCTCGATTTCGGCGCGGCGAAGTTGATCGTCTCCTTTGCCGCCGACTTCCTCGATGGCTGGGGACTTCCGGTGCCGCAGCAGCTCGATTTCGCCGAGGCGCGCGGGAAGATCGAGGGCGCGCCGCGCCTGATCTACATCGGGCCGCGTCGTCCGCTGACCGGCCTGAACGCCGACCAGTGGATCGCCGCCAAACCCGGCACAGCGGGTAGCATTGCCAAGATGCTCGCCGGCAAGATGTCGCCTGCCGAGGCGGCCACGGCCACCGACGTGCCGCAGAAGACGCTCGAGGCGCTGCAAAAGGAAGTGGCGGGCGCCAAGCCGTCGCTGCTCGTCGCCGGCGGCTCCGGTCCGCGTGCACTCGACCTCGCGACCGAAGTGAACACGCTGAACAAGACACTCGGCAACGTTGGCGTGACGGTGAAGCCGGCCGAGGCGTACGGCGCCTGGGAAGGCGTCGTGCCGCCCGCGATACTCAACGATGTCGTCGCCGCCATGGAAGCCGGCGAGGTGCCGGCGCTCTTCGTGCGCGGCGCGAACCCCGTCTACAGTACGCCGGCCGGGCTGGGTTTTGCCGCGGCGGCGGCGAAGGTGCCGTTCAAGGTGTCGTTCTCGTCACTGCCCGATGAGACCACCGCGCTGTGCGACCTCATTCTTCCCGACCACCACGCGCTCGAGAGCTGGGGCATTGCCGAGCCGGTGAAGGGAACGCTGGGGCTGCAGCAGCCGACGATGGACCCGGTCTTCAACACGCGCTCCAGTGCCGACGTGCTGCTCTCCTCACTGACGCCGTTGCCGTGCTTTTCCTGTCCGGTGGACCCGGCAGAAGAGAAGCGGCACGCCGCCGATGTTGCGCAGTTCCCGCCTGACTACCGTGGGGTGGTAGCCGCACACATTGGCGGAAACGGCCAGCTTCAGGGTGCGCTGCCCACGGGCCTGCTCGCCGGTTCGCTGCCGGTTCGCGTGGCGCCCGTGGCGAAGATCATGAAGCCGGCGAGCGCCGGCGAGGCGAATGGCGATTTTTACCTGGCGACATACGCCAACCTGCTGATGGGCGACGGGCGAGGGGCGAACAAGCCGTGGTTGCAGGAACTCCCGGATCCGGTCACGAAGATCTGCTGGCAGACCGTCGTGGAGATGCATCCGGAGACCGCGAAGAAGCTGGGCGTGGAGCGCGGCGACCATGTGACGGTGAAGACCGTCGCCGGCGAAGTCACCGCACCAGCCTTCCTGTACATCGGCGTGCGACCCGACACCGTGGCGGTCATGGTGGGCCGTGGTCAGACGGCCGGCGGGGGCCACGCCGCGGGGGGGGGGGCGAAAAG
>ORMF011553376.1_pt1 | contig 10915 bp, 14 predicted proteins | sample 1779871 | NCBI WGS metagenome assembly ORMF01 (sample SAMEA104232316, study PRJEB22302) | groundwater metagenome | biome: forest; feature: aquifer; material: groundwater | place: USA | collected 2011-08-07 | depth 5.4 m
ACGTCGGTGCGCTTGTCGGCGCCGATGACCTTGGCCTTGAATTCGCGTTTGTCGGTGAGGCGCACCGTGATCTCGTCTGCGCCCTCCACTACGTGCGCGTTGGTAAGTATGTATCCGTCGACACTGATGATGAAGCCCGAACCGAGCGAGCGGGTCGAAAATTCACGCGGTGTCTGGCCTGGATTCTGCGGCATGAAGCGCCGGAAGAACTCGAAGAACGGGTCATCCTCGTCCAAATGCGGCATTTGCGGCATGTTCGCGCGTTCGCGCACGTTCTGCGCGGTGCTGATGTTGACCACGGCCGGCCCTTGTTTTTCCACCAATTCGGTGAAATCCGGCAGATCGCGCGCCTGGGCAACGACACCCAGCGGGAGCAACAGGAGCCATAGCAGCAGGATTCTTCGCATAGTTACTTTCCCTCTCGTGTTTGTGGGGTGCTACAGAAAACCGGAGCGCAGATCCGCGCGCACCGCGAGCACTCGATCAAGGCTTGCGGTATTCCACCGAATCGGCGATCTTCTTCACGCTTGCGGCAGGGGCTTCTCCGACCACGGTGACCAGGTGCTCGGCGACCTGCCGGCTGAAAATGTTGATTGCGCCCTGGCGCGACAGCCCCAGCTGCGGCGATGATATCTTGTTGGCCATCGGCTCGATGAACACCGAGACCGCGGCGAGGCCGTCGGAATAGACCACATGTCCGATTTCGCTGGAGCCGCCCTGGGTGCGCTTCATTTCGGTCACTTTTCTGAAGCCGGGGAGGTCCGGGTTGATGGACCAGCCGGATGCGGCGAGACTGGTCGCCACGGCGCCGGAGTTCTGGACGCGCCAGTCGCGGGACTTGGCCAGGAATCTGGACTTGAGTTCGCCCTGGTCGATCTTGCCGCCGATCGCGATCTGGGTGAAAGCGAACTGCTCCACCCCCTCGTTCCTGTCGTTGAAGGTCTGCGACTTGAGCAGCATGCCGGTGTTGGTATCGGCCCACAGCTTGTGGCCGTAACGCATCTTGTCTTTAGGCTGAAGCACGATCGCCTGGCACTGGTAGCCGGCGATGCGCTCGATCCGCCCTTTGGTCACTGCGTAATGCTCGCTGATGTCCTGCAGGTTTGCCGAGAGCAGCACCGGAAAGACCCTGCGGTCGGTCTGCCTGTCGATCTTCACCGTCATGCTGCCGGGAAGGTAGCACTTCACCTCGTCGCCGCTGCGCACGATCTCGCGCGGCTGGCCGTCCAGCGTCTCCAGCCGCTCGATCGCACCACGCGGCCCGGCGACATGGACGATGCGCGAGGTTTCCGCCTGGTCGCCGCTGCGATAAACGAAAGTTCCGGTGTAGTTCAGCGTCTGCGTAGCCGTGTGGATGCGCTGCAGCCACGACAGGGCGTCACCTTCGGCCCACGCGAGCTGAGCCGACAGCGCGAGCAGCAGCGCGGCCAGGACTCTCATCGACGCACGGCGCTCCGCTCTTCGGCTACGGTGCGCACATAGGGTGCAACGCCCTGCATCGCGCTGCTGGGGGAATAGCGCTGGTGGGCGAGCAGGTAGTCGTTGGCCCCCTCGCCGGCAGGCACCGGAACCGGTTTGACCTCGGGCGCGGAGACGGCGGCAAGCTGCGGCGCGTCCGGTTGTCCACCAGGCAGCACCATCCAGCCGACGAAGGCGACCGCCGCGATGCTCGCAGCCACAGACAGGACCTTCCAATGCAGTTTCTCGGCGAAATTGCTGCGCCGCGGCGCAAGCACCGTGGGTTCGGCATCGAGACGGGCGCAGATCTTGGCGCATAGATCCGGTCCCTGTACGCCGCGCAGGGCGTCTCCGATCAGGTGGTAGTAGTCCCAACCCGCGCGCAACCCGGGATCCCGGCTGAGTTGCGGCAGCAGCGGACGGGCCTGCTCGGCGCTCAATTCGCCATCCATCCAGGCTGACAGATTCTCTTTCATGGCATCACCATCTCTTGTCTTTGGCTATGTCCAGCATCGGTCGCAGCTCTTCGGCAATCGCCTCGCGCGCCCGGAATATGCGCGACCGCACCGTGCCGATCGGACAGTTCATGATCTTGGCGATATCCTCGTAGCTCATGCCTTCGATCTCGCGCAGCATGATCGCGGCCTTCAGTTCTTCAGGCAGCCGATCCATGCTTTGGTTCACTGTTTGCGCGATCTGCTTGCTCATCAGCAGATTCTCCGGCGTGTTGAGGTCGCGCAGCTGTTCGCTGTCGTCGAACCCTTCCGCTTCTTCCGAGTCGTAGTTGGTTGTGGTCGGCGCGCGCCGGCCCATCGATGCGAGGTAATTCTTGGCGGTATTGATGCCGATCCGGTACAGCCAGGTGTAAAAGGCGCTGTCGCCCCGGAATGAAGGCAATGCGCGGTAGGCCTTGATGAAAGCCTCCTGAGTCACATCCTGAACCTCGCCCGGATCGCGGATGAAACGCGATAGCAGACGCCCAAGCTTGCGCTGATATTTGCTGACCAGCAGTTCGAATGCATGCTTGTCGCCCTGTTGCGCACGCTCGACCAGTTGCTGGTCAATGTCGCGCTCACTCATGCGCCGCCCTTCCCTGGAGCCCTGAGGCTGTTCTTTGTTTGTCCCGCTCAGGCAAGTCCCAGTATAACCCAACTGCTCCGGCGCCCGCGGAAACGCGCTCCCCGGGACGAAGTCGAGCTCGAGCATGTCGATGGGCGCCGCGCCGCAACCGGAAAATTTCAATCCTCACCTCGCGCACCTGGGACGATCCTGATCTGACCGCCAGGAGCGGGTAAAGTTCACGCCCGTTTCAAGCGCCAGCGCAGCCAAGTGCGCAGCCGGCGCAGCTCCTCAGCCGCGGCAGAATCCGGCAGCAGCACCAGGGAACGCTCGCGCCGGCCGCTTGCGCCAAGGTTGACCAGTACCAGCCAGTTGGAAGCGTAGCTGCCGGGCAGTATTTCGGCCTCGTGCCACTCACCGGATGCGTCCTGCCAGCGGGGTGCGCCGTGTTCACTGAGTTCCAGCGCGCGCGCGGCCCGGCCGCCCCACTGCAATGCCTGCGCAAGCTGCGAGGCTCCGGCGAGGACAATGCCTATCGCCACAGGCGCGAAAGCCAGGACAGGCAGGCTGATCCAGGCGCACATCAGCGCCGCGCCCGCCATCAATGCCAGAACCAGGGCGAGAAGACGGGACGGTTCGAGCTTGACGGTGAGCTTGTCGGTCAAACGCGGCCGAAGATCAGGGTGCCGTTGGTGCCGCCAAAGCCGAAGGAATTCGACAGCGCGACGTGTATTTTCATCTGGCGTGCCGTATTCGGTACAAAGTCCAGGTCGCACTGCGGATCCTGATTGAAGATATTCATCGTCGGCGGCGCGACCTGCTGGTGAATCGCCAGCGTGGAAAACACGGCCTCCACGCCGCCCGCCGCGCCGAGCAGATGCCCGGTCATGGACTTGGTCGAACTGATCGCGACCTTCTTCGCGTACGCGCCGAGGCTGCGCTTTACTGCGGTGGTCTCCGCAATATCCCCCAGGGGGGTCGAGGTGCCGTGGGCATTGATGTAATCCACCTGGTCGGCATTCAGGCGCGCGTTGCGAAGCGCGCTGTTCATGCAGCGCGCCGCACCTTCGCCGTCCTCGCGTGGAGCGGTCATGTGGTGGGCGTCGCCGCTCATGCCGTAGCCCGCGAGTTCGGCGTAGATCTTCGCCCCGCGCGCCTTCGCATGTTCGTATTCTTCCAGCACCAGCACCCCCGCGCCCTCGCCCAGTACAAAGCCATCACGGTCGCGGTCCCAGGGACGGCTGGCGGTGGCCGGGTCGTCGTTGCGGGTCGAAAGCGCGCGCGCCTGGGCGAAGCCGCCCATGGCAAGTTCCGTGACCACGGCCTCGGCGCCGCCGGCGACCATCACATCGCAATCTCCGTATTCGATCAGGCGCCCGGATTCTCCGATGCAGTGCGTCCCCGTGGTGCACGCGGTGACCATGGCGAGGTTCGGGCCTTTCAGGCCGTATTTGATCGAGAGATTCCCCGAGATCATGTTGATGATGACGCTCGGGATGAAAAACGGCGAGATCTTGCGCGGCCCACCCGCAAGCAGCTCCCTTTGGGTCTGCTCGATCAGCTGCAGACCGCCAATGCCCGAGCCGATATTGACGCCGATACGCCCGGCGTTCTCGGGCGTGACCTGGATGCCGCAATCGCGGATCGCCTGGATCCCCGCCGCCATGCCGAAATGGATGAAGGTGTCCATGTGGCGCGCTTCCTTGCGCTCCAGGTATTGGGCGAGGTCGAAACCTTTCACCTCCCCCGCGATCCGGCAGGTCAGCCGCGACGCATCGAAGTGGCTGATTTTGGTGATGCCGGAATTGCCGGCAAGGATGTTGGCCCAGGCCTCGGCAACGCTGTTACCTACCGGGGAGATAATGCCCAATCCGGTGATCACGACTCTGCGGCGGGACAAATTTGCTCCGGAAAAAGGCGCGCTGGCCGCTCGAAATCAGGCTTTCTTGGGGTGGCTGTTGACGTAGTCGATCGCCTGTTGGACGGTGGTGATTTTTTCGGCGTCTTCGTCGGGAATTTCGGTCTCGAATTCCTCCTCCAGGGCCATGACGAGCTCGACCGTATCGAGCGAGTCGGCGCCCAGGTCATCGATGAAGGAGGACTCGTTCTTTATTTCTGCCTCGTTTACGCCCAGTTGCTCGGCGACGATTTTCTTGACACGTTGATCGACATTTTCCATTTAATACTCCTTCCTTCTTTTTTAGCTTCGAAAACAGCGGCCCATTTTACCAAGTTTCACCGCCGGGCGTTTGAAAATTCGGCTCTCATACCATGTACATGCCGCCGTTGACATGCAATGTCGCGCCGGTGATGTAGCCCGCCTGCGGCGAGGCCAGGAACACCACAGCCGCGGCGATATCCTCGGCTTTGCCCAGCCGAGCGAGCGGGATCCGGCTGAGAATCGCCTGTCGCTGCTGCTCGTCCAGCGCGCGCGTCATGTCGGTGTCGATGAAGCCCGGCGCGACGCAGTTCACGGTGATGTTGCGGCTGGCGATTTCCTGCGCCAGCGCCCGTGCCAGTCCGGCGATGCCGGCCTTGGCCGCGGCGTAATTGATCTGCCCCGGGTTGCCCGAACTGCCGACCACCGAAGTGATGTTGATGATGCGGCCGGTTCGCGCCTTCATCATTCCGCGCAGCACGGCACGCGACAGGCGGAACACCGATTTCAGATCGGTGTCGATCACCGCATCCCATTCGGTCTCCTTCATGCGCATGGCCAGGTTGTCCCGGGTGATGCCGGCATTATTGACCAGAATGCCGACCGCGCCGAATTCCTGCTCGATCGCCGCCACCAGCGCTTCGATGGCGGCGCCGTCGTTCACCTCGAGCACCGCGCCTCTGCCGCCGACCTTGGCCTCGGCAAGATAATCGCCAATCGCCTTGGCGCCGGCCGCGGAAGTCGAAGTGCCGATCACTTTCGCGCCTTGCGCGCCCAGGCCGAACGCGATGGCCTTGCCTATGCCGCGCGTGGCGCCGGTTACCAATGCAATTTGTCCTTGCAGCATGATCACGCCTCCTTCAATTGGCCGACCCCGTGCTCGAGGCTGGTCCTGTCCGCCAGCGCGAGCGATTCCAGGCTGCTGTCGATGCGCTTGGTCATGCCCGCCAGTACTTTCCCGGGCCCGCATTCGGCGACATGGGTGATGCCCCGGGCTGCGAAAGCGCGGACCGTTTCCACCCAGCGCACCGGGTGGTAAGCCTGGCGCACCAGCGCGTCCTTGATCCGTGCCGGATCGCCGTAACTCGCCACGTCGACGTTGTTTATCACCGGCATGCGCGGCGCGTTGAAGGCGATGCCCTGCAGATATTGCTGCAGGCGCTCCGCGGCGGGCTGCATCAGCGCCGAATGGAAAGGCGCGCTCACCGGCAGCGGTAGCGCCCGCTTGGCGCCCTTGGCCCTGGCCGCGTCGCAGGCGCGTTTCACTGCCGCGGCATCGCCGGCGATCACGACCTGCCCGGGCGAATTGAAGTTTACCGCCTGCACCACCTCTCCTAGCGCAGCCTCGGCGCAGACCGCGCGCACCGCGTCTTCGTCCAACCCCAGAATTGCGGCCATGGCACCCCGTCCCTGCGGCACGGCTGCCTGCATCGCCTGGGCGCGAAAGCGTACCAGCGGCAGCGCATCGCGAAACGACAACACGCCTGCGGCCACCAGCGCGGTGTACTCGCCCAGGCTGTGGCCCGCGACCAACGCCGGCGCGACGCCGCCCAGGCTGACCCAGGCGCGATAAGCGGCGTAGCCCGCAATGAGCATCACCGGCTGCGTGTTGACAGTCAGATTGAGCTGCTCCGCCGGACCTTCGGCCATCAGCGTGCCGAGATCCTGACCGAGCGCATCGGAGGCCTCGGCGAGCACTTCGCGCACCGCCGCAATATCGCCGTAGGCCTGCATCATGCCCACCGACTGCGAACCCTGCCCGGGAAATACCATTGCGAGCTTCATCATCTGTGCTTAATCAACCAAAAAAATCACCACAAAGAATGCAGAGAAAAACGATTGAAATCAACCTTTGCGTCTTTGGCGTCGTTTGCGGTTTAGGTTATTTCATTACATGCGTACCAGGGTGGCACCCCAGGTGAAGCCGCCGCCCACGGCCTGCAACATGACTTTGTGGCCATGCCTGATGCGGCCGTCGCGTATCGCCACATCCAGCGCCAGCGGCACCGAGGCGGCCGAAGTGTTGCCGTGCGTGTCCACGGTCACGATCAGCTTTTCCGGCGGCAGACCCAGCCGCTTCACCGTCGACTCCAGGATGCGAAGATTGGCCTGGTGCGGAATCAGCCAATCGATATCTGCGACCTGCTGGCCGCATTTCGCCAGGGTTTCGCGCGCCACCTCATTGAGCACGCGCACTGCGAACTTGAACACCGCCGGTCCGTCCATGCGCAGGAACGGATCACCAGTCACCTTGCCGTCGCAGACGTTGCCGGAAACGGACAGAACGCGGGCGTAGCTGCCGTCGGCGTGCAGGGCACTCGCCATGATGCCGGGCTTCGCGTCCGCCCTCAGTATCACCGCTCCGGCGCCGTCGCCGAACAGCACGCAGGTACCGCGATCGTTCCAGTCGAGGATGCGCGAAAACACCTCCGCACCGACCACCAGGGCGCAGCGGTGCTGGCCCGAGCGGATGAACAGGTCGGCCATGGCCAGGGCGTAGACGAAGCCGCTGCAGACCGCCTGCACGTCGAAGGCCGGGCAGCCCTTGATGCCGAGCTTCGCCTGCAGCAGACAGGCGGTGCTGGGAAAGACGTAGTCGGGAGTCGAGGTGGCGAGGATGATGAGGTCGATATCCTGCGCGGCGATGCCCGCGCTGGCAATGGCGGCCTTGCTCGCCTCCAGGGCAAGACTGCTCGAGGTTTCCCCCGTTTCCGCGATATGCCGCTGGCGGATGCCGGTGCGCGTGCGGATCCACTCGTCCGAGGTATCCAGGCGCCGCGCCAGGTCGTCGTTGGTAACGACATTGCGCGGCAAATAGCTGCCGCTGCCTATGATGCTGGAATAGATCACGCCGCTTCCACAGTATGATGGCCTGCTGCTGCCAGGCGTTGGGAAATGCGCTGCAGTACACCCTCGCGCACTTCATCGAATGCGCGCTCGATCGCATTCTCGAACGCGAAACTGTCGGCCGAACCGTGGCTTTTCACCACGATGCCTCTGAGGCCGAGCAGACTGGCGCCGTTGTAGCGCGCCGGATCCACCCGGCGTTTGAACGCAGAGAGCACGGGCACGGCCATGACGCCGCAAAGATGAGTGAACCAGTTGCGCTTGAATTCATCGGTGAGGAAGGCGCGCAGCATCTTGGCCAGGCCTTCGGCGCTCTTGAGGGCGACATTGCCGACGAAACCGTCGCACACCACCACATCCGTAGTGCCCTTGAAGATGTCGTCGCCTTCGACGTTGCCGTAAAAATTGAGGCCGCTCGCGCGCAGCAGTTCGGCCGTTTGCTTCACCACTTCATTGCCCTTGATTGCTTCCTCGCCGATGTTGAGCAGTCCGATGCTCGGGCGTTCCTTGTGCTGCATGGCCGATACCAGCATGGCACCCATGATGGCGAACTGCAACAAATGTTCGGGCGTGCAGTTGACGTTGGCGCCCAGGTCGAGCACGCAGACTTCGCCTTTGAGGGTGGGCAATATACCAGCGATGGCGGGACGGTCGATTCCTGGCAGGGTCTTGAGCACGAAGCGCGAAATGGCCATCAGTGCGCCGGTATTGCCGGCGCTGACGCAGGCGTGCGCTTCGCCGCTTTTGACCAGATTGACGGCAACGCGCATGGACGAGTCCTTCTTGCCGCGCAGCGCCGACGCGAGCGTCTCGTCCATGCCCACCGCTTGGCTCGCATGATGCACGCGCAAGTGCGAGCCCGGCGCGGCGTGGTGCGCGCGCAATTCGGTTTCGATCGCTTCCTGCAGCCCGACCAGCACGATATTGCCACGCGGGTGCGACTTCTGGAAATCGAGCGCGGCAGGAACGGTCACGCTGGGACCGTGATCGCCCCCCATGCAATCGATGGCTACCGTGGTGTCCATGTAGTTATAGCGGTAGTCAAACCGGCCTGCTACCGGGCAAACGGACGTGCTGCCCGTTCGCTATGCGCCAAGTGCGCCTATTCGCCTTTGGCGTTGACGATTTTCTTGCCACGATAATAGCCGCTGGGGCTGATATGGTGGCGCAGATGCACCTCGCCTGTCGTTGGTTCGACTGCCAGGGACGGGTTGGTGAGGAAGTCGTGCGCGCGATGCATGCCGCGCTTCGAGGGCGACTTCTTGTTCTGTTGAACTGCCATGTCTATACTCCTTACCTGTTCAATTTTCTCCGGCCGGCGAGCGCCTGAAAAGCCGAGGGCTCAGCGTTCGCTCCCAACCCTGCTGCTGCGCTGCATTGCTCATGCTTGGGCACCATGGGCAAAGCGAGCAAAACTTCGTCTTCCACCAAAGCCGCAACGCTCATTTCGCGGCCGGCCACCACGCGCTCAATGTCGTCATCGGCCGCCGTGATTTCGGCCTCGCTCGAGGCGAACTCCAATTCCGCGTCAAGGTGCAGGAGCAAATCCAGGCTACCAAGACAGCGCTGGCATTGCAGGCGCACACTGCCGTCCACCGCCAGCTTGAGCCCTGGCTTGCCGCGCTCGTTGATTTCACCGGTCAGGACAAAATCGAGGACCGAACCCGAACACCCGGATTGGGCGAGCCGCGGCAGGGATTCCATGCCTAGCTGCCCCTGGAGCACCGCCGCGTTGCGGACAAACGCCAGGCCATCAATGGCCGCCGGTTGCAACATAAGGCAGGCATGATATTATTTTTACCCTCCACTGTCAAAGGAAAAACAAAATTTTCAACGCCTTGCTGAGGTTTTGGATATTGTGGGCGCTGGCCGTTCCGGCCGCCGCCCAGGTGTATAAATGGGTGGACGAAAAGGGCACAACCCATTACGGCGAACATCCACCGCAGGGCAGAAAGGCGCAGGAGGTGGAGCAGCACCTGGCCAAACCGGACCCGGCGCCCAGAAAAGCCGACCAGCCAAACTGGAAGGAAAAGGACCTGGAGTTCCGCAGCCGCCGCATCGAAACCGAGCAGGCAGAGGCCAAGCGCAAGCAGCGGGAGGATGCGCAGCGTCAAACCTGCAACCAGGCGCGCGACCAGCTCGGGCAGATGAAATTGGCGCACCGGCTGTACCGCCTGGACGACAAGGGCGGGCGCGTGTTTCAAAGCGACGAGGAGCGCAGCGCTTCGATCGCGCGGCTGGAACAGCTGGTCTCAGAGCGTTGCCGCTAGCAGGTTCCCGAAAAAAGAGCCGGGCGGTGTCTTGTTCAGCAATTTCGCGCAAATCCGTGGTTAAATCCGGTCCCATATGCAACCGACACCCCAGATCGTTCTCGCCTCGACCTCGAAATACCGCCGCGAGTTGCTCGCCCGGCTGGGTCTGCCCTTCGACGTCGCCTCACCGGACGTGGACGAGAGTCCGCTGCCGCGCGAGACGCCGCAGGACACCGCGCCGCGCCTGGCCGAAGCCAAGGCGCGCGCAGTGGCGGCGCGCTTTCCCCGGGCCATCGTCATCGGTTCGGACCAGGTCGCCGTGCTCGATGGAACAATGCTGGGCAAGCCGGGAAATCACGCCAATGCCGTGCGTCAGCTCAAGGCCATGCGCGGCAAGGAAGTGATGTTCCACACCGCATTGTGCCTATGCAATGCCGCCAGTGGACAGGCCGAGACGCGGGTTGTGCCTTATTGCGTACGCTTTCGCGCTTACAGCGACACGCAGATCGAGCACTACCTTCGGCGCGAGCAGCCCTACGACTGCGCCGGCAGCGCCCGCTACGAGGGCCTGGGCATTGCGCTCATCGCCGAAATGCGCGGCGACGATCCCAATGCCCTGATCGGACTGCCGCTGATCGCGCTCATCGAAATGCTCGCCGCGCAGGGCGTGAGCGTTCTGTAAATGGCCCGCTGACCATGGCGGCCGGCACGCTGTTTCTCATTCCGACCACGCTCGGGAACAGCACGCTTGCCGCAGTCATTCCGCAGGAGGTGCTGCAGCGCGTGCGCACACTGGACTACTTCGTCGCCGAAAATTCCAAGACCGCGCGCGCCTATCTGAAGCGGGCCGGCACGTCGAAACCGCTGCAGGAACTGCACATCGCCACCCTGAACCAGCATACGCCGGATGAGGCCATCGCCGACATGGCGGCGCCGTTGCGGGCCGGACAGGACGTGGGCGTGATGTCTGAGGCGGGCTGCCCCTGCATCGCCTACCCCGGCGCGAAACTGGTGCTGTACGCGCACCGGCACGCCATCCGGGTCATACCTCTGGTCGGCCCCTCCTCCATTCTGCTCGCGCTCATGGCCTCCGGACTGAACGGACAGAGTTTCGTATTTCACGGCTATCTGCCCGCGGCGG
>ORMF011272550.1_pt1 | contig 10914 bp, 9 predicted proteins | sample 1779871 | NCBI WGS metagenome assembly ORMF01 (sample SAMEA104232316, study PRJEB22302) | groundwater metagenome | biome: forest; feature: aquifer; material: groundwater | place: USA | collected 2011-08-07 | depth 5.4 m
AATAATTTGAAAGTCCAAGTATGTCGTGAAGTACTTGAATTTGGCCGTCACAGTGAATACCTGATGCAATCCCGATTGTTGGTATGTCTATTGTCTCAGTGATTCGTTTTGCTGCGTCGATTGTTACTCCTTCCAGAACAATAGCAAAAGCCCCTGCATCGCGGACAGCCATTGCGTCAACCATTAGCTGTTCGGCTTCTTCGTCAGTCCTACCTACAATTTTGTATCCGCCTTCAGCATAAACACGTTGAGGTAAAAGTCCAATATGAGCACATACTGGAATCCCACATCTTACCATTGCCGTAATCGTTTCAGCCATTGTTTTGCCACCTTCTATTTTTACAGCATCCACCATGCCTTCTTGAAGAAATCGTGCAGCATTTGTTATAGCTGATTCAATTGATTTTTGATAGCTGCAAAATGGCATATCACCTACTATAAAAGTATTTGGAGCCCCACGGACAACAGCTCCGCAATGATGAAGACATTGTTCAATAGTAACGGGTATAGTGGTATTATATCCAAGTACAGTCATTCCTAATGAATCACCTACTAATATTAGATCCATGCCGGCATTTTCAGCTATTTGTGCAGTAGGAAAATCATAAAGACTTATGGTTGCAATTTTCTCGCCTTTTTTTTTCTTAAGTTTGAAATCTCTTACGTTTAGCTTTTTCATATTTGTTCCCATTCCGTTAATTGCAAGATGCTGTTTTAAAGATTTAGCAGCTAGACAACCTAAAATCCAATATTGTTTTTTATAAATTATTAGCACCGTCGGTGTATAAATAAAAATAAGTGCGTAATATCGCTGTAATTTTTTATAAATCAAATTTTAAGATAAAAATCTATTAAAATATAAAATAGCAAGATAATTGTATCTCGTGTTTGAATAAGTGTAAAGGTAGAATTTGAAAAATGAACCGCTCGAACAAGAAAGACTTGAAATTTCTCAAAAGTGCTGTATTTGTTATAGCTCAAATTTGCGGTTAATCCGCTTTACAAGGAAGGGGTATAATTATGAGAATTAGAAGAAAATCAAATCACAGACTAGGAAAAGACCTCAGAGGAAACAGGTTTGTATACATAGTCTATAGTGTAGGTATTTGGAAAGGCAAAGAGTGGATAGAAAAGAAAATCTATGTAAATAATAGATTTAAGATTAAAGCCAGATCCTTTGAAAAACTTCAACAGATGATAACTCAGGCTATTGCGGCTTAAAAATTAGATGCCGTTTTTGTTTTTTGAAAAACGGCATGTTTCTACTTATCCAACAGTAATATTAATTCCTTATAAGCGGAATAATATGTTGTTGGATTTTTTTTGTTCTACACTTTGCAGACATTTTAATTTACCTTAAATTTGAAAAATGTGCCGTTTAACAGCATATTACATCTTTAAGTTTCGTTTTTCTCAACAATTGTAATTAACTATAAATGTTTAAAGAAAGGTTTCAAACAATGAGTATCAAAATCGGTATTAATGGTTTTGGAAGAATTGGACGTCTAGTTTTTAGAGCAGCTTTAGATCGTAAAGATGTAGAAGTTGTAGGTATAAACGATTTGCTTGATGTTGATTATATTGCGTACATGCTGAAATATGACTCAGTTCATGGTAAATTTAAAGGTCAGGTTGAAGTTAAAGACGGACATCTTGTTGTAAACGGCAAGAAAATTCGTGTAAGTGCTGTAAAGAATCCTGCTGATTTAAAATGGAATGAAATTGGTGCTGATTATATAGTTGAATCAACTGGTCTTTTCCTTACTAAAGAAACATGCGAAGCTCATATCAAAGCAGGTGCAAAAAAAGTTGTGATGTCAGCTCCTTCAAAGGATGATACTCCTATGTTTGTAATGGGCGTAAATCATAAAACAATGAAAGCTTCAGATACAATTGTATCAAATGCTTCATGTACGACTAACTGTCTGGCTCCTTTAGCTAAAGTTATTAATGATAAATTTGGCATTGTAGAAGGCTTGATGACTACAGTTCATGCTACAACAGCTACGCAAAAAACAGTTGACGGTCCATCTATGAAAGATTGGAGAGGTGGACGTTCATGCATGACTAATATTATCCCATCTTCAACAGGTGCAGCAAAAGCAGTAGGCAAGGTTATTCCTTCATTAAAAGGTAAATTGACAGGTATGGCTTTCCGTGTTCCTACAGCTGACGTATCTGTAGTAGATTTAACATGCCGCCTTGAAAAAGGTGCTTCATATGAAGAAATAAAGAAAGCATTGAAAGAAGCTTCAGAAGGCGAACTTAAAGGAATTCTTGCATACACTGAAGATGAAGTAGTTTCATCTGATTTTATAGGCGAAGTTCATACTTCTGTATTTGATGCCAAAGCAGGCATAGCTCTTAATGATAAATTTGTTAAACTTGTTGCTTGGTATGATAATGAATGGGGATATTCAAATAAAGTTGTAGATTTAATTTGCCATATGGCAAAAATTTAATCTCTGCGGAATATTTCGCATTTTATATAGCAAGATGTATTTATACCCATAACTAATTGGTTTTAGAAAAACTCACATTAAATCTGAGTCAGTTTTATCGTAAATTAACCAATTTTTGGGATACCTTTGGTATAATTTATGCCTCATGGCATTAAGTATAGTTTTTAAGCCCGAAGAGATTAAAAATCTTCGGGTTTTTTTAATTAAAGAAATAAATAGTGGAGATTGGGAAAATGAGTCTTTCAAAAAAAACAGTTAGAGATATAGATCTTAAAGGTAAAAGAGTTGTAATGCGTGTCGATTTTAATGTGCCTATAAAAGATGGCAAAATTAAAGATGATACTCGAATTAGTGCAGCCGTACCTACTATAAAATATATTTTGGATAAAGGGGCATCTTTGGTGCTTTTGAGTCATCTTGGACGTCCTGACGGTGAAAAAAAAATGGAATTTTCTCTGGCACCTACAGCTGTCAAACTTCAGGAGCTTTTAGGGAAAAAGGTTATCATGGCTGATGACTGCATTGGTGAAAAAGTTGTAAAAATGGCTCAATCTTTAAAGCCTGGTGAAGTAATGGTTTGTGAAAACACTAGGTTTTACAAAGAAGAAGATATGAAAGCCAAGACTGAAGAGCAGAAGGCTGAACAGGACAAGTTTGTAAGAGAGTTGGCTAAACTCGGGAATGTTTATGTAAATGATGCCTTTGGCACCGCTCACAGGGCACATGCATCTACAGCATTAATCTGTAAATATGTAAGACCATCTGTTGCAGGTTTCCTCATGGAAAAGGAGATAGAATATTTAGGTCAGGCTGTCGAAAAGCCAAAAAGACCTTTTATTGCTATTATCGGCGGAGCTAAAGTTTCTGGAAAGCTAGAAGTCCTTAAATATCTTATGAGCAAAGTTGATGCAATTCTTATCGGCGGTGGAATGGCATATACATTTTTGAAAGCTCAAGGATATAGAGTGGGTAATTCTCTGGTAGAAGAAGATTTGATAGAAACAGCTAAAGAAACACTTAAACTGGCAAAAGAAAAAAATGTTAACTTTATGCTGCCTGTAGATAATGTAACAGCCGATAAATTTGATAATTCAGCTTCAATAAAAACAGTTTGCAATGATGTAGAAGACGGCTGGATGGCACTTGATATTGGTCCAAAAACTGTGGCAGCATATTCTGAAGTAATATCTAAGGCCAAAACTATAGTTTGGAATGGTCCAATGGGCTGCTTTGAAATGTCTAATTTTGCCAACGGAACTATGGCTATATGCAGAGCTGTTGCAGATAGTGATTCCGTAAGTATTATTGGTGGCGGCGATTCAGTTTCGGCTGTCAACAATAGCGGTTTGGCTGATAAGATGAGCCATGTTTCCACTGGTGGCGGTGCTTCACTTGAATATCTTGAAGGCAAAGTTTTGCCTGGTGTAGCAGCATTGGATAATAAATAACAGCCATGAGTCTACAATAAAGCTAAGGCATATTTTTTACTAATTATAGCTGCAAGATGATATTGAACTCTTACAGCTTTTTTGCAAAAAGGGGGTATATGAATAATCTTGAATGGTGGAAAACGTGCATAATTTATCAGATCTATCCTAGATCATTTATGGATTCAAACAATGATGGAATAGGCGATCTTAAAGGAATTGAAAATAAACTTGATTATCTAAAAAAAATCGGAGTCGATGCCATTTGGATCTCACCTTTTTATCCCTCACCAATGCATGATTTTGGGTATGATATTTCGGATTATAAGGGAATTCATCAAATCTTTGGAACTATGAATGATTTTGAAGATCTACTTTCAAAATCACATAAATTAGGGATAAAATTGATAATTGATTTTGTGCCTAATCACACATCTGACGAACATCCATGGTTTGTGGAAAGTAGAAAATCTAAAAATAACCCATTTAGAGATTTCTATATTTGGAGAGATCCTGCTCCTGATGGCGGACCTCCCAATAATTGGTTGAGTTACTTTGGTGGTTCAGCTTGGGAGTATGATGACCAAACTAAACAATATTATCTTCATCAATTCGTAAAACAACAGCCAGATTTGAATTACCAAAATTCAAAAGTATTAGAAGAGATGCTTAGTGTACTTGATTTTTGGCTTGCTAAGGGGGTGGACGGAATAAGAGTTGATGTCATTTGTAACATGTGGAAAAACCCAGAATTTCCTAACGAAAAGCTGAATAGACGTTGGAATGGGAAATTCCCATATGAAAGATTTGAAAGAAAATATTCTTCAAATACGAGAGAAGTTCACGATATCATACGTCGATTTCGAGAAGTGTTAAATAGATATTCAGACAGAGTTATGATAGGAGAGACATATCTTCCATTTAGGGAATTGATAAAATATTACGGGAAAAATGGAGATGAATGTCATCTGCCTTTTAATTTTCACTTATTGACAACGCCTTGGAAAGCTTCAGCTGTGAGAGAGGTTGTTGACCATTTTGAAGATATGTTGCCAAATGGATGCTGTCCAAGCTATGTTTTAGGGAATCATGACAGACAAAGGCTTGTTACAAAAGTGAAAAGTGAAGAACAAAGCAGAGTTGCATTGTTCATGTTGCTTACACTGCGTGGAACACCTACTGTTTATTATGGCGAAGAAATAGGGATGAAAAATGTTAAAATTCCGTTAAACATGATACAAGATCCGCCAGCTTTAAATATGCCTGAAATCGCCGATGACGTGGGGCGGGATCCTGTTCGCACTCCCATGCAGTGGAGTGCATCGTCAAATGCAGGATTCTCTGCAAAAGGGGTAAAAACGTGGCTGCCTATTGACGATGATTATAAAAAAATAAATGCCGAGATACTTTTCGCTGATTCAGCTTCAATTTTGAATATGTTTTCAAAACTTGTAAAGTTAAGGAAAAAATATCAAGCCCTTAATTCTGGTGATTATGTTTCTTTAAAATCTATATCTAAAAATATATATGCTTATCTGAGAACATACGGTACGGAAAGATTTCTTATTGTTTTGAATTTTTCAAAGAAATCATCAATGATAAATTTTGAAGAAATACTGAATTTGTCACGTGGAGAAATTTTGCTTTCTGCTAATATGTTGGAAAGCGGAATGGTTGATCTTTCATCCTTAATAGTTGAGGGGGATAATGGTTTTTTGATCAAGCTTTAGTTTTTACAGTGATTTTGTCGATTTTTGAAATAACTCCACTGTATAATTTTGTAAAAAATTTAAAATTAAGTGAAAAAATGCAAGAATAGTTTATATTAACCCTCAATTGTACTAATTTTATAGTTTCAAATCTAATATTTATCAATTCTATGGAGAAGATTATGCCTGGAAGAACACTTTTTATCGCTGGTAACTGGAAAATGAATAAAACAGCCGATGAAGCTGAAAAAACATTAGTTGAATTAAAGTCAAAAGTGGTTTCAATTGGCTCAAAAATTAAAATAGCTGTCTGCCCTGCATTTACCGCATTAGACAGAGCATCTAAAGTTATAAAAGGAAGTACTATAAAGCTTGGAGCTCAAGATGTTTCAATTTACAAATCTGGTGCTTATACAGGCGAAATTTCTGTAGAAATGCTTAAAGCTTTAAATGTAGAATATGTTATAGTAGGACATAGTGAAAGAAGACAATATCATAATGAGACTGATAAAATTGTAGCTGATAAGGCTAAGGCTGTTCTTAATGGCGGTCTTTTCCCTATAGTTTGTATAGGAGAAACGCTTGAAGAGCGTGAAGCTGGAAAAATGCCTTCAGTTATTACAACTCAGCTAAAGGGAAGTTTAAATAATATTTCGGAAACTGAAATTTTAAAAGTAACTATAGCTTATGAACCAGTTTGGGCTATAGGAACAGGGAAAACAGCTTCACCTGCACAAGCTCAGGAAGTTCATGCATTGATTAGAAAACTTTTAACTGAAAAGTATGGAGAAAAAATTGCTGAACAGATAATTATTCAGTACGGTGGTTCAGTAAAACCTGATAATGCAGCTGAACTTATGGGACAGAAAGATATTGATGGTGCTTTAGTTGGCGGAGCAAGCTTGGAAGCGGAAGCTTTTTCAGTGCTTATTTCAAAAGCCTTATAATAAAAAAGGAGAAATATGGGAATTTTAATTACTGTACTAACTGTTTTTGATGTGCTTATAGCACTTCTTATAATCGGCTTGGTTTTAGTTCAACAGTCATCTAGTGGTGGTGGTCTTGGAACTACTTTTGGTGGTGGTGGAAATGATTCGCTTTTTGGTGCACATGCAAGTTCGCACTTAACCAAAATTACTGTTGTTTGTGCTGCGATTTTTATATGCTTGACACTAGCACTTGCCATTATGGCAGCGCATAGACATAATGAGAGCAAATATTCCAATTTGAACTCTCTTTTGACTCAAAGTTCAAAGCCTGCAGTAACAGAACCTGTAAAAGCTGTTGAAGCTCCTGCGAAAGCAGTAACTGCACCTGTTGACGTTCATGCAGTTTTGCCTGTAAATAATTCAGTAAAAGCTAAGACTGTAGAGTCGACAACTGAAAAAACTGCTAAGTAACTGATGCTGCGCAAAATTTAAAATATGCGGCAAATGGAAATAAATTGAATTTTCTTGGTGTGAGATATAAATATTTTTTCACACAAAGACACGAATAAAATAGATAAAAAATCTCAGCGTTCTCGGCTTCTCGGCGGGAGATAAAATAATAAATAATAACTGCGTAAGGTCAGTTAAGTAAATTAATGTAAGCAAATTTAAGACTTTAATAATTCATGTACACTTGAATTTTGCGGTTTATGAAATATCTTAAAAGTCTTTTGTTTGAAATTAAAATAATTAGATATAATTTGGAAGGATTCTTTTATGGCTCATAAGAAAGGACAATCAAGTAGTAGAAACGGAAGAGATAGCAAACCTAAGTTTCTTGGTGTAAAAATATATGGTGGACAGGTAATTAAAGCTGGTTCTATTATAGTACGTCAACGCGGGACAAAATTTCACCCTGGCAAAAATGTAGGATGCGGACGTGACTTCACATTGTTTGCATTGCAAGATGGCGTTGTTAAGTTTAACAAGTCAAATAGAACTGTTAATGTAGTTGTTTCTTTATAAGAAATTGCTTAAAAATTTTATTCTTTAGCCCGGGTTCCTGGGCTTTTTTTTTAGGTGTGTAACGAAGCTATTTTTAAAATTGGCCGATTTGCGATAAAACTGATTCAGATTTGATGTGAGTTTTTCTAAAACCAATTAGTTATGGGTATAAGTTTTTCTAAAACCATTTTGTTAAAGGTGTAATTTATGTTTGTAGATAAAATTAGGATTACGGTCAAAGCTGGTGACGGTGGCGATGGATGCATGAGCTTCAGGAGAGAAAAGAATGTACCATTTGGCGGACCAAATGGAGGTGATGGCGGTTCTGGCGGAAATATTTTTATAGTTGCATCAACTAATGAACAAAGTTTAGTCGACTTTAAGTTTAAGCGTTTTTATCAGGGAGAACGAGGTGAACACGGCAGAGGCAGCGATCAACATGGCAAGTGCGGAAAAGATTTAATTTTGAAAGTTCCTGTTGGAACAATTATAAAAGATCTTGATAATAACAAAGAAGTTATTTTTGACCTTGATGAACCTGATAAAACGTATATTCTAGCCAAAGGTGGAAGAGGGGGCAGAGGCAATATACATTTCGCTACAAGCACAAATAGAGCTCCTAGGAAAAGGGAAGATGGAAAAGAAGGCGAAACAAAAAACATTGAATTTGAATTAAAAACTATAGCTGATGCCGGACTCGTTGGATATCCAAATGCTGGCAAATCCACATTTTTAGGGGCTGTTTCTTCAGCGAAACCAAAAGTCGCAGCTTATCCATTCACTACTTTGCATCCGATGGTTGGAACGATAGATTTTCCAGATTATTTCAGACTTACCATTGCTGATATACCTGGTTTAATTGAAGGCGCGCATGATAACATAGGTCTTGGACACAGCTTTTTGAAGCACATCGAAAGAACAAAAGTTCTTGTTTATGTTTTAGATATGTCTGGAAGAGAAGAGCGTGATCCACATGATGATTTTCTCTCATTAAAAAATGAACTTGAACTATACATGAAAGGACTTTCAACCAGACCTTTTATTGTTTTGGCAAATAAGATGGATCTCCCTGAATCTGAGGAAAATTTGGCACACTTTATAAAAGAAGAATGCAATGTGGAAGTCATACCGATAAGTGCTGCTAATAACGTCAATTTAGATACAGTTTTATCCACGCTTAAAACAAAAGTAGAACAAATAAAATCCACTGAAATCTATAACTGATTTTACGCAAAACTTGAACTTTGTGCCTTGGTGTGAGATAAAAATTAAATATTTTTTCACACAAAGCCACTAAGGTCGCTAAGAATAAAATAGATAAGAAGTTGCGAAATTATTAGAATGATAAATTTAAATCCTGGCTATTCTTTTCATTTTGATTGTGCGAGAATGAGTTGTATAATTTTTTAACATTTTCATTTATTATACTTTGATCCTTATCTTGTCCATTCAATATAGAATTATTTTCTCTCTCTATTGAAAAGTTTTCTGGAATATCGCGCCATTTATACTCTCGAGTTTTAATGTAATTCCATGCCTTTTTAAGTTTAGAGCCAGGGCTTTTAGAAACATTACTGCTGTAATTTTCGCCGATTTCCTTATAAGCGTGTTTGAATTCTACCGCTTCCGAAGCCATTCCTACCAACCCAGTAATGCTGCTTACATCGTTGAGAACTTGGCTTGTTTTTCCATCTGTAAATGATGATGCCTCTCCTGTACCAAATGATGTTCCTGTTGCTATCTGACCTATAACTATCGCTGTTTTTTTTATATTTCCTGTCTTAATTCCTAAAAATTTATTTTCCGTAGATACGCCGTTAAATGCCTCTTTAGCAAAATTCAAACCCGTTAACCAGCTTATTAATCCAGATGTATTTGATATAATTGCCAACGTATTGCTGTTTTTTGCTTGTGCGGCAAAGGCTGTAGCAGATGATGTAAAACCAGTTAAACTTGAAAGAGAAATAAGTAAAATTTCACCAATTTTAGCTTCAGGGTTCAATAAAGTAGATAGTGTTGAAAAAAGAGAGTTAATTCCTCCTGCCGCTCCCAACCCATTACTTATCCATCCTAGAATATCTTCCCAGTTGTGACCGGTTGGGTCTTCATTGCCGATTGGGTTGCCGTCGCAATAACCGTAGCGGTTGGCGAGGTCGTAGCTGTCCATCGAGATAAACTGCATAAGGGTAGGGGAGTAGTAGCGGGCGTTCAGGTAGTAAAGGCCTGATTCTTGGTCGTAGTAGTAACCGTCATATTGGAAGGGATTGGTGGCAATGCTCAGCGGCTGATTTGTTGATTTGGGTATTTGAGAATCTCCACCTGAGGTATAGTTAACTGGCTGACCGTATGCATTGTACTGCTGGGTGGAAGTGATATTTGTACCAGTGCTGTCTGTCTGGGCTATGACGTTTTTCCCATCGGTAAAGAGGCATTGGGTATCAAGTACGGTTTGGGTATTTACGTTTACAATCGTCCTTACGGTTCTGTCAAGGTACGTGCTCATGTCGCCGTTATTGTCTTCAGCGTTCATGAGAGTACTACCATTATAGAAATATGTGATTGTGCTAGTAGGCTGAATACTATCCACACCATGATATGCATCATGGCAGATGAATTTCGCAGATTGCACAGATTTGTAATGTATCGGTGCTGCCTGTGAAATACACGGTAAAAGCGTATAAAACGCCATTACCGCCACCATTAAAATTGAGTAATTTTTTCTCATTTTTTATTTTTTCAAAATTTATTGGTTCAGGTTAGTCAGTGATCAGCCTATTTAAAACATTATTTACAAACGAATGACAGTTGTATTCACCATAATTGTAATTTTTGGCATTCTCCGCTTCTTTTAATATTGCGTCATTAAATTTCACATTGTCAGGATCATTTAATTCAAATATTTTAGAATTGTCCTTTAAATGATTTATTTTTTGAATAGAGAAAAAATTGTTAATTTCCATTTTGGTAGCCACTATTCGATATGAAAGATGCTCGCCATAAGGCTTGAGTTGAGCAAGAATCTTAGAGCTATCCATGGGGGGACCTAAGTGGAAAATGTTAGATGTGTCAGATGAGTCGGTGCCATACAAATAAGAATGTCCGCCTAGGATGTCACTACCCTTTGTATGGTTTATAATTACATATTTTTTGTCTTTTTCAATTACTGTTTTATCTAGACATTTTAAATTATTTTTTTCTTTTATAGATTGAGGATCGATTATTTTTGATAAAATGTTTTCAGATTTTTTTAGTTCTGGCTGCAATTCTTCAGAAAGTTCACAATCTAAAATATCAGTAGTTTGAACAATGCTATTGGCAACATCTTCTATTATATCAAGAGGAGATGTACCGATGGCATTTCCACTCATTTGAATTGGATTTA
>ORMF012000085.1_pt1 | contig 10913 bp, 12 predicted proteins | sample 1779871 | NCBI WGS metagenome assembly ORMF01 (sample SAMEA104232316, study PRJEB22302) | groundwater metagenome | biome: forest; feature: aquifer; material: groundwater | place: USA | collected 2011-08-07 | depth 5.4 m
CTTCTCTCGATTGCTGAGACTGCTATAATGCTCACTAGGCCGTACAACAGGCTCAATGTGACCCAAAAGACGTAAACGCAAATCGAGCCAAGTCTCGGTCATCGTAGAAGGTAGTTTTGGACTTCTGAGACAGGCTCTGGGTGTCTGCCCTGGTTCCAACCCGATCATGCTAGAATAATAGGCGCATTTACAGTCCTAGATGGTCAGATGGCGATGATTAGGGCGCACACATAGGTGCGCCCCTACAAGTTATATATTTTAATTTGCATCACCAGTCTCTGGGAGAGGGTTAGGGTGAGGGGACTAAAAACTTGAAGATCGGAATAGACGCCAGAATAACGGGCTACCGAGAAGGCGGCATAGGCCGCTATGGCAGGTCCCTTGCCCAAGCTCTTGCCTCCATCGATACGACAGACCATTTCACTATATTCCAGAACTGGAGGCATAGAGAGTCCGTCCTTCCGGCCGGTAAGAACCTTGCTACCAGCCACCTGTTCACCCCACCACATCACCGGTGGGAGCAATGGACTCTTCCTCTAGAGCTTTTGCTTCACCGAGTAGACCTGCTCCACTCTATAGATTTTATCCCACCGTTTCGCCGCTTTTGCGCCTCTGTGATAACTGTCCACGACCTGGCTTTTGTAAGAATGCCGCAGATAATGACAGCAGATAGTCTGCGATATTACATGCAAGTAGGCAAGGCCGCCAAAAACACAGACGGCATAATAGCGGATAGCGAGGTTACTAAGAGAGATATCGTTGACCTGCTCGGCGTATCAGGCCGGAATATCGACGTTATATACCCCGGCATTGACAGCGGCTTTGCACCTTTGGATAAAGAGCAGGTACAGCAGTTTTGCCAGAGGAAGGGTCTCCCCTCCTCCTTTATGTTTTGGGTAAGCACTATAGAGCCTAGAAAAAACCTCGATGTATTGCTGGAGGCTATGTCTTTGATAAGTAACAAGCTCCCTTCGGAGAAGCGGACTCTAGTGGTCGTCGGCGCTCAAGGCTGGCTGTCTGACGACACGATGTCCAGATTGTCGGCTCTACAAAGCTCCGGAGACGCTATTTATCTTGGGCAGGTATCACAAGAAGACCTGTTGCATTTGTATAATGCAGCATGGGTGTTTATCTTCACTTCTCAATATGAGGGGTTCGGTCTTCCACCACTGGAGGCGATGGCTTGCGGCACTCCGGTTATCAGCTCAAATGCGCCCGCCATGCCCGAAGCGCTTGGAGAGGCTCCCCTGTACTTCCCTCACTCCGAACCTGATGCCCTGGCAGAAAGGATTTTGTCCCTTGCTGAAGATGAGTCTTTGCAAAAAGAGCTTTACCAGGCAGGACTAGAGCAGGCAGCCCGTTACACCTGGGATAATACAGCCCAGCAGACCCTGGAAGTCTACCATAAGGCTTATCGTGGGAGCCGTTCTGATCATAGCAAAAGGACCAAGGCATGAAGCTCCTCTTCATTACTCCTCAAATACCCTTTCCACCCAAGAGCGGAGGTGCAATCCGCAGCGCTAACATAGTCCTCAGTCTTGCTAAAGAGCATGATACCAAGGTTTTTGCTTTGGGTGGACCTGAAGGCCATAAGATAATAGAGACTTCAGGCCGCGAGCCTATAGAAATAGAGCGCTTTCCTGTCCCTTACCGTAGCGCTAAAAGGCGAGCGCTGGACCTTATCACCAAAAACGTCCCCGACATGGCCTCGCGCCTATACTCCCCAGCCTTAGCCCGTGCCGTTGAAGATGCAATAGAAGGAGAAAGTTTTGACCTTATCCAGATCGAAGGACTTGAGTCTGCTCCTTCTCTGGCGAATATAATCTCGAAATCGAAGATGCACGATCTATCGGCAAGGAATAGACCTCCTATTGTCTACGATGCCTTCAACGCGGAATACCAACTCCAGAAACGGGCCTTCCAAACCGACTCCGGGAATCCCTCGCGCTGGGTTGCAGCTCTATATAGCCTGGCACAGTGGCGACGCCTTGCGTCCTATGAGAAATGGTTATGCAGTGCCGTAGATGCCGTAACTGCGGTCTCTAAAGAGGATAAGGAGGCCATATTGACTCTGACTCCGGAGGCTAAAGTTACTGTAGTGCCCAGTGGTGTAGATATAGATCTGTACACCCCGGAACGTTCAAAACCCGTAGGGGCGGGGTCACCCCGCCCAAAGACCATCCTGTTCACCGGGACTATGGACTACAGACCGAATATCGATGCGATAAAGTGGTTCTGCACCGAGATATTTCCTGTTATCCTAACCCAGGCGCCGGACGTACACCTTGATATAGTAGGTAGAGACCCTGCTCCTAGTGTAAGAAGACTGGCAGGTCCGAAGGTGACCGTGATCGGCGAGATAGAAGATGACCTGCCATACTTCCGCCAGGCTGATGTCTTCGTTCTGCCGATGAGATACGGTGGAGGAGTGAGACTAAAGCTGCTGCAAGCAATGTCCTGTGGGCTGACAGTAGTCAGCACCTCGGCCGGTCTGGAAGGCGTGAGCGTGAGGGACGGGGAAAATGTCATGGTAGCCAATGATTCAAAAGAGTTTGCGGACAAGGTCGTACAAGCCCTAGAAAACCCGGAGCTTGCTGCGACTATAGGCATGAATGCGAGAAAGACCGTAGAGGAAAGCTATAGCTGGGAGATTGTGCTGAAGCCTCTGGAAGGGCTTTACCGTTCGCTTATGATGGAAAAGGCCAAATAGAAATACCCGCTCGTGGTGAGTTTGTCGAACCATGAGCGGGTATTTCAAGACGGTCTATTTCACACTCAGGAAGTTTTTCGTCTTCTCCTCATGATAGCTCCACCAACCAACAGGGATATACCAAGTCCCGCGGCCGAGGCCAACAAAGCCTGTATGTCCTGTTCCCCTGTCCTGGGAAGAGCTGAGGGCGCAGCGCCAGCGCCGGGGGGGCCGCCGGGTGGAGGTCCGGCCATTATAGGATTTGGCTCCCCCGGAGCACGGCGTACCGGAGGAACACTCTGTAGGAAGGCTATAACATTATATACGTCATCGTCGGTGAGCTTGCCGTAAGCTAGGTCACCGACCGGCATAACCGGGGACAGCCGCCGACCGTCCGGCCTGACACCTTCACGCAAGGCTCGCACAATCTGCTCTTTGCTCCAGTTCCCTATACCTGTTTCACGGTCAGGGGTTATGTTCGCTCCAAAGATAGGCGGCGTGCCGCCCGCGAGGTTAGGAGCGTGACAGAAAGTGCAGCCTAACAGGTTCTGCGCCAGATACTGTCCGCGCGCGGCGCTGTCCTTACCCTCCGGCGCGCGGAAGCCCGCCGGCGCCGGCTTTGAAGAGCCTGGGGCCCCGCCGAAGAAAAAATCATGGAATACAGCCCTTGGATTTGAGTAGAGACTCGCGGGCACTATCGCCTTGAGAGGAGGAATAGTATCGATAAAGCCAGCTACCTGCTGCGAAGAGGCTAGTTTTGCCTCTGGGACTGTGTTCTTTACCGCTGGCGTAGTCTTTAGATAGGCGGCTATAGCTGACACGTCCTCATCTGCAAGTCCACGGAAAATCTCCCAGGGCATGACCAACAGCTTTGTCCCATCCTTAGAGACCCCCTCCGTGATGGCGCGCTTTATCTCCGCTTCCGTCCAGGAGCCTATGCCGGTTTCTATATCCGATGAAATGTTTTTGGCGGGTACGACTCCCCAGGGGCCAGCATACTCCTCACCGCCACCGAAGAGCTTGGTCTTGTCCAGATGGTATGGATCGCCCGCCACACGCATCGTGTGGCAATCTGCACAAATGGTGTTGGCAAGGTACCTACCTTTGGACACGGGATCATCCTGAGCGAAGGCGACTTCCACTGGGGTATTTGTACTGAGGACCTTAAAGAGGACTAAAAACAAGAGGACCGGGGTTAAGAGCGCCAGTCGTGTAAACCTATTGCCAGTCATACTTCCTCCTTTTTCTACGTATATCGCAAGGACTGGAACGGACGAGGGGGCCTGGGGTCTCGCTAATTATATATTGAGAATAGATGTAGTAGCAATAGCTTTGTTTTTCTTTTGGCTATACTCTAAAATATAGCGGTATCTTGATTACGACTTACTTTTGCTTTGTTCAATAACCTCCGGACCAAATTTATACTTGGCCTAAGCTTTGGCATCATAGTCTTGGGCGGCTTGGGCCTGTACGCAGACTTCCAAAAGCTGGCGCAGGGCATCCTGAGCTTTCCCTTGAAATATGTCCCCGCGATACTAGGCCTAACCCTGCTTAACTATATCCTCCGCTTCTTCAAATGGCAGTTCTTCCTACGGCAGATAGGAGTAAAAGGCCTATCCTGGCAAGAAAGCATGATGTTGTTCTTCTCAGGCCTTTCCATGGTATTGACGCCAGGCAAAGTGGGAGAATGGCTTAAGAGCTATTTGCTGAGAGAGCTTCACGGCACGCCCTTTACACGCTCCGCACCCATAATAGTGGCAGAACGTCTTACCGATGGTATAGCCATGGTGCTGCTGGCTGCCGGCGGACTCGTGGTGTTTGGAATCGGCTGGCAGGTTATGTTGATGATAGTCGCTCTGGCTGCCTTTATCATCACAACCGTTCAGGTCAGGCCCATGGCGCTATTCTTCTTGAGAATCGCTGAAATGCTGCCTATAGTATCAAAGTTTGCCCACCACCTCCATGAGATGTATGAAAGCTCTACCATGATCTTTAACGCCAAGAGCCTTATTGTAGGTATAGCTGTAGCGGTCGTATCCTGGGGCGGAGAGTGCGTGGCTTTTTACCTGGTCCTAATCGGCCTGGGACAAGAAGGCAGCACTTTGCTCCTGCTTAAGGCTACCTTTATTCTCGCTATCTCCTCTTTGGGCGGCTCGATTTTCCTCATGCCCGGAGGTCTTGGCGTAGCTGAAGGCGGTATTACAGGGCTGTCTCAGTTGCTGCTGGGCATGTCGAAAGACCTAGCAGCAACAGCCGCGATAATCATCCGCCTAAGCACCCTCTGGTTTGGCGTGGGTGTAGGACTGCTGTTCCTGGCGATGATCAACAGGCGCTTGGCATCGCGAAACGCCACCAAACCAGAGAGCGAAGAGATCGGGATGTCAGCAGGACCTTCAAGGCCAAAATAGCACACATAGTCAGGTCAGGGTTTGGCGCGGATAGCTACTTCGCCTTTATTTCATTTCTATCCTCTCAAAGACGATCTCTAGCGTCTCTGTCGCATGACCGGAGTTCTTTGCATCCAGCGAGGGGCCTTTCCATCTGACCGGCCAGCACTCGAAGAGGTTGAAGCGGCTTGCCTCTTCCCCAGCATCGTTGAGAAAGATGATAGAAACACTTTTGCGGTCGACTTTTCCGTCAATAACAGTCTTACGCCATTTGAAAAACTCAGCAGTACTGGACCAGTCCTTCTCTATTGTTATCCTTCCAGGTTTTTGCCTCCCTGGCCTAAACTTCGTCGTGAGGCCATCGCCATCTTGATATTCTACAACTTCGTGCTCATGTTCAAGTCCCGTAACCTCGCGAATTCCGCCCACTATTACTCCGTCTATCTCGACCGAAAACCGGTGTCCTAGATTGAAGTCTCCCTGGGTCTTGTCCCCATCTGCATCCTGGCTAAGCCTGGTTACTTCCAGGCCAACCGGACCGCTCGAAGCAATTATTCCCTTCGGAAATGCCACTACCCAGGCTAAGGCAAGCGCTACTAAACCGGTCACTACAATCCAGGCCCATTGCCTACTAAGAAGTTGCTGTCTCATCTTATCCTCCTTCACAAACTCTTTTCCAGTTGATCTAACCAGTAAAGGATACTCGGCGTAGAACTTAATATCAAGAACATGACATGGCAAAGGTAGACTTCAGCTTGTAGGGTAGATGCGTAGGTTGGGAATACGTTCGAAGTGTTTATCTCGGCTTAGCAGCCTGAGGTCGTAGCGCAGGGCAGTAGCAGCAATCCACAAGTCATGGTCGGGGATAAGCTGGCCTCGGGAACGCAGAGAAGCTCGTTGAGAGGCAAACATCTCAGCGGTCTGCATATCCAGTCCGAGCGCAGGAACGCCAGAGCGCACCTGGGAAAAGGCGAGCCTTGTATGCTCCGGTGTTGTTATATCCAGCAACCCCTCGATGATCTCTCCGTAGACAATGATGGATGTAGCCAATTGGCCTGCGGTAATAAGGGGAGTGAGTAACTCCAGTGCTGGCGCTCTACCTTTGAGGTAGTCCACCAGCCAGTTGCTGTCCACCAAAGTCATTATCATAGGCTGACCTGTGGGCTGGGTGGAGAGTCGTGTCGGATGTGGTCCAGCCTCTCCAAAAGAGAATCTGTATCAAGGTCTTTCCAAGCCCCCGCCGCTGCGAGTGCCTGGGCTATACCTTCGGCAGTTGGTCCAGCCAGCACGCCCTGGTAGTCGTCTGGGCTGATCACCACTGCCAGCGCTTCTCCTTCTCGTTCGATGAGACGCGGAGTTCCATCGGTATGGACTTCTTCCACAATGTCAAGAAGGTCGGTATCCGGTGTAAGCATTACTCGCTTTGGTTCTTTCATCGTCATCGCGTTCACCTCCTCTCAAGGATACGTGTAGGGCAGTTATTGCTGTCCCTAAGTATTATATCATACACCCACAACTGGCTATTCTGTCTCACCATATAGATAATTACTTTGCAGAAATCCATGACATTTTCTCATTAAGCAAAAAAGTGAAAATGCGGTATAATAATCTAGCGTAGACCGCAAGGAGGGGTGGCCGAGCGGTTGATGGCGACGGTCTTGAAAACCGTTAGGTGATGAGCCTCGCGGGTTCGAATCCCGCCCCCTCCGCCATATAAGCACAATTTGGACCTGGACCGCAGTCAGTACCTTCGAGAGGCCCCATGCCCATCATCAGCCGCCAGGACGCCGCCGACGTTGAGCAGTATATTGCTCGTTTCTTTGCCGCAACTGGCGCAGGTCGCATGCAGGCCATGCGCCAGTTGTTCATGGAAAAGCTGGACTTCTCGGGCGCTACCGGCGCCATTAGCCTGGCCAACGCACCCAGGAACGTCGCTCTGCCAGCCTCTGCCGAGCGCATCGCCTTTATGGAAGGACTGCAAGTCGTGTACGTCCCCCTGAGCGGCAACGGCCCGGACCGCGTCCGCAAGGCCGAAGCCTCCGCTGCCGCCAAGCTCATCGTGGAAGCCCTGCACGGCGACCTGCTTCTCGTCATGACCAACCCGTCTTGCAGCCAGCTCCACGTCATCTATCCAACCTTCGTCGGCGCTGTGCCATCCCTCCGCCGCATGATTATTGAGCGCAACCTGCCCAGAATGACAGCAGTACAGCAGCTTTCCAACATCTACTGGCAGTGGAAAGATACGGGTAGCATCCTCTTGGCCTTGGATAGGGCCTTTGACGTTGAGGTCGTTACTAAGCAGTTTTTCGAGGAGTACAAGCGGGTGTTTGAGCGGACACTGGCTGCTGTCCAGGGCTTCGGCCCGAGCAAAGCGGAGGAAGACGCCAAGAGGCTTTTCGTCCAAACCCTGTTCAACCGCCTCATGTTCATCTACTTCCTTTCCAGGAAGGGCTGGCTAAATTTGGAGGGCGATCCCGACTATCTGAACGCACTTCGGAAAGACTACCACACACAATCCGAAGACAAGAACTTCTATGTCAACCGCCTGAAGCTGTTGTTCTTTGCTGGCCTGAATAACGAAGCTTCAAGAGACGTGCGTTCCCCAGTCCTCGCTTCTATGATTGGTGACGTTCCCTTTCTCAACGGCGGACTGTTTGAGGAGACCCCAGACGATAAACAGCCCAATATCCTTGTGCCCGACGCCGCCATTGACCAGATTCTGCGCGAGCTTTTCGACAAGTTCAACTTCACAGTCATGGAGTCCACTCCCTTCGACGTGGAGGTGGCCGTGGACCCGGAGATGCTGGGCAAGGTCTTTGAGGAGCTGGTCACGGGCCGCCACGAGTCCGGGTCCTACTACACGCCACGTCCTGTCGTGTCTTTTATGTGCCGAGAGGCGCTAAAAGGTTATCTGGAATCACAAAACACCGGGGCGTCTACCAAAGCAATCGCAGCTTTTGTGGATCACAAAGACACCAGCAACCTTACCCTAGCCTCTGCGCCCAAGGTCGGGGAAGCTCTTGCCAAGGTAAAGGTTGTTGACCCGGCTTGTGGCTCCGGAGCCTACCTGCTTGGCATGATGCAAGAACTGGTGGAGTTGATGATCACCCTTTATAGCGCCCAGTTAAGCCACCAGGCCCAAGACCTATACAACCTGAAGCTGGGCATCATCCAGCAGAACCTGTACGGCGCGGATATTGACCAGTTCGCGGTTAATATCGCCATGCTGCGCCTCTGGCTCTCTCTAGCCATTGATTATGATGGCCAGGTTCCACCGCCTTTGCCTAACCTGAACTTCAAGATCGTCTGCGGTGATAGTCTCTTGGGGCCTGACCCTAGCCCTGAGAACTATGGCACGCTGTTCCGCCACCGCGTTCACCAACTTGCTGGCCAGCTTGCAATCCTTAAAGACAAGCACATGCGGGCCACAGGTCAAGAGAAGGCCAACCTCACCAAGGATATAGAGAGCTTGAAGGCGCAGCTCCGAGAGGCGCTGGAAGAGTCCGCCGCTCCTGAGGGCGCGGTGGACTGGCGTGTGGAGTACGCAGAGGTCTTTGACCAGAATGGAGGCTTTGACGTGGTGATTGCGAATCCACCGTATGTGAGACAAGAAGAAATTGGACCCAACAAACCTAGACTTAGGCAACTCTATCCAAGCGCCGTTACTGGCAAATCAGACCTTTACTGCTACTTCTACGCCCGAGCAGTCCAGTTGCTTCGCAATAATGGGATGCATGGTTTCGTCTGCTCTAACAGCTGGCTAGACGTGGGATATGGGGCAAAACTCCAGGAATTCCTCTTGGAAACCACTTGGATCAGGGGAATCTATGATAGCGCTGTGGAAAGGCAATTCTCAACGGCTGCAATAAACACAGTTATCAGCATAATCCAGAAGAGCAAAACCAAAGATGATAACCTTACTTGTTTCGTTTCTCTTCGAGGGCCGTTTGACGCCGCTTTGGCCGACTCCAGTTTGCGACGTCTTATCACTATCAACAAGGGGACATTATTTGAAAGAGGTAGTGACTCGATTCCAGAGGTTCGCAAGAAGTATGTGGGTGATAAGTGGGGAGGAAAATATCTCCGTTCACCTGACATTTTTACTCGCCTTCAGCAACTAAGCGGAAAATCCCTTGTACCTCTCGGCACAGTTGCTCAAGTAAGATTCGGTCTTAAGTCGGGTGCGAACGAGTTTTTCTATCTTAGCCCCGATGACGTTTCTCAATGGTGCATTGAAAATGAGTTCCTATCACCCATTCTTGTAAGCCCTAGAGAACTAAGTTCTATCATTGTTCAGCCTAACGATCTTCACAATAAAGCGTTCATTTGTAATGTGCCTAAAGACGAATTGACAGGGACAAAAGCCTTAGAATACATCCGATGGGGTGAATCAAAGGGATTTAGTAAGCGTCCAACATGCGCAGCTCGCCCCAATTGGTACAGCTTAGGGAAACGACAGTGGGCGCAACTCCTTTGGCCCATGATTCATTTCTCCCGTCCTGGAGCTTACCTTAATCCAAGCAGAATTGCAGTAGATCACAACCTTTTCGAGATTGTTACTGAGTATCCAATTGAATTGTGGGCATCATTATTTTGGATAGGGCAAATTGTTATTAGAGAGCTGACGGGTAGGGCGAACCTTGGTGAAGGCGCTTTGAAGACTGAAGGCATAGATATCAAACAACTGCTTGTGGTAAGGCCAGAGCTTTTGACCCCACAACAGGACAGGATAAGCGACGCCATAACTGCTGTATCGAAGCGGCCTGTGGTTAGCGTCGCAGAAGAAGCTGGATGGAATGGTACCAAAGTTTACCCTAGAGCAGATCGGCAAGAAATAGATAACTTGATAGCAGATGTTGTTCAGCTAACCTCCGAGGAACGGGAAGCTTTATACGTGGCCGCTTGCGAGTTAGTGAATTCAAGGGCTTCTAAGGCGAATAGTGTCTAAGTTTAACAAGCGACGAGGAGGCTGGCATGGCTATTTGGGCGTATGACGAACTCTTGGTTCTCTTGGCTTTCTATTTTAGATATCCTCGACCCTCACATACAGATAGCCATTCTGATTGCCAGCTACTCGCTTCCGTCCTTGGCAGGTCACCGGCGGCGGTAGACCATCAGCTAAGAAACATCGACTTCGACCTCATTCGTGCTACTGCTGACCGTCATGTGTCACGCCGTCTTTCTGAACTGCTTGACAGTCATAGAGATAACTTGCCGCACCTCTACCGACAGGCGAATGAGGCATTGGAAAGAAATGGCTGGGTTTTCCCAAGGTTTTGACCATGTCTGTACGAATGTGAACATTCTCCACCGCACCACAGACCCTTCGCTGTTGCAGCGTCTGAAGGAGATGCTGGGCAATTCCGCGCACGCGGACATCGCCGTGGGCTATTTCTTCATGAGCGGCTTTGAGCAGGCCAGGAGTGTATAATAAAGGGCGGGAGGTGAGCATGATGGCGACGACTGGAGCGAAATACCTGGTAGATAAACGGGGTAGGAAAAAGGCAGTCCTCCTAGATATTAAGGAGTACTCCCGATTAGTTAACCGCCTGGAGGAATTGGAGGACACCCTGGACCTGGATGAGGCAGTGCGTACCGCCCGCAGCTTTCGGGACTACCGGGAGGTGCGGGAGGACTTGAAGCGCGAAGGCCGCCTGTGAACTATCAGGTGCTCCTGGAGGGCCGTGCCCACAAGGAGCTAGTGTCCTGTTATCGAAATAGCTTGACAATATAGATGAGTTGAGGTATGCTGGTTATATGTGGACAGCAGCAGCATCTCTTTTGATTCCAGAGCAGGAAGAACAGATTCTTGAAAGATTAATCCGCGCCCCATCCAC
>ORMF012555500.1_pt1 | contig 10911 bp, 9 predicted proteins | sample 1779871 | NCBI WGS metagenome assembly ORMF01 (sample SAMEA104232316, study PRJEB22302) | groundwater metagenome | biome: forest; feature: aquifer; material: groundwater | place: USA | collected 2011-08-07 | depth 5.4 m
CCGGGTGCCCGAATTTACCCCCACTTTGAAAGGGTCTCGACACTATTAAGAACAACATCCCCCGCCGCAAAAATGCGATTCACGTCGCCCTGGGAAATCGTAATCTGTGCAACCGCCGACCCAAAGGGTACAACAAACGCACATGCAGCTACGATGTGTCCTAGAAAAGTTTTCATCTCTCCTCCTCGTTTATGATTAGTTGTTGGTTGTGATGTTGGATCGAACTCAACAGGTAATCGAATTGTCCCCCAACTTCGCTCCTTGGTACCCGCCTGTGTTGACGGCGAAGAGCAAAGAACTGTTCATAATATAACTCTCTTTCACTCTGAGGCAAGAGATTTTTTCTTGAAGGGTGATTTTGTTTACAGTCTTGCTTCCAACACGAGAACAAAATTGCGCGGCGGTGAAACGTTGGCAGTTAACTCAAGGTAATTGTAACGAAAAGCGTTATTGATATTCAACATCGCCGAAAGCGGTACGCCTAACGATGTAAAGTCCGCACCTATTCTAAAGTCAGTCACAACTATTTCAACACGTTCGTCGGCGTCGGGAATAAGCCTCAGAAATTGATCATATACCCTGTCGATACGGCTAATGTATCTGAAGTCCACGCCAGCACGCAGAACGCCAAACCGTCCGAGAAGATTTGTGTAGAAGATATGCCGTGGACGATACGGGAGAATATTATTAGGACGCGGTACCAGCGAGTCAATCGGGCTTTGATCTTCGGGATAAACATATGTGTAACCCAGATTGTACAGCAAGTTCCCATCAAAAAGACCCAGCTTTAGCGATGTTTCAAATCCCTGTATGCGCGCTTTTGTGATGTTCTGCCATTGGACGTAGAGAGTGTCTCCGGCAGTGTTGACGAAAAGCTTCGGCTCGATCAAGTTATCATAATCGGAACGGAACGCTGCAACATCCAACGTTCCGAAGTCGCCCAAGAGCTGCGACACGCCGACCTCGTACGAGTAACTCCGTTCCGGTTCCAGATCCTTGTTCGGCAACGTAGCCAAACCGGTCACCTCAGCAGAAATAAACGACTCCGCTATCGACGGAATTCTGAAGCCGCGGCCAAACGATGTGCGTAAAGTTGTTCCTTCAATCGGTGTGTAGGCAAAAGCCAGTTTGGGATTGAACTGTGGACCAGTTTCCGTCAGGCCAAGTGATTGAAGATCAAACCGAGCACCAAGCGTGGCAGTGATCTGGTCAGTAATCTTCCACTCATCCTGCCCATACAACCCAATGCCCCTACCGCTCCGATCGTCGAACAGATCAGAACTGACCAAATCCAATTGACCGTTGAAACCGAACGTCAGGGAGTGGTCTTTGTCAACAAGCCACGTCGCGCCCGCTTCAGTGCGAAAGCTTTCGGAAGAAGATTCCGTCCTGCCTACTCTGTTAACGCTTTCCCCGTTGGCATTGAAGGTTTCATATCCCCAATCATTATGGTTCCAGATCAGTTTTGCCGTGAACAGCAGATTCTCCGTAAGTGCATCATGGTATAAACCACTCACATAGTAGCGCACGGATCTGACATTATCCTTCACTTGTATGACCGGAGGAAGCAACGCCTGTTCAAGACTCCGCCAGTACACATACTGACCGCCATATTGATGCAATAAGCCGAAGTTCAATGTCAGTGAATTGGTGGAAGAGAGATCTTCTTTCATTTTGAGGTAGAAGTTGTACCGTCTACGATAATCGTTCTGGCGATAGCCATCATCAAACTGACGGGAGAAGAACAACGCCACACCAAGGTCGCCAACCCTGCGCGCATGACTGATGGAGAAACCGTTGAAGAACCGATCCTTGTCCGACCACTTCCACTTATCGAACGAAGGCTTATTGTAAAGACCGACATACGTTCGAATATCCGTTTCCGGAATCTCAGGGATGGATTTCGTAATAACATTTACTACACCCCCCAGAGCGCTGGAACCATACAGCGCCGAGCTTGCACCTTTTACAACTTCAATTCGATCTACCTGACCGACAGGAATTGATTCGAAGACCAACTCGCCCGTGTCACCAGCGATAAACGGAACGCCGTCCAACAGCAGCATCACCCGACTTCCGACGCCGCGGCTGTATCCGCTGGAACCGCGTATGTTTATCTGCCCTCCGGTGATATTGACTCCCGGAACATATCGCACAGCATCCTCGAGTGTTTGGGAATTTCGGAATCGCATCTCGGTCGCGTCGGCAACGGAGATGCTCACCGGAACTTCTTGCAGCGATTGTTCCCGCTTGCTGGCAGTGACGACAATTTGCTCGGTTTGAATGGGAGTTTGAATCATCGCAACATTCACGACGGTCTCTCGTGCTTCCTCCACGAGAACATCGGAACGTGTCTCTCGCTGATAGCCGACCATTGAAAAAATGAGTGTGTACTTCCCCGCCGAAATGTCTGCAATACGAAACTCGCCCTTGGAGTTTGTCGTCGTTCCGCGGACAGTGCCTTGTAATGAAACCGATGCGCCAACGAGCGGTTCGCCTTCATTGTCTCCTTTAGCAACTACCCGACCTGAAATTGATCCGCCTGCAGCAAATGCATTCGAGTAGAACACAAAGAATAGACTGAAACAAACAATGTTGAGTCTCATCGCCATGGTCTGGGTGGTGGATTACGGAAGTCACAATCAATGTCAACGTTCGGAATGAATACATGCTTTGAGATGGTGATGCTTGCCGGATTGAAAGTATTTGGTTGCGTTGTGTAGAGTCCAGCAGGCCGCCAATCCGCAAAAGGATTTGAACCATAGCGCCAAGCCATCGCGATATAAGAATATGTAAACGGCGGCTCGTCTACGGGTAAGCTAAACAAAATAGTGTAGTGGATCGAGTCTCGAAGACGTCCGGTGCTATCGCGCTTGCTAAATGCGGTAGTTCCCACTGGAGGATAAATCACGACGTTGCCCTTAATAAACTCAATCAAGAGACCCGTCGTATCAATGGGAGGATTCTTGAAGGCAACAAGACGGAGTTCCTGAACGAGTATATCAACGCTATCGGGGGGTGGCCAATTCTTGAAACGAATGACGCCGCTGAAACCGGAAGGCTCCGGCTCCAGTCCTTTGTCGCAGCCTGAGTAACCGAGTATGAGTAATGTGAAAAGCGCTACAACAGAACGTGTTCGCTTCATAGGGAAGAATGAATTTTTGAACGATGACAACTTATTGAATGAATGTGTGAAAAGCAAGAAGCTGGAAAACCTCATCAGCACAGGATACATTCTTGAATCTCATGATACCTGAAATTGATTAACGATTTTTTTTTAACTACGTTGAAGTTAGCAACAAATTCTTCCCATCAATTTTCCTTTTCAATGCTTGCAGAACTCGTTGTCGTCTTCGCTGTCCTCTATGCAATTCAGATTTGTATTTTTGCAATAGGCGCGCACAAAGCGCAATACTCCAACAACCCTGCCTACCGTCCAACCGTCGCCATCGTCATCGCCGCACGAAATGAAGAGCAGAACATTCGCCCATGTCTCGAATCAGTTTCTCGACTGACTTATCCCAAAGATTTGCTGGAAATTGTCGTCGTGAACGACCGCTCGACCGACAAGACACAAGCAATCATACGGGAGTTTTCGGACAAGTTCCACTTTATCAAACTTCACAACGCGACAGAAGACAATTCCTCACATCTTAAGGGCAAAACAAACGCTGTAACACAAGGTATCGATGTAACGAGGGGCGAGGTCATTCTCTTCACCGATGCTGATTGCATTGTTCCTGAAGGCTGGGTTGAAGAAACGGTGAAGTATTACAATGAAGAGAATGTGGGCGTCGTGGCAGGGTTTACATCGCTGCGTTCAAAAACGATGTTCGAGGCGATTCAAGCCATTGATTGGTTTGTTTTGTTTTCGATTGCTGCCGCCACCATTCGTTTGCATTTTCCCGTTACAGCAGTTGGCAATAATCTTTCGGTGAGAAGAAAGGCGTACGATGCAGTCGGCGGATACAGAACTATACCTTTTAGCATCACTGAAGATTACGCTTTGTTTCATGCTGTGACATCGACAAAAACGTACAAGGCGAAGTTCCCCGTTGATCCGAACACACTCGTACAAAGTCTGCCGTGCGATTCCTGGGAGAGCTTGTTCAGCCAAAAAAGGCGCTGGTTCACAGGCGGTGCTGGTATGGATTTGAAAAGTATTGCCTTGTTCGCCACCGGGTACATCTTCAAAGCGTTGCTCATTCTCAATTTCTTATTATACGGCATAGGTCCGATTTTTTATGCTCTCCTGTTGAAGCTGGTTTCAGACTACTTCCTTGTTCGACCGGCATTCACAACATTCAAACGCACTGACCTCTTACTCTATTTCATACCGTTCGAGCTTTATTACATAATTTATGTCGTGCTCTTCCCACCAATTGTTCTCTTCAATAGAAATGTTCTGTGGAAAGAAAGACGGTTTAAGTAGAAGAGAGAAATGAAGAAGCCTTCTAAAATCTCAGAAGGCTTCTCGAAATTAGGAGTATCGTTTCCGCTATCCTCGTGAACGAGCGCTCGCAATACCAAGACGCTTCAGCTTGTAACGGAAAGTCTGCTCCGTCATGCCAAGAAATTGCGCAGCCTTCGACTGGTTGAAACCGAACCGATCCAGTGAGCGCTCGATAATTCCTTTCTCGATTACATCAAGCGATTTGTCAAGAACGAATTCCTGACCAGCCATGATGTTGTTGATCATCTTCACGACTTCGGTCTTCTCATCAACCAGCTCAGGAGGCAACGAGAAACGGCCCTCATTGGAGAAGAGAACAGATTTATCAACGACAGCTTTCAATTCGCGGATATTTTCTTTCCACGGCTGCCGAACGAGAACATCAATTGCGTTGATGTCAATAACCAGCTCCCCAATTCCAAGCTCTCGACAAATCTCACTTGTAAAGTGCTTGACGAGAAGAGGAATGTCTTCCGGTCGTTCACGCAATGCATGAATCTCGATTTTCTCGAACTCAAGAATCTTCGCGTACAAATCTTCGAGCAACTTGCGTTTTTCAACCAGCTGAGCCGGGTCCTCCTTAATCGTGATGATGAGGCGAATGTCAACATTCTCTTTCGTCTCACCGCCGATACGACGCGTCTTTCGCTCGTTGATGAAGTTCAGAATCTTCATTTGGTTTCGAAAGCTCGCTTCTTCAATCTCTTCAATCAAAACCGTTCCGCCGTTCGCCTGCTCAAACAATCCTCTCTTTGATGTGTACGGCAAGCCTTCAACACCGCGGTCGAAGCCAAAAAGCATTGCCTCCAATTCCCGGTCATCAACAACGGACAAGTTGATGGACATGAACGGTAGATCTGAATTTCCGTTCTTCGATTCGCTCTTGCTCAGGTGGTAGATGTTCTTCGCCACCGCACCCTTGCCAACGCCTGCCTCGCCAACAATGACTACATCGCGACGAATCTTTGCAAGCTTTTGAATCAAGCGAATCAGTTGCTCTGTTGACTTGCTTTTGCCAACAATCGGATACTCGAGAGCGCCCCCAGCTTTCTTTTCTCCCTGGACTGTTTTTGCTTCCATAGAACCTTCCTGACTGATGATGGTTTTCGCCGAAGTTCTCTGTCTGTTATTCAGGGGAATCTCACAGAGAAGTTCGCCATGCGTTTACTTAGTTCTTAATTTCGGATCGACAAAAAATCTTCCTACGAGTTCATTCCGTCTGAAGAAATGCGCGATCACCAAATTATCCAGCGCATCTCTCCACCGAGTGACACTTGACGGACTTTCAACAATTTCATGTTCGTAAAACTCGCCGGATGGCGATGTGATGAAACGTAATCGCAAGGCGAAGAATATTGCAATAATTGCCAATACAACCGCTGACAAGAATTGTCCAATCTCAAAAATCTGTAGAGATGACTGCCACTCTATTGTCTTGATAAAACTCCATGCATGAAAAACCTCCAACGTGCAGAACATCAAGAAGAAAAACATCATCTTCTCGATGTATGCCCCTTGCGGAGGATCTTTCTTGTACTGATAGCCGAAGAATAAGAGAATCAAACCAACACCCAATAGGCACATATAGATTGCGTTCAGATATATCGGCTTGAGCAACAAGGTCATATAGTTTGAGCCTGAGAGATACGGATAGAGATCTTCAACCCTTTGAATTCTCTCCGTCTCACTTAGGTGATTCAGAATTGCCGCCTCACTGTGAGGAAGGTAGCCTGTGAGTTCTCCACCGGTCGGCACCGCACCATACTGTTTTTCGAAGGCTGACGACGCTTTATCAAGTTCCCTAAACTCTGAAATCTCACTCGTCGTATACAGGTATCTTGCATTGGAGAAATAGGGCTGATAGTAGTACGCGAAGAAGCCGCCGACAATTGCAAAAGTGAGAAGGTATTTCTGAAATGTTTTGAAATCCCTAAAAAGTACATCGATCGTTATGTAGCAGATCGAAAATGCCAGAAGGAAAAAATACAAGCCGTGAGAGACATATTGGAAATAGAAATGCCGTGCCAGCAGCTCATTGTTGAAAAAAACTGTTCCGACGAAATTATACAAATGAAAAAGAAACGAGGTACTAAAGAACGCCGCAAAGTTTACAAAGATGACCTTTGTTTTCTTCACTGTCTCATGTTTGATGAGATAAAGCGAAATGAAGAAGAGTAACGACTGCAAAGAGTACGTCAAGAAGCCGGCTATTGTTACTTCCCGGTGCGGCAGAATAAAAGACGCAAGAAATGTAACAATGGTAACAGCCCAGATTAGTAGTATTCTTCTTGAGAGACTCATACAGCCAGCACCTCATTGAAATGTGAGTGAAATATATCGAACGTATACGATCAAGTCAAGAGAAAACGCTATTTATTTCAAAACTTCCGTCATTCTTTGTGAAAGCTTGCTCTGGGACATGAGTTACAACTAACTGAAATAAAACATTGATTCTCCGATGTGTGTTCAATATATTTCCGCAGCGCCAGTTACAGAATACGCTTAGAGGAATCGGGGGAAACCTTCGAAGTGTGTTACCAACCGAATCATTTCACCATTATCGGGCACACTTCTCAATCGCTTCACTGCACACCCTACCCTCTCTCTACTAAACTTTCAGCCTCAGAATACGTTGGTTTGCTTATAGCAAACGCTAAAGATTTTCTGTAAACTACCGATAACTTAATCAACCACAATCAACCACAACAATTATTGGGGGAGCTAACCATGTCAAACACCGCAAAACGTTTTCGTTCGCTTGCAATAACTCTTGCGATCATTGCAGCAACAAATATTGCAATCTCAAATGCCAGCAACAAGAGTGACGTCGCAAACATGCCCGATTCATCACAACCAAAAAGTGGCGTTGCTAATATTCCAGATTCTCCACGCCCGAAAAGCGGCGTAGCAAATATACCAGACTCACCGCGTCCAAAGAGCGGCGTTGCCAATATCCCGGACTCTCCGCGTCCGTAGGAGATTATTATCGTGTAGTGCAGAGCCATCTGACCAACCGTTGGATGGCTTTTTGTTTTTTGATTCTTGCACATCTGCTTAGTTTGTTCTCCCCTTTTTCAGTATATTTTAGCCAGGCATTGCAAACGACTTTCCTCATAGATTTCTATCTTGTGAAAAATGGATCAAGGTTTTGCTGATGAGCAACAGCCTGCTCAACACTGGAAACGGTACTTCGTACACTTCTCCCTTTTTGTTCTTACGTTCCTTACAACAACTTTCGCTGGTGTTGATTGGGCGGTAAAGGATGTTTATGAGCTTTCAAATTTTTCATCGGGACTGACATACGCAGTACTCTTGTTGGGAATGCTGACCGCTCATGAATTTGGTCATTACTTCGCGGCAAGATACCATGCAGTAGAAACTACTCTTCCTTTTTTTATTCCGTACCCCCCCTTCTTTCCGTTCAATCTTTTCAATCAATTTGGAACTCTTGGCGCGGTCATTCGTCTCCGCTCGGCAATTCCATCGAGAAAAGTTTTGTTCGACATTGGTGCAGCGGGACCGATAGCAGGATTCATTGTATCTGCAGCAGTTTTAGCACTCGGCTTTCATGCATTGCCGGCGAAGGAATATCTCTACTCGATTCATCCAGAATACGCTCAGATGGCAATAATTCCTGAGGGGGGTCTGAGATTTGGAAATACCCTGTTCTTCTCTTTATTTGCTAAGCTCTTCGCACCGAACAATGCATTTATCCCTCCGATGAATGAGGTTTACCATTATCCTTTTCTCTGCGTCGGTTGGTTCGGCATGTTCATTACAGCAATGAACCTCGTCCCGATCGGACAGCTCGATGGTGGACATATCAGCTATTCGTTATTTGGCAACCGTTATCACACTATCGCACAAATTTGTCTTGTCATCCTTGTCGTACTTGGGCTTTCGAGTTTGCTTCCTATTATCGGGATAAACTTCGAGTACGGTTGGTTCGGATGGTTTTTCTTCGCGATGATACTCATTTTCATGATTCGCAAATTCAATCTTCATAGACCACCAATTGTGGATGAAACACCGCTCGACCCAATACGCACAGCGCTTGGAGGGCTCTGCATGATTATCTTCATCGGTTGTTTTTCAATTGTGCCTATGACGATTCCTTTGCAGTAAGAAATCTTCTTGACATTCGGAGCCGATTTGGATAACTTTTCACAAGTTAATTTCGCTCACAACATCGGAAAAACATATCGCAGTGTTGGTACATTTTCAGAATTGACGATTCTACCAGACGGTGCCAGCACTCGATATTCTCACAAACGAAATTCGTACAAGCCGGGCATTCATTGTCACCATCACGACAATCGAAGCACGGCTTTTTTGTTGATAGGAATAAAGCAAAGACAATTATGAAGCTTTCAGAATTCATAACAGTAGCTGCTCTTTCAGTTGCGATGCTAAGCTGCGAGAAAAGCAACTTGGGAACCGTTGATGTCCAAACAGAAGCCCCGCTCTTAAGCAATGCATCGACAACTCCGGACAGCATCTACATTGACAATTTGACCCCGGTAAATGGACTATACTCTATCAACACAACGGTGAAAGTAAAGATGAGTTTTCGAGGCGGAGATCAATCGCTCACAGCGAGTGTTTTGCGGCCAACCACTTCACAAGAAGTAGCCAGTATTGCTCTTCGGGATGACGGCATTACTCCCGACCAAACAGCTAAAGACAGCATTTTCAGCGGGCAAATTCAGTTCAGTATTCAAAGAACTTCATTCGGACGTTATCGCGTTCGGTTTGTAAGCAGAAATGCGGGCGGCGTACAGAGCAATACACTTGAGCAAACTTTGATTCTTGCTCGCGCCAACTCGGCGCCTAGTCTGAGCAATGCGGGAATAAAACCGAGCACTCCACCCGGTTCCGGTTCCGACTCTACACGGGTTCTCTTAACAATCACCGCTTCCGATTCAGATGGAATTGGTGACTTACGTAGAGTTTCTGTTCAACCTCTCAATACGACGAATACTTCAGCCAAGGCTTTGCTCGACAATGGGGACTTACCAAACGGAGACCAAGTCGCTGGAGACGGAATCTACTCCGCGCTCGTGTGGATTAAGCCAATCACCACTCTTCAAAATGTCGAATTTGTTTTTACATCGTCCGACAAACACAATGCATTGAGCAATGAAGTCAGACGATTGTACGCAAACCACTCGCCGATCATCTTAAATCTAAATGTTCCCACAACAATTCAACGCCCACCTAGCGGTTCACGGTTAGTACCATTCTATCAAACTGTAGCAGACTCAGATGGATTAGGCGACATTGACTCGGTATTTTTCAGAAATTTCTCATCAACAAATCCAATCAACATCCTGATGTATGATGATGGCGACATTATTGCACACGGTGATTCGGTAGCAAACAATGGTGAATACTCGCGGCTGGTCAGTATTGACGCTACTAATAGTACCGGACCAAAAGAATTTCATTTCTATGTAATTGATAGATTTGGTGCGAGAGACTCGCTTATTAAAATTATAACGATCAACTGAGTCATGCTGAAAACAACAAAGTTACTTTTGCCCTTCTTTCTCATTTTAAGTTCTGCATTTGCACAAATTTTCGAGATTGATTCTCCAAAACTCGGCACGATACAAATCGGGACATCAAATCTTCCCCCCAACAACTCCATCTCGCACATCGCATCGCAAGGCACAACAGTGTATATCGGCACGAGTAAAGGTCTTGCGCGAACGAATGACGGTGGAGCTTCGTGGGAAAGTTTCCGTTCAATTCCCCAGTTCGTGAACGATGGAATCTTCTCTCTCGGTGTTCGAGGCAGCACAATTTGGACAGCAACAGGCTTCAACAAACAATCTCCCAACGATGAGAACAGCACTGTTCAAACAGGTTCCGGCTATACATACTCGCTCGACAACGGATCGACGTGGACGCATGTTCCCCAGCCGCTTGATGCAGCAAGCGACAGCACAATGAGCTATGGCAACAATCGCATCTATATTCTCCCCATCATCGTGCCGGAACAAAACGTGACGTTCGATCTCGCTATCACCGACAGCCTTGTGTGGATTGCAAGCTGGTCCGGCGGCATACGGAAGTCGAGTAATCGCGGACAGACATGGCAGAGGATCATACTACCGAGTGACGCCAGAAATTCAATTTCACCATCAGACCCTCTCTCTGATTACAGAATCGATCCGCGCAAGAGCAACAACTTTCTCGGCTTCTCCGTATATGTTGAGAATGACTCAACAGTTTGGTGCGGCACAGCAGGGGGCATTAACAAATCAACTGACCGCGGTGTGAGCTGGACGAAGTTCTCAGCACAAAACCAAGTGTCGCACATTCTCGGCAACTGGGTAATTGCAATTGCAGGACAACAGCTTGGCGCCACAAAACGTATATGGTGTACAAACTGGAAAGCATCAGACAATACCGAACAGTATGGCGTGAGCTACACCGACGACGGCGGACGCATC
>ORMF010119656.1_pt1 | contig 10910 bp, 11 predicted proteins | sample 1779871 | NCBI WGS metagenome assembly ORMF01 (sample SAMEA104232316, study PRJEB22302) | groundwater metagenome | biome: forest; feature: aquifer; material: groundwater | place: USA | collected 2011-08-07 | depth 5.4 m
CGGCTCCCGCTACAGCAACCCGGCGGTCGACCAGGCCTTCGCCGAGGGTGGCGCGACGGTCGACCCGGCGGCGCGCAAGGCCGCCTACGCGAAGGTCCAGGCGATCCTGGCCAAGGACCTCCCGACGTTCCCGCTCGTGGACTACGCGAACATCGACGTCGCGCAAGGGGTCATCGGCGGGCTGCTGCAGGCCCCCTACCACTACGCCCGGTCCGAGCTGATCTGGCGCAGGCAGTGACAGGGGAGGGCGAACGCTCCTGGCACCGGCTCATCCCCGAGGAGGAGCGTGAGGTCTACCGGCGCGCGGGCTATCAGAAGGTGTACGGCCTGGGTACGCGGCCGGCCCTGCTGATCGTCGACGTCGCGTACGGCTTCACCGGCGACGTCTCGGAGCCGATCCTCGACTCCATCGCCAAGTACCACAACAGCTGCGGCCCGATGGCCTGGCGGTCGATCCCGCACATCGCGCGCCTCCTGGACCGCTGCCGGCGCTACGGCGTGCCGGTCGCCTACACCCATGGCGCGCAGACGCCGACGATGGCGTGCACGCCGCGGCTCGAGTCGCAGATCGTCGATGAGCTCGCCCCGCTGCCGGACGAGCTCGTGATCACGAAGCCGTCGGCGAGCGCCTTCCTCGGGACGCCGCTCTCGCGCGAGCTGGTGCGCTGGGGCGTGGACACGATCATCCACACGGGCTGCAGCACCAGCGGCTGCGTGCGCGCCAGCGTGGTGGCCGCCGCGGGCCACGGCTACAAGAACGCGATCGTGGAGGAGTGCGTCTTCGATCGCGCGCTGACCCCGCATCTGGTGAACCTCTTCGACATGGACGCCAAGTACGGCGACGTGCTGTCGCTGGAGGCGACGCTGGCCTATCTGGACTCGCTCCACCCGGACAAGGCGGCCGGAGCCGCCGGGGAGACCGCTCGACTGGACCCCGTGACGATCTGACGACCCGACCGACCGGCCGCCCCTCGACGTTCGCGGCCCTGAGGCACCGCGACTTCCGGCTGCTCTGGATCGGGCTCGGGACCTCGGGCACCGGCGACTCGATGCAGTCCTTCGGGCTCGGCTGGCTGGTCGTGCAGCTGGCCATCCGCGACGGCGTGCCACAGCTCGCGCCGCTCTACATCGGTCTGGTGGGCCTCTCGCGCGCCGTCCCCGCGATCGTGTTCGGCCTGTTCGGAGGCGTGCTGGCCGACCGCATGGACCGCCGCCGCCTCCTGGGCGTCACGCAGAGCTGCGGCGCCCTGGTCGCCATCGCGCTCGCCGCGCTCGCGCTGACGGACCGTATCGGGATCATCCCGATCATGGCGCTGAGCAGCCTCGGCGCGGCGGCGTACGCGTTCGACCGGCCGGCGCGGCAGGCGATGCTGCCGCGCCTCGTGCCCGCGCGCGACCTCATGAGCGCCATCGGCCTCAACGGAGCGTCGATGAACGGCGCGGCCCTGATCGGCCCGCTCATCGGCGGCGTGCTCATCGGCCCGCTCGGCGTCGGCGGGCTGATGGCGGTGAACGCGGCCTCGTATCTCGGGACCATCGTCGCGCTCCTCATCATGCGCCCGCTCCCGCCGCCGGCGCCGGTGCCGCGGCGCAACGTCCTTCGGTCGATGGGGGAGGGCTTCGCGTTCGTGCGGCACGACCCGGTGGTCCGCTGGGTCATCGGCCTGTCGGCGCTCATGAGCCTGGGCGCCCGGCCGTTCAGCGACCTCATGCCGGCGATCGCGCACGATACCCTGCACGCGAGCGCCGTCGAGCTCTCGTGGCTGCTCGGCGCGGCCGGCGCCGGCAATCTCGCCGGCTCCGTGGCGGCGGCGTCGCTCGGCGGCGTCCGCCGGCGCGGGGTCGTCCTGGCCGCGAACGTGACCGGCATCGGTGCCGCGCTCGTGCTGTTCTCCCTGCAGCGCTCGCTGCCCGCCGCCCTCGTGCTGGCGGTCCTGCCCGGCTTCAACCACTTCTGCTTCTCGGGTGTGTCGTACAGCCTGCTGCAGACGCTGCCGCCCGATGGCTTCCGCGGTCGCGTCGTGAGCATCTACACCACGACCGTCCAGGGCTTCACGCCGCTCGGGTCGCTGCTGCTGGGCTCGCTCGGCTCGATCGTCGGCATCAGCCCGGCGCTCGGGATCAGCGGAATGGTCGTCGGGGTCGTGGGCCTCTACGCGCTGACGCGCGTCCGGCCGCTCCGGGAGTTCCGGGCCGAGCGCCAGTAGACTCGCCAGGTGTTCGACCTCGGGATCGCCGCAGTCGTGCTGCTCTCAGCGTTCGCCGGCTGGCGCAAGGGCTTCATCGCGCCGTTCTTCGCCGTCGCCCTGGCGCTTCTCGGCCTCTACGCGATCTACGCCGGACCCGGAGCGGGCGTGGTGCCGTCGGGCGCCGCCGGTCTCGGTCTCGGCGTGCTGGTGATCGGGTTCGCTGCCGCATTCGTCGGGCGCCTCGGCGGCCTCCTGGCGTCGCTCGTCCATCGCGTGGGCGTGCTGCGGAGCGCCGATCAGGTGCTGGGCGTGCCGCTCGGCGCGCTCACCGGCGTCGTCGCGGCGTACCTCGCGCTCGTCGCCATCGTGAGCTTCGACAACGTCCTAGCGCCGTTCCACGGCAAGGCCACCGTCGACCAGGCTGCGGTCGCGGCGCTGCGGGCGGCGGTCGCGACCAACCCGCAGTTCGCCGTCATGGTCGATCCGTCGATGCTCGACGCGCTGGCCGCGCAGGTCGCGAAGCAGGCGATCCCCGCTGACCAGCTGGCGACCTTCGACCAGACGCTGGCGTTCTACGAGGGGACGGTGCGACCGGCGCTGCTCGCGAGCGTGTCCGCGCCGATCCTCCTGGCGGTCGGCGAGCGTCTGCCGTTCATCGGCCGCCACCTCGATTTCCCGACGAGGTAGCGTGCGCCTCGCGCAGGTTCGCCCGATCCCCCGCGTCCGTCGAGGCGCCTCGGTCGGTAGAGCAATGATCTGAAGAACCATGTGTCGCCGGTTCAAGTCCGGCTCTCGGCACAGAACGAAATCACTCGCAATGCGCCATTACTGAACGACTGGGCCCGCACTGGCCACCACTTGCGGGACGCGTAACCATGACGCCTCCGCCCAGAATGGTGAGCGTGCGGCCTGTACGCTCTACCGGATGCCGGACACAGTCTCAACCATGCTCGTGGAGTACCAGGTCAGACGTCCGCTGCTTGAGGCCCTAGGTCTGAAGTTGGAGGCGTTGTTCAACGAGTGCTTAGCTGCGAACGGAATCCGGGTGCACTCGGTGACTCACCGCGTGAAGGAACCTGAAAGCCTCGAGCGCAAGCTAACCAACGCAGACGGGCTGGACAGTTTGGATTCGGTGACGGATCTCCTGGGCCTACGGGTGATCACCTATTTCCCAGATGACGTTGATCGAGTCGCCATGGTAATCCAGGCCGAGACGGAAGTTGATGGCGCGCGGTCGACGGACAAGCGCGCTTCGCTAGACCCGGATCGGTTTGGGTATCTATCACTGCACTACATAGCGCGCGTGGATGCGTCACGGCGTGATCTGCCGGAGTATCGACGGTTCGCGGGCGTGGTGTTCGAAGTGCAGATTCGATCGATCCTGCAGCACGCGTGGGCTGAGATTGAACACGATCTTGGCTACAAGGCACAAGTGATTCCCGCCAGGGCGCGACGGCAGTTCTCAAGGTTGGCGGGACTTCTTGAGCTGGGGGACGACGAATTCCGGCGAATTCGTGATGACCTGGCAGCCTATAGCAAAGAGGCGGCATCGGCGGTCGTGGAGGCCCCCGAAACAACACCGATCGATGCGGAGACGGTGATCCAATTCGCCGCGTCCAGCAAACGGGTCCAGCGCCTTGATAAGGTCTGGGCTGTTGCATACGGTCGCGACTACGACCCGTTATGGACGGATGATACCGGAAGGCGCTCAAAGAACTTGCTCGCGGTCGGGCTTCGGAGTATCGGAGAAGTAGACCGAGCGCTTCGAACACATGAGACCGTGCTCGAAGAATTCATGAAGGGTTGGGCGGCATCGACGGGGCCAAGCACGATCAAGAAGATCGGACTCGGTCATTCGTTGTTCTTCCTTGGCTACCTGTTGGCTGGAATCTCTGGAGACCGGGAGCGCATCCTCCAGTACCTCAAGGAAGCTGGGATAGCGCCATCGGCCGTAGAGCGCGAGCAGTTGATCGGTCGGATACTGGAGCTTGTCGCCGCGGCCGCCCGCGGGCCCCGAAAGGGCACGTGACCTGTAACACAGTGCCCTCCAAGCATCGGGAGCCCGAATAGGCGCAGCCGCTGCGGACGTTGGATGGCGCATGGTTACCTTCGCTGTTGACGCGAGGGGGCCAGCGTGACTAAGTTGTAGCCCTAGGCCCGAGCAACAGTAGTGCCGGTGCATCTGCCGCGACCACAACCGAACCGGTCGGCGAATGCACCTCGGAGGGCCTAGTGGATTCTCAAAGCGTTCGTTCACCCAGTCTGTTGCCGGCTCTGCTGAGCGTCGGCGTCGATTCCCTCTACTGGTCGAGCCGTGTCGAGCTCACGACAGGGCTTGGCGAGCTCGAAGCGACGAAGGCCAAGGCCATCGCCATCGGCAGCGCGGTGCCACTGCCCTCGGTCGATGGGTTCTCCCTCTCGGTGCTGCCTTATGGGGCGTTTCGCTACCCATTCGTGGTTGACTGCCACGAGCTGCGGGTGCATCTCACCGAGTCGAGGCGGTTTCCGACAGTCTGGGTCCAGCTGCGTTCGGCATTCATCCACGAGGTCGGGGTAACCGAGGCGATCGCGGCCTCGGTGAAGGTTGCCGAAGGCCTCGTCGGCGCTGCGATTGGCGAACCGCATGCGTCGCGGGTGGACCTGTACGTGGATTTCGCCGACTGGCGTCTCGTGCACAGTGATCGCGTCGGGTTGATCACGCAGGCGGACCTGCGTGCGCACTTCCGCGCCGGCACCGATGAAGTCGAAACGATCCAGGTCGGCAAATCGCCATTTCTTGTCCGCCTGTACCGCAAGGACATCGAAGTGCGGGAGCGCGGCGGCCATGCGCCGGTGTTCTGGTCTGGCTGGAGCGGCGCGGTCGTGCGTGTTGAGCTACAGGTCGGATCTGAACGCCTCAGGGCTTTCGGCATCGGGACGGTCACCGAAGCGCTGGCCTCGCTCGGTGACCTGTGGCGGTATGGCACCGCGGACTTTCCGAGCTGCGGGTGCCGGCGAGCGGGCCGCGTGAGGGGTGGCAGGTCCGCGACGAGTGGCGGGCGGTCCAGTCGGTGGGCTATGCGTCGTTCCCGCGCTCCGGGGTCGTTCCGTACGTCGTGGTCCGAGGCGACCGACTGCGCCTTCTCAGGGCGCTGTTCGGCTACCTGACGTCGCTTGGCGCGATCGAGGGGGAGCGGCGCCTCCTGGGCCTTCTGCGGGAGCTGCCGAAGCACCTTGCGGCGGTCGGTCATGGTCGTCAGTTCGAGGACGAGGTGGACCGCAAGAGGCTGCGGCTACCGAGGGCAGTGCGCGAGTCGCCGCTAGACTCCGACGCGGCCAGTGCGAGCCCAGGGAAAGAGGCACCTTGGGCTCCCGAACCTTCACAAACAGATACGAGGACCGACGCGTGAAACGGCCTGACTTTCCGCTTGCCGATGCCGTTTCGTGGTTTCTGGCTGACTACCGGGACCAGATCATGCCGACCACGTACGCGACCTATCGCTCGCACCTGAACGCGTACTGCGCCTGGCTGCCACCCGAACGGCGGACGCTCGCAGCTGTCGAACCGGAGAACGTCGAAGGGTTCCTGCGAGCGACGCACAACGGCAACACCAAGATGAACAAGGCAATCGCGCTCCGCTCGTTCGCGGGCTACCTCGCACGTCGCAAGCTGTGGTTTGCCGGCACGGAGGACGCCCCGCTCTCGGTGCTGCGCGACGTGAAGCAGCCACGACCCTCCGACAAGGGGCTGCCCGGATACAAAGACACCGAGCTGCGGACCATCGTTCGCGCGGTCGACGAGGGTCCGAATCGCTTTCGCGGTGTCGCGGTCGTCGCGGTCGAGCTCCACGGCTTCCGGTCGAAGGAAGTACGGCTCATGCGGCTGCGGAACGTCACTATGCCAGGTCACGACGAGCTCCAAGGCAACTTCCTCATCGAGGAAGAGGCAGGCACGAAGCGCGGCTCAGGCGGCGTACGCGCCGTTCCGATGGAACGATTCGCCCGCGACGCGATCCGCAACTATCTCCGGCTCGAACGTCCAGGCTTTCGCGGTGATGGGGAAGAACCGCTCTTCCTCACCGACGAAGGCCGACCATTCAGCGCCGGCGGCTGGCACGGCATGGCGCAACGCCTGAAGCGGCGAATCGCCGCTTCGGGCGTTGCGTTCAAGCAGCACCGGCTCCGGCCCACGAGGGCTCGACAGCTCCACGAGGCCGGCTGGCCGGACACCGCGATCATGGAAGCGCTCGGCTGGAAGAGTCTGCCGATGCTCCGTCGGTACCTCGGCAGAATCCCTCTCTCGCGTCTGAAGCAGTACCCGACGACGCTCGACCGAGTGTTCGGGGCGGCGTCGTAACCAAGCACTCTCGGGCGTAACCACGTGTCGAGGGACCGGAAATCACTAGGGTTTCAGGGTGTGGGTTGTCACATCTCCTGAAGAACCATGTGTCGCCGGTTCAAGTCCGGCTCTCGGCACAGAACGAATTCCTAGCGAATCTGCGAATGCGCCCGCGCTGGCCAATAGTTCAACGGGTGCGTAACCATGAGCCGTCGGCTCGCTTATCACCGGCGCCGTTTCTTGGCCTTCCTTGGTGGCGCGGCCTTGGGGACGGAAGCCGCCACTGTGTCGTCGTGTCGGTGCCTGCTGCTGACTTTGGACGAGAGTGTGCCGAAGTCCGCGTTTTCGACGGGGAAGGCGGTGTGCTCCTCGCAGTAGTTCTGCGCCACGGTCTTCAGGATTACTTGAGCGAGGTGAGTAGCCGGACCTCCGTGCGGACCCGCTAGGAATGTGTGGAACTCGAGAACCACTTGAGAGTCCTGCGGATGCCAAGCGTGGTCGTGCTCTGCTTGAGTTGCGCGCTCTGCGCAGACGATGCCCAGGGCTTGAACGCCGGTTAGGAGCTCCTGAATGCGCACCGTTGGGAAGCCCGTAATGCGGCGGAGGAGATCAAGCGACATGTGAAGGTTGTCGGGTAACTCGGCGATGCATCCGTTCAGCAGCACGGCGGCGACCACCTTCCGTTCGTTCGTGTCCATCCGCACGAAGGACTGGAAGAATCGCCTCGCCTGAACGTCGATGTGTTCCCTCCCGCCCTTGGTCTTCACCCCCATGGCGACGTAGAGCAGGTCGAGATCGTTTGGGAGGAAGTTGCGCCGCTGGAACCCACCGAGCTTTTCAATGATCATGTCTGCTAGCTGCAGGGGGCTTGTCGTCCGGCAGTCGACGTGCTTGATGTTGGTGTTGAGACCAGGTACCTCAGTGTCATCGAAACGGGCGGGGAGGATGTACTCACGCTGCTTCTCGCTAAGAGCACGTACCTGCGACGCGCGGCGCTCATGCGTCGTCCAGACCTTTGCTGCGTACTCCGCTGAGACGAACAAGACGCAATAACGCGCCATCTTCGAATAGACCTCATGAAGGTGCTCGTACAGGTCCTTACCCCATAGCTCCACCTTCTCATAATCGTCGTAGAACAAGGGCACGCCGCTCTCCCTGAGATGTTCGGCAACGGCTTCGACGTACGGACGTTGTTCACCTGCGAAGGACAGGGCAACGTCGTAGGAATAGGCGGGCTCCTGGTGCGTCGTCGCTCGTGCGATTCTCTGTGTTATTGGTGTCCACCTTCCAGCCTGGAAGCCGCTCGGAGCGTGTTGTTGCGCGAAGCCGTCCACATCACTTGGCGACGCCAGTGGGCGAGCGTAGCGCTGGTCGGCCCGGTCAGGGTCTAACCATCGCCGACAATCCTACCTCTGCTTCGGCTTCTCCCAGAAGAGGATTAGGCCGGGATCGACAGGCAGGAGGGGCGCAGACTAAACGCCACCCTTCGGAGCCTCTCTTTCGAATAGTTTCCTCCACGCTTTCGTGCGTCTTTGGTATGCGATAACTACCTCCACCAACTGAATCGCCCTGGGGATGGTGGAGGCTCCAGCAATTGGAGATGATGTCGCCATGCCAGGCGTAAACCATGTGTCGAGGGGCCCGGAATCACTCGGGTTTCAGGGTGCGCGTTGTGACTTCTCCTGAAGAACCATGTGGCGCCGGTTCAAGTCCGGCTCTCGGCACTGGCGGCTTACAGACGGCGATAAGCAGCCAGCCTTCGCCTTCGGCTCGGCTGTCGGTTTGCTAGAGCGGCCTTCGGCCGCGCTGGTAGACGTCACGGCGATGGCGGGCCCGCCGGATCAGGACGCGGCGGGTCGGATCGTCGATCTCGTAGACGATGCGCCAGTCGCCGACTCGGACGCGGTAGCCCTCATGGGCCGCGAGCTTCTCAGCGCCGGGTGGACGTGGGTCGCTCGCGAGCGCGCGGAGGCGGCTGAGGACCCGATCGAGGAGGATGGGCGCGAGCCGCTCGAGGTCGCGCTCCGCGCCCGAGTGACGGGTCAACGCGGTAGGCGGCCACGAAAGCGGAGGTCTCGCTCCACCTCCTCCAGACTCCGCGGCTGCGCGTCCGGGGTGTCGCGCAGCCGCCCTGCGGCGATCGTCAGCGAGTCCTCGAGGTACTCGAGCTGGTCGGTGATCCGCTCGTATTCGTCCACGGTCACCTGATCCAGAGGAGGTCGCCGAAGAAGAAGTCGTTGCCCTGCGCGAGGCTCTTCACGCTCCCGTCGGCGAGCGCGAGGGTGTAGAACGCGCCGGTGCCGATATAGGCGAGCCGCATCCCGTCGGGCGACCACGCCGGGGTGACGTCGTCGCCGGTCTGCCCGATCGACTTCACGCTCGACCCGTCGAGCGGCACGAGGAAGATCTCCGAGGGCACGCCAAGGTGCGCCAGGCGCGCACCGTTGACGGCGGCCGCAGGCTTACCGCCCGCGCTGGTGCGGGCGAGCATACGATCCACCGCCGTGGCGGAGTGGCCGGCGGCGGAGAACGCGATGCGCTGACCGGCCGGATCGAACCGGGGCGACTGCAGGTACCAGAACGTGTCCTTGCCCTTGAGCAGGGGACGAGCGCCCGTGCCGTCGGCGTTCGCGGTCCAGAGCCCGTCGCCCTGCCCGTCCTTGAGGTGGACGTAGACGAGCGTGCGGCCGTCGGGCGAGAGCGCGGGGTCCGCGCCGTCGGCGAGGAGCGTCTTCCGCTCGCCGGTCCGCAGGTCGATCCGGAGGATCGCGTCCTCGTTCCCGACGAAAGAGCCGCCCTTGATGATGGCGGCGCGGCGGTGGACGTACAGCACGTTGCCGGTGGGGTCGAAGCGCGGGCTCGCGTAGAACACGGTGTCGCCCTCGTGCTCGACGAGCGGCCGCGTGCCGGTGCCGTCGAGGTTCACGGTCCAGATGTCGGAGCCGAAGCCGGTGGTCTTCGTCGGCACCTGCGTGATCGCGAAGGCGAGGCTCTTCCCGCTCGGGTGGAGCACCGGGGTGGCCGGCGCGCTATTCGCGGGGAGGTCGACGATCCGGCCGAGCGTGCGCGCGCTCTCGTCGAGCGCGAGGAGCCCCGCCGGGTTCGCGAGGATGAAGGCCGCGCGCAGCCCGGCGCCAGCGGCGGCGGGTCGCGCCGAGGGGGAGGCCCCGCAGGCGGCGAGCGCGAGCGCGCAGATCATGGCGGCGGCCGCGAGCACGGTCCGCGGCACGGCGCTAGGTGCGCCGCGTCGCGGCGAGGAAGGCTCGCGCGTTCGCGACCACCGCGGCGGTGTCGCCGCGATCGAGGAGGTCGGGGCGGGTGAGCGGCGCGCCGCCGCCGAAGCCGACGACCCCCGCCTTGAGGTAGGCGGGCACCTCCGCGAGCTCGATGTTGCCGGTCGCGACGAGCGGGAGGTGCTGGAGCGCGCGGCGCACGTTCGCCACGTACTCGGGTCCGCCGATCGTCGCGAGCGGGTAGATCTTGACGAAGTCCGCGCCGGCGTCGGCCGCGGCGACCATCTCGGTCGGCGTGAGCGTTCCGGGCATGGCCATTCCATCGTGTGCGTGCGCCACGGTCACCATCTCGGGGAAGAAGATCGGGCTGACCAGGTAGCGGGCGCCGGCGAGGCAGGCGTCCTCGGCCTGGCGCGGCGAGAGGACCGTGCCGGCGCCGATGACGACGCCCTTCGCGGCGAGCGCGGCGTCGAGCGCGAGCGAGCGGATGAGCTCGAACGCGTCGGGGATCGTGAGCGTGATCTCGACCAGCCGGACGCCCGCCTCGGCCATCGCGCGGGCAGCCCGTTCGGCGAGCTCCGGGGTGGCGGTGCGGACGACCGCGACGAGGCGGTCCTGGCCGAAGATGCGGAGCTGGTCGCGGCGCGTCGTGGCGGGGCGCTCGGCGACGGCCATCGACCGAATGCTACCGCCTCACCCGCGCCACACGCCGATGGGCGAGGCCACGCGGCCGGTCCAGGCGGCCTGGTGCGGAGCGCGTGGGAGGACACGCGGCGGACACGGGAGCGCGCTAGGCTCGGAGGGATGCGGATCGACCCGAAGGACGTCGAGGCGCTCTTCCGCGACGCCGGTGCGCTCCTCGAGGGGCACTTTGCGCTCGCGTCCGGCCGACACTCCGCGCGCTACCTGGAGAAGTTCGCGGTGCTCCAGTGGCCCCGCCGCACCGAGCGGCTCTGTGCCGCGATCGCCGACGAGGCACGGGATCTGGCGATCGAGACGGTCGCCGGCCCCACGACCGGCGGGGTCATCCTCGCGCACGAGGTCGCCCGGCAGCTCGGCTGCCGCGCGGTGTACGCCGAGCGCAGCGAGAGCGGGAAGGGTCGCGAGCTCCGTCGCGGCTTCCGCGTGCACGAGGGCGAGCGCGTGCTCGTCGTAGACGACATCATGACC
>ORMF011997822.1_pt1 | contig 10907 bp, 5 predicted proteins | sample 1779871 | NCBI WGS metagenome assembly ORMF01 (sample SAMEA104232316, study PRJEB22302) | groundwater metagenome | biome: forest; feature: aquifer; material: groundwater | place: USA | collected 2011-08-07 | depth 5.4 m
GAGCCCTTCGCCAAGGCGCGCCAGGAAAACAAACCGATCTTCCTCAGCTTCGGCTACTCGACCTGCCATTGGTGTCACGTGATGGAACGCGAGTCGTTCGAAGACGAAAAGAACGCGGCCTACCTGAACGGGCACTTCGTCAGCATCAAGGTGGATCGCGAGGAGCGGCCCGATGTCGATAAGATCTACATGAGCGCCGTGCAAGCGATGGGCACGGGTGGCGGCTGGCCGCTGAACGTCTTTCTGGCGCCGGACCTGAAACCCTTTTACGGCGGCACGTACTTCCCGCCCGATGGCCGCCACGGCCGGCCGAGCTTCCTGCAAGTGCTCCAGAAAATCACGGAACTCTGGCAGCAGCGGCGTGACGACCTGGCGCAATCCGCCCAGCAACTCCACGCGCACCTCGCCGCCGCCGCCGAGCAAGAGTCCACCAACTTGCTCGTGCTGACCGCGAGCGTGCCCCACCAGGCCGCGCGCGCGTTCAAAGACGAATACGACCCGCGCTACGGCGGCTTCGGCAACGCCCCGAAATTTCCGCGCCCCAGCCAGCCGATGTTCCTGTTGCGCCACGCCGCGCGCACCAACGACCCCGACGCCCAGCGCATGGTCCTCTTTACTTGTGAGCGCATGGCCGCCGGCGGCATGTACGATCAACTCGGCGGCGGCTTCGCGCGCTACTCGGTGGATGCGCAATGGCTCGTGCCGCACTTCGAAAAGATGCTCTACGACAACGCGCAGCTCATTCACCTCTACCTCGACGCCCACTTGGTGAGTGGCGAGGCGCGCTTCGCGAACGTCGCGCGCGACATCATCCGCTACGTGCTGCGCGACATGACGCATCCCGACGGAGGCTTCTACTCGGCCGAAGACGCCGACAGCGAAGGCAAGGAGGGAAAATTCTACTGCTGGACGCGCGACGAGATGGCAACGCTCCTCACTCCCGACGAATTCAAAGTCGCCGTCCGCTCCTTCGGCGTCACCGAGCAAGGCAACTTCGTCGATCACAGCGATCCGAATCCCCTGCCGCACCAGAACGTCCTGAACATCGCAGACCCGAAACTGACGACCGAGGAGCAAGTCCTCCTCGACGCGGCGAAACAGAAAATGTTCGCTGCCCGCGCCAGTCGCGTCCGCCCGCACCTCGACGACAAAGTGCTCGCCTCGTGGAACGGCATGATGCTCGGCGCCATCGCCCGCGCCTCGGCCGTGCTGGCCGACGATTCCTATCGCGCCGCCGCCGCGAAAAACCTCGCCTTCCCCCAAGCCAAGCTCTGGGACGCCCCGACGAAGACGCTCTTCCACCGCTGGCGGGACGGCGCGCGCGACACGGTGCAGTTGCTCGACGCCTACGCGAACTTGCTCGCCGGCGTGATCGACCTCTACGAAGCCACGCTCGACGCGAAGCACCTCGAGTTTGCGCTGGCTCTTGCCGAGACGATGCTGGCGAAGTTCTACGACGCTGACCAAGGCGGCTTCTGGCAAAGCCCCGCTGGCGCGCCCGACCTGATCCTGCGTGTGAAGGACGACTACGACGGCGCCGAGCCGTCCGGCAATTCCGTCGCCGCGCTTGCCCTGCTGAGGCTTGGCGCGATCACCGACCGCAAGGACTTCAAGCAAGCCGCCGAAAAAACGCTCCGCCTCTTCGCCGACCGCCTGCAGCGTCTCCCGCAGGCCGTCCCGCACCTGCTTTGCGCGCTCGACTTCTGGCTGGAAGAACCCCGGCGCGTCGTGATCGCCGGTGACGCGGCCTCCCCGCAAGCTCGCGGCCTCCTCCGCGCGGCCCACTCGGTCTATCGGCCGAACAAAGTCGTCCTGGGGAACAGCGGTCCCGTCGAGCCGTTTGCCAAAACCCTCCCGGCGAAAAACGGCCCGGTCGTCTATCTCTGCACCGGCACAGCTTGTCAGCCGCCGACGCAGGACGCGCTCAAAGTGAAGCAACTTCTGCGTTGACGCGCGGCTTGCAGAGCAGGAGTTCGATGCTTCGTTGTTTTCAGCGGCCGAGTCACGTCGGCCGAAGCCCAAAGCATAGCCAAAGGGATTTGAAATCCTGACCTTCCAAGCCAGTCGGTTGGCCAAGCCAGACCAGGTGACGAGAATGATTCTGTCCTCAATGATTCTGCCTGCCCAAATCGGGTCGCTTCGCCGCCTTGCCCAAGCCGACAGAATCATGGAGGACAGAATGATCATCTTGTCCTGCATGCTCCAATGTCTGCACTGGCCGGGCCGATGCAAAGCAGCGAGACTTTGCGCCGCGATTTGAGAAATAGAAACTGAGAAGATCCGATTCCCAAAGTCCACCGTGCCTCGGCACGCAACAGGCCGCCGCCAGAACTGAGCGGCGAGGTGAACGTGGCAATCTGCGGCTGCCAGGACGCACTGCATCCTAGCCCGCCATCATCCAACTGCGCGCGGGAGAGCGCGCTGCTGCTGTTATAGCCCCGCGCGAGCAGCACCCGCCCATTGGACAGCAAGGGTGTCGTGTGATAAGCGCGTTCGGTGGCCGGCATGCCGGTCACTGCCCCGGTGTAAGCCGGTAAAACATCTGGCTGTTGGTCGTCGGCAGCGTGACCATGATGTTGCCGCCCGTAATCGTCTGGGGACTTGTGTTTGTTACCCATGTCCCTCCCGTCAGCGTGTCTGAACCGACCAACACGTAGTTGCTGTAAGCCGTCGGCCAGCTCAACTGCACGTTGATGCCCTGGCGCGTGATCTGTAGCGCGGATACAACCACGCTGAAGTTCGCCGTCACCACCTTGCTGGCGTTGAGCGTAAGCGCCAGCGGGTTGGCCGCGCTCACCACATCCCCACTCCATCCGTTGAACTGGCCAGCCGCACCCAGAGGCGTCGCCGTCAAAGTCACGCGGTCGCCCATCGCATAGACCTGCTGACGCGGCGTCACGTTCACGCTCCCTGGCCCGATGATTCTTACCGACAGAGCGGCTCGTCCGGCTTGCAGGCTGCCGAACATGGCGCGCACCACCGGGTTGGGGCTGACCACGGCGAACTCGGTCGGGCTGTTCGTGCCGGTGAACGCGCTGCCCCATTGCACGAAGTAGCTTCCGCTATTCGGGACGGCTGTCGCCTGAACCACCGTGCCGTAGGCGACGGGGTCGGTCGCGCTCAACTCGATCACGCCCGAACCGATCACGCTTGTGCCTACCGTCGTCCCGAATACCGCCGAGACGCTCTTCGGCCCGTTGACGGTCAGGCTCACCGGGTTCTCCGTCCCGCCGGCATCCCCCTCCCAACGCAAAAACGTCCAGCCATTGCTCGCCGTCGCACTCACGCTCACGACGGTATTGCTGCGATACGACGCTTCGGCCGGGCTTACGCCCGCGGTGCCGCCGCCCGCCGTCCTCGCCGTCACCGGATAGAGCTGCACGAACACTGCCTGCACCGACTGCGGCCCATTGATGGTCACGCTCGACGGATTGGCCCCGCCGCTGATGTCGCCTGACCAGTGGTCGAACACCCAGCCGGAGTTCGGCATCGCTATCAGGCTCACGACGGTGTTGTTGGTGTAAGGGCCTGGTGACGGATTCGCCGCCACCGTGCCGTTGCCACGGGTGGTTAGTGTAAGTGGGTAAGTGGGTACGATGTTGATCGTCACCGCCGGAGCCTCCGCCGTGTCGAAAGTATCTACGTCCAACCCCAACGCCCGCACCACCGTCGTGTTGCTGACGACAATCGCAGCGCTGTAGAGGCGTGACCCGGGGTTCGGCGTGCTGCCGTCCAAGGTGTAGTAGATGACGCCATTACTGAATCCGCTCTCCATCGTGACCGTGGACGAACCAACTTTGGTCACGCTGCCCACGACCAGTTGGCTGTCCACTCGGATAATCGGTGCACCGTGCAGCCTCACTGCCAGAACCGCGTTGGAACTCGTCGCACTACCCGCAGTGTTGCTAACCACCACCAAGTAGTTGCCCGCATCGCTCAACGCAACCGGGTTGAAGGTGAGCGTGGCTTGCGTGGCGTTGGAGATGGCAACGCCGTTTTTGAACCATTCGTAGTTCAGCGCCCCGCCAGTGGCGACCACATTGAGCGTCACGTTGGTTCCCGCTTCGACCGCCTGACTCAAGGGCTGCTGTACGATGGCCGGGGCGACCGGGGTGACCACCAGCGTGTTGGTCGCGCTGCCAAAGTAGTCCACATCGTCGATCGTTCCGATGACGGTGTAACTCCCCGCGTCGGTCGGGGCATTGGGCGATCCGTCGTAGGTCACGTAAACCGACAGACCCAGAGGTGTGGTTGTGACCGAAACGCTCTTGGCTGTGCCGTCGTAGGCCTGGCTCAAGTTGCCCAAGCTCACGGACGCATTGACATTGCTTTTGAGTAGGAGGATCGAGCTGCTGGGAATGCCGTTGACGAACACCGTCACCAGCGAATAGCCGGGCGGCAAACCCCTCACCGGCACGGAGGTGAACGAACTCGCGGACCAGTTCGTGGGCAGCAGGAACAAGGTCTGCCCGCTTTCCACGCTGCGCAATTGCACCACCGGGTAATCGCCCGGCGAATCTTGAGAATTTCCGCCCGAACCTCCGGAGACGCCGCGAAACCGAGAGCCGGTGAGCGTCAGGCTGCCGCCGCGACTGATCGGCGAAGTGAACGTGGCAATCTGCGGCTGCCAGGACGCACTGAAGCCCAGACCGATATCGTACAGCTCTGCGCTGGAAAGAAAGCTGCCGTTGCTGTCCAGGCCCCCCGCGATCAGCGTCTTGCCATTAGGCAGCAAGGTGGCCGTGTGGTTCCTGCGTGCGCTGCTCAGCGCGCCGGTCGCCGTCCACGTCCCGGTGGCCGGATCGTATAGCTCCGCGCTGGAAAGAGAACCGCCGGTGTTTTCGCCCCCCGCGACCAGCACCTTCCCACTTGGCAGCAAAGTCGCCGTGTGCGAATCGCGTGCGCTGGTCAGCACGCCGGCTGGCGTCCACGTCCCTGTGCCCGGATCGTACAGCTCCGTGCTTTTAGTCACTTGGCTGCTGCCCTCGCCCCCCGCGACCAGCACCTTCCCATTGGGTAGCAAGGTCGCCGTGTGCTTCTGGCATGCGGTGGCCAGCGCGGCGGTCGCCGCCCACATTCCCGTGGCCGGATCGTACAGCTCCGTGCTGGAAAGAGCGCCGCCGCTGCCAGCGCCCCCCGCGACCAGCACCCTTCCATTGGGCAGCAGGGTCGCCGTGTGACGATACCGTGTGCTGTTCAGCGCGCCGGTCTCCGTCCACGTCCCGGTGGCCGGATCGTACAGCTCCGCGCTGGAAAAAACGCGGCTGCCGTCAGTGCCCCCCGCGACCAGCACCTTCCCATTGGGCAACAAGGTCGCCGTGTGATTCTTGCGTGCGGTGGTCAGCGCGCTGGTCGCCGTCCATGTCCCCGTGGCCGGATCGTACAGCTCCGCGCTGGAAAGACCACCGCTGCTGCCAGCGCCCCCCGCGACCAGCACCTTCCCATTGGGCAGCAAGGTCGCCGTGTGAGATGCCCGCGTTCCGCTCAGCGTGCCCGTCGCCGTCCACGTCCCGGTGGCCGGATCGAAGAGCTCTGCGCTAGTAAGAATACCGCTACTGCCAGCGCCCCCCGCGACCAGCACCTTCCCATTGGGTAGCAAGGCCGCCGTGTGATGATAGCGGGCGGTGTTGACCGCGCCAGTCGTCATCCATCCCCCGGTGGCCGGATCGTACAGCTCCGCGCTGGAAAGACTGAGACTGATGTCATTCCAGCCCCCCGCGACCAGCACCTCTCCGTTGGGCAGCAAGGTCGCCGTGTGACCCTTGCGTGCGGTGTTCAGCGCGCCAGTCGCCGTCCACGTCCCGGTGTTCGGATCGTACAGCTCCGCGCCGGAGAGAGAACGGCCGCTAGCATAGCCCCCCGCGACCAGCACGTTCCCATTGGGCAGCAACGTCGCCGTGTGTTGATGGCGTGCGTTGTTCAGCGCGCCGGTCGTCGTCCACCGCCCGGTGGCCGGATCGTACAGCTCCGCGCTGGAAATATTGACTGTGCGAAGTCCTGCCGCGACCAGCACCTTTCCATTGGGCAGCAAGGTCGCCGTGTGAAGCAAGCGTCCGGTGGTCAGCGCGCCAGTGGCCGTCCACAGCCCGGTGGCCGGATCGTACAGTTCCGTGTCGGAGATGGAGCCGGGGCCTCCCGCGACCAGCACCTTTCCATTGGGCAGCAAGGTCGCTGTGTGATTCCGGCGTGCGGTAGTCAGCGAACCGGTCGCCGTCCACGTCTCGGTGGCCGGATCGTACAGTTCCGCGCTGTAGTAAGAGCGGCTGCTACCTTGGCCCCCCGCGACCAGCACTTTCCCATCGGGCAACAAGGTCGCCGTGTGAGAATCGCGTTTGGTAGTCAGCGCGCCAACCGCCATCCACAACCCGGTGTTCGGATCGTACATCTCCGCGCTGGAAAGAGAATTATCGCCAATGCGGCCCCCTGCGACCAGGACCTTCCCATTGGGCAGCAACGTCGCCGTGTGATCAAGGCGTGAGGTGGTCATCGTGCCGGTCGCCGTCCACCTCCCGGTGGCGGGATCGTAAATCTGCGCGCCATTCCCAGCAACCCCCGCGACCAGCACCTTCCCATTGGGCAGCAAGGTCGCCGTGAGAGAACTGGGTTTGCCTTTCAGTGGGCTGGTCTCGGTGAAAGAGGCGGCTTGAGCCGGTTGAATCACAGATAAATTGAGCACCAGCGCGGCCATCGCCAGTGCGAGCGGGACAAGATTTCTTGGATGAGTTTTCATAGGGCCGGTTGTCCTACCTGCGGAGCGCGGACTGCACTGACTGAAATTTGTTTTTGACGCTCTGCGGGAGAGAAAGAATTGGTTTTCGTCTGCGGCCATCCGGGAGAACTTATTCCGAGGGCGCGTGGCGTCAATCGCCAGTGTTGGCCGGGCTGGGCGGCGATTTTCCAGCCTGGGCGACGGGCGCACGGTTGGCTGGGCCGGAGCGCGCGGAAGGGAAGGCGAATCCGAGTTGAGCCTGGGCTCAGAAGCTGCCCGCGGATGACGCGAATGTACGCGAATGAATGGAAGTCGTTTCCAAAGCCGGCGGGTATCGTTTCGAACCGAGCTGGGTTTGTCGCGAGTGCCTCATGGCCGAGGGTGATCTCGAACCGCCGACAACGGGCGGCGACCTCCCGGCGAAACTGTCAATTGCTCGGACTGACACGTTCACACCGCCGAGAAAGGCGCGGCGCGACTGCCAATTGTTTTGACCGACCGCTTCTCGCCCGACATTGAGCGGACATGTGGGGCGGCTGTTCGCTCGACCGACTTTGTTCGTTATGCGGGTTGTGTGGGCGCTGTCGCAGCAAGCCGAAGTGCCATGACCACGCGCTGTTCCGCCTTCCGCCGGATTTTGCTGTCCTTGGCGTACTCGGTCAATCTCGGCGGCTTGGCGAGCAATGCCCGAGCGTACCATTCGGAGCCGCGCCAACTTCGCCGGAACTCAGCAATCTTGCATCGAAGCTCAGATCTCGGCGGTAGGAGGTCCGCAAGTACAACTCCGGCAGTCCGACCGCGAGGATCCCAGCGCTCGCCGCGCGCGGTATCGTACTGCCGAGCGCCGCATACGAAGAAGGCAACATCGGCACGTTTCTCCAAGACTGCCTTGAGATCCCAAAGGAAGCTGTTCTCATTCTTTCCCTTTCGGTCGGGCCTGAGTATCTCGCCTCTGTTGAATGAGTCCTTGCTACCGACTTCCCCGAAGACCTTGAACTCAAAAACCAAACGGCAAGGTTCTTCGATGCGGATGTCGGACTTGGTGCCGCCGGTTCCAGTCCTTCCAACAAGTCGCGCCGTCGGTGCGTCCGGGGAGCCACTAATGAGCCAGTCATCGCCGGTTCGCGGGGACCCTTCTCGGAGGGTGCAGCCTGCCTGCAGTAAGGCCCTCATAATCGCGACCTTGACGCTGCCCTCTTGGAGCAAAGCGAGGGGATCCTCAGCGGCGACCTCGGCCGCGTCCAGCGCAACGTCGATTAGAGCGAGGCTCGGATCAGACATGGGGTGTGATGCCCTGCCAACGACCGATGTGAGCGACTGCCGCCGCCAGGGACCGCGGAGCGTGAAGGGCACGTCCGAACTGCAGCCCCGAATCGAGCGGAGAAGTGGGCCGGCGCTCGACCAACGTGGTTCGGCTTCTTTTTCATGCTGGGCTAACCGGCAGGAAATCCAGCGAGATTTTCGGGTGAGTGAGCGTCGGAATATCCGCCTTGAGTATTTGGCAGGCCTTGTCGAAGTCTTCGAGGAACGGCTCCAACACTAGAACGATGGCATCATACTTCGGATGCTTCTCGAGGTGCTTCAGCCCTGCTGCGTCGGCATTTCCCTTTCCGATCAGACCGACCTTCCCTTGTGGGCGAATCAAATGTGCCATGCCGCATCGCAGGTGCTTGTAGAGGTAATAAGGCGAGGCCGAATTGTTGTACGCCGCATACCGGGCATCTATCTTGCCCATGTAATCGGTGATGCCTCGCTCGAACCTGCACTTCGAGTGGCCCTGCTCAGCGAAGTCGTGCGAGTCCCGGCAAGCGCCGAGAAACTCGATGCCGATGGCGATCTGACCGTATGCGAGGTATCCGGCGCCATGCCGAACCATAGCGCGCAGTTCGGGAAGTAGGACGTCGTCGATGAATCCGCGGAGGGTATGGCCACTCATGGGATGATCTTTCTTCTGGCCGAACGCCAAGATGACCGATGACGAGAAGTGCTCCAAGGACGCCCGATCTGGAACATGTGGCTGAGCGCGCTGTTCGTCATTCGGTCGAGCGTCTGCTTCGCCTCCTTCATGTTTTCAAATTTTCAATCCAGCGGAAGAATTCTTCCTTGGTGCGAGCAGATGGTGGTGGTGCCTTCTTCTTCTTACGCTTCCGGTCATAATCGGGGCCTCCGTAAATCGGAATGTAGCCGTCGAGATCTGACGGAAGATAAACGTCGCCATACTTCACGATCGCAACGTTCTCTCGTTGAAAAAAACCAAAGAAGTAACCGAACTCAAACAGCACATTCAAATTCGGAACAAGGTGCTTCCGTCTCCGCACCGTCGCTTCGCAATCAGGCGTCATAATCAATATTGCTCCCTGAAGTTCTCCTTTGAAGCGCTCAAGCTCGTCAATCAGCGTGCGTCCTGCACGGAAAACCTCCCACCACCGCACATAGTTAATGAGCCTTTGATTTTTGCACGCGGCGGTGAAGGCTTTTGCGTATGGGATAGCCTCTGAAGAAGAAGCAACGAAGATTTTCTTGGCGGACATAGACTATCATGCCGAACTCTTACTCAACCAAATGCGGTTGTTTCCGGGCTGTTCCGGCGCACAACCGCAGATTTGCGGTTGAGCCAGGGACACGGGCCGGGAACAACCGCCGTTGGGCGCGGTTGTTTCCGGTTGGAATGTTCATTCTGGCTGTCATTGGCTTGTTTTCTCTCAAGAGCGGAGCTTCTCGGCAAGTGCTTTTCACAGTTTCTTTGAGCCTGCACGGAACTGGGCGTCAGCCCATCCCGGTGCTGCACAACGCGGCTTTAGCGCGCGGCCAACTTCGATTTGGATCAAGCCGTGAGCTGCCGAGACCGCGCTGTTCCCGCTGCTCGCCATGTGCCCAAGCGCTGACAGCGCGGTCAAGCGTCGCCAGGTTGCGGCGCTCTTTCCCGCCCGCACTTCGCGCAGGCCGGGAGCAGCGAATGGCGAATGGCGTGGCAGCCTTCGCATTCCTCGAAGAGCTTCGTCCCGCACACCGGGCACACGTAGGGGCCGTCGGCGTCAGCCGGGAATTCGAGCGGTACGTTCAGCTTCTTGATCGTGCGCCGATTCCAGAACGCGAAGCGCAGCGGCCCGCGCCGGATCGGGAAGTTACAGATGGGGCAGAGGAAGTGCTCGTAGGCCTCGCGGGATTGCTTGAGCAGCCAATCGCTCTTGGGGAACGCGACCATGCGCAGGAGATAGACGAGGATGCGCGCGACCAGCGCCAGCGCCGCGACAATCAACACGTATTTGAAGTAGCGCCGCGGGAAATGCTCGTGCATGACGAGGATCACCTTCGCCAGCACCGCCAGGCCGAACGCGTAAATCAGCGCCGCGTACAGGCTTGTCCGCTGTTTCAGGAACAGGACGACGGCGACGACGAGCAGCGGCACGAGCGCGGCGAGCTTGAACGCGGCGAGTTTGAGCTGGTGCCGAGTCTGCAGCTTGTTGAACTCCTCATTCACCGGCGGGCGCTGTTCCTCCAGGCTCTTGGCGGTGACCCGTTGCTGCGCCTCCAGGTCGCGCAACTCGTCCGTCAGGCGCGCGATGGATTCGTTGATCTCTTGATACCGCGTTTGGTTCGCCAGAAACAACTGCTCGCTCTCCGCCAGCGCCTTTTGCTCGGCCTCTGACGGCGTCACGCCCTTCTGCAAAGTCAGCTTCTGGATCTCGAGCAACTGGTTCATCGTCCTTTCCGAGTTGCTCGTGCTATCGCGGAGCACGTCTTGCCGCTTCTTCTGGTCGGCGATGGCGCGAGTGATGTCCTGAATCTGCCGCTGCAAGTCTTCGGCCCGTTTGGCGAGGGTTTGATCGACCAGTCGCTTTTCGACGTCCTGGTAAACGGGACCGGGCCAGGTACCGATGTCCTTCACGACGAAGCCGAGCAGCCAATAAAACAGGACGCCCAGCAACAGCGTGAAAACCAGCACCAGCAAGCGATGCGTCCCCGGGCCTTTGCTTTTTGGAGTGTCATTCATAACCGTCACTGCGCAGTGTCCGATAGAGGCCGCGCCGAATCAAGGAACTTGCGCGCCTCGGTCGGTAATCGGTCAGTGGTGGCCGGCCACCGGATCAGCGGAGCGCGGCATTCATGCCGCTTCACCGTCCGTCAACCGAGCGCATCGTCCGGTTTTCACGCTTTCTCCACTTCGAGAGTTGAAGCGGCATAAATGCCGCGCTCC
>ORMF010472398.1_pt1 | contig 10904 bp, 10 predicted proteins | sample 1779871 | NCBI WGS metagenome assembly ORMF01 (sample SAMEA104232316, study PRJEB22302) | groundwater metagenome | biome: forest; feature: aquifer; material: groundwater | place: USA | collected 2011-08-07 | depth 5.4 m
GCACGCCCCCCGGCGCCGCGGGGGGGGCGGGGCCCGCCGCGCCCACCCCGGGCAGGACCCGCGCCTCCCGCCGCAACACCTACACGGATGGCGTGATCTGCGAGAAGGTCGGGCGCTACGCCGAGCGCGTGCACCACCCCGACCGGCTCCGCCACCCGCTCCGCCGCGTCGGCCCCAAGGGCTCCGGGCGCTTCGAAAGAATCGGCTGGGAGGCGGCGCTGGACCTCGTGGCGGAGGCGTTCACGCGCCAGGCCCAGACCTACGGCCGCGAGACGGTCTGGCCCTACTACTACGCGGGGACCATGGGCCTCGTGCAACGCGACGGGATCAACCGCCTGCGTCACGCCATGGGCTACTCGCGCTGGTTCTCCACCATCTGCGTCACGCTCTCCGACACGGGCTGGACCGCCGGCGTCGGCGCCAAGCGCGGGGCGGACTTCCGCGAGGTGGGGGCGCACTCGGACCTCGTGGTGATCTGGGGCGGCAATCCCGTCAGCACCCAGGTCAACGTGATGCAGCACGCGATGCGGGCACAGCGGCGCGGCGCTGCCCTCGTCGTGGTCGATCCCTACCGCACCGGCACCGCCGAGAAGGCGGACGTCCATCTGGCCCCGCGACCGGGCACCGACGGCGCCCTCGCCTGCGCGGTGATGCACGTCCTCTTCGGGGAGGGCTTCGCCGACTGGACCTACCTGCGGGCCTATACCGACTGTCCCGACGAGCTGGCCGCGCACGTGAGGACGCGGACGCCGGAATGGGCTGCCGCCATCACGGGGCTCTCCGCGGCGGAGATCGTCGACTTCGCGCGGCTCTACGGACGGACCAAACGCTCGTTCATCCGCTGCCACCATGGCTTTACCCGCTCGCGGAATGGGGCCGTCAACATGCACGCGGTCTCGTGTCTGCCCGCGGTGACGGGGGCCTGGCAGTACGAGGGCGGGGGCGCGGTGTACGGCCAGACCGCCCTCTACCCGCTCGACCGTTCCCTTATCGAGGGCCTCGATCTGGAGGACAAGTCGATCCGCGCGCTCGACCAGTCGCGCCTTGGGCCCATCCTCACCGGCGACCAGGAGGCCCTCCTCGGGGGGCCGCCCGTCACCGCCATGATCGTGCAGAACACGAATCCGGCCATGGTGTGCCCGGAGACCCACCTCGTCCACAAGGGCCTCGCCCGCGAGGATCTCTTCCTCTGCGTGCACGAGCAGTTCCTCACCGAGACGGCGGCCTTCGCCGACGTCGTGCTCCCCGCCACCATGTTCCTCGAGCACGACGACTTCTACACCGCGAGCGGCCACACGTATTTCCAGGTGGCGAAGAAGGTGATCGAGCCCCCCGGCGAGTGCCGCGAGAACCACTGGGTGATCGCCGAGCTGGCGCGCCGGCTCGGCGCGCGGCACCCGGGCTTCGAGATGTCGGCCTGGGAGATCATGGACCAGACGCTCCGCACGTCGGGGATGTGGGACGCCGAGACCAACTGGCGGGGCGGCGGCCAGGACTTCGCGCTCCCGTTCAAGACCGCTCATTTCCTCGACGGCTTCCCGAACGCGGACGGGCGCTTCCACTTCAAGGCCGACTGGCGGCGCTTCGGCGGCCGCTGGCGGGAGATGCCGGTGCTCCCCGATCACTTCGACGTGATCGACGCGGCGACGTCGGACCGCGCGTTTCGCCTCGTGGCCGCCCCCGCGCGGACCTTCCTCAACTCCACCTTCACGGAGACGCCGTCGTCGCAGGCGCGTGAGCGCCGCCCCACCGCCCTGCTCCATCCGGACGACTGCGCGGCCCTCGGCGTCGCCGACGGCGATCCCGTCCGCCTCGGCAACGCCCGCGGCGAGGTGGTCGTCCACGCGAAAGCGCAGGCCGGCCAGCAGCGCGGCGTCGTCGTGGTCGAGGGCATCTGGCCCAACCGGCGCTTCGACGGCGGCATCGGGATCAATGCGCTGACCAGCGCCGATCCGGGCTGGCCGCACGGCGGCGCCGTCTTCCACGACACCGCGGTCTCGATCCGCCGGGCCTGAGCCCCAAGGAGAACGCCCATGACTGACGCGCCGAGCCTCTTGATAGAGAAAGACGGGCCGATCGGCTGGCTCATCTTCAACCGGCCGGAGAAGCGCAATGCCGTGGGCATCGAGACGTGGCAGCTCATGCCCGAGTACGCCAAGGACCTGGCCGCCGACGACGCCATCCGCGTGGTCATCCTGCGCGGGGCCGGAGAGCAGGCCTTCGTCGCGGGCGCGGACATCTCGCAGTTCAAGGACCGGCGGCGCAACATGGACGACGAAGCGGAATACCGCCGCATCGGAGCGCGTGGGCGGGAGGCGCTCGCCGCGCTGTCGAAACCGCTGCTCGCCATGATCCACGGGTACTGCGTCGGCGGCGGCGTCAGCATCGCCATCGGCTGCGACATGCGCATCGCATCGGACGACGCGCGCTTCGGCATCCCCGCAGCGCGCCTCGGCCTCGGCTACCACTACAGCGGCATGGAACAGCTGATGGCGCTCATCGGACCGTCGTACACGAAGGAGATCTTCTTCACGGCCCGCACCGACTGGAGCGCCCAGGACGCCCTCCGCATGGGGCTGGTCAACCAGGTCGTGCCCAAGGCGGAGCTGGAGGCCTTCACGCGCGACTACGCGCTCACGATCGCGCGCAACGCCCCGCTGACGCTCCGCTCGGCCAAGGCGTCCGTGAACGAGCTGGTGCGGCCCTCGGAGAAGCGCGATCTCGCCATGCTCGAGCGCCTGATCGCCGACTGCTTCAACAGCGAGGACTACCAGGAGGGCGTCCGCGCCTTCTCGGAGAAGCGCCGCCCGCAGTTCCAGGGGCGATAACGGACACCTAGCCCCTCACCCTGCCCTCTCCCCCGCCACGGGGGAGAGGGAAATACTGGGGAGAGGGAGATGCGCGCCAAGAGGAGCGACCTATGGCCATCAGCGCAGCTGTGACATCCGCGATCGATGTCGAGGACGTCGAGTATGTCCACCACGGCGGCAAGCCGCTGTTGGCGCGCCTCTTCAAGCCACGCGGCGTGGGACCGTTCCCTCTGATCGTCGAGCTCCACGGCGGCGCCTGGTGCCGGGGCGACCGCACGAACGACACGCTGCTCAACGAGCCGCTTGCGAAGAGCGGCGTGGTCGTGGCGGCGCTGGACTTCCGCATGCCGCCCGACGCGGGTTACCCCGCGTCCATGGCCGACATCAACTACGCGATCCGCTGGTTCAAGACGCGCGCGACGGAGCTCGGCAGCCGCCCCGACATGATCGGCGCGCTCGGCATCTCGAGCGGCGCGCACCAGGCCATGCTGAACGCGATGAGGCCGCGCGATCCGCGCTACGCGGCGATCCCCCTGCCCGCCGGCGCGCCCGCCGTGGATGCCACGGTGCGCGCCGTCGTCATGTGCTGGCCTGTCATCGACCCGCTGGGGCGATATCACTACGCGAAGAAGCTGCAGGCTGGCGGTAAACCGTATCCGGACATCGTGGACCAGGTGCTGCCCTGCCACGATGAATACTGGCAGACGGAGGCAGCCATGGCGGAGGGCAACCCTGTCCTCGCGCTCGAGCGCGGCGAGCGGGTCGAGATGCCGCCGGTCCTTTACCTCCAAGGCGCCAACGACCCGGCACACCCGCGTCCCCAGCTCGACCGGTTCGTGGCCGGGTACCGCAAGGCGGGCGGCCAGGTCGAGCTGGAGCTCTACGAGGACGCGGGGCGGTCCTTCATCACAAAAGACCCGACTTCACCTGCCGCCGTCCGGGCGATGGACAAGATCATCGAGTTCGTGCACAAGCAGATCCGGTAGCCTCCATGGCGACCAAGAAGAAGGGCTCCGGGCTTCTGATGGTCTGGGCGGACGTTCCGCCCGACAAGGAGGAAGAGTTCAACCGCTGGTACAACGAAGAGCACCTGCCCGAGCGGCTGGCCGTGCCGGGCTTTCTCTCAGGAGCCCGCTACGAAGCCGTGAAGAGCGGGCCGAAGCACCTCGCCTGCTACGAGCTGGAAGACGCGGCGGTCATGGAGAGCGCGGCGTACAAGCGCGTCCAGGCGAACCCGACGGCATGGACCAGGGCCTGCTCTCCCGAGGCGATCGGCACAACCTACATCCGCAACATCTACACGATGATCCACCCAAAGACGCTCACACCCGAGGCCGCGCAGGGCGGCATGGCGCCGGCGCTTCAGATCGGGCGCATGGACGTGCCGCCCGAGGTCGACGCAGATTTCAACGACTGGTACAACACCATCTACGTGCCCAACTACGAGAAGGTGCCCGGCGTGATCCGCGGCCGGCGCTATCGCGCGGTGGTCGGGGCGCCGACGTACCTCACGCTCTACGAGTTCGAGCGCCCCGATGTATCCGAGAGCGTCGCATGGCTCCGCCAGCGGGACGCCTCACCAGTGACGGCCCGCATACGCCCGCACATGCGGCACGCGCCGGGCTCTCCCGGCATCTGGGTGAAGACGGTCGAAGGCTGACCGTCCCCTGATCTACTCAACTCCCGCATCGCGGCTGGGCCGCTCAACTCGGACTGCGGCCCTCTCCCCAGTGGGGAGAGGGAGAGTCAGGGAGAGGAAAGATGTTTTGGTTCCCTCGCCCCCGGAGGGGGAGAGGGTAGGGTGAGGGGGCGGGTTAGCGCGGGCCGAGCGCGCGGCGGACAACCGGGAGCACCTCGCGCGCCATCCGTGCCGTGTAGCCGCGCTCGGGATCGTCGGGGAACTCCGGGTCCGGGATCGGGTGCAGGACGACGTAGTCGAACTCTGCCGGCGCGGCGCGGAGCCCGCCCACCAGCCTGTCGGCGACTTCGCGTGGGCCCCCGCGAAGGCTGAACGCGTCGGCCGCGCTTTCCGGAAGGAAATCCACGACGCGCCCGCTCGCCTCGAGGTCGACAACGTGGTGGAAGTCCGGCCAGACCTTGTGCTCGCGCTTGAGCGTCTCCGGGTCCGCCCCCGCCCAGGCGAGGCGCGGCGGGTCGAACAGCGCCGGCGAGTACTCGTAGTACCCCGCCGCCATGGACTTGGCCATCGTCAGCGCGCGATCCGGGTCGTCCACGAGCACGGTGTGGAAGACGGCGCCCAGGCGGACGGCGGCCGGGTCGCGCCCAGCGGCGGCCGCGCCCGCGCGGATAGCCTCGACAGCCGTCGCGATGTTCGCCTCATGCGTGCCCACGCGGATGAAGACCCCGTCGGCGACTCCACCCGCCATCCGGAGCGTGCGCGGCCCGCCGGCGGCGATCCAGATCGGCACGGGCCGGTGATGCGGCAGCCGCGCGGGCCGCTCGGCGCCGACCTCGACCGCCTCGCCGTCCAGGAGCGCGCGCATCAGGCGCGTGGACGCCTCGAGCTCCTTCACCAGGGCCGGCTTCAAGCCCGCGAGCCTCACGGCCGTGTCGCCGATGCCCCAGCCGAGGAGCGTTCGCCCGGGCGCCAGCTCGTCGATCGTCGCGATCGACGACGCGGTGACCGTGGGATGCCGGTTCACGGGATTGGCGAGGAGAGGCCCGAGCGTGATGCGCTCGGTCGCGCGAGCCGCCGCCGCGAGCAGGACGTAGGTGTCGCGCCGCCGGAGCTGCGAGTCCGGCTGGAGCGCCGCATCCCAGCCGAGCATCTCCGCGCGCCCCACGTCGGCCGCGAACGCGTCCACGGAGCGCGAGTCGAACCGGTTCAAGCCGAAGCGGGGGATCCTCAATAGCCCTTTTGCTTGTCGATCAACGCGAGGAGCAGCCGCCCGTCCCGGAGCCGGCGCAGGTTCTCGCAGAAGGTCGCGATCACCCGGCCCGCGCGGCGCGGCGACCCGCCCGCCGTGTGCGGAGTCACGATGACCCGCGGGTGGCGCCACAGCGGGTGATCCTTGGGCAGCGGCTCGGGATCGGTGACGTCGAGCCCGGCGCCCCAGATGAGCCCCTCGTCGACAGCCGCCAGCACATCCTCACCGCGTACGATCTCGCCCCGCGTAACGTTGATCAGGATGGCGTGCCGTTGCATCTGGGCGAAGCGCTCACGGGTGAAGAGGTGGTGGGTCGCCTTGGTCAGCGGCAGGCCGATCACCACCACGTCGGAGGCGCCCAGGAGATCGGCCAGGCGGTCGGGCTTCCAGATGGCTTCGACACCGGGCTCCGGCGCCACGTCCTCGATGTCCACGCCGAGCACCCGGATGCCGAAGCCCACCGCGCGCTTCGCCACGGCTCGGCCGGTGCCCCCGAAGCCCACGATACCCAGGGTCTGCTCGTAGAGCTCGCGCTGGTGGACACGGATCGGCTCGCGCAGCTCGTAGTCCGGCGTTCGGATCGCGGTGTGTAGCCCGCGCGTGAGTCCCAGGAGGAGCGCGAAAGCATGCTCGGCCAGGTGGATGCCGACCTCACCCTTCTCGCTGGCGAGCGGGACATCGCTGTTGATCAGCTCGGGCGTGAGGATATTGTCCACGCCGGCGCCGATCGAGTGGTAGTACGTGAGGCGCTCGGCGAGGTGAAAATTGTCGGCGTGGACGCGGCCGAAGATGGTGTCGGTGTCCGGCAGTTCGCGCCGCTGCGAAGCGCTGTCCTTGACCTCGACGATGCGGGAGCCGGGGCCCGCCGCCTCGAGGATATTGGCGCGGTCGGCTTCGCTCAGCGCGGAGACGATCAGGTTCGGGACGAAGAGGATCTTCCGGAGGGCAAGCGTGCTCACATCGAGATCGCGGCGCGGGAGAGACGAGGCGGCCCGGCCAGGCGCTCCCGCCAGTCGGCCTGCTGGAAAGCGTCCGAGATGCGCTCCAACGGGAAGACGTGGGAGACGACGCGCTCGAAGGGGAAGCGCTTGAGGTTGCGTCGCAGGAACGCCAGCGACTGCTCGAGCGCCCAGGGCGAATAGTTCGAGGTCGCCACGAGGCGCACGTTGCCGCGCACCAACGCCGTGGCGTCGTAGGAGAAGACATTGCCGGGCGCGATGCTGCCGACCTCGAGGTAGCAGCCGCCGCCGCGCAGCATGCGGAGCCCTTCGGGGATCACCTCGGGATACCCCACCAGGTCGGCGACCACGTCGGCGCCGAAGCCGCCCGTCAGCTCCTTCACCGCGTCCACGCGCCGGTCCGCCGTCGCCAGCTCGACGGCGTTCAGCGTGTGGTCGGCGCCGAACGCGCGGGCGAGCTCGAGCCGGTCGGGCAGCCGGTCGATCACGATGATCTGGTCCGCGCCCATGTCGCGTGCCACCGCGACCGCGTTGATGCCGAGGCCGCCGGCGCCCTGCACCACCACCGTGTGCCCCGCGCGGAGCCCCGCGCGCCTGAGGCCGTAGAGGACCTGGGAGAGCGCGCAGTTGCTTGGTGTCGCGACGTCGTCGGAGATCTCAGCCGGGATCTTGAAGACGAAGTGCCCGGGGCGCAGGTAGTAGTAGTCGCCGTAGGCGTTGTTGAAGTAGGGCGGCGTGCCCGCCACCCGGTTGGCCCGCGCCTTGCGCGGGCAGCTGCCCATCTCGTCGTGGAGACACACGGGACACCGGCCGCAGGGAAAGAAGTAGCAATACGTCACGCGGTCTCCCTCGCGCAGCGGCTGACCCATCGAGTCCGCGGTGACGCCCGCCCCCAGCCGCTCGACCCGCCCGCACATCTCATGGCCGAAGGTGAGGTCCCGCGGGCTCGCGCCGTAGGTCTCCTTCATCTCGCCGCGCCAGATGTGCAGATCGGAGCCGCAGACGCCCGCCCGCGTCAGCCGCACGAGGATCGCGCCGGGCTCGACCTCCGGCACGGGATACTCCCGCAGCTCGAACTCGCCCCCGTACGCCCGCAGCACCGCCACCCGTCCCTTCATATGCCCTCCCCGGCGGACCGCGGTCGAGAGATCAGCTCCTGCGCGCCCATGCCAAACATGTCTGACTCCCTCCTCTTGGTCACGCGCGCCATTCCCGCGGGCCGTCGTCGGAGTAGCCGCACTGCTCGCACGGGCTGTAGTAGTGCGCCGCGGGCGGGCTTGGGCCATCCGCCAGCCTGCCGATGACGATGCTGACCGGTACCTCCGCCATTCAGATACCTCCGGTGACGTCGATGGTCACGCCGGTGACGAAGTCCGCGTCGCTCGAGGCGAGGAAGCAGATCACCCGCGCCTGGTCCGGGGCCTCGGCCATGCGGCGCAGCGGCGTGCGCGCGATTTCCCGCGCCCGTTCCTCCGCCGTGCGCTTCTCCCAGTGCGGCCGGATCCGCTCGGTCAGCGTCATGCTGGGGGCGATGGCGTTGACCGTGATGCCGAAGGGGCCCAGCTCGTTCGCGAGCTTCGTCGTGAAGGCGATGATGCCGCCCTTGGCGGCCGCGTACGCGCTGCTGCTGCTCGGGCTGATGCCGCGGCCGGCGATGGACGAGATGTTCACGATCTTGCCGCTTCGTTGGCCCTTCATGATCGGCACTACCGTGCGGCAGCCGAGAAACGTCCCCTCGAGATTGAACGCGATGAGGCGCTGCCAGTCGTCGAGCGTGAGCTCGTCCACGGTGGCCGCGGGCCGGGGGATGATGGTGCTCCCGCCGACCGCGTTGACCAGGATGTCGATGCGCCCGAGCTCACTGACGGTCTGCTCCACCACGCCCTCGACCTGCTTGGGATCGAGCGCGTCGGCCCGGCGGGCGTGAGCGCGGCCTCCAGCGGCCTTGATCGCGGCCACGGCCGCCTCGAGCTTGCCCTCGTCGGTGTCCACGGCGACGACGGTGCCGCCCTCGGCGCCGATGATCCCGGCCGTGGCCCGGCCGATCCCGCTCGCCGCCGCCGTGATGAGCGCCACCCGGTCACTGAATCGCATCGTCACGCCCTCTCGAGGATGTGGAGCCCGCGGCCGCGGTCGATCAGGTAGAGGAGCCCGCGGTCGTCCACCTCCACGTCGTTGCTGGCCACGCGGGAGTGCCCCTCCGGCGGCTCGGGGAGGAAGTGCGCGACTTCGCGCGGCGCGTGTGGGTCGGCAATGTCCACGATACGGAGGCCGTGGGCGAACCAGGCGACCGGGATCTCCGTTCCAGTCACGCGCTCGCACGGCTGGTGGCAGCCGGTAAACTCGGGCTGCGCGAGACCTGCCAAACCGTCCAGCTGAAAGCTCGCGAAGGGCATCGGCCGGCGCTCGTCGGTGATGTCCACCAGCCACAGGAACGACGGGGGCCCCGGCTCGAGCTTCGCCACGTCCTCGTCGGCCACGATCATGATCCGGCGGCCCCGCAGCGGAAATGGCAGCGGCAGCGCCGTGTGAGTCGGGGTGATGAACGGCGGGCTCCAGTCGAGCCCAGAGACGAACGTCGGCTTGGACATGTCCTCGATGTCGAGGATGACGAAGCCGCCGTGCCAGTAGCTGACGTAGAGCCGGTTGCCGAGGCGGATCGGATGGTGGCAGCGGTGCTGGCGCCCGGACCACGACGGCGTTTCACCGCCCGCGGTCCACTGCCCCGGCATCCACCAGCGCCCGATTTCAAGCGGCCGGGCCGGGTCGGCCAGGTCGAGGATCATCACGATGTTGCCGACGTAGCCGTCCATCTCGGGGGAGATGTAGGCGTAGCGCCCGTCGAAGGTAAAGCGGTGGACCCCTGCGCCGCCGCACTGCCAGAAGGTGATCTCGCGCGGCCGGCTCGGATTCGACACGTCGTAGATGCCGAGCCCGCCGACGGTTCCAGGCGGTGGCTGGTGCGCGGGCTGGCGTTCCCGGTTCACGAGCATGAGGCCGTTGGCCGCGCGGACCTTGTGGGAATGCGTGCCGGCCAGCACCTCGAGCGCGGCGAGCTGCCTCGGCGCGGCGGGATCGCTCACGTCCACCACGCTCGTGCCGTGGGGCGCCTTCATGTGGGCGATATAGGCGACGTTCCGGTCGACGACCACCTGCCCGCCCCCCGGGCAGTCGAAGTAGCCGACCTGTTTCAGCCCCTGCGCGCTCGCGGGAGGCATCACGCGCGACGACTGACGAATGCGTCGAGCAGCCGAGTGAGACCGAGGGCCTCGCACAGCCTGACGAAGTCGGGATACTTCTCGCAGGCCCCCGAGGCGATCAGCGAATGGTTGTCGCCGGATATGAGCCGCTCTGGCATCACGCCCTCCTTGCCCGTAGTGGGCAGAAGTCTAGGCGCACCCCGGGGGCCGTGTCAAAAGCCATCCCTGAGCCCCCTAGTTCGCGAGCCCCGCCCGGTCGAGGGCTTCGCGGAGGCGGGTCTCCTCGACCCGGACCTGGATGCCCGAGCGCTCTTCCTGCAAGCTCATGGGGATGCGCGAGTCGCGCTCGCCCCAGCCCCGATTCAGTGCCTCAGTCAGGTCGGCCAGGGCCAAGTTCGCCACGCGCATCGGCACGCCCTGCTCGCGGCCGAGCTCCGTCGCCAAGGTGACGTCCTTGTGCGCCAGGCGCAGCGCGAAGTTGGGCGGGTCGTACTTGCCGCGGAAGAACTGGTGGGGGAGCCGGTCGAAGGTTCGCTGGCGCCCGCCCGCGCCCTGCCGCACCGCCTCCCAGAGCGCGAGCGGCTCCACGCCGGCCTTCACGCCCAACGTAAAGACCTCCGCGAGCGCGGTCTGGATCGCGTACCCGGCGCAGTTGTGCACGAGCTTGGTAACCGAACCCGCGCCGATGGGACCGACGTGGACCGGCTGGTCGCCGATGGCGTCCAGCACCGGCTTGTACTTGCGGAACACGGCCTCGTCGCCGCCGACCCAGAGCGCGAGCTTGCGGGTGCGCGCCCCGCTCGGCCCTCCGCTCACGGGCGCGTCGAGCAGATGCACGCCCTTCTCGGCAAAAACGGCGTGCACCCGCCGGACGACCTTGGGCGAATTGGTGGTGAGGTCGAAGTAGACCTTGCCTGCGGTCATTCCGCTGAGCAGGCCGTCTGTCCCGAGCGGAACCGGCTCCATCTCGCGCGGGCCCGGCAGCAAGGTCATCACCACTCCGACGGCATCGGCGAGCTTGCACGCCGTCTCGGCCGACACGCCGCC
>ORMF010580598.1_pt1 | contig 10903 bp, 10 predicted proteins | sample 1779871 | NCBI WGS metagenome assembly ORMF01 (sample SAMEA104232316, study PRJEB22302) | groundwater metagenome | biome: forest; feature: aquifer; material: groundwater | place: USA | collected 2011-08-07 | depth 5.4 m
ATTGCTACTCCGACACCTCTACCTCAAGCAGCTGCTCAGCCTGCATCACAGCCTGAGCCTGTTGAACAAAAGGCAACACCTCCTGTGTCACATGCCATGGTTCGGATGTCTTTTAAGGAGAAGGTAAAGTTCGTTCTTCTGAGAAGTATCGGTAACTTTCTTCTTCTTTTTAGTATCTATGGTGTGATTGCTACTTTCGGTCCTGCCTTAGAGTATGAAATCGCTTATCGTGTGGCGCAGTTTCGGGGAGTTTCCTATCGTGTCGCCGAAGCACGTGAGCTGAAACCAGACCAAGTAGCAGTCGGGAATACCGGTCCCTCTTTTGGCTCGATACTGAGTGGTAAAAAAGAGCAAGTATTGATACCTAACGATACAGATTTTAGTATTTTGATACCGAAGATCGGCGCTTCTGCAAAAGTTTTTCCGAATATCGATCCGGATAATGAAAAAGACTTTCTTCCGGTGTTGCAGAAGGGTATAGCCCATGCCAAGGGTACTGTCTTTCCGGGATTTCCGGGTAATACCTATCTCTTTGCTCACTCGACAGATATTTGGGGGAATGGGGGGCGTTTGAATGCCATTTTCTACCTCTTAAAGGACCTCTCTCCGGGTGATGATGTGACTGTGTTCTTTGAGAACAGACGCTATGAGTACCAGGTGACAGAAACAAAGATAGGAGATCCATCAGAGGTATCGTATTTAAAAGACAGCCATGGCGGGCAAGAGCAGCTTGTGATGCAGACCTGCTGGCCTCCTGGAACTACCTTTAAACGATTCTTTGTCTTCGCCAAACTAAAATCAGATCTTAAGAACTAGCCACTATAAATTAGTTACTAGTAACTAGTAGTCAGTTATTAGTTATTTGAGGCCAATGGTGTAAAGATTGGGGAGGATATTTGGGTTATTCAAATTCGTTACAATCACCAGTTTTGAGCCGTTTGGCCATGGGAAGACGAAGTGTTCCTCAAAGGGGCCTGCATAGACTGTCGTTTTATTTGTTCCATCGTACTCCATGATATCGATTCTCTTGTCGTTGACATAGATTAAGTGGTTTGCATCACTGAACCATGTGAGTGGATATCGACAGGTCTGCAGTAAGGTATCAAGACAGGAAACAGTAAGTTCATCAACAATTTTAATGTTCACATCTTCTTTAATGTCGTAGACATAGATAGCGTCTTTCTCTATTTTTCTTGCCTCGTTTATGTTGTTAATACCGATCAATCGTGGCTTTATAATAAGGGGAAGATCTGTACTCGTTTTTGCTTTATACAAGATTTTAATGTCATCAGGTGCCCAGGAGAGGATGGTGAAATTTTGGTTAATCATTTGTTGGAGTTTCGGCTTTAGTCCTCCCATGCGAGCACTGTCGCGTTCCGTTTTATCTTTTGTCCAGGTAGCTGTATAGGTGGGTAGCACTGCCGTTATATTTCGTGGTGCCTCATTCATCTGTGTAGCATCTAGGAGATAGGTGGATTCGGCTCGGCTGAGCGTGGCCGGAATCGTTGCGATAAGCTCTCGACCATCAGGTGCCCAAGCAATCTGTGCGAGCGAGAAGGTATCGGTTGTGTCATCTACAATCTGTCGTGCAGGAGATTGGAGAAAAAGGACAGGATTGGCTGCGAGGTCGAGGATATAGATACCGTTTTTCTTCAGAGCTGAGGATGAGGCTACTTTGTAGGCTAATTTCGTATGGAGCGGGTCAAGAATAGGATCGGTCGCTCCGTTTGAGGTTAGGCCTTCAAGTTTTGGTGTGGTCGGGAAAAGAAGCGCAGTTGCCGGAGTGACGACTTCTTCCTGGACACGAAGCTTTTTCTCCCAGGAAAAGTAGCCTTCTTTTACGATCTTAACCATGTACTCACCGGGAGCCAGGTTAAGGTTTTGATTGGTTGCTGCAGTGAGCTGGTTATTGATGAAGATCGAAGCTCCTTCGGGAAAACTTTTAGCTGCAAGGATGCCGGTTTTTGCAAGATCCGGCTTGCCTTGATTAAAACTTAAACGATAGCCTCTCCCATAGAGAATAATGAGCACAGTACCTAAGGCCAGAAAGAAGATAATGATCAGAGATGCCAGTAGTTGTTTTCTCATACGAGTTGCTGCAAGAGTATTATACAGCAAATTAGTAGTTGCAATACAGTACGATTATTGTAAATAGAAAAGAGAGTAGTATATAATCGAATTGTTATCTAAGAAAACCACAAATTTGATAGAGAAGAGTAGTAGTTTGATAGAGATAAATTGCTCCATTGTTCTATTGTTTCATTGATAAAAGTGTTTTTAGCAATCGAGCAATGTAACAATCCAACAATTATTTCGTCTTTAGTATGTTTAAATTCACCATCCCATCCTCAAAGAGAATCGGTATTGATCTGGGTACAGCAAATACGCTGGTGTATCTTGTGGGTGAAGGTATAGTACTCAATGAACCCACAGTCGTTGCCGTAACAGCCGAAGAAAACCGTGTCGTGGCTGTCGGCAAAGAAGCAAAAGACATGTTGGGTAGAACACCGGGGAATGTCGTTGCCATGCGGCCTCTTCGTGACGGCGTGATAGCTGACTATACCATCACCGAAGCTATGCTTTCGTACTTTATGGATAAATCATGTGGCTCAGCTCGTTTTTTTAAGCCGGAAGTCATGGTCTGTATTCCCTCAGGTGTTACACAGGTGGAACGAAGAGCGGTGTTAGATGCTGCTATGTCTGCCGGAGCACGGGTTGCTTATCTGATTGATGAACCACTTGCAGCCGCAATAGGCGCAAAGATTCCGATCGCTCAACCGGCAGGGCATATGATAGTCAATATTGGTGGCGGATCGACAGAGTCTGCCGTTATCTCCCTCGGAGGCGTCGTGGTTCATAGCTCAGTCCGAGTAGCAGGGAATAAGATCGATGAGGCAATTGCAAGTTATATTAAAAAGAAGTTTAACCTCTTAGTGGGTGAAACAACTGCCGAGACGATCAAAATTGAACTTGGCAACGCTCTTCCTGCAAAGCAGGACTCTTCTAGCCATGCAAAGTCAGGGGATTCTCCTGTGGAGAAGAAGATGGAAATTCGGGGAAGAGACAATATTACCGGTTTGCCTCGGACGATTGAACTGACAGAGGCTCAGGTCACGGAAGCGATTCGACCGGTACTAATGGATATTATCCAAGGTCCAAAAGGTGTCCTCGAACAATGTCCGCCCGAGTTAGCCTCAGATATTATTGATAAAGGGATCGTTATGTCCGGAGGAACATCGCTCTTAACCAATTTTGATAAGTTAATGACTCAGGTAACAGGCGTACCTTGCCATGTGGCTGAAGATGCACTGCTCTGTGTGGTTCGAGGAACAGGCGTGGCGATGGAAAATATCGAGCTATATAAGCGAAGTATAAGTAAGAGATAAATCTAACGAGTAACGAGCGTCTAGTTACTAACAACTAGTTTTTAACATGAATCCTATAACCTCATTGCCGGATTTGCAGCCTCGAAACTTCTTCTTTGTGAAATGCGATATTTTCACAACAGAAAAAACCTATAACATAAGATTATCTCTACCATTCTCTTATTTGTCTTTTTATGCCTAGAGCAGTATAATTTGAATCTATATTTTGTATAGTTTCTGTATTCATAAAGAGAGAAAAAGAGAAACAAGAATATTCTAAAAACATCTTATAACTATGATAACATCACTAGGGAAACAATCACTACTCGGGATTGAAATAACCAACTCGACATCAAAAGAAATCCTAGAGTATATTATAGATTTTCTGCAATCTAACAAAAAACCGATCTATGTTGTTACCCCAAATCCTGAGATTATTGTTCGGGCAACAAAGAACAAAGCGTTTCGAGAGATACTTAATAACGCAGAGTTAGCTTTACCTGATGGGGTGGGTGTACTGCTCGGAGGCCAGATAGTAGGAAAACCCTTTCAAGAACGAGTAACAGGTACTGATTTCATAGAGGCAATCTGTAAGAGGGTGGTAAATGAAAGTAAGAGCGACGTAAGAAAGCCTATAACGATGGGCTTTTTAGGTGCCGGACCAAACGTGGCACTAAAGGCGTCCGAGTGCTTGAGTAAAAAATATCCAGGGTTACGGGTTGCCTTTGCGGGTGAAGAGTGGCCTACGAGTCAGCCTTCAGAACCTTTAGATATTCTTTTTGTCGCCTTTGGTGTCCCCAAGCAAGAAGAATGGATGGCTGAACATGTGGGGAACATACCTGTACGAGTCATGATAGGCGTCGGAGGGGCCTTAGACTATCTGAGTGGACGAGTGCCTCGTGCACCGAAGGTCCTTCGTAGTATAGGATTGGAATGGTTGTATCGACTTATCCGTGAACCTTGGCGTGCAAAAAGGCAGCTTGCTCTGGTAGAATATATATGGTTAATCCTGGAGAGTAAAATTCGAAATTCGAATATCGAAACTCGAAACAATACCAAATGATCAAAACCTAAATCAAAGAGTTTTATATATTTTTATTTGTATTTTGAGCCTTGTTTCGAATTTCGTGCTTCGGTATTCGGATTTACCGTCATAGATTCTTAACAATACCAATCTATGCGTGTTCTCTATCTCTACATGTTCCCACTCTGGGGAAACGGATCAGGAACCTGGCTTCGCCGGCTGACTTCCTCGTTGAATGATAAGTACAAGAAGCACTTTGAAGCTGCTATTGTCGCTCCTGAGTCTCGAGATCTTGAAGGAATAAAGATCTACCGCCTCAAACCTCCTCTTATGGGTGTTTTCGTAGGAAACCCCGAATTAACCAAAGGGAGAAAGTACTCATCCTTCTCAAATCTTGAGATGATCGAGACATATAACTACTATTTTCTTCAGGCTGCGAAAGCGATAGAGGATTTTAAGCCTGACTTTATTCATGTCTGGCACACTGCATTTCTTCCTGCTTTGGCTCGACCTCTCTCAAACTTCTATAAAGTACCTTTCGGTATTACTACGCATGGAAGCGACCTCTACTACTTTAAAGAAGATAGTCGTTGGATTCCTTCAGTTCAGTCGGCCTCAGAAAAGTCGAAATTTATCAGCGCAAATAGTAACTTTACCAAAGTATGGTACCTCCAAATGTTTGGTGTTAACTTGATCGAGAAGACACGGGTTATCCCGTCAGGCATAAACCAAAAAATCGATTTCAAACGAGATGTAAGCTGGATTGATAAGAAGTATAAGTTCAAGCACGACAAGATGGTTTTGTTTACCGGTCGCTTGACTATTCATAAGGGAGTCGAGTATCTCATTCGAGCAGCTCGTCAGATTAACGCCGAAGTACTGATTCTCGGTGACGGTCCTGAGCGGAAGTACTTAGAAAGCCTGATAAAGCAGTACAATCTCACCAATGTCCATATGTTAGGATACTTCTCCGAACGAGTTGAGCAGATCAATGATTTTTACCTTCGAGCAGATGTCTATGTCGCACCGAGCGTTTGGAATGAACCGCTAGGCTTGGTTATTCTGGAATCGATGGCCCAAAAAACGCCTGTCGTTGTGACCAGAAAAGGCGGCGTCAGTACGATCGTCAAAGATGGCTATAATGGTTTTCTCGTACGGCCGAAAAGCTGGAAGGAGATTGTCGAAAAAGTAAATCTGCTTCTGGCAAATGATGCACTCAGGAATAAAATGGGTGAGAATGCGTATAAGACAGTAGCTGCCCGCTTCAGCTGGGATAAAATAGCCACCCGGTTCTATAATCTCTATGAACGATATGGAGTGAAACGATAAAGTCGGTAAAGAGCTGATATACTGAAAGAGTGAAAATACTGCTCATCTCAACCCTCAAAAGGAAAGTTACTGCTTCAGAGTTCGCTTCTCGTTCACGAATCATCTATCAGTTAGCTGAGGGTTTGGTAAAAAGAGGCCATACTGTTTCCCTCATGGGGACAGGGGATAGTAGTATTCCCGGTGTTCGAATTATTCCTGTTCTTAAGACAGGATGGGTAGACCAGCCTCCTGTTGAAAACACATTTCTTCGTGATACTGCCTCGCTTCTTCGTCTGAGTACCAACATGCTTGCTCTCCAGGATGAATTTGATATCATCCATAACCACACGTATCCGGATTTTTTTCCATCTGTCGTTGAGCAAGAGCTAAAAATTCCTTTAGTGACGACGCTTCATGCTCTCTATGACAGCTACATGGATGAGACACTGGCACTCTACCCAAATACACAATTTGTTGCGCTCTCAGAAGCCTACAGAGAGTTGTATCAGAAAGCGCGTATACAGCATGTTGTCTATAACGGCGTCGATACCTCTTTGTTCACCTATCATGAGAAAAAGGAAGACTATTTGTTTTGGCTAGGACGACTCCCGAAAGCGAAAGATGAGAAGGGAAACTACGTAGATCCAAAAGGTATTCGAACGGCCATTGCACTTGCTGAAAAAACGGGCCAGAAGCTCTATCTCGCAGGCGTCGTCGAGGATAAAGCGTTTTTTGATAAAGACGTGAAGTCGCATCTTTCAAATACCATCCAATGGGTTGGTGAGGTGTCATCTGAACAATCACTTCCTATTAGTAGGGTTGTTGATCTCATGCAGAAAGCTAAGGCATTTCTTATGACGGTGAATCAAGAGGAGCCCTTTGGCTTGGTTATGGCTGAAGCTATGAGTTGTGGTACACCGGTTATTGCCTATAACCACGGTGCTGTGCCTGAGATCGTGAAAGACGGTCTGACAGGATACATTGTTGATCCATCGGAAGGGGTAGAAGGGTTAGTAAAGGCAGTAGGAAAAATTAGTCAGATCAATCCCAAACGCTGTCGAGAGCATGTGGAGGCACAATTTACTGTCGAACATATGGTAGCTTCATATGAAGCGTTGTATGAACAAATCTTAGCCAGGCATTGATCTTTTACTTTATCTATTGATATATTAATTAGTATATTGAATTATTTTATATCGGTAGATAGAAAACTGTAATGCCAAAGAGCGTATGTAAGTAGGAAAATGTTGCCACCTGTGAAATACCTCGGCGATTAGCTAGTACCGCCATCAGCGCCTCGGGAAATGATAATTCTGTGGATTGATAGGTAATAAGGGCCTTCAATGCTGCTTTTATGTCAGACTCATCATGATAGATAACATTTATACTGCTTATTGCTAGTGTGCGAAGAAAGTCCTTCGCGAGGGAAGGACTAATATCTTTATAAATCTGTGAATACGTGTCAATAATACTTGTCGTATCAGTAAAAAGAAGATACTCCTCTTGTGAGAGGAATCGAAAGAATGCAATCGCTTGATCATGTTTCGGGTGAGCCCTGTCGATAAAAGCGATGAACATGCTCGAAGCTACAAAAACTTTTTTACTGAGTATTGCCATACTGTATACTTGTACTTTTCAGAATACTCAGAGCGACTCTGTGTTTCGGAAGGTCGGATATATCAGCTATTCAGACTGTCAGAGCAGGCCTTATGACTTTCCGATTCTCTGATGTTTCTGAGTTTCTGGTTCACCGAGTATTCTGAGTTTTCTGGTTATTTCAGTTCCTTACACCGATAGGTGGAGACTGGCTCCTCGTCCTTTCAGGCGTAAAAACGGATCATCTACGGTAAATGGTTTTGCCGGTTGGAGCTTGACTCGAGTGGCTGGTCTTGTAGCTTCTTCTTGTTGTTGTGTGGGGTTAAAGTCCTTATTGAATTCTTGGAGAGAGGACTCTTTAATGCGGACATTACCTCCTACTTTTACCGCTTTCAGCCGTCCTTCCTTTATATAGCGTCTTATCGTAAGCGGATGAACTTTAAGAATGTATGCTGCCTGATTAACATTAAAGAGATTATCCATACAGTTAAAACTCGAAACAAATCATAACTTCAAAATTCAAATAAAAAAATGGTTTCGGTTTTCGATATTTGGTATTCGAATTTATGATTGTTATAGGTTTTCACATATTATGCAATAATATATATTATTATGCAATTTTATGCAAATTATCGAAATAGTTGACCAGCTTCTTGGGATACTCTTTAATTGTTAGTAATATAAGTATTAGTAACTATGAGCAGTATCTTTGTTTATTTTACAAACGAATTTAACCCCATGACAATAGGGAGTTTCCTTCTTAGTAAGATCCGTGTTGTTTTCACAAACTGCAGCGTTCTCTACCTGACCGATCCGGACCAGCTATGAACTCTCAAATGATTTCCATCATGCCCACCGATCATGGAACGAAAAGAGTTCGCCTCATTTTTGCCTGTGCCTGGTGCCCCACAAGAACAAAGCAGCCTCTTAAAAGGAATGAAGCTTACACTCATGGTATTTGTTTAACGCATAAAGATCAGTTGATAAGGAAGAGAAAAGTCCGGTATTAAACATGAAACCGTTTAGCTGCCTGAAAATCACCACCAAGGTGATTCTCAGCATCTGCGCGGTTGTCTTTGTCGTACTTACATTTGTAAAAACGCAAGCCTTTGCCGCCGATGCTGTCTTCAAGCAAATCAATTTCCATGGTAAGTTGACGAATCTGAATGTTTTGAGTATCTCAGAGGAAAGTTACAAAGACGTCTTTCGTGTGTTTTGGAGCATTAACAATCACGAAAGAAAGGAGGTGAAAGTAGTTAACTATTAACTAATCACTAGTTACTAGTAACTAGTATCTAGTTTATAGTTATTTGATATGCATTGGTTACACAGAATCATGAAAAATCTGCGGTACGTTTTTGTTCTCTTGCAGACATCGCAAGTAAAATAGAGAAGCAGAAAGAATAAAAGGCTAGGGTAACAGATCACACAGCCTTCATGTTTTCCTTTTCTCTCCTCTGTTTATTTCTTTGATTCTTTTTATCTGTTACACTTGCAATAGACCCTCTTTCATGCTAAAAAATGGGTACTCATGAATTGTGAGGGGATAGTTTTGTGATCAAATTTAAAGTAGTTTTGCTTATCGTTTTTGCGGTAAGCCTTATCACAAACCTCTGGCTTCTTTTCGGTTATAAACTGAAAGGTAACCCTCAGATAGTTCATAATCTTTTCTCTGCCGAAGAAAAGAAGTATCCTCTTATCTCAAAGCGGGTCCTGCTTGAGTATCCTAATGATCTCCTAATAAATTTTTTACCGCTTCGACAAAAACTTCGTCAAGTTATAGGAGGCTACAATGAGAAAGAAAATACATTCGCGATGTACTTTGAGTATCTTCCGACCGGTACCTCTATTGGTATTATGGAAAAAACAGATTTCACCGCCGCTTCTCTCTTCAAAATCCCGATTATTATGGCCTACTATCATAAAAAAGAGCGTTTAGACATGAAGGAAGATCCAGTTGTAACGATACAAGAAGAAGATCTTGATCGGGATTTTGGAACACTGTGGCAAAAAGGAGTGGGGACAGAGATAAATATTGATGAGGCTGTTCGTCGGGCTATTATAGACTCTGACAACACCGCTATTAAACTCATCTCAAAACAGATCGAAAAAGAAGATTTTGATGCAGTCTATGCTGGGTTGGACATAGATCTTATGTTACAAGAAGATACTGTCGTTATTAATGCGAAACAGTTTTCTTCCTTACTCAAAGCACTCTATTTTTCATCTCTCCTCAATAAGGAAAACTCTCAAAAAATCCTTGACTTAATGACAAAAACACGATTTCATGACAAACTTCCAGCAGGAGTTCCTGCATCTGTTCCTGTGGCACACAAAATTGGTACCTTAATAACTGAGAATAAGATGTTTATGGATTGTGGGATCGTTTATGTGCCTCGAAGACCATATCTACTGTGCATGATTTCGGTTACCGATGAAAAGACAGCACGAGAGCGAATGAAGACCATCTCGAAAGAAGTGTACACCTATGTGACAACTTCAGTTGCTCCAAAGTAAGACCCCGTTGTATCTTGCAGTTCTAGGAGTAGACGATAAGTAACAGCTGCTGGCAACTCGTATCAAGTTATCTTATACTAAAGTGGTGAGTGACTTTACTACTATTCAAAACCCAGTAACGAAGCAGTGGACTATCCTTGCCCCTCGACGTGCAAAGAGGCCCCAAGAAGGAGAGATAAAAGTCATGCCTCCCTGTCCCTTCTGCCCGGGAAGAGAAGGAGAAGAAGGGGAGCTGTATCGAGTTTCAACAACTCAAGCAAATTTCCAGAAAACTCAGAATACTCAGCGCGTCGGAGATTCAGATAATCAGAGTATCAGAAGCTCTGATATTTCTGATTCTTCCGATACTACTGATTCACAGAGTTTTCCGAGTATTCAGAACAAAGATCAAGATTGGCTGGTTCGGGTCCTACCGAACAAATTCCCCTTCACCCCACACCATGAAGTCATCATTCACTCACCAGACCATGATAAAAACATTGATGAACTACCGTTATCGCAGGTTATTTTACTGTTAAAAACCTATAAACAGCGTTTTCAGGCGCACGTTAACGATGGTTTTGTCTATATCTTTCATAACAGAGGTCTGAAAGCTGGCGAGAGCCTTTCTCATCCTCATTCGCAGTTGACCGTCATCTCGAAAGAAATGATGCAGGAAATCCCGACGTTCGCCTCAGGAACTACTTTTTTACAGACACTTTCGCGAACGGAACAAGAAACATACTTACATGAAACAGCTCAGTTTCGTCTTTTTTCACCACTGACTGCACAGTGGCCGGATGAACTCTGGCTCGCACCAAAGCGGCAGGGAACGAAGTTTGATGCTATTTCTGATACGGAACTTGAGGATCTGGCTGTCACACTTCAGACACTCGTTCAGATCTATAATGTCAGGCATGGGCAGGAATTTCCTGTTAACCTCTACATATATCCTGGAGTAGAGTGGTATCTTCGTCTTATTCCGAGAGATAAAACGATTGGAGGGTTTGAGGTAGGAACAGGTATTTTTGTCAATACACAAGACCCGAAAGAGACGATGGCTTTTATTAAGACCCATCTCTCTCATCCTGATCTCGAAAGAATCAAAAAGGAG
>ORMF010394486.1_pt1 | contig 10902 bp, 8 predicted proteins | sample 1779871 | NCBI WGS metagenome assembly ORMF01 (sample SAMEA104232316, study PRJEB22302) | groundwater metagenome | biome: forest; feature: aquifer; material: groundwater | place: USA | collected 2011-08-07 | depth 5.4 m
TCCTTTGCATGGGGGCGTCTTCCAGCAACCCCTTGTGTTGACGTAAAAATTCTACGCTCACCGAGGAATACTCTATATCGTCACGGACGTCAGTGTAAATAGACTTCAGCATTTCTTGCAAAGCCTGGTCCTCTTTTGTTTCTTTAAATGTGCCCTCTATCCTTTCGTCCAGCTCAACGGCCAGTGCAATGATTTCTTCCGGCGTATTATTGATCAACTCGATTTCACCAGCGAGAGATATCACCTTTTTCCTCAATGCACCCTTGGGCTGATCAAATTTCAGCATTTCATAAAAAGTCATAAACCGCTTTTCCCTGCGAATCCAAATTTTCTTAAAAATAAAAATTCCCAAAAGATCCCAATGAGCAAAACCATGTATTTGGGAGTAATTTACATAAGCTATAGGCCTTCTGAATATTGCTGGAATGGAAATTAACCCGGTGGCATTACCCAAGAAAAAACGGCAATGAGCCGGCAAATAGATATCTAGAAAATCCGTACGAAATCCTCTTATAGCATAATCAACGATCATAGGGTTTAATGTTTTTAAAGGCTCACTCACCTTTTGCCCCATTCGAATAACGTAATATCCTCTTTGTGTCAGCATCTCCGCGGCCGGAAGATAAGTTTGAATATCATCATTCTGCAAATAATTATGAACACTCCAATCCATCTGAAAAAAAACAGTGTTTAAATAGGCTGGATCCCTGGAATAAATACATATAAATTGAGCACCGGGAGGAATTCCCATCTTTTGAAGTTCGGCTTTACCTCTTTTCAACTCCTCTTCTGTAAATAATAGATGTGCATGCGTCGTGGCTAAAGACCAACGCGGGTCAATCGCTGGATGGCCCGAGATGATCAAAATATGCTCCTTGCCCGTTGGCAACATGCCCAAGGCTAGGGAGAGATAATCCATATATAAACCCATTTGGGGAATTTTAAGAACATGGAGTTTTGACTCCCACATCTTCTTTAACTGATGATTGCAAATCTTTCCCGTATGATAAAAAATATCGAAATATCTGCCGCTGTGTAAGCCTGCGTCCTTTTGGCATAAATATCTTTCCGGTTCATACCCGAGGTGTCCGATTCTATCGCTTCTTAACTTAGCAAAACGCATTATGACTAAAGGTTTCAAAAGCAGCACAATGATGGCTGCAGGCAACGCAATAAACACCATCAAGGCATGAAAAAACACCCTTTTTATCTTTCGCCACAATGAAAGGATCCCTCCTTTTCTTATGTCTTGAATATGTTTTAAAAACCTTAAATCAGGCATTAATAATCCTTAAATTCATGCAACGTATTAACAACAACATCCACATTCTCAAAGGATTGCCCCGGACCGCAAGGCAAATACAATCCTTGCTGGCTAAAAACTTCTGAATGAGGGAATTCCCCTTCATTATTAAGATAATTCGATATACTGATGTTTGGCGGCACCGGACGGATTTGTACACCGCGCGAAGCCAGAAAAGCCTTAAACCGATCTCTGGAGGGACACAGCGCCTCGACATAAATTGGGAATTCTCCTCCCGCCAGATTGACCGGAACGATTTTTAAGAAAGGTAGCCCTTTAATGCCTTCAGAATATCTTTTATATAATTCCTTAAGATGATTGATTCGTCCCTCGACAACCCGCATCTGGGCCAAGCCGACAGAAGACAACAGATCGGTAAATTTAAAATTAAAACCGCGTTGACCCCACGTGTCCGTAAAAATATCTGTGATCCCATGATTTTTGATCGATTTAATCTTTTCATAGGTCTTTTTATCTTTTGTTACGACAAATCCTCCCTGGCCCGTCGATATCAGCTTACTTATCCCCATAGAAAAACAAGCAACATTGGATTCTGTTCCCAAATATGTGCCGCTATTTTTAGAATATAACGACTGAGCCGCATCTTCGATCACATGTAAACCATGTTTGTCGGCAATGGCCTGGACTTTTTGCATATCAACCGCCCTGCCGTTGAGATGCACGGGAAGGATAGCCTTCGTTTTTGAATTAATTTTCTCCTCGATCCTAGACACATCCATAACCGGGACATCCGATCGGACATCAACCAATCGAACCGACGCTCCTGCCATCAACACCGCATGCGCTGTTGCAATCCATGTGCGATTAGGCAAAATCACTTCATCTCCTGGCCCGATATCCAACGCCATAATGCCCAGCAATAAGGCCGTGCTGCCACTAGTTGTCATGACGGCATAAGGCACCTCCAAACTCTGCGCAATTTTTTCTTCCAATTGCCTTGTAAGCGCCCCCTCACTAATATTTTCATTAGCAATAGCCTTCCTAAAGCTCTCCGCCTCTTGATCGCCAAAACATGTCCGCCACCAAAAAATCTGCTTCTTATCCATTATTGTTTGGGTTTTTGTCATCTAAATAATCTCAACCTTGGGTAGCGGTACTATAAAATGCCCCCCATTCTTAAGAAACCTCACATGCCGCTTAATAATAGTATCCCTATATCTCCAGGGGAAACACAAGATATAACCCGGATTCCGCCGGTATATCTCATCCGAGGGAACGACCGGAATATGGTGCCCCGGACTATAAAGCCCCTGTTTAATCGGGTTGTCATCAAACAAGACATCTAAGTATTCAGCAACACCATAATAATAAATTAGCGTTGTTACACCCACAGAAGCCCCGTATCCAGAAATATTCTCACCTTCATCTTTCAGTTTCTTTATCAAGGAGAGCAATCCCGCTCTTCCGGCTTGCATTTTTAAAGAAAAATCCTTATAGAATTGAGCAGATTCATATCCTGAAAGCCCTTCCATCTCTATTCGTTCATTGACAGCGGGAGATATTGGTCGTCCCCCGCCGGATTTCTGCGCAATTCCCCTCAAAGAGCCGCCCTTGGTATCAACCCGCTGCGCTTCAAACACTTCTAAGCCGCGGTGTTTTAAAAATTTCACCAAAGGATTTAAACGAAAATAACAAAAATGTTCGTGATAGATATTATCGATAACAAAATTTTGTATCGTATCGACAATATACCCCGATTCAAAAACAAAGACACCATCGTCCGTCAAGAGCGAAACGACCCCTTTTATAAAATCATCCATGTCTTCAACATTGGCCATAACATTGTTAGCTGTTATCATTTTAGCCGGGCCATATTGGTCTTTTATTTTCTGCGATAACTCATAACTGAAGAAATCATTGATGACATTGATATTTTTGGCTTTAACTTTATTGGCTATAGCCGACGCTGGCTCTACGCCCAATATTTTCATTCCCCTCTCATGAAAACACCGCAAAAATGAACCATCGTTACATCCAAGATCAACAACCAAATCATCCTTTTTGAGCCCCAACCGCTCAATAAGATCTTGGGCTTGCTTTTGGAAATGCTCCACCAACCCAATGGATGTTGATGTCTCATACAAATAATCCTTATAAATAAATTCCGGGCTTACACCATCTAACAACTGCAACTGTCCGCACTGATTGCAAAAATGCAAATCTAAAGCGTACACATCCTGCGCTTTTTCAAGTTGATCCTTAGAAACAAAGTGGTCTCCCACCGGCGTTGCCACAAAATCTATCACTTTTTCCACATCAGAACTGTCGCATAATCGGCAAGTATGTCTTTTAAAATATCTTTTCTTATTTAACCCTGTGGACGATTTCATTTTTTCTTCAATTTTTTGCATATAATGCCTATCCCCTGAGCGGATCACACAGTGAGAGCTATAGGATTCCTGGGGAAAATAGATTTAAAAATCCCCCCCCGCTCAATAAATTTTTTATTATTAGCCAGCACCTGTTCTTCCCCGGATACCGATAGCGTTAAAAGACAGAGCTTGATATTTTGATCGATAATCGCCGAGGATCCATCGATAGGCAAACGGGACCCCGGCATAAACATTCCTTTCTTATAAGGATTATCATCGACCACAAACTCAATACAATTTTGCAACTTCAACAAATTAATGAAGGCAACGCACATATGCGCAGCCCCAAAAATGGCCACTTTCCCATGATCTCGCCTAAAATTGGTCAAATATGTTTTAACATCCTTGCGCTTTGTCTCTAATTGCTCAGAGAACCTTCTGGCGCGCTTAAGCTCTTCTTTTAGCACTAGAGGATCGAAAAAAAATCTCCTGTTGTCTTCGTTTATTTGAGCAATACCAATATATGAGTTCTCAAGTGAATATTCTTCTTCAATAAAATCCACAAGCCGGAAGCCTCCTACACTAAAACAGGCCTTGAATGTCGCCGGCGTGAAATAAAGAGTGTGTTCCTCCCAAATCGTTGTGTAATCCAAGTTTTCCAGAGCACGCTGACAGTCAGGAATTTCAAGAATAAGGTACCCTTTAGGGTGTAAAAGATTTTTTACCGCCCGCAGAAAATCCCGGACATTAAAGGCATGCTCAATCAAATGACGCGCGATAACAATATGAGCCCTCCCCCTTCGGCGCACAATCTCTTCAGACTGCTTAAATGTTAAACGTTCTTGGATCGTTTCAACGTTGGCGTAAGGTTCCTGGATACCTAGATCGGACTGCAAATCCAAACGCCAGGTATTATTAAATCCCAAACCATTAAGACGGGCCAGCGTAGTATCCTCTTTCCAGCTAAGGCCACAAATCTTGGATTCCGGCGATATCCCTGGAAGCTTGATAATTGTTCGAACCAAATCATCCAGGTGTCTCTCGGGCTCGGTACTCTCTAACCAAGCAAAACGCGGCCTTAGCTCATCAATCGGCATCGGCTCTAACTGCTGGACCAATCCGCATTTTTGACATTGGCCAATTTTCAATGGGCCCAAATATTCATCTTCGACCCTGGATAATAAAAAACGGTGCGATACCGGCTGTTGGCCAAAATCAATTAAAGAAACCACCGACATCTCTTGACAAAAATAACAAATTTTCATTTTACCAAATTCAATTCACAATCAATTATTCTTTGAATCCCGTGTTCCAGCGGCGTAAATCGAACATCCGGCAACAATTCCCGCAAAAGGCTATTATCAAAACAATTGTCCACTTTCGTCTTAGATCTTGCTCGTGATTCGATCAGAAGAGTTCTCTCCAATTTCTGAGAAAGAATATTCAAAATGTCCTTAAAGGTATGTCGGGCTGACGCCACAACATTAACTATCCCTGAGAATTCGCTTGCCAGAGACCGTACCATGATATTAACCAAATCATCAATAAATAGAAATTCTCTTAACTCTGTCCCGTCTCCCCAAAGAACAATGTTCTCATTGGCGACAGCTTTTTTGGTAAAACCTGCTGGCCCATAAGCATTGCTTCGATCATTAGGGCCATAGACAAGTGGCGGGCGCAAAATAAGCAACGCATCCTTCTGTTGAGAGCCGACCACTTTACGGAATAAATTTTCACAGGCACATTTAGCCATTCCATAATATGAAGTGGGCTGCAACAATGTTTTTTCAGTAATGTTTAAATTATTAACTTCCTCACCGTAAACAGCCGTTGAACTTAAGTACACCAACCGCGAAATAGATTTATTTTCCACCGCATGACAAAGATTAACAACCATCTCGACATTCTTGGAATAGATCTCTAAACTGTCACCCGCCTCTTTCTTGAGCATCGAACACATGATGATAGCCGTGCGCTCATCAACCAGGGGCTGCAATCTCAAGGCTTCGTGCTGACTTAACAAATTCAATTCTGAGGACGAAAAGCCCCTGATGTCTACTCGAGGATTGCTCTTTCTCAGAGCCGCCTCAAGATGCGTTCCTATGAATCCTGAATTTCCTAATATAATTATTTTTTCAAAAAGCTGTGGCATTATTAAACAATTTGTTTTTATAAGTCATTAACCCTAAGATTGTAAACCCATCGACAATTTCACCCATATCGATCATTTTAAAACATTCTTCAAAATCAATCCATTGGCATCTCGCCACCTCATCGGGTGACTTCTTATGCTCTGGATCCTCAACAAACTCATCCGTATAAAAAATATGTGTTGGGGTGCGAATGATATCCAAACTCTGCTGATAAGAAATCAATTTCTTTAAATTTCTACAGTGCGCCCCTGTTTCTTCATAACATTCTCTTAAAGCGGCCTCTTCGATGGATTCCTGTTCATCAACCGCACCTCCAGGGATTTCCCAAGCCAAATCATCGATGACAAACCGGTATTGCCTGGTCAACAAGACTTGGCCTTCTCTGAACAACAAAATTCCGACCCGTTGGCCAAAATCAGAAATGTAATAATCTTTTTTAAAATCACCAAAATCAATCTGGACCAAGGAGATCTTATAAAAAGGATTTTGATGAACGATTTTTGGTTCAGAACGCTTATATTTAAATGTTTCTGTCATTTAACTTCTCGATCTCGAAAACAGCCTCATTGATCTCTTCCCTTCATTTTTTTAAAACAGATGTACGAACAAGCCGCCCCCCAAGAATTGCGGAAATATTGCGACTGCTGATAGGCCCTCGACAATTCCTCAAAAGAGCAATCTTTCACAACATGACAGATCCTCTTTAAATCATTGTTAATACCTCTTAAATGCTCATTCCCGCTTCTCCCTAAATATTGATCCAGCTCTTGGGGGTACACGATAGTCCGCCTACTTAGGTCTTTCGCGGTTTTACTTTCATAAATTTGTATGCAAAGCCTTGAGACTGCCTGGACAAGCTTTTCATCGGCCGGACATAATTCATCCTTCCTAGCGTTATTACCTAATAAAAAAAATGAAAAATTTTCATACCAAGATATTAGAAGCCTTTGATGGCGCTCTTCGAGGGTCAAAGCATTTTTATACCAAAAATAGTGATCTATGGTTTCCCATTTTGGGGAAGAGGAATAAAATCCACACTCCGCTTTTTCCAACAATGAAACAACTCTGGGGAATTTCCACGAATAAACGGAATTATAAAACGGGTTAACCAACGCATCCTGCCACCAAGATTCAAATGGTCTTGAGGTATTTATTTTCCGAAAATCTTCCTCATATAATTCTCTAGCGATATTCAAAGACTCTTTTCCGCGCCATTCCTCAAAGGGCAGCCCTTTCAATTGGCAAGCTAACTTCAAAATCAGTCCTCTCATGAACTCTAATAAGGATCCGTAATGATCATCGAAAGAAATTATTCCGATACCATCTTCCTTCAGATATTTACAGATTTTTCCAAACGATTCTTCTCCATTGTCCAGCATGCTTAAAAAACCTTCAGCTATGACAACATCGAATTTCTCCAAAGAAGCAAAACCTTCAATATCCGTGTTTAACAAGGCCTTTATTCGGGATTCCAAATTAAATTCACGGAACAAATGGCTTAGGCGAGGCAATACTTGCTCATTCGGCTCCACAAGAGTCAATTGGGCGCCGAGGGAGGCTAAATACAAAGCATTCTCCCCGGAATTGCATCCGAATTCGATAACATTCGCATCCTTAAAGAGCCTCAAGGGAAGCATCAAATGATGTTCATACAAATTTTGTCTCTTTTCCACATGGTCATGCCAACCCTGTTCCTTTTCTATATGAATAGGGACGGGATTAAACTTTTCCCCTTTATAATAATCACTGACCTTTGCGTAATTTTTTAAAGAATGCGACATGAAATTACTTTCTTTCTAAGGAGCGCTCTTCAACAATTGCTTTTAAATAATCCATCGACCGATAAACTTCTTCTTTCGTGATCGGGAAATTCTTGACAATTTTATCCAAACCAAAAGCATTAAACCGTTCACGCCAATAGTCTGTATTGCCAAATTGAATAGCTTTACCATATAATTCACCAGCTTTGCTGTTGTCTCCCGTGAGTATACAGCCCAACGCTAAGAAAAGGGACATATAGGGGTTAGTCGGATAAGCGGTCTGCGCCATTTCCACCCAAGAATTAAACTTTTCCGGATTCCCACCTTCTCTTAAATTCTTATTGTTGATAAAATTGCATATCATGTTAAAAGTAAACCAAATTTCTTTTACCTGTTCTGCGCTGGGAACAAGATTGTAATCCAACCGGAATATATCCAGGCCTTTGAAAACTGAGCTGTCGGTTAACAGCCTTCCATCTGAGGTGTCTCTGGTGGGAATAAAATTCTTGATATCTTTACCTTCATTATTGATTTGCTTAACAAAATAATCATGAAAATCATTAAATGCTGAGGCCCCGCGGATAATTTGGCAAACTGTAAAGGCGTACCAATCCAGCCCCAATTCCATACAAAAATTGTATGAATCCATCAACTGCGCGAAAGTCTCACCGGGATAACCTACGATAATATTGCCGCCGACAAATGGTTTTGGATATTTCCTGGACAAAGCAGCAAGGGTTCTAAATTTCTCCAGCGTAGCCGGCTTTTTCATTTTTCGCAATAATTCAGCATTCCCTGTTTCAATGCCGATCTTAAAACCTATACATCCTGAATCACTGATCAGTTGCATTGTCTTCTCATCGACCGAAGCAGCGATTAATCCATTGTTGGCTGACCATGTGATATTCCATTTTCGATCGACAATCTCTTGAAGCAAAATTTGCAGATCATTTCGGAGAAAAAGCAAATCGTCATCAAGCCACTCAAAGTGTTTTACGCCATGTTCCTTGATTAAATACTCCATTTCTTCTAAAACTAAATCCACAGACCGGCTACGAACCCCTTTACCCATAAAATCACGCACCGCGCAAAAAGAACATTCAGCCCGGCACCCCCGGTTCATTTGTATAGCGGCAAACGGTGACTTATAAATCCCGGCAATCCGGGAAAATGGGTTTAAAGAGCCATAACGATAATATTGCTTGATATCCACCAAAGAATAACTATCGATCATATTCGTCTGAAAATTTACTTTCTTAATCTCGCCTTGAGTTTCTATAAATTCTCCGTTATGTCGAAAATAAATATTCGCCGTGGGAGAATGATTTTTATTTTCCCCCGTTAAATGATCAAAAAGATAATTCAACTTATACTCGGCTTCTCCCTTAATAGTAAAATGACATTCTTCATGAGATAACAAATTCTCCCATTCATAAGTACAAATAACGCCTCCGGCAATGACAACAGATCGGTCCCTTTCCTTCAAAAATTTAAGAACTTGTTTCAGGGGATGGATCCCCGCATCAAACATGCAGGAAACCCCAATAATAAATGGATCGTAATCCTTTAAGAAATCCTTTAATAGATCCACCCAATTCTCAACCTTAAAATTTTCATCCTCATGCACGTTCTTCAATATTTCAAGATTTAAATCAAAAACCCGAAATTCCAGATCCTTACCTTTCAAAGCTTCATACAGACACTGCAAACCCGTCGGCGGGAACGCATAATATCCTTTATTTTTGGCCACTTCTACATTAAAAGAGTTAAGAAGAAATTGCGGAATCTGGATAAAAAGCACTTTTTTATTAACAGGGTATTTCTGACGAAGATACTGACAATATTCCAGGAATTTCTTATTGTCAACCACAGCTTCATCCCCTATCTCAACAGTATCTGCATTTTTCATAAGACCTCTCCCTGTAATTTATTGAGCCGCGAATTTCGCCGCGCGTTCCGATGTCCATTCAGCAGCAACTTTCTTAAAAGTTCCAATAAACTTATCCAAAACGAAATCCAACGTATCCCGATCGATTGTAAGGGCCGGAGTAAATGACACCCTATGCCACTTGCCGCTAATCAAAATCCCATGTTCCCTTTCCATAATTTCATATAATTTTATGCCGAAAGCGTTCTTATTCTCACATTGATATTCCATGGTTTGTCTTAAACCCCGGCCGCGGGCATCAAAAAAGAATTCATGAGTGCCTATTTCAGATCTAAGACGGTTCTGGATATGCTCTCCTAACTTATTGACATTTTCTAAAAAATCATCGTTATGGATAATTTTTTGCGCCGCCAACGTAGCTGCCACACCCAACGCATGCCCCTGATGGGTATGACCATGTTGGACTCGCCCTTGTCCTTTAACGATAATTTCCTCTACTTTATTACTCGTAATAACTACACTAATTGGGCAATATGAAGCGGCTAAAGTTTTTCCCAAAAATATAAAGTCCGGGGTCACATCGTCCCAATCACAACAATATATTTTTCCACTTGTACCGGTTCCGCACCACACCTCATCCAGGATCAAATGAACGTCATATTTCTTGCACACCTCATTAATATACTTCCAATAATTCGGAGCAGGAGGAACATCACCGACCAGACCACCCATGATCGTCTCGCCGATAAAGCCGCAAACATTTTCAGGACCCAATTCCAGGATCTTATCCTCTAATTCCTTAGCTGACCGCTTGGCATATAGATCTAACGTTTCCCCGGGCTTCATCTCAAGTTTGGGATGATGCTGTGGGATCTTGGCCCGTTTCATAGAAAGCATGGGTTCGAAGAAAGTAAGGTTCGGGCGCTCCCCTAACGCCAAGGCATCAGAAGTAGCACCATGATATGATTGCATACGCGAGATGAACCATGTTTTTGTTTTTTTACCGAGGTCATAGTGTACTTGATAACTCATTTTCATCGCGGCTTCACAGGCCTCACTACCGCTGTTGCCCGCATAATATACGCGATTCAATTTATGCTGAGCCTTTGAAAGCAAAAGTTCTGCCAGCTCATCTCGGTTCCTGTCCGACCAGATCTTATAATCGATATAACAAATCTTTTCCATTTGCTTACGCATAGCGTCCAAAATTCTTGGCTCAGAGTATCCCAAAATAGCACTGGCCGTATACCCTGAGGTTGTGTCAAGGAGCTTACGGCCGTCTTCTGTAAAAAGATAAAGGCCTTCTCCATGGGTGATGTAGGGTGGAACGGGTTCATTGGGAAAAGTTCTAATTATGCGGCTCATAAGTCTCCTAACTTATAAAAATAATTTTTAAAATACACGCGTCTGCTGAGATTTCATTTCAAAACCTTCAATGCGATCTTTTAATCGACAAATGTACTCA
>ORMF010421666.1_pt1 | contig 10899 bp, 7 predicted proteins | sample 1779871 | NCBI WGS metagenome assembly ORMF01 (sample SAMEA104232316, study PRJEB22302) | groundwater metagenome | biome: forest; feature: aquifer; material: groundwater | place: USA | collected 2011-08-07 | depth 5.4 m
AAAAACCATGTTCGCCCACTTCCCTTCGGCTTCGGCTTGATCGACGAGCCTCCTCAAATCGACAGGAGGATTTGGCCCCACAAAATCGCGCGGGTCATTGTAGCTCTTCAGGTTGTAGAAATTCGAAGGTGTCGGATCCTCGAGCTGGTTGATATTGTAACCGCGAGCAGCCAAGAAGTAGTCTGCCGCGACAGCTTGCTCGCTGATCGGTGCCACTCCGCACGGCCAAGCAAAGGAGATGATCTGGTTGCACGCCGACGGGGCCGCTTGGCAGATGCGAGTTAAGTTCGCTTCGATTTCTTGAAAGCGGAAGGTGTATTCGTCTAGTGCGAAACACGGATGGCTAAACGTGTGAGATCCTAATTCCATGCCTGAAGCAAAGTAGCTTGAGGCGAACGGGTAAGCCCAGCGATCAGACAAGAAAAAACTCCCTTTAACGCCGCTGGCCGACAAAGGCGTGGAGCAGTCGGTCCAACTGTCGTCGGTCGAGACACTTAACACTGCCGATCTGCCATCCTTCCAACGCGACGCCCACACAGGGACATTGGGATTGACGACCACAACGACCTCCACCACTTGGGGACCAACAAGCGAGCCATCCGTGAAAACGAGATTGCTTGTGTGCACTCCAGCACTTAGTCCAGCAGTGTTTATGGTCACGCGAACCGGCTGTGCCCCCGACCCGACGGCGGGTTGGACTCCAAGCCATGGAACATCTGAGGCCAAAGACCAGTTCGCTGTAGGAGGGGAGACTCCCTTAAGATAGATTTGCAAAAGCTGGGTGCTTGCGGACTGAATACCCTCAACCGCAGCGAAATGCAGATCCCTTGGAAAAGCCGTTACGTACGGCTGTAATGAGCCGACCGCGGATTGCTCGACCTCAACCCATTCTAGGCTTGCGAGTGGGAACCCGCTTGGCGAGCCCCCGACGACGATACCAAGTCTAGTACGGTAGAGCACGTGGTAAATCCGTCCTACTTGAGTCCAGTTCACCCCATTCACCGAGTAGTAGCCCGTCAGGACTTCGGCGGCGGGGTCTCGATCCAAGCGGAGGTAGAACTGAGTAGCCGTGGTCGCTTGGGAAGCGACTGCCGTCGCTTCACCGCCCGCTTCTCGCGTGAGGGCCACAAACTGACCGTTCGAGTAGGTTCTGATGATCCCAACATAGTTGTCGTCGTCTTGGTAAGCGTAGAGCCCCGCCTCCTGGTAATTCTGCGTGGGCGTGAGAGAAACCTTCAGTCGAATACTCGACCAATCCAAAGGAAGCTGGCGAAAAATCGAGTTGCGAGTGTTATTGTCGCTCCGCCATAGATCACCGGTATCCGCAGGAATCGTGATGGTGCCTGGATGTGAGGCTTGGTCATACGAAACAACCGCGCCGGAAGTTCGTTCCGTATCGCGGATCGCGCCAGTTGCGGTAATAGCCTGGAAACTCCATTCGGCAGCCATCAAGCTTGCCCTGTCGGGATAGACAAAATCCAAATGTTCAGCGGCCCTTATCTTAACTGCCACGATACTCAGGGAAAGGCCAACACCGATGGCGGCCACACGAAGCCGATTTGTGAGTTCGCGCATTGCAAGTAGCTCCTACTGATCGCCTTGAACGATGGCCCTCACCGCGGCACGCATGTCGTGCAAACACCTGCCTTCATCTCGCCACGAAGCGGAGATGTTCGGTGTGACCAAATCGCTAAGGCAATTCTGCGTGAGTTGTTTGCAAAGTTTGCCAGCATACTGCGTGCCTCCACTCCTTGGCGCTGGGGGCGATCTCTATGCACAGAGCTAAAATCTTAGGCTGGAATCCATTGTGTCTGAGAAGCCTTGTCAAACCGGTTTGTCAGGATCGTGTTGCAGAACTCAGCATTGTAAACTCCGCCGACACGCCTGCGGTCGAGGAGGTGGTGATCCAATCGTATCCAATTTGGAGCAAACGGCTTCTGTGGAAAAATGAAACTGTCGGATTCTCCGACACACTCTAAGCCCAAAAAGAAGTCAAACGGTAGTAGGGCTCAGAACTGCTCTGGCAAAGCAGCTACGGACACACCGGAAGCTCATTCCGCCAGAACTCTGAGAGTACTCCGCATTTCTTGGATCACGTAGCCAAGCTGCTCCCTCGTGAGATGCGGCCCCATCGGCAGGCTCAACACCGTGCCCGCCAAACCCTCCGCAAGCGGGAAATCGCCCCGCACCCATTTCCCGTCAGCATAAGCCCCGGACAGGTGCGGAGGTACAGGATAATGAATCAACGTGCCGATGCCTGCTTGGGTGAGCTTTTGTTGCAGCGCGTCGCGCTTTGGAAGCCGCACGACAAACAGATGCCAGGCGGGTTCGGCCCATTCCGGCACGAAAGGCAGCGTCAAACCGCGAATGCCGTCCAACTCGGCCAAGTAGCGGCCAGCCACGGCTCGACGGCGGTCGTTCCACTCGTCCAGTTTCTTCAGTTTTGCTTGCAGGAACGCCGCCTGCAACTCATCCAAACGGGAGTTGAAACCCCTGAGATCGTTGTAATACTTTTTCTTCGAGCCGTAGTTGCGCAGCGTGCGGACGCGATCCGCCAACTCCGCGTCATTGGTCGTCACCGCCCCGGCGTCGCCAAAAGCGCCGAGGTTCTTGCCAGGATAGAAGCTGTTGCCGGCCGCGTCGCCCAGCCCACCTGTGGGGCGTCCCTTGTAGCAGGCACCCTGCGCTTGTGCGTTATCTTCGATGACCTTGACGCCATGTTCCCGGGCAATCTCGATGATCGGGTCCATGTCGCACGGCTGGCCGTAAAGGTGCACCGGCATCACAGCTTTCGTCCGCGGCGTGATGGCGGCCTCGATTCGGGAAGGGTCAATATTGTAGGTGCGTGGATCCGGCTCGACTGGCACAGGAGTGGCACCGGCGTAGGAGACGGCCAGCCATGTAGCTATGTACGTGTTCGACGGCACGATCACCTCATCTCCCGGCCCGATGTTCCAAGCGCGCAGGATGAGGTGCAGCGCTTCGAGGCCGTTCCCCACGCCCACGCAGCACTGCACGCCACAGAAGGCCGCAAATTCGCTCTCGAAGGCCTCCACCTCTCTGCCCAAGACATAACAACCGGAGCGCATGAAACGGAAATAGGCCTCGTCGAGGTCTGACTTCAACTCACCGTAAGGCGCGACGAAATCAAGCAAGGGCACGTTCACTCGCTGGCCTCCCCCGCAGCCCGCAGGTACTCGCGGTACTCCCGGTAGTAGTCCTTCTCGTTGTAAGGCTCCGAGGCGAGGGCAAGGCACACAGAACCCGAAGAAAAATTGTCAATTTCGCGCCAGATCATCGGCGGTAAGTAGAGTCCGTAATAGGACCGGTTCAGATGGAGTCGTTGCTTCTCTTTGCCGTCGTAAACCACCACATCGAAGCTGCCTGACATGGCAATCAGGAACTGGTGGCAGATTTTCAGCGCATGCCCAGCGCGGTCGGCACCGCCAGGCACGTCGTAAAGATAAAACACGCGTTTGATCTCAAATGGAATGTGGCGCCCACCCTCGATGAAAGTGAGGTTGCCGCGCGGATCGGTGATCTTGGGCAAATCGATGATCTTGCAGTGGACGATGTTCATTGTTCAACGTTGGCGGGTTGGCTGTCCTGGGACGCACTCCTAGCCACCTTACCGTCCGCCCGAAATGCGCTGGTTCCGTCCCTTTCGGTGGGCAGAGCGAGGAATTGCCTTCAGCCTTTTGCCTCTGACCGCGTGTGCTTTCAACGTGATGATAGATGTGAGCGTCCGTAGGCTCACCGAATTCCTTGTGGCACCGGAATGTTAGAGGCGCTGGACACCATCCTCCCCGCCCACGAACGAAGAACACGGTTGAACTCCTTCGCTAGTAGCTCCGTAAGGTGACGGCGTTCAAAGTGGTCCACGAAGGCTTTGTTCAATGCTACCGTCTGGTGCCGACGCCGCCAAGCATCGTACTGCGTTTGAAGAATGCGAACCATAGCCGAGACGTCATCCGGTGCGCAAACCAACCCCGTTCCGGCTTCTGTGACAAAGTCGCGCGCGTCGCCTTCGGGGACGGCCGCAAGAATGGGACGGCCGGCCGCCATGTATTCGTAAGTTTTTCCCGGCACGATCGTCGCCCGGCGACCCGGCGGCAAATTGTGCATTGGCAGAAATAGAAGATCGGCATTTATCAGCAGCTTCACCGTCTCCTTGTGGGAAAGGTACCCGGTGAATTCCACGATGTCGCTCACCCCGGATGACTTCACCAGCAATTTGTCTTCTTCAGTCAGACTGCCTGCCAGAATCAATCTGATCTTTCCCTTTAGACCAGGGTCGGCCGCCAGCCACCGTTCGAGGGCTTGCAGCAGAAAATAATGTGAGCGCGTGAGAAAATCCACGCCCGGAACGACCTGGCCAAGCGCCTCGTAAATGCGTCGCTTACGTCGCAGGTGCAACCCAATGTCCGTGTGGAGGTAACCCGCATGGACGATAGTAAACCACGCCGGGTCCGGCCTGTGCTTACAACCCTCAAAGTCCGCCGCATCGAAGCCATTTGTGATATGCACCACCCGCTTACGCTGGAAGTCGGGAAAGGCTCGAACCAGGCGGTCGGCGGCTTCCGGGGTGTTCATGATCACCAGAGCCGCGTCGCGCAGCGCAACGTGCATCCGTTGCTGCTCCAGTTTTCGGTGGAAGCATGACCAGTGAAGCTGCATCTCGTCCAATGCCCAGGGATCTCTCAGGTCGGCGACCCACGGAATGCCAAACTGCCGTGCGAGGCTCGACGCAGCCAGCGCACCCTCGAAAGGTGACATAGAGATGAAGATGAGGTCCGGGCGCTCTTCCTGGCAGATGAGAGTGCCCGTCTGCAAAACGGCCTTCTGCCATTGCCGAGCGAACTGGCTGGACAGTCCCAGCATCTCCCTAAGCCGCCGCCCCCATCGGTTCTCCCATTTCGTGAGGCAGACAGGTCCAGTGCGGAACACTCTGACCTGGGTTGGTACCTCGTTGGACAGCGATGCGTCGCGGGGACTCCAGCGTCCAGTCGCCTCGCCTCTGGTCGTTAAAACGAGCGGCCCGTAATCCAATTCGGGCAGGTACTTGACGAACTTGACGGACCGCTGAACTCCGGCGCCACCCACTGGCGGAAAGTAGTAGGCGATAAAAAGAACCCGTTTCATCCTGCTTCAGACATTTTACGGGGAAGACTGTTAGGACGAACAGGCGGCAATCTATCTATCGCCTCATCGCGACAGTTTCGACATGCTCCGCACCCGCGCTGATTTCCTGGACTCGTTTGCTTAAACAGTCCTCAGTCCCCTCTGGTTCCGGCGATTACACTGACCGCCGGCAATCGGTCGCCTACAGGCCGCCGATAATTCGAAGATTGCGAGGGGCCTGAAACGGGGATTGCGAAGCCCCGCCGAACTCGAAAGCACCCATGTCCCATGAATTGCCACGCACAGTCCCGACTCTATCTAGAATGAAGTACGAGTTGAGTGGAGTTCCCGTGCCAATCACTGGTGAACCCGCTTGTAGCCGAAGATCATTCTGGGCAACGTCCGGGCCCAACCCGAAGTCGATATCCGTGAATTTCGGGTCTCCTACGATTCCATGCGCCTCGTAGCCGGCCGCTTGGAATTGCGTGAAGGAATGGTACGCGCCACCTTGCAAATAGACCTGATTGGCCGTGGAATAGAGGTTGTAATCGACCGTCCAGAACGGACCGGCTGTTCCATCCTCGTCGTAAATTATCGTGGCACCGCCGGACCCGTCACGCGTATCGAAGAAGACGTTGTTCCTGATCGCCACGGTCCGATTCCAGTTCTTGAGTATGCTGATTGCGGTGTGGTCATTGTAAAAGGTGTTGTTTACAATATTAACCGTCTGTGGGGAAGCAGGACTATCATAGGCGCCGCCATTGAGGAAGATCGTCCGGCCATGCACAGTATTCATGAAGACGTTGTTGAATATGTCCACCGTGGGGCCTTCAGTGATGTGCATGCAAGCTGTGCCGCCGTTTCCAATTGGTTGTGAAACGTAGAAGAGGTTGTTGTAAAGCTGGTTGTTGCTCCACGTCGTGAGGCCAAAATCGACGCGCATGAAAATGTTGTCCACATGGGCAACCGGCCCATAGCCGCTCCACAGACCGGAGGTGTATTCTAGGTAATCATGGAATATGCAGTCATGGACCTTGATGCCTGAAAGGGTCCGACCGGCAGAACGCGGCGAGATGTCTATCGACCAGCCGATGTAGTTATGGAAATTGCAGTTGGAGACCTCGGCATTCATTTGATTTCCGCTAAATGCCTTCAGCGCAATACCGCAGAAGACCTTCGTAAATTCGCAATTCTGGATCAATGAGCCTGTGGTGTCCTGAAGCCAGATGCCGAATCCTTGAATCGCGTTGGCGGAGAATGGTTGCGTATTGTGCCATTCGCCAATCTCAGTGAAAAGGCAATCCTGGATTATGATCCCACTTCCTCCGTAGGAGATATCGATGGCCTGCCCTTGACGCGAAGCATCGATTTGAGGACTTGGCGGTGGAATCGGATTGTAGCCTCCAAGCTCCGTAAAGACGAAATTCTTGATGGTATAGTTATTTCGCGCCGTTGATGTTACAAAAGACGTGGCATAAGCCATATTATTCTGGCCGTTGAAAACAGCTTTTCCGGGACCCCACGTTCCTGCGCTGTTACCATCATAGATGATCGGATTGCCGCTGCCTCCAGACCAATTGATGCTGACCGTGCCAGTATAGCTGACGCCACCCTTGAAAATCACGGTATCGCCAGCACTCAGCGCCTTGCCAGCCGCGTTGCCAGTTGCTCTTGAATCGCCGGGGCAATGTTTCCACGGTGTGCTCGTGCTAGTGCCGCCGTTCGCGTCGCTGCCGCTCGAGTAATCCACATAATATGTAGCCGCCGCCAGCTTAGATGACGCATATGCTAGCAGAACCACGGCAACGAGAACGGATGGGTAATTCATATTTTGAAGATTTCGGTAACTCATATTTAATCGGACCAAGCTTAACTTGTGCCAGTGTCCGTCTCAACGCAAGTTCCGTGCACAAGATTGAGAAGCGCCAAACGGTGAAGTCCCCTGCGCCCCTAACCACCACGGATACAACTGCATAACCACTGATCTAGATTGATTTTCCTGCTCGGCATCCAATAAACAGTCTTAGAGAGCGTACAATTGCTCTTTCTTTTGACAACGGGTGTCCGTTTGTGAGACATCCACTGCCGCTGCTTCAATCCCGACCTTTGGGAGGAAACCCGGGCTGCGAACCCAAGTGCGCCGAGCCGCCAACTGCGCGCCTCCGGGCTTCCCCTTCTGGTTGAGGGTTTCTCGGAGACGCGCCATCACCACAGAATCGAAATGAGGCTCTGAAGGAAAGTCCAGTTCCTAACCTCGCTCCGCTTCACCGGGCTTCTTGACCAGCTTTTGGCGCCACTTTGTCTTTAATCGTTGGAACAAGTTTAGCCGAACCAGGGCCTTCGCCGCACAAAGGTCAATGGCCTGGGTTCCACTAACTTCCGCATTGATAACCAGCCCCCAAGCGCTCCGCGAGAAAATGTGAATTGTCGCCTCATCCCAGCGTTCGTCACCGAAACGCTCTTTATACGAGGCATCACCGAGCCCGAAATCCACCTCTTTTACGCCTTCCGAGCACAACCGTTCAACCATTCGAATGAAGATGAGGTTCCCCGGCTGGTATTGGCCGAAGTCGGAATCGAACCCAAGACTGCCAGAATGAAAGCATCCTTTGTAAACGCTCCCAGTCCAGAAAGCCACCGGTTTTTCCTTTACGTACAGAATCCAGCAATGCAGCGTCCCGCCGTTTGCCGCCAGAGAGTGCCGCTGGAACGTCTCCTCATTGTACACAAAACCAACACCAAGGCCGCGGTGATAGGTCTTTCGCTCAACCAGTTCGGCGTCTTTGCAGAAAACCTCCACATCGGAAGGTTGCGTGAACAATCTAAAGGTCACTTCGCCTTTGTAGTCCTTTTTAACATTTTTCATGATGCGCCGCACCCAGGAGCGTCGGTTGGCGCTTGCTCCCCAGACTTCCTCCGCCTTCTGTGGAAGCCGCATTCTCCAATGACGCTGGGGGCGTGCCGCGTGACTGCGCCATAAGAAGCCCGGCAACGAACGAGCAGCCCTGAACATTTCTGATTCGACCTTGAGGCCTTCGAAAATCACCACGTCCGCCTCCCGCTGCCGTAAAGCCTCAAGCAGGTGGTGGCAGGCCAACCGCGCGTTTGACCAGGAGAAATCACCCAGCAGTCCACCATCGGGAACCACGATGGCTTTGACCTTGGGCTTCCAGAGTGACAAATAACCCACTCTCACTTCCACGTGCGTGTTTTCCAAGCGTCCGACCAGAATGGCGGTCGTTCGACCTGCCTGCGACAGCGCGAGCACATGCGGCCTCTGAAGATGCGAACGGGTCTTGAAGAGAAGACGATAGACATCCAAGTCCGTGGCCAGATCCAGGTTCAAATCCTGCCAGACGCCTCGCAACGTTTCGACTTCTGCCAGACTTCTCGCAGCCGTGATGCTCGAACCATTTGACATGCTCATAGCTGACGGAATACTTTATCTTCCGAATCCCCCCTGCCGGTCTTTTTGGCCAGCGGTCACTCTCTTCGGAGTGATGCAAACCCGGAATCGTTACGGGTCGCGGCCCTGTAGCGTACCTTGCCAGGCCCTTCCGGCTCTTCGGCAAAAGGACGGTCCCGATCAAGGCGCTGCCGGCGAACCGACAAGCTCCCAAGTTTTTTTCCGGGTGTTGAAGCGTTTAATTATCCTGGCAGGCGTTCCCACAGCGACGCAGTAATCCGGAATATCGTGGACCACGGCGGCATTTGCACCAATCACACAGTTTCTTCCAATTTTGCACGACAAGACGACCGCGTTTTCACCGAGCCAAGTGCCCGCCCCGATGGAAACAGGGCCCCGCGAGACGACGCCTTGATCCAAAATGGCCTTATCAGAGTCTTCGTAACCATGGCCGTTATCCGAGATAAACACCCTGTCAGCCGTCAGCACTTTCTCGCCAAGATGGACCCTGCTGGCACAGGTGATGTGATTGAAGTTGCCGATGATCGAACCGTTGCCAATGACCAGTTCAGGGGGCTCCCTCAGAACTGACAGGGTCTGCAACCAGCACTGGTTATGAATCATCACGTCGTCCCCGATCGACATGTAGTGAACGTTCTTCAAACGCAGCGGGCGAAGGATTTTCGAGCCTTTGCCCAGGTGCTTGAAAAACCGCTTATAGTAGAGCTGTGATCGAACCAGCCAGAGCCACTCAGACACCGTGGCAACTTTCTCGATGTAGGGCTCCTGACAAAACCGCCTGATTTTTCTGAGTACGCGCATGTCCTGGCGAAACGCGCTGGAGAGCTTTCCTCCAGTGCCTCCTACTCTCCAGCCGTAACCTCTTCAAACCCAATTTGCCACGTCCAAGCACCCGTGAAACATACGCGCCCATTCGAAGGCGGGCGCTGGGTGAAACCGCGCCACTTTACCGAAGGCCAAGCAGTGGCTCCAACTTTGGGGCCGAAAAAATCATTTTCGCCCAGCAGTGTTTTGTGACACCCAAAATGTCCCGGTCAAATTGTTTCACCCATTGGAGCATGTCTCGAGTCCTCGACGGCGTCTTCCGCCTCAGCAGTCCCCTCCATGGAGATCAACGAAGTGGCCGTGCAACTCTCCGAGAGGCTCGAAATGGCCGCGAGTTGCAGGCACCAGATCACATAAGTCTGATCGAAATACGTGATTCCCTGCCAATTGGCAATGTGGGCCACCAACATCACTCCCAAGCCCCAGAGCATGAATTCGGCTTGCGTGACCTGAGCCGAATTGAGGCGAACGAACGCCAAAGCCTTACCCAGGCTGCTGAAGGCCCGGGTCAAGAGAACAACGAACAACACGATCGCACCCAAACCGGCGCCAAGGCCCAAGGCGATGAACTGGTTGGTGATATCCGCCCCTCCTGTGCCATCAAGATCGTAGGGAAACCAGCCTTTGGTGTCCTTCAAAGACATGCCGGCAAACCACCACTGGCTGAAATGCTGGAAACTCACATCCAGTAGGTAGGACCGATGCCAGCCGTCACCTCCGGTGATCTGACTGAAGCGCGCCGGAAGGTACCAAATGGGGGCTTTCATCACCAGGGCCAACATGACGAGCAGGCCCACGATGCCCCACCGAACCTGCCGCATATTCCGTCGGACCCTCCACAAGAACCACCCGACCACTCCCACCGCAGCGGTATTCAGAGGTCCTCCGGAGTTTGAAGCAAAGACAATCGCCAGGCAAAGAATGAGGCCGATACAGGCGCGCGTGCGTTCTGCCCGCGTGAAGGCCAGCGCAAGGTACAAAGGGAGGAAGCTCGCGCCGAGCGTTCCCAGCAGGGACGGATGCCCAAAACTCCCAAAACAACGGAATCTGTCCCCGCGCATCCAGTTGTCTCCCGCCACCTTGGCTCCCATGAACGCAAACGAATTATGCCCGGTCAGGCTCTCAACCAGGACCAACGCTGCAAAGGGTGCCAGGAGAATTAGGAAACTGCGCAGAAACCAACGAAGCTCTGCGAGGTCTCCCACGAGTCCCCGGAAGGTGAAATAGCAAAACCACACGTCCACTGCCGGGCCAACCACGGACCCCCAGTCCTCCGTGGAGCGCAGCCAATGGACAACTGTTTTGTACGTGTAGAGCAGCAGCACAGCCTTGTCGATCGAGTTCAGTCGGGTGAAGGAAAATTCCCGGCGTGCCATGGCCCGCAGAAAGGCCACGAGCCCCAGAATCCGTACGCCAAAAAGGTTTACCCCCCCAACAACGAGCTGCTGCGCCTCCGGGAGATACAACACGGCAGCCATCATGCCCAGCGACACCCAACGCGGCGGTGCGCTCCACACGACGACGGC
>ORMF010540117.1_pt1 | contig 10898 bp, 10 predicted proteins | sample 1779871 | NCBI WGS metagenome assembly ORMF01 (sample SAMEA104232316, study PRJEB22302) | groundwater metagenome | biome: forest; feature: aquifer; material: groundwater | place: USA | collected 2011-08-07 | depth 5.4 m
AGATTGTTGGGCTTGCTGTTAAAGATAATATTGATTTATTAGAAAAACAGATAGCCGAGCACTCTCCCCGTATTGTTGCTGTCTATAATTTAGAAAAAGCCGCTTTATTACAAAAAAGGGTGCCTCATGTTCGCGTTGTTGGGGGATTAGAGGGTCTTTGTGAGGTAGCTGCCCTTTCAGATGTTCATACCGTTATAGCTGCTATTGTGGGGGCTATAGGGCTTCTTCCTACAATCGAAGCGATCAAAGCCGGAAAGACTATTGCCTTAGCCAATAAAGAAGTTCTAGTATCAGCTGGAGCTTATGTGACGTCACTTGCAAAAAGTCACGGAGTGACTTTGTTGCCAGTAGATAGTGAGCATAATGCTGTTTTTCAGTGTTTACATCAAGAGGACAGAAAGTCTATACGTCGAATTATTTTAACAAGCTCAGGAGGTCCTTTTCGAGGTTGGACGATAGATCAACTAAGAGAGGTAAGTGTTGAGCAGGCGCTACGCCATCCTAATTTTTCTATGGGATCCAAGATCACAATTGATTCTTCCACTTTAATGAATAAAGGATTAGAAGTTATCGAAGCGTACTGGCTTTTTGGAGTCCCTTTAGAGAGCATTGAAGTACTTATCCACCCCCAACAAAAGATCCATAGTATGGTAGAATTTATTGATGGTTCCATTTTGGCAGAGATGTGTGAACCAGATATGGTGGTTCCAATACAGTATGCTATGACCTATCCTGATAGGGTTCAAGGTCTTTTGCCTCCTTATGATTTTGTGAAAAATGGAAGACTTGATTTTCATGCACCAGACACCTCTACCTTCCGCTGTCTTTCCTTAGCTTATCAAGCTTTACGGGCAGGGGGGACGATGCCTTCTTATATGAATGCCGCAAATGAGGTGTTAGTGTATCGATTTATCCAAAAGGAGATCCCTTGGATCGAGATTGGAGTAAAGCTAGAAGATCTCATGATGAGATATGATGGTGGCAACAATACCTCATTAGAGGCGATACTAGCTGCCGATGCTCAAGGTAGAGAGGAGGCTAGTTTAGCATGACTATCAGCGTAACTATCTTAGTAAAAAATAGCGAAGAGACCTTAGAGGCAACTCTTAACTCCGTTAGATCTTTTTCTGAAGTGGTCTTATTAGATACAGGATCTACAGATGCAACCTTGCAGATTGCAGAGAAGTTTTCTAATGTGAAGGTGTTTCATGCTCCCTTCCAAGGATTTGGTCCAACACATAATTTGCTAAGTTCTTTAGCTACTTATGATTTCATACTTTCCTTGGATAGTGATGAAGTTTTAAGTTTTGAACTAGTAGAGGAGATTGGAAAGCTTTCCTTAGATGCAAATTGCATCTACTCCATTCCTCGAGATAATTACTACCTAGGAAAGCATATTAAAGGATGCTCTGGTTGGTATCCTGACTTTGTGACTCGGATCTATAATCGTAAGAGCACCTCTTTTGATGATGCGGCTGTCCATGAAAAGATCATTCAAGGATCTTTGAAAAAAGTATGTCTAAAGCATAGTATGAGACATACCCCTTATCGTAAGGTATCTGATTTTCTGCATAAGATGCAAACTTATACAACCTTATTTGCAGAGCAAAATAAGGGGCGTAAATCATCATCTCTTTCTAAAGCCATTATTCATGGTCTTGTTTGTTTTCTTAAAAGTTACATCCTAAAACGGGGCTTTCTTTTTGGATATGAAGGGTTTTTCATTTCCGTATATAATGGACATACGGCTTTTTATAAGTATATTAAGTTGCTGGAAGCTAATCGAAAGTAAGCTAAAATCCAAAACGAACTTCTCACCATAACTATGATTGTTGTAATTTCCTCTGATCTCTCCGTTATAATAAGCAGATAGTGTCAATCTGTTGTAACATAATTTTTGTAATATTATGGTGATCCCCGAAAACTAGCCTAATTTAAATATTTATCGGGTAATAGATCCTTATAGTAAAATTTTATCTTGTTTTGAAAAGCTTCTTGCATTCAGAGGTATAGAAGACTTCGGCTTTTTATTTTTCACATATTTTTTTGATTATATTTTTAAATATTAAAACGTATTGAAATGTATTTGTTTGTTGTGTATAATTTTGTTTTTTTCTAATTACATGGAGAATAGTAATGAGTATAAATACATCTACTAGTTCAAGGCAAACCCGTACTGCAACCAATAGTCTAACTCCAAAGTTGGATCTTGATTTTGTAACAGGGGGCAAAAAAAGAGGATCTTCTTTTGTAGCAAAAAGTACTTCTTCTAAAGTTGCTAAAACCACTGAAGCGATCCTAAACATAGGGGTGAATGATTCTAAAAAACAGGTGCGTAGTTTTTTTGAAAGAGGAGTTAAGTGTTTGCTAGAGGTAGAGGCTCATAGTACATCAAATTTAGGGCAAAAACTTTGGGTAGAAGATGTAAAGCTAGAAACTAAGAAAGAATTAAAAGAACTGGTAAAAAGCCATTTTACAGCACTTATTCAAGCGACAAATGATCTTGCGGCACGAAACAAGTCTAACGAAAAAGATAGAAGCGCTTCTATCCAAGAGTGGGAAAAAGCTATGGGAAATGGAGATTCTTCTACTAGGGCGCAGCAGATTAAGAGTGAAATATTCAACGGATATTGCAATCAGTTAGATAAAAGCATTTTTAATATGAGAACTTCTAAAGACGAAGAAGATATCCAACGTATAGCAGCTAGGGTAAATGAATCAAAAAAAAATCTATATCTTGGAATGTTGAGTGTTACAGATAAAATGATTTGGGTTGCAGAAAGTGTACAAAAGCAAGAGGAAATTAGAATTTCTCCTACAGGCATTTCTTATTCTCAGAGTTCAAATTATTTGTCTTTATCAGATAGTCTTTTAAGGGCTCCTACCACTCCTAATAGAAGTAGTAACTCATCTTTAGTAGAGCCAAATTCTGCTCAAAAATGGAAAGAGCTGGATGGAAATTCTCCAGTAATGGATGGGAACCAATTTAAAGATGTATTTTCTGAATGGTAGGTTCAGAAATTTCGATAGACAAGCTTAGGTAAAAGTTCTGTTAAAAGAGAATTTTCAAGACCTAAATCCTTACATTTTTGAAGAGCTGAGGCTAGAAGTTCTTCGGCCTTAGCTTTAGCTTGGTTAATTCCTAATAAAGATGTGCTAGTGCTTTTTTGGTTTTCTAGGTCAGATAGGGGTGGTTTACCTAAGATGTGTTCTTCTCCTTCTACATCTAAGATGTCATCGATGATTTGAAAGGCAAGGCCTATGTCTTTTCCGATCTGCTCTAAAATAGGGCGAAAAGAAGGCTTGTCAGTTAAAATGGCAGCAAACTCTAAGGAGGTGCTGATGAGGTCTGCTGTTTTTCTGTGATGGATCTCTTGAAGCTCTTCCCAAGAAAGAGATTTATTTTCTCCTAAAAGATCCAAAGACTGCCCCAAGATCATTCCTTGACCTCCACTTTTTTTAGCAAGTACTTTAATGAGTTTCAAAGCTTGATCTGATGTGATATCAGGACTTGAGCTTAAAGCTTCGAAGGCTAAAGTCAAAAGAAGGTCTCCAGTTAAGACCGCTTGTCCTTCTGGGTAGAGCTTATGTAAAGTGGGCTTACCTCTTCTAAGGTCATCATCATCCATACAAGGTAGGTCGTCATGGATTAAAGAGTAGGTGTGTAAGAGTTCGATTGCGCAAGCAGGATAAAGAGCTTTTTTTTCATCTCCTCCAAGGGATTGAGTCGCTATCAAGGTGAGAAGGGGGCGTATTCTTTTGCCGGGGTTTAAGACGCTATAGCTTGTAGCTTTAAAAAGTAGGGGGTCTGCATTATTTTGTAGCGGAGCTATAATCTCTTGTAAGGTTTCTTCAATGAGAGGAAGTTTTGAAATTATATAGGTTTGCAGATCTAGCATTGTAATCTCCCATCTTTTAGATGATAAGTTTTATCACAAAGAGAAGCAAAATCTTCATCATGGGTTACTAAAACAAGAGCTTTACCATATTTTTTACAGCATTCAAGAAGAAGGTCTTGGACCATGAGAGCGTTTGTTCGATCTAGGTTTCCTGTAGGCTCATCAACAAATAAGATATCAGGATCATTACAAAGAGATCTAGCTAGAGCGGCTCTTTGTTTTTCTCCTCCGGATAGGAGCTTAACAGGTAGATCTTTTTTTTCTAAAAGACCTACTTGATTGAGTAGTTCTAAGGCTCTTTCTTTAAGTAATATAGGAGGTGTTTTAGCAATCTTTCCAGGCATTAACACATTTTCTAAGAGGGTGTAGTCTTCTAGTAGGTGAAAGGATTGGAATATAAAACCGACATGTGAAGATCGAATCTGCTCTAAAGAAAGATTTGGGGCTCTTGGAAAGGTCACGGTTCCTTTAGTTGGGCTGTCTAGAGTGCCTAAGATATGAAGTAAAGAGCTTTTACCGCTGCCTGACTTACCCTTAATGGCAATGGCTTCTTTAGGATGTAGAGTCAAAGATACATCTTCTAAAAGGATAAGAGGGGTGTATCCGGAAAAGGTTTTACAAAGGTTCTTAGCTTCTAAGAGGGGAAGAGGTTGTGTCATGATTCAGACCTTAAAATAGAAGAAGGGTGTAACCTGCAGGCCTTGATGGCAGGGATCAATCCTGCTATGATTGATAAAACGGGAGTTGCTATGCTGATGAATAAAATTGCGCTTGAGCTCAAGGATGTGGGTAGAGAAGATCCATAAAAAGTTTGTAAAAAAGCGTCATGTCCTTGTAGGGTGCTTAAGAATCTTACAAGAGTATCTATGTTTTTTATTGTGATGACGCCTGCTAAGATGCCAAGAGCGCAACCTAAAATCCCAACTGCGATTCCACATAAAGCAAAAATGCAAGCGATGCTTTTTTTGCTAGCTCCCATGGATTGCAAGATGGCAATCTCTTTTTTCTTGTCATTTACGAGTAAAATTAAAAAGGATACAATATTGCAGCAAGCTACAAGTAATATGATGATGCCAACTAAGGAAAAAAGGTATCTATCACTTTGAAATTGTTGCAAAAGATCTTTAGCAAAATCGTAGTTTTTAAATGAAGTAACTTGCCAGTAGGGAAGAAGGCCTGCTTCTTTTAATCTGCTCTCGAGCTCTTTTTGTATTTTTTCAACGTTATTAGGATTATCAAACCATACCTGAAATCCATTAAGGGCGATCTTATCGAAGCTAAAGGAGGTGTTGCAAGAGTTGATGCTGCGGGTAATAGAAGGGGGGACTAGTAGGCATTTATTTCCCACAGATAAAATACCTGGATCGTAAAATCCAGCTACGAAGATGGGAGTTCTCATCTCTTGAAAGGCGCTTGCTGTAGAGGAGGCGTAAGATAGGTATCCCTTATCTCCTAGTAAGACTCCATTTTCTTGAAATGCTTTAGGCAGAAGAACCCCTATTTCTTGAGAAGGGCCTACAGGTAGGGTCATCTCTTTTTCTGATTTAGCATGAATCCAAGGAGGGGATATTAAAGGGCTATTTTCTAAAGTAAAAGAAACAATTTCTAGATCAGCCCAAGGGATAGAGCCTTTCATCTCTTTGCCTTGGATAGATCCTTGAACGAAGATTTGAATATCTGCCATCTTAAAAGCGTGAGACACGCTTGTAAGATCCACTTTAGCTCTTAAGGTGAGAGGGGCATCTAAGCTGAAAAAAGTCTCTTTAGCAAGAGGTATGTTTTTTTCTCCATAGGAAATGAAAGATCCTCCTTCTTTTTTATGGAGGGTTCCTTTTTGATACTGAGTTCCGTTGGGAAGAGGCATTAGCGGTTTTTTTGAAGAGGTGTCAGTGATGAACCATTCTAAGCAAGAGTCTTGTCTAAAGACGCCGTATACTGTAAAAGAGGTGTTATCAGGGAGGAGTCTTAACGGAAGTCTAAAAGTTGGGGAGACAGTTTTTATTGTTTTTATTTCAACGCACTTTAGTAAGTAGTTCATTTTTTCTTGAAACCCTTCTGTAGAAAGGGATGTCTTAGGGGAGCTATCTGATAAGAAGCTATCCATCCTGTAACTTGCTAAGAAAAATAGGTGATTGATATCTTTTGCTGTAGGGGTAAGTAAAAGAGGAGAAAGTGTTTTAGGGTGAAGGGGAGGTGTTGCTAGATAAGAAACTTGTGTTAGAAAATTCATCGACTCTTGTCCAGTAGAGAAGGGGGATGCGGACCGGTTACGCAGCATCTGGACTTTCAGCATGGCTCCACTCATTTCGTAATCTTGAAAGAGTAAGCTTTTATGTTTTTCTTGCATCTGCATTAAAATGGAAAAGAGCCCTTTTACAGGGTCGATAAGGGATCCTTTATCGTCAAGATCGGGTTTAGGAAAGTAAGAGGGGAGTTCTGCGTCTTCTTCAGGATCGTAGGGATCTGATGAGATTGTTTGTAGTTTTTCTCCTAGGGTCTTACTAGAAAAATTGGAAATATTGCTGATGGAGTCGACTTGATGATAATAGGAAGAAAAGTAAGCTTGCTTAGGAGTGATGCGAAGGGGGGCGTTTAAATCGGTAAGCTTTTTGAGCCATGTTTTTTCCATTCCTTCGGTAACTGATAAAAACACTAAAAGAAGCCAGACAACTAAAGAGATGACCGCTAGGGACATCATAGCAATTAGTGTGACGGATAGGTGTTTTTTACGAGGGATCAAATACTTTAGAGCAATAGATAACTCAAACATTATTTTTGATCCCCCGAACAGATCTAAAAAATTACTTCGCTTCTTTAAAGATGACGTGCTTCTTTAATTTTTTGTCGTATTTTTTTAATTCCATTCTTTGCGTTGTATTTCGCTTATTTTTACTTGTCCAATAGCACTCGGAACTTTCCGTGCTTTTTAATTTGACATTTTCTCTTGCGCCTTTTGCCATAATAACCTCAAAAAATTCATTAGTGAGGCCAGTGTATCATGAGAAATTGAAAAACAGCAAGTACTAAGAGTGCTTCTTTTCATTTTCTTTTATGAAAGTGCTTTTTCCAAAAAAGATTGTTATGAAGTTGTTTCAAGAGAGATTCTTGTTTGAGGCTCTAAGTCTAAAGAATCTCCTTTTCCTTGCCTTTTATACACATGAAATCCTAGGCCCGCAATCATAGCTCCGTTATCTAGGCTAAGTCCTTTAGGGGGAAAGAAGATTTGAAGGTTTTGCTCTTTAAAAAGAGTTCTTAATCTTTGATTATGGCTTACTCCTCCTCCGATATAAATAGCTTTACATCCAAAAGCTTGTTTTGCTTCTACAGCTTTTTTTACTACATCCTTTAGGGCTGTTTCTTGAAAAGAGGCGGCTATATTGGCTTTTTGCTCATGAGTTAGAGGGCAAGGGGTGTTTTTTACCCCATTTTGACCGTAGATGGAGTAAAAGACGTTCGTTTTTAAGCCACTAAAAGAAAAGTCATAAGGTCTATCTTTGACTTTTCCAGGTTTAAAAATAATAGTAGAAGGGTCTCCTTCTAGAGCAAGGTTTTCAATTTCAGGACCTCCTGGATAAGGCAGATCTAGCAATTTAGCTACTTTATCAAAGGCCTCTCCTATGGCATCATCTATTGTGGAGCCTATTTTTTTATAAGAACCGATATTTTCAATAAGGACTAAAAAAGTATGTCCTCCAGAGACGACAACTCCTAAAGAGGGGAACAAAAGATTGTCTTGCCCCATCATGGCTGCGTAAAGATGAGCTTCTACGTGATTTATCCCTATGAAAGGCTTTTGTAATCCTAGAGCTAAAGCTTTAGCTCCGTTAACTCCAATGAGTAAAGGCCCAATGAGGCCAGGACCTTTAGCTACACTTACAAGATCAATATCTTGTAAGGTGATTCCAGCGACTCGTAAGGATTCTTTTATAACAGAGGGGAGGACATCGACATGACTCCTGCTGGCTATTTCGGGGAAGACCCCTCCATATTTTCTATGAATCTCAATTTGAGAGTAGATGACATTAGATAAAATATCTTTTCCATCCCTTACAACAGCCACAGCTGTTTCATCGCAAGTTGTTTCAATGCCTAAAACAATCATTTGTCGCACCCCAGATAAAAGAAGATATCATAACAAATGGGGTAAAAAAGCCACAGAAGGATTTTAAAAGTTGTTAGAATTTTTTAAAATGAGTGTTCGGAATCTGTTTCCTCTGTCCCAGGGACGAACTCATTTAACTGATTTCTGAAGGCTATGTCAAGAGCTTCATTTCTTCTACGGCCATATTCCTGTAGGGCAAAAGGCCTGCCAAACACAGGTCTTGACTGGAGATTGTTAGTAGTCAATATTGGGCTGACGGGAGCGCTGCGTTGAAAAATATTACGTATGCGTCGATATAGCGTCTGGAGTTTTGATGCTATAGGTGTTACTTCAGGGGTAGTATTTACTTGTGTTATTATAGAAATCATAATTACCTATTAGTTAAAATTAAATTAATATCATTATTATACGCTATTTAGGCTTTAAATTATATATAATTTTTTTATAATATAGATTGTTTGTTTTAAATGTGTTATGTAATTATGATTGCGGTTTGTTGTTAGTTTTAAATTGAATTAATATGTTTTAGTGGTATCTAATAGAATTAAAGGCTGGTTTTGTATATGGGCTTAAAAAATAAAGAATCTATATTTACGGACTTGGCAGGGCTTATTGCTGAAGGCTGGGCGGAAGAATTACTAGTAAAGCAACGGCTTATGATGCCAAAAGATAGGTACATAAAGGAAAAGACTCAGAGTTTAGTTCATGATTTAGAAAAAGAGCATGAAAAAAACCTCCTGTATATGGAAAGGGCTAGAGAACTTCTTTTTTTAGCTTTAGAAAACCTATCAGGTGAAGAAAAGGAGCGGTACACAAAAGAGCTTCTTATCGCGACGGAGAAGCTTAGTCAAAATATAGAAATGGAACAAATAACAGAGGATACTCCTTGGCAAAAAATTCTTGGCCTCAGTGACGCAACCTTAATTTGGATCTATAAACTCGGATTTCATTTTTTTGAACAAAAAAATAACGAAGATGCTCTTTCTCTTTTCCTTTTGCTCTCTATGTTAAATCCTCTGGCTTCAGATTACTGGATTGCTTTAGGATTTGCTCAAAAAGAGTTGTCTTTAGAAAGCCTGGCGCTGACTTCTTTTTCTTTAGCAGCTTCTTTAGATCCTGAAAATCCAACTCCAAACTATCAAAGCGCAGAGATCTATATTCAACTGGGACTGTTGGATCAAGCTGTTTTAGAGGTTCAAACTTTAGCAAAGATCATAGAAAGGCAAAAACTTGACTTTCTAAAACCTGACCTAGAGAATTTATTGAATAGAATTCAAAACAGTAAATTATCTTAATAGGTGTATATGAATAATAACTGCAATAATTATAACAGAAAATCAGATTATAATTGCAACTACATTAATAAGCAAAACAGCAACTATTCACCTCAAAATAAGAGGAATCTACAATCTGGGTACTATCCCAGCATTTCTCATTTACCTCCCTTACCCCCCGGACATCATTATGTTATGGTTTATTATCCCGCTCCTATCCCTTCAAACTATTCGAAGCCTGTATATCAATTGAATCACCCTCCTGCAAATGATATGAAAAGACCTAATACGGTAGCTGCGCTGTTTGTAGGCTCTGTAATCCTTTGTTGTACTCCTGCCTTTCCTCTTGGAATAGCAGGATTATTGACCTCGGGTTATCTAGCGTCCAGAAATGGTAAAACAATTTTGCCTCAAACAAATTTTGCGGCTACCTGTTGGAGTCTTCGTACTGCATTTTCAAGGAAAAGTAATTTTCAAGTAGAGTTAGAAAATGCAAACCGTCGAAACACTAATTGAATAATAAGTATGTAGATTTATGAGGCCTAGAGAGTTACATCATTTTCGAGGTTTGCTCTTGGAATCTGACATGTCGTTGTCTTGGGGGAATAGGATTTATGGCATTTAAGTTGAGGTGGTATTGTAACTGCTGGTTAAGATGAAGAACCATTTGATGTTTTTCTTGTAACTGCTGGCTAAGAGAAAAAAACATTTGGTGGTTTTCTTGAACAAGCCTTTGAAGGATTGAATTGTTCTTCCGAGCTTCATTTAATTGTTTTTGCAAAGTATTAATTGTTATTCTTTTTTCCTCTATGTATTGACGTATTGTGAGTGGTTCAGCTTGCTGAGGACTTACAATTTTTGTGTCTAGAATGCTGAGTGTAGGGGTTTTAACTTTTTTTTCTAGCCTGTTAATATGACTTTTTTTTTCTTGTAATGTTCGTTGTAGTTCGAGGATTTCTTTAGCTTTTTTATCGATTTCATATTGGTTATCAAGAGAAGTTGTTTGTAGATGTCCTTCCAAAAAGTAGATGTAATTTTCTTTTTCTTGCAGTGTTTGTTGTAATTTGGAGATTTTCTCGGCTTTTTCATTAACTTCCTCTTGCATATCAAGAAGTCGAAATTTATATTGACTGGCCATTCGGTGCTTGCTTTGTTTACTTTGGATTCTAGTAGTGACAAGGATATCGTGCTCTTTTTGATTTTCTGTTTGTATTTTTTCGAAAAGAGACTTTTTAATTTTTATTTGAGGAGATTCATCAGGTCTTGGCGAAATCTCTAGAGGCTTTTTTTTGCTGGTGATAGGTTCAATCTCAAAAGGAAAGCCTGGGGTCTTAAAGTCTAAAGAAATATGTCTTGTAAGCACTGGCTGTGATGTTGGGGTCATAAATTCCTCTGATTGTTTAATTATTTTTATACAATATATTAAAATTTTGTAAAGTTTTTTTGTCCGATGGGATTTTTATGCTATGCTTTTTTTTAGTAAGGGCGTTTGAGATTTATCAAAAGGCTAGATTTAGCTTGTCTTTTCTGAGTAAGATCCATTAACGTCCAAAGAAAAGAACCTTGGATGAAGATATGCTATTTTGGGTGGGATTTCATTTATTTATTTTAGGGATGATTGTC
>ORMF010880485.1_pt1 | contig 10896 bp, 10 predicted proteins | sample 1779871 | NCBI WGS metagenome assembly ORMF01 (sample SAMEA104232316, study PRJEB22302) | groundwater metagenome | biome: forest; feature: aquifer; material: groundwater | place: USA | collected 2011-08-07 | depth 5.4 m
GGAAGCAAATATGGAGTCACTAGAAGAAATTGAAGGAAAACTGGATAAAAGTAAATAATCTAGAGACAAAGCCTTTTCTAAACGTAATGCTAAATTGTTAATGTTTAGTTACTGTTGTCGCAACTAAATAATGGGGATGTATTTGACCAAAACAAGATTTTTGTATGACTGTTATAGTTAGATTGTTATGGTTAAACTAAATGAACTAAGAGCCTGTAAACTATGTCATATGGTATATTTTAAAACTTCATCAGAAAGATGTGCACACTGTAATTCATCAACCCAACAAGAAGAAATAAAATTCGATTAGAATTTCATATTGATAGATCTAATCTTCATTGTTATGCATAGATCTATATTTCCATAATTTGTACACATGATTCTAGCAAATTTCATCAAAATGGTTAGTGACATTAGATATATTATCTAGTAGAATTTGATTATGGAATATGGATTATCATCATTTTCATGGAAAAAATATTCCTCATATAGAAGTAAGTCCAGACATGAAAATTGATGATCTTGTAGAAATTTATGCAAGTTCAGGTTACAACGCCAGACAGCTTGGGGAAGCTGCAAAACTGTTCCGTAAGATGATTGAAGATGATGCAACAATTTGTCTTACCATTGCTGGTGCTATGACACCCGTTGGATTTGGAGGTCTATTCAAATCCCTTATCGAAAAAGGATTTGTTGATTGGATAATATCTACAGGTTCTAATTTGTATCATGAAGATCATTTTGCATGGAATCTGCCTGTAAAACAAGGACATTTTGAGGTAGATGACATGATTCTGTATCAGAAAGACATTGTCAGGATAAGAGATGTCTATATCAAAGGTGAAGAAACGCTGAAAAAACAAGATATGATCGTACAAAAAATGTTTGAAAATAATTTGTTTGAAAAGCCATTTACTACTGCAGAATTTGCAAACTGGATGGGTAAATATTCAAAAGAGTATTCAAAACATCCAGAAAGAAGTTTTGTTGTATCTGCATATGATTATGATGTGCCACTTTACATTTCAACACTGAAAGATTCTTCACTTGCCCTTGATCTAGCTCCACTTAGGCTTGCAAACAAGCCATTTGCATTGGATTTTGTAAGAGAGATAATTGAGCAGGCGGCGATTTTATACAGTTCAAAAAAAGCAGGAATTGTAGAGATAGGCGGTGGTGTCCCCAAAAACACTGCACAGCAGACAGGTCCATTATTAGACCAGATCTTAGGTCTTGGTCACGGAGGACAAAATTACATTATCCAGATTACTGATGCTAGACCCGATACCGGAGGTTTGTCTGGGGCTACACTTCAAGAAGGTAAGAGCTGGGGAAAAGTAAAGGATTCTCACGAAGATGTCATTGTAGTTTATGCCGATGCTACAATAGCATTTCCAGTTTTGTGCCTGTATGCACTTAGTATGGAAAGCCCACGAAAACCAAAACGACTGTACAAAAAATTAGGACAATATTACAATGATCTATCTGAAACCTATTTTAACAAAAATAAATTAAAGCGACCATAATCGCCTACTTTTTAGGTTTCTCCAAGAGTGATATTCAGATAAATATCCCAACCTGTGGTCGTAGAGATTAATGATATCTATATAGTCTTTTAGGATCAAAAATGAAATTTCAAGAAATTTATATCCCAAGCAAAATTAGAATAGAATGGAAGATCACCGCAGAGCAGTAAAAGATATTTCAATAAAAAATGGAGATGATCTTCAAAGTATATTTGAGCAGCTATCAACATCTGGCGGTTTTGAATCAAGAAATCTTGCTGATGGTCTTGAAATTCTCTCAACAATGATAAATGATAAAGACTGTCTAAAGTTTCTCTCATTTGTTGCAGCAATTACATCTACTGGTCTTCGAGGAATAATTGCAGATATGCTTAAAAATAAAATGTTTGATGTTGTCATTACTACATGTGGTGCTTTAGATCATGATATTGCAAGATATTTCTCAAATTATCTGGAGGGATCATTTACTCTAGATGATGCAGAACTTTTAGAAAAGAACATTCATCGATTGGGCAATGTGCTTGTCCCTATGGAAAGCTATGGGCCAATAATTGAAGAAAAGATGCAAATGTTTTTGGAAGATGCTTACAAATCTGGCAAAAAAGAGATGTCTACTGCAGATATTACAAGAATGATAGGCAAAAACCTTGGAGAAGGTTCATTCTTGTATTGGGCGTACAAGAACAATATACCTGTAATAGTACCTGGAATCGTAGATGGTGCAGTAGGTAGTCAGATCTGGCTATTTACTCAAAAACATAATGATTTCAAACTCAACGTTGTAGCTGATAGTGAACTTTTATCTTCACTTGTTTTTAAAGCAAAAAAATCTGGATCTCTCATGTTAGGTGGTGGGATATCAAAACATCACACTCTCTGGTGGAATCAATATAGAGATGGCCTTGATTATGCTGTCTACATTACTACAGCACAGGAATTCGATGGAAGTTTAAGTGGAGCTCTCGTCCGAGAGGCAATTTCTTGGGGGAAGGTTACCCAAAATGCAAAGCAAACTACAATACATGCAGAAATAACCACCATCTTACCATTTATTTATTCTGCACTTCTTGCTAGAATAAAATAGCTAAATGTGTTTGTAGATTCTAACACATAAAACATATAATTATTTCATATAAAAAATTAATTTTAAGATTTAATCAATCTAGAGTAAATTATGAATAAATTATTTTACAAGCAAAATATCTTTTTTTGAATTAGACACAACACCATTTGAAACACTACCAAGCAATTTAGAGCCCCAATCAGCTCTACCGATCACAATAAGATCAAATCCTTTTTCATATTCTAGTATTGCTTCTCTTGGTTGCCCCTTTGCCATAATTTGTTCAAATTCTATTCCATTTTCTTTACATTTTTCCTTTGCAATTTTAAAATATTTTCCCGCGTTTTCTTTTTCAAATTTTCTCGAAGACTGTTCTAAAGCAACATACAAGTTTCTAGGAAAAGGAGAAAGAACGTAAATACATGTAATAGATGCAACAAGACCCTTAGCTATTGGAATCGCTATACTCATACACCTGTTTAAACTAGATTCATTTCCAACTGCAACAAGAATTTTTTTAATTGCTTTCATGTTATAGATAAAATCTCTTTTATCTAAAATATGTTACTTTTCTGAATTCTGTTAACCGTATAATACTTGTAGTATTTACATGTAATATTCGTACATTACGAATAATTTGAAAACAAAATAATTTTATGGATAAAAACTTAACACATCAACAAAATAATCTTGATAAATTGTTTCACGTAAAAATTATTTTCTATACTATTTTTCTATTGAAAATACGATACCATAATAATCAGAAAATGATACTTCAGTGATTCTGAAATTATATTTTTTCTTTAGTTGTTCTAGAAATTCAAATTTTACTATGTGTTCATTAGTTTTAATTTTGACATTATCACCATCTATTAATTTCTCCCAATCAGGTTTATGTTCATTTATAAAATTAAACATATCATCATAATTTATCAAATTATTATTCTTAGTATCCACAATTAGTTTTTAGATTATTTTGAATTTTAAACGTTTGTACTCACAGTTTTTTTAATTTTCTAGTAATAATGATGCATCTGTCGTTGTTCTAGTCCTTCTTGTTCAAAATGATCATGTGCTTTTCCACCATCATGATGTGCATGAACAACTCCATCAATATGACAATGAGTATTGTCAATTTCATCTTTCATAAATATGTCATCTACTTTCAATATCATATTTGTTACTTCAATTGCTGTTTTAATGATCTGTTGTTTTACCACTAGTGTCTCAATAACTTCATTTGGAAATATCTCTGAAACTTTTCTTTTTTCAGAATCTATGCCATACCATTTGAGTATGCCTTTGGGGCAATTTGCATATTTTGATCTCAATTGGGTTAGTGTATCTATTGGATCCATACCTACATTTCTTGCCAGCGTTATTGGGATCTCTTCTATTGCATCTGCAAATTTTTCAATCACAATCTGTTCCCGCCCTACAACTGTTGTACTTTGATCCCTGATTTTATTTGCAATAATTGCCTCAGTAGAACCTCCACCACGAACAATAAATGAATTCTCAATAAAGTTTCGTAGAACATAAATTACATTCAGTGCATCCCTATGAAATTCATCTAGATAACGTTTGGAATTACATCTAAGTAAAATAGTTACAGACTTGGGGTTCCTGCATCCTTCTATAAACACCATTTTATCACAGCCAACATTTTTTTCATATACTTTCTTTGCAAATCCTAGTTCCTCTTTGGAAATATCTTCTAAATTTTTACATATTTTAGCCCCTGTAGATTTTTCAAGCCAGAAAAGATCATTCATTTTGACTCTTCGCATTGAAATTATTCCTGCTTTTGCTAGATATTCTTGTGCGATGGAATTAATTCCTTTTCTAGATATTACTACATTAGCTCCAGAATTAATAATTTTTTTAATCTTTACATGTATGTCTATCGTTTCTTGATTCAAAAAAAGTGTCATTTGTTCAGGCGAATTTATTTCAATTTGATCATCTGTTTTTGTACGCATTATTTCTAGAGGCTCATTTAATAAGAGAATTTTTGCATTTTCAATACTTCTTGGCATAGCCGAATTATCAATTGTTTTATCAATTAATGTCCCCCACACTAATTGAATGCTATTTGCATTTCCTGCTTTTTCTTCAATCTTTATATCATCTATATCTATTTCTTTTTTTTGGAAATTAGTAACGCTACAAACTACATCTACAATTAGATTTGTAATCAATATGTCATCAGATACTAAACTAGTAACTGCTTTTCCTGCTAAACATGACGTAGCAAGACTATGCATAATTTTTTTATCAGTAAATCTTTCTTCTTCTTTAATTTCATCAAGTATATCTAATGCAAATTCTAAACTTTTCTCATAACCTTTGATAATTGTTGTGGGCGGTATTTTCATTTTCAATAATTCTTGTGATTTCTTTAGTAACATTCCAATTAAAATTGCTGCAGAAATAGTTCCATCACCAACATGAGTATCAACAGTATTAACTCCCTCGATGATAGCTTTTGCAACTGGATGTTTAACATCAATCTTTCTCAAAAATGCCCCGCCGTGTTTTGTGATAGTGTCTTCCCCAAGAATATCAATGAAAACTTTTTCCATTCCACGAGGACCAAAAGATGTCTTAATTGCGTCTGTAACCATTCCACCTACAATTAAATTTAGTTTTCTAGATTCTTCTATTCCAACTCGTGCTATATCGTGATTAAGTAGGCCAGGATACTTCATCCAATTAGGACATTTCTTAAAATATTAAAGTATATCTACAAAAAAATTTAATTGTTAAAAATTAAAAATACATTAATGTACATATTACATTCCTAATCAAAAATATTTTTTCAAAAAAATCTAATTTCAAAAAATCTTAATTCAAGTATTATGCTTGAGATGTGCTATTCATTATGTTAAGGTGTAAAAATACACCAAATGTGTTTTTCATAGATTTACTATTTTTTTAATAATTTTTTGATTTTTTCTTAGTTAATTTTATTACCTCTATTATTTTTGTTTATAAAACGTATAATACGTAATTTTTTAGTAATTCTTGTATTTTTTACTTGTAACGATATAATTCTTGTATTATTTTCAATTTAAAAACGTATAATCCCTAATTCTTTTAATGCTTATATAATTTTAGTTTAATGTAAAAAGTCATGACAGAGATAACAGGTTATGGAATAGCCATAATTATTTTTCTTGCTCTGTCATTAGTGATTGGAACTGTAACATACAAGCTTGTAAAAAAAAGTGGTAAAAGATTAATCGTTGCAGGAAAAAGCCTGCCTTTATTTATGGTTGGAACTATGCTAGTTGCACAATCCGTTGATGGCAATTCATCACTTGGAGCTGTTGCACTGATTTACCAATTTGGTTTCTGGGCAGGTGCTGTCATACCAATTGGACTCGGTATTTGCCTTCTTCTTACTGGTTTGGTCTATGGAAAAAGACTCAACAAAATGTCTATGTTTACTTTACCTGATTACTATTTCAGAAGATACGGAAATGCCTCAGAAGGAATTTCTGGCATCTTGATGATAATAAGTTTCACTATACTAGTCGCTGGGAATTTTGCTGCAAGTGGTTTTATCTTACAGACTGTTTTAGGAATACCATTTTTATTGGCAATTATTATTGCAGCATTAGTAGTCTTAACGTATACCATTGCAGGAGGATTATTTGCTTCTGCATATACTGATATTTTCCAAATATATCTTGCAATTGGTTCATTTTGGGCAGCTTTCCTTTTCTTTGCAGGAGGATTTTCTGGAGTTTCATTTGACACAATCATAGCTAGTGCTCCACCTGAATTTCTTGATCTTTCTGGATTATTTGATACTGCAAATGGTGCTTTGATTAATTGGGCTGGAATACTAGCATTAGGATTAGGTGATATAGTTGCATTGGACTTTATGGAAAGAGTATTTGCATCAAAAAATCCAAATACAGCACGTCGAGGAGCTTTCATGGGAGCAGGACTCACATTCTTTACTGTGATACCAATTGGCATGTTGGGAATTATAGCATTTCACTTTCTACCAGGACTTGCAGATCCATATACTGCACTACCAGAACTAGCTCTTAATCATATGCCATTTGCAATAGGAGCGGCACTGTTAATGGGAGTTCTTGGAGCTTCAATGTCTACTGCAAACGGTGGTATGCTCGCTGTATCTGCAGTAATTTCCAGAAATTTACTTCAAAGAATTATTCGCCAAAGATGGTTAGGTAAAGGCACTTGGAGTGATTCCAAATTACTTGCGATAACTCGAATATCCGTCATTCCAGTTATGATAGCTGCACTTGCACTTGGTTACGCTATGCCTCAACCTGGAATATACTTGATTCTTGCATTCGATGTTGTATTTGCTGGAGCCCTTGCTCCATTGACATTAGGATTATTCTGGAAAAAAGCTAACATGCCAGCAGCTCTGGTATCCCTTATTGTTGGTACATTACTTAGATTAGTATTGTTCTTTGTTATGCCACTTGAGTTGGCAGGTTTAGATACAATGATACCACCAGTTGTCTCTTTTACACTCTTTATCATAGTAGCTCTTGCAACTCAGAAGAAATGGCCAGGTAAAGAACGACATGATGTCAATGACTATGTTCCTCCAGAAGAAGATATAATATCAGGTGAAGACTTGAAACATTTCCATGCTGGTCAACAAGGATCTAGTCGCCAAGCTACTTAATTCAAATTAAATTATTAAAAATTATCACATATTTCTATCTAGTTAATTCATTATTGAAATATTAATGTCTTAACTTGTTAAGAAATGATCTTTTTTTACTCTTTTCTATTTTATTTAGTATTTTGTTTTTATAATGTAAAGATCTAATGTTATTTGGATCAATTTCCAATGCTCTGTTATAGTATTTTAAGGCCTCATCCAATCTATCGCATTCAAAAAGCAAATAAGCTTTGTAACTTAATACATACTCATATTCTGGCTCAATTTCAATAGCCTTATCGCAATGAATCATTGCAGCTTCATACTTTTTTTGATGAGCCAAAATCCAAACCATTGTACATATTGCCTTGACATGTCTGGGGTTAATTTCCAAGGCTTTATTGCAATATGAAATAGCCTCTTCATATTTTTTTAAAAAATGCAGGGTTACCCCTTTACTATATAACGCACGAACATTATCAGGTTCAATTTCCAATGCTTTATCAAAACATGTTATTGCTTCCTGATATTTTCCTATTCTATTGTATAAGAAACCTTTGTGAAGGTGAGATTCAACATTGCTTGGATCAATTTGCAAAGCTTTGTCAAAAAAAAGTGTAACGCCCTTTGGTGGTATCCCAAGTAAATCAAGTACAAAACCTTTCGCGATTAATGCATCAACATTATTTGGATTGCTTTCCAAAGCCTTGGTATAGAAAGAAAGTGCTTCATCATATTTGCCGCGCTTTTTAAGTTCGTTACCCTCAGCATACAAATTTAATGAATCATTATGTTCTATGTCTATAGATTTATCAATGCATGATATAGCTTCTTCATTTCTTCCAAGCTTACCTAATACAAGTCCTTTATTGTATAGTGCACTAGAATTATTTGATTCCATCTCTAGAACTTTATCAAAACTTGCTATAGCTTCTTCATTTATTCCAAGTTCTTTAAGAGCTAATCCTTTATGTAACCATGCAACAATACTATTTGCATCTGTTTCTAGGACTTTATCGAAGCATGATATTGCCTCTTTAAAATTATTTTTTTTAGAAAAAGAAATTCCCCTACTAATAGATTCATTTGAATTTTTTAAAAATCTAACATTCATGAATACTAGTTATGTTTAAGCTTATTGAAGATTTATTTCTTATCTATTGGTAACTAACTAAAATTTTTATTACATTCAAGAATTTTTTTAACTTATCAATATACACAGTAATTTATTGGAAGTTTTATTAATTTGGTAATATTATGCTTTTCAATGGTAAGTAAGCAAAACATGATTGCAGTAATATTGATTATACTAGGTATTGGCTTGACCCAGTTTAAAACTTCACAACCCTTTACTGTGGGACTTGGAGTGGGGATAATTGTAATTGCATCCTTGTGGATAGTTATTCTTATAATACGAGACCTGAAGAAGAAATAATTTTCATAAATTTTAACTATTGAATAATAATTGTCATCATGTCCCAAAATTTTGTACCTATAATTCATCTTAAAACCCCCAATACATCAAAAACATATGCAGTTATGTTATAATTTTATTTCTCTTAGAATATGATTAGATAGTCTAGAGAATTTGATTCTTTTTACACAAGAATTATCATAGATCCAATTAGAATTAAATTATTTTAGTTCTTTTTTAGAATAATAAAAATTTAAACAAAAATAATTTCATTTATTTATTTGAAAATTATATAAAGCTTCTATTCCAAGTTTATCATATGCCTGGCAAAGGTTACTCTACAATCGGATTAAAGCCTGATCTTCTAGCAAGATTACATAACATCACTAATACATATTATCCAGGGATGTTTCTTCCTAGCACACTAATAATTATGATGAATGAAGTTAAACGTGGATATTATAGTGTAAACTTTCATAATATTAAATTAGATTCATCTGGACGTTACAATTCTATTACTATTAGATTAGATGTAGATGATTGGCTAAAAGAAAATTATAAAGAATTGAAGGAAAAATATGAACAAAAATATCATGTCAAATGTTTTACTACATTTACAAGTTATTTTCTGGCAAATTTGTTTGAATCAAAACTTGATGCTCAAAATCACGTAATTCGGTTAAAGGAATCTGATTTTGAATGGCTTCAAGAAGAGTATATGAAATTTAAAGCTGATAGTAAACTGAAATATCCAATACCAACATTTGAAAAATTTGCTGATGTGTGCCTTAATGAATTATTTAATAAAATTCAAACAGCACAGGAAATTCTAACACTAACAAATTTTTCTAGTAATTTAGATTTTAAAAATATTAAAAAAATTTAAAGTGGAGTCTTTGTATCTAATAATCGTGCATTGGTGACTTCACCATCTTTTTCCTGTATTTCAAGATCCACAGTGTATTTTAGATCATCTTTCATGAAATTAACTTGAACATCCCATGCCTCCCTTGGTCCTTTTTCAGGAATTTGAAACGTTTCATTGACTCGAAAATCACTCACATTTCCATACAGAGCAGAAATTACTCTTTTAGATTCTCTTGCAATATCTTCTTTTGAACTGACCTTTGTCATACATTCGTAGTGTACTTACAGGTATAAAAATTTTGTAAAATTATTTCTAACATAAATTAATTTTAGTTTTAATATTGAAATTTTGTAATTGATTTTTTTGAGATAAATAAAATGGAATTAGGAAAAAGTAAATTACACATACTTGTTTATGATTTATCTGTATGTTTTAATGTCAATTTTATTAAATTAGTAAATAAATACGTAGTTTACTTAGAATGTTTAATTATTCAACCGTAATGATAAAACAGATACAAAATGGGAATGGAATTTTATGGTGATGATTTCAATGGAGCTGATGTTGCACCATTTGTTGGTATCAACACATTCTTACATTTACCTTGGATAAGATCACATCAAGAATTAATTAATGCAAAACCCGACGTTGCTATTATAGGTGAACCATTTGATTTTGGAACCACGATTCGTCCTGGTGCACGTTATGGTCCACGTGCAATTCGTGCAGCGTCTACCATTCCATCACCACCATATGAGCGATTTAATATTGAGACAGGAGCAGATCCATTTGGAACTTTCAGAACTGTTGATTATGGCGACGTACAAGTTTCACCTGGGGATGTAATAGAATCACACAAAAGAATGACAAAAAAAGTCAAGGAAGTTCTTGATGAAGAAGGGATCCCTGTTATGTTAGGTGGCGATCACTCAATTACATTCGCAAATGTTCGTGCATTTGCTAAAAAATATAAAAATATTGGTATGATTCACTTTGACACTCACGCTGATTGTGCACCGCAAGGACTTACGGGTTACAAGTATGATCATGGAGCACATATTAGAAGAATAATGGAAATGGGTTGTTTGAAAGGAAAAAATTACACTTTGGTAGGACCAAGAGGATATTGGCCAGGACGTGATTTGTATAAATGGATGGCAGACCAAGATTTCCAATGGTTTACAATGCTAGATGTTGAAGAGTTGGGAATTGACATGATTGCTAAGGAGATAGCAGATAGAGCTAATGATGGAACCGATGCAGTTTATCTTAGTTGGGATATAGACTCTTTTGATCCTTCTTATGCACCCGGTACAGGTGAACCAGAACCAAATGGTCTTACCTCAAGAGAAGGAATGAGAATGGTAA
>ORMF010233385.1_pt1 | contig 10894 bp, 7 predicted proteins | sample 1779871 | NCBI WGS metagenome assembly ORMF01 (sample SAMEA104232316, study PRJEB22302) | groundwater metagenome | biome: forest; feature: aquifer; material: groundwater | place: USA | collected 2011-08-07 | depth 5.4 m
CACGCCGGCGCTGACGCCATACGTGACCATATCCCAAAGGGACTTGCGCTGAAGCCAGACCTGCAAAGCAAAGGGGGCTATCATCACAGCGCTGCTCAGGCGGAAGCCCACGCCGATTCCGAACATGATGGCGGAGGCGGTTGTACGGCCGCTCAGGAGGAGCGCGAAGGCGATGAGAAGGGCGGCCAGATTCCACACATAGTCCAGGTTCTCCACGCTGTTGAGCCAGAACAGCGGAAGGAACACGAACAGGGTGAGCATAATGCGCGGGTGTTTGTGCCGGTTGACCTGCAGGATATAGATGACGGCCACGAGGGCCACCGCATAGACTAGGGCGCTGGCGGCGACGGTAGCCCAGCTCCCCACAAGCACGAGCGGCACGTTCAGAAGTTCGTGCAGCACGTACCCGGGATACCTGCCGACTTCGTACGTCCCGTTTTCCAGAAGCATCCGCGCCGCGCGGGCCGCGTCCCAAGCCTCGCGGCGAACGCCGTACCCCAAGAACAGGAACGGCAGGCGCGTGACCACGTACAGGAGGCCCAGCCCCGCAAGGAACCACCTGTTGGTCCGGACGAACGAGACGACGGGGTCAACAAGGGAGATTGGCGTTGATCTCGACGAGTTCACCTCCACGGTGAGCATCTCCGTTCTGGTGCGGATGTCTTGCAGCTTGTCATGAGCGTGTAGAATACACTTGGAAACGGACTGACGACGCGCTCAGCGTCGCGGATGTCGTACTGCAACTGGGAAATGGGCAAGCCGTCCTTGGACAAATGCGACTCATCGTTCAGCCCTCTCGTCTTCCAGGCGTAGCGTCGCTATAACGAACATGAGGCCGACCACCACCCAGAAGAAAACGCCCTGGTCTATTTGTCCCATGAAGCGGTTCGGGGCGTTGCCTGATACGAATGCTGTGCCTCCGATCAGCCCGCCTATCAGCATGCTCCAAGCGGCCCAGAACAGTGCCAGCGCCAGCGCACGCAAGCGGTAATCAAAGTTCTTTCTTCCAATGCCCCACGCAGTCTGAAACACAACGAAGTGCAACCCCGCGACCGCGGCGAGAGCGCCAATGCCGCCTGCGGACGCGTAGTGGAGCAATACCTCGTGAGCATAAAAGCTCTCCCTTCCTTCGGCTGCCCAATCCCTGTGCAAATACTGAGGAGAGACCTCTGCGAACATGCGCAGGCCCACGCCCAGAAGCGGGTGGTCTAGAGTCATGCGGACGGACGCTTGCCACAGGTCCAGGCGCTGCGCCTGCTCTGACTCCACCCCTTGCACGGATGACCAAGATGGAAAGCGGTCCAGCCACACTGGTGCGGCCACGGCGGCGAGCGCGATGACCCCTCCTATGACCATTACCGCCGAGAAGTACCAGGCTGCCTTCGCGCGGACATTGACCAACATGATGAATGTCGGAAGAAAGCCAGCGATCACTGCCGAGCGAATGCGCAAGAAAAGGATCAAAACCATGCTGAGTGCCACGATGGAAATGAAGATGAGCTTCGCTTGAATGCGCGGCGTACAAACAACGAAGGCGAATGACAGTGGCAAAAGAGTATACGTCAACCATCCCAGTGTGCCCTCCTGGACGCCGAGTTTGAAAATGCTGGAGCCGAGACCAAAAGAAACGTTGCTTTGCAGCAAAAGCAGGTAGAAGTACGAAAGGATAGCCACGCGCAAGAATGCTGTGATGAAAAGGGTTACACATAGAGTGACGATGTCCTGACGAGTGCGCGCACGATTGACAATTACAAAGAACAACACCACCATGGTGCCGTCGTTGAACAGTTCCTGGAGACTTTCCAGGGGTAGCCGGGAGTTAAGGGACGACAGAAATAGCACGAACAGCCATGCCAGAATGAACAGGTCCAGACGTGTGCGTGTCAATGCCTGCCTCGTCGCAAGCTTGCGAAGCAGCACCGCTAGGGACAGTACCCATATGAACGCCATGGTGGGCGTGTAGTCAAAGGGTCCCACGGTAAGAACCTTGACAAGCACAGTCTGGAAGTTGAATTCGCTTTCCAGATAGGCAATCAGGGGGTACGCCAGCAGAAAGGCCACGACAGGCCCCGGTCCGTCAGACGTCAGGGCCAGTATGACGGACGCGACGACGCCGACGATGGCTAGGCCGATGACCAGGAGGTAGGTCACGGAGTAGAACGACGCGAGACTCACGATGAAAAAGCCGACGAGAATCGTCATGACGAGGATGGAGACCACTTCGCCTATGCCGAGCCTCTTGGGCCTGAGTCCCTGCGTCACGCCGCGCATGTCCGCAGCCCACACCAGCAGAAATGCCGCCGCAGCCAGGACTGCCGGAATGGTCTCGCGGACTATCGTGCCGATGGTGATGCCCGCCGCCAGGACCGTCACGGCATGCGCCAGCAGATACACCGTAGCCAATCCCAGAAGAACGAGCAGGCCTGTCTTCAGATAGGGGCTGACAATGCCCTGCTCGTGGTGTGTGCGAGAGGGAGCGTGCACTATGGAGCCTCGTCAGAAGGTCTGGCGAAGAGAGGGCAACGGTCTTGAACTTGCGGGACCATCAATGGCCTTTTCGTTTGTGCTGACGAGGCGCGAGGAGTCGCCCCAGGGTGTTCGCAAAAAGGCCGTCGCGACGGGTCTGGTGCTGGCGACCGTCGGCGCCGTCGGAGTAGCGGTAGTAATACCTGTAGTAATACCGATATCGCCCGTAGTGACCATAGCCCCCTTGCGGGCTGATCCTGTTGACTACAACGCCTATCAGACGCCCATTTACCCTCGCCAGGTCCTCACAGGCATGGGACAGAACTGTTCGCTTGGCGGATGTGCTATCTACAATCAGCAGGACGCCGTCCACCATGCCTGCGAGCACGGTCGGGTCTGTGACAGGAAGCAGGGGAGGACTGTCCAGGATGACGACATCGGCCATCTGCTTGAGCTCTGCCAGCGCTCGGCGCGTGCGCTCCGAGTCCAGTATCTCGGACGGGTTTGGTGGCAGAGGGCCCGTGAGAACGAGTCGCAGCCCCGGGACCTCGGTGGGCCGCAATACGTCTTGCAGGCTTGCCTTTCCCATCAAGACCGTCGTCAGGCCTACATCCCGAGAAGTGTTGAATGCTCTGTGCAGGTTAGGGTGGCGGAGGTCTCCGTCCACCAAGATAACGCTCTTGCCCGCCTGGGCTATGACGATTGCCAGGTTGGAAGCAATAAAGGTCTTCCCTTCCGATGGCAGTGAACTCGTCACAAGGAAGGAGTAACGTGGGCGTTCGCCCATGGCGAAGTCCACATTGGTCCGCAGACTTCGAAAGGCCTCCGCAGCCTGCGCCTTCGTGTCGAGAGCTATAAGCTCGTAGCCACTGTTTCCTTTAGTGGGAGCCAGTTCACCGACATCTCCCATGATTGGTGCTCGCGTGATCTTCTCAATTTCTTCCGGGCCATCCACCGTGTCCTCAAGGTACTCCACAGCCCCGGCCACGAGAACGCTTCCCATCAGGCCCGCCAGGAATCCCAGGAGGGTATTGAGCGGGACATTGGGCCGGACGGGGGAGCGGGGCATCTGGGCCACGGCGGATATTGTTAGGGGGCTTCCGTAGCGGGCAGCAGCCAGGCGGAAATCCTCCCCGCTCTTGAGGAGAATTGTGTAAAGGGTTTGTGAACGCAGGAGATTGCTCTCCAAACGGCTCCGCTCGATGCGGGCGAAGGGGGGCAAATCGCTGCCGCGTGTGCTACCAGAGTCACCCAGGGCAGCGAGGGACGCTTGGGTCTGGTCGATGTCCTTCGCAAGGCTTGCTATCTGCAGGTCCAGGTCCTTCTTCGCGTCGTCAAACTTGGTCTGGACCGATTTGGTGACCTGCTGGGCGAAGACTTCGGCTGTCTTGTTGGCAAGGGCTTGGGCCAGAGCCGGATTGCTGTCTTCGGCGGTCACCTGGATGAGCTGCGAAGTCTGTATCTGGTTCGCTGAAACCTTGCTTGATAGCTGGGACACGCTCATCCTGAGGCCCAGTTCGCTGATAACCTGCTGCATGACTGCGGGTTGCGTCACCAGAAGAACATAGGAGCGGGCCACTTGCTGGCTGGCGGCGATGGAGCCGAGAGAGTCCGCCCGTGGGTCAACGGGCTGCTCGACGAAGAGGGTGGCGGACGTTGCAAAGACAGGCGGAGTGATGGCGGATAACCAGTAGGTAAACCCGGTCACCAACAGGGTGCCAACGGTTATAAGCCAGAGCCGCTTGTAGATAATCTTGAGAAGCCTGTTAAGTTCCACGGTTTTCGCTTTTGAATATACCTTTGCAGCCGTTAGATTGGCGATTGTGTGCCCTCAGTATAGACGACGGTCGCTCCGTGTTCAACCGTCGGTGGGTCGTGCGCCCTTGGAGGAGTGACACAGGTTGACCTCGAAGGCATCCTTCGCTATGATTGGCACGATGGCGGCACCTACATCGTCGGTCCGGCTGATGAACGCATTTTCGCCCCTTCTGCTCTCCTTGCGAGCGAAGCAGTGGGCAAAGAATTTGCTGCTTTACCTTCCCTTCGTTTTCACCATCAACTTCTGGTGGGCGCCCGGCGACTTGGGCCATACTCTAATACCGCTTCTTCAAGTCACCCTGGCCTTCGCGCTTTTTTGCCTCCTGTCCAGCGCCGTCTACCTCGTGAACGACGTGATTGACAGGGACAGTGACCAGCGGCACCCGGTGAAGAGGAATCGGCCCATCGCGTTGGGGAGGCTGTCGCCAGGGCTGGCAGGCGCCGCCGCCGGGGTCATGGGCGTGGGAGCACTGGGCGTGAGCTTTTTGGTAAATCCAGTATTTGGTGTCGTCGCGCTGATTTACAGCGTCCTGAGTCTGGGCTACTCGTTCTACCTGAAGCAGCTTGTCATTGTGGACGTCATGGCGCTGGCGGCGGGATTTGTCCTGCGCGCCGCCGCCGGTGGTGTTGTCATAGACGTGCCGATCTCACCCTGGCTTTACATCTGTACTACCCTGGGAGCGCTGTTCCTGGCCTGCGGCAAACGTCGAAACGAATTACTCCTGTTGGGAAAAGGAAGCTCCGGCCACAGGGAGGCGCTCAAGGAATACACGCCTGCCCTGCTGGACCAGATGATTGCTGTCATAACACCTTCCCTGCTCATTTCATACAGCCTCTACACGTTCAGCGCTCCCAACCTGCCGAAGAACAACGCGATGATGCTGACGATCCCCTTTGTAATCTACGGCATATTCCGCTATCTTTACCTTATGCATGTGCGAAACCTGGGTGGAAGCCCGGAGGACGTCCTTTTCTCAGACCGCTCGCTGCTCGCCGCGGTTGTGCTCTGGGCCATGGCCGCTGGGATCGTGCTGCTGGTATTTCGCTAGACTCGGGATGAACCTTTTCGGACTGGTATCAAGGAGTTAGCAATGAATCTGACCGTCGTGGGTGCGGGGCATGTGGGGCTTGTGACGGGCGCGTGCATGGCGGACATGGGCCACACCGTCACCTGCGTGGACAACGATACGCGGAAGGTCGCACTCCTTAACGAGGGCGTCCTGACTATCTTCGAGCCAGGTCTGGAAGACCTGGTCAAGCGCAATCGCCAAAACGAGCGTCTGCGTTTCACGACCAGCGTGGCGGAGGGTGTTGACGCGGCGGAGGCCATCTTTATCACCGTGGGCACGCCGTCCCAACAGGATGGCTCGCCGGATATGAGCTACGTGGAAGCGGTCGCCCGCGAGATTGCGCGCAACCTCAAGGGGTACAAGCTCATCATCGAGAAAAGCACGGTGCCCGTGCGTACAGGCGAAAGGGTCAAACGGACGATACGCCTGCACAACGGCAACGGGGCTGAGTTCGATGTGGCCTCTGTCCCGGAGTTCCTGCGCGAAGGGTCGGCGGTGCAGGACTTCTTCCATCCCGACCGCATAGTGGCTGGCGTGGAGAGCCCCCGCGCCGAAGCGATTATCCGGAAGCTTTTTGAGCCTTTGAAGGCGCCCCTCGTCGTCACGGACATCAAGAGCGCCGAGCTCATCAAGCACGCCTCCAACTGCTTCCTGGCGATGAAGATTTCGTACATCAATGCGGTGGCCGCCCTCTGCGAGCTCGTCGGCGCGGACGTTACCCAGGTGGCCCTGGGCATGGGCTTTGACAGGCGCATCGGGCGGGAATTCCTGAGCGCGGGCGTGGGCTATGGCGGCTCATGCTTTCCGAAGGACATCTCCGCCTTCATCCGCATAGCCAAAGAGGCCGGATACGACTTCGAATTGCTTCGAGTGGTGGAGCAGATTAATAAGGACCAGCGGGCACTGCTGGTCAAGAAGGTCAAGGACTGCCTCTGGGTGCTCAAGGGGAAGACTATCGCCGTTCTGGGGCTTGCTTTCAAACCGGACACCGATGATACGCGGGAGGCCCCTTCGCTGGACGTCATCAAGATGCTGGCTGATGAGGGGGCGCACGTCCGCGCCTACGACCCAGTCGTGCGTGAGGAGGCGCGGTCGCTCCTGCCCGAGGGCGTGGAGTTGTGCGCCGATGTGTACGAGGCGGTGCGGGGCAGCGACGCGCTCGTGCTTCTTACGGAGTGGGGCGAGTTTAAGACGATGGACTTGCGGCGGGTGCGCGGTCTGATGGCCGTTCCCGTGGTGGTGGATGGACGCAACATGTTCGACCCCGCGGAGATGGCCCGGCTCGGATTTGAGTATCGTGGCGTGGGACGGTAGGGGGTCAGCGTGCGCATTCTGATCGCCGGGGGCGCCGGGTTCCTTGGCTCTCACCTCTGTGACTACTTTCTGGCCCTGCGGCACCAGGTCGTCTGCATGGACAATTTGGCGACCGGAGACATGAGCAACATCGCGCATCTGTCGGGCCGGAGTGGCTTCACTTTCGTCCGCCACGACCTTACGGAGCGCACCGAAGCGCCCAGTCCTCTGGACTGGGTGCTGCATTTCGCCTCTCCGGCGAGCCCCGTTGACTACATGCGCCTTCCCATTCAGACGCTGGAGGTGGGGGCCATCGGCACGCGCAATGCCCTGGAGATGGCCCGCGCCAGCGGCGCGCGCTTTCTGCTCGCATCCACCTCGGAGGTGTACGGCGACCCCAAGGTCAATCCGCAGCCGGAGGACTACTGGGGTAACGTGAACCCTATCGGCGACCGCAGCGTCTATGACGAGTCTAAGCGTTTTGCAGAGGCGCTGACAATGGCTTATCACCGGACGTACGGAGTCGACACGCGCATAGCGCGCATATTCAACACATACGGCCCGCGGATGCGGCCCAACGACGGGCGCGCCATTCCTACCTTCATCCGCCAGGCCCTGGCGGGCGAGTCCCTGACTGTCTTCGGGGAGGGCAGCCAGACGCGCAGCTTCTGCTACGTGTCTGACCTGGTGGATGGCGTCTCACGACTCATGCGGGCCGCGGTCCACCAGCCCGTGAACCTCGGCAATCCCAACGAGATGACCATGTTTGAGCTGGCGAAGCACATCCTGACCCTGACCGGTTCGCGAAGTCCCATCGCCCATCGTCCGCTACCGCAGGACGACCCTCGGTTACGATGCCCGGACATCACGCGGGCGCGCCAGCTTCTCGGCTGGGAGCCCCGCGTCTCGCTGGACGACGGGCTTCGCACGACGATCGAGTGGTTTCGAGCGAGCGGGAAGGCCACTGCACGGGAGGACGCCGGATGAGCGGCATGGACGCTATTATCCTGTGCGGCGGCCAGGCGACCCGCATGGGCGCGCTGTGCGCCACGACTCCCAAGGTGCTGCTTCCTGTCCGCGACCGGCCATTGCTCCGGATTGACATCGAGCATCTGGCCCGGGCGGGGTGTCCGCGGGTGACGCTTGCGGTGGGCTACCTGGCGGACGTGGTGGACCAATGGGTCAAGGCGTGGCGAGGCAGACCCACGGAGGTGGTGGTCAGCCGGGAGATCGAACCGCTGGGCACGGGGGGTGCGGTGCGCGAAGCGGCGCGCGGCATCGCCATGTGGCCCTGCCTCGTCCTCAACGGCGATGTGCTGGCCAACGTCAACGTGTCTCGTCTCCATCAGGTCCATAAGGACAAAGGGGCTGCGGCGACAATCGCCACGGTGCGGATGCCGGACGCTTCGGAGTATGGACTGCTGGATGTCAAGCCAGATGGGGGCGTGCAGCGCTTCCGCGAGAAACAGCCCAACGCGGGCGCCGGTCTCATCAACGCGGGGTGGTACATTCTGGAGAGGGAGGCCGTGGACATGGTCCCGGCGTCCGGCTTCTCCATGCTGGAGAGGGACGTGTTCCCGCCTTTAGCCCAGGCCCGGCGACTCTACAGCTACGTCCATGACGGCTACTGGCATGACATCGGCACGCCCCAGCGCTACGAGGCGGCACGCAGGGAGGGCGTGGGGTAGCCGTCTGGGGAGAGACGACTGTTTCGGCCGGCTCCTTTTTACTTCACCGCCTCCGGGGGGCCTAGCGTCCGGGCGCTGTGCCTGGCCGAGACGTCGGCAGATTCACATCCCTACTGAACTTCCATGACGCACTGGACCTCTGGTAAACGTACCATCCACCGAGGCCAGGGAGCGTTGGATAGGAAGGGGCAAACTCCCGCGCTTCCACGGCCGGAGACGTGTAGAACCAAAACAACTTCTGACGATCAGGCCGCGTGGGGGCGAAGGCGGACACGCCGGGAAGGCCTTCTTCTGGCGGTAGCTTGAGAACGTCCCACAAGGTGGGCCTGAAGTCGACATGCTGGTAATCCACGTTTGATATTCCGGGCTGGACTCCTGGCCCGTGGATTATCAGCGTCACTGCGGGGGCCAGGTCGCTCAGCTCTCCGGGACGGGGGCTGCGGAGCGGTCCCAGCTCTCGCGCGCCGTGGTCTCCGGTTATTATGATGACTGAACGCTCGTAGAGTCCCTGGGCTTTCAGCTTGTCCGCAAGCTGCCCCAGAAGGCTGTCAACGAAGATGACCTGTTCCGTATAGGCTTGCTCGACCGCGTCGGCGTCCCAGTCCGACGGGGGTGTATGCCTCTGCCCGTGGCGGTCGAACTCATAGGGAGGCCGTGGCACCAGTACGTGGGTGTAGTAGGCGCGGCCGGGGGATTCGGCGCGGCTGACTCCGGCCAGGAAGTCCTCCCACACAGCCAGGCTGTAGGGATGGCCGATGGAGGGAGGCGGAACGATCCGCTGAAGGCGTATTTGCAGCAATTCTGGAACGACCTGCTGTCTGAACCACAGGGCTGCTTCAGCGACTAAGGTTTGGGGATGTCTGCGAAGTAGCGCGAAACGCTCATCATAGACATCCGCCGTGTATCCTTCGCGTTCCAGCCGGTGCAAAAGGCTGTCCGGACAAGAGACGGTCCTGCACAGGCTGCTGGCGGGGTCGCCAGGCGAGAACCATCGCCCGGTGAGGAGGGATGTGATGGACAAGAGTGTGGAGCCGTAATTGGACGTGGCGTTGGTGAAGACGACGCTGTCCCGTCCGAGTTCGGCGAAGCGCGGAAAGCGCTCGGGGTCAATCTGGCCATTCTTGAGAAGGACATGGCGGCCCAGGCCATCGAACACGATGATGAATATCGGGGGGTTGTCCATGTATGGGGCCTCCGATAGAGAAGCCGATAGAGAAGCCGGCGAGTACCAGGCCCGGCCCAGCAGACCCGTCTGATAGACAAAAACGCCGGTCAAGATGATCGAGGCAATGGCCAGGTATGTGAATAATCGAGTGGCCGCCCGATAGGCGTACACGGCAAGCCCGATGACTCCCAGAAAAAGGGCGACCATTATCCCGTACTTGACTCTCTCCGGCAAGAAGGAGACTTGGGAGGCGTAGTAGCCCTGTAGGCCTCTCAAGAAGATGAGAGTCGCGACGGTGTACAGGGCTGTTCGGTAGGCGCGGAGCCCCCCCTTTGCCCCCCAGAGGCGAAGAATGGCACGGTCCAGCAGGAACAGGATGGCTGTGGGCGCCGCTTGATACACCAGAATCACCAGCAGGAGCGCCGGTCCTGTCCCCCTGGCAAAAACGGCGTTACCCGTGATGATGGTATATAGAGGCTGCGCCAGCCCCCACGTGGCGACGCTGAAGCTGATTGCGAGGCTTTGCCACCATTTCGTAAAGCGCACGTGACGCTCCTGATGCGGGCTAGGTCAGACTGTACAGTATGCGACCGGAGTCCGGCAGCCGGCACTGATCGCTTATCTGGAAGTGCTCATGCAGGGCCGCCTCAAAGGCGGCTTGCGTGTACCCGGGATAGACGTCCTGTTTCCAGCGCAGGAGCTTCTGCGCTCCGGTGTCCTCCTTCGGCACGAACTCGACGATGACGCGCCGCGCCGTCCGCCGCAGCCACGCGGCCACGCGCGGGAGCGGCACGTTGCCGCCGATGGACAGGTGATGGACCAGGGCAAGGCACAGCGCCATGTCCGCGGGGCCGCGCTGGAGAATGCCGCGCCGCTCAGCCTGCGCCCAGCCTCGGTCCGGCGAGGGGTCAAGCAGATTGACCACCAGGGGCAGGACGTTCGGGGCGCTCGCACTGGCGCGCTCGTACAGCGCGTCCACGGCGTCGGGATCGCCGTCCATCGCCACGACGTGTGCGGCGTGGCGCGACGCCAGCAGAGCGTAGCGTCCCGTATTGCACCCCAGGTCCCAGACCGTCCGTGGCGTGGACACCGCAAGGGCGCTTTCCACGAAAGTGTCCTTGCGGGCGCGGGCATTCCGGCTGTACGTATTATCTTCTTCGTAACCCGTCCAGATGGACGGGGAGCGTCCCGGCCTCAGGCCGGCTATGGTCTTTCTGATCTGCGTCACCATGCGGACAAGCTGGTGCTTGCCGACGGCTTTCCGAGGCATGGACTCTTTGTCGGGCGCAGAGCGCGCCTGCTCCTCAAGCCACGCATGCAGCGCCACGTGCGCGAAAACGGCGGGGCGCAGCTTGTGTCGCCAGGAGAGCGTCCGGCTCAGGTCGCCGGGGGAG